>Ga0182027_10002853_pt1 | contig 27741 bp, 19 predicted proteins | sample 712E1DmetaG_FD_121300 | JGI IMG/M metagenome (GOLD analysis project Ga0182027, IMG submission 121300) | Permafrost microbial communities from Stordalen Mire, Sweden - 712E1D metaG (Illumina Assembly) | ecosystem: Environmental > Terrestrial > Soil > Wetlands > Permafrost | place: Sweden...
AGCGTGTTAGCGGCAGTGAGCGGCAGGCCGCCGGAGATGTCCTGCAAGTAGAAAACCGTCCCATCGTTGACCCATTTGCCCGTGGTTGCGCTGCCGGAAGGGGGGCTGGTTGGCGAGAAGGCACCACCGTTGGGCGAGGCGCCCCGCAAACTCACTAAGCTCACTCCGGAAGCGTTCCACGACAAAGTCGTCATTCCCACGCCTGACCCGTCGCAGACCTGAATCGGGTTGGGAGTTGCTGTTAGCGTACCGGACCGGCTTACCAGCTTCAGAGCGAATCCGTTGTAGATTCCCCTAAAGGCGCTTTGGATCGGGTCTTGGAGAGGGAAATTGTACGACGCCGTTTGGCCGGCAACATAAACATTGTCCGCACTATCCAGCGCGAGAGCGTTGGCGGAGTCGCTCGCGTAGCCCCCGAGCAGAGTCCCGAAAACCAAGGCGGTTCCGGCTGCATTCACGTGGACGACAAAGCCATCGTAATCGCCGCCGGGGCCAGTTTGCACGGGATTGACCACGGGGAAATCCGGTGAGAAGGTGTATCCGGCAACGTAGGCTTCCCCGGTGCTGCTTACGTGCACGGCCGTGCCGATACTGACGCCGCTGCCGCCGAGATATGTGCTGTAGACCAAGGCGTTGCCGGCTGGGTTGACCTTCGCAATAAATGCGTCGAGAGATCCGTTCAGCGAATTTTGAAGCGGAGCCACAACTGGGAAGTCCAAAGAGCTCGTCGTCCCCGTTACATACGCGTTTCCCGCGCCATCCACATCGATGCCGGTTCCGCACTCGGGCATGCCCACGGTGCCGCCGCTGCCGCCTAAGTAGGTGCTGTAAATCAGCGTCGTGCCCGACGGACCCAGTTTGGCCACAAAGGCATCCTGGCCGCCGCGGATCCTCGGCTGAAAAGCGTTCACGGCCGGGAAATTCGGTGAAGCAGTCCCTCCGGTCACATAGACGTTCCCCGAGGTGTCCAAGGCGAGGGCGGCGACGTTGTCGTCACCCATCCCGCCCAGATACGTGCTGTACAGTAGTTCCGAGCCTTGACTGTTCAGTTTGGCAATAAAGCCATCCTGTTGGCCGCCGGACGCGGATTGGAATGCTGAAAGCACCGGAAAATCCGAGGAGCTGGTTTCCCCGCCTACGTACGCATTCCCGGCTGGGTCAACCGCGATGCTTCTGCCTGCGTCGTTCCCCGATCCGCCTAGATACGTGCTGTAGATCACCCCGGTGCCGCTGGCGTTCAACTTGGCAACGAAAGCGTCGCGCCCGCCCATGAGATGGCTTTGCCGGGGAACTCCTGCAAGGGGAAAATTCGCCGAATACGTCCACCCCGTTACGTATGCATTGCCTTCTGCATCCACAGCGATTCCGAACGCGCGATCGTCGCCCGAGCCTCCGAGATAGGTGCAATAGATCAGCGCGCCGGCAGCGCTGATCTTGGCAACGAAGGCATCCACACCTCCGCCGATCCGGGGCTGGATGGAGCCCGTAACCGGGAGGTCGGGCGAAGTGGACCAGCCCGCAACGTAGATGTTGCCGGCGCCGTCGACCGCAATCGCGGTAGCCGCATCCTGTCCACCCCCGCCGAAATACGTGCTGAAGGAAAGGACCGGGTCGATGATCAACGGACGGGCTGGGTCATAACTGCCCAGCCAAAAGCCGATGGTCCCGTCTGCAAACACGCGATACCCGCCCGGCACCTGCCCGCGCCGTCCGTTGCGTTCCTGATAGATCTCCGGGGGTGCATCACGGATGGTTCCATGCTGTGTCTCGGCCACGACACTGCCGTCATCCCCAATGATGGTTCTTGCGACGCCTTCATAGCGCATGCGAATCGTGCTGGGATCTCCACCTGGAGCAACCGCAAACTCCGATTTCAGGTGGGACCGCGAGATTCGATAGTACATGTCGATGCCCGGATAGATCTCCCGGTAAACAACACTGCCCCAGGCCGGTAGCTGCGCCACACGCGCGCCGCTAAGAAAGGTGATACGGGCGGACAGGGGAGCCGTCCCTTGAATCCGCACCCCTCTGGCACTGCCTGGGAACGTAATGCTGACCCCGCCGGCAGGGAACCCGAAGTGGACGCCTGAAGCATCAAACCTGGCCCGGCAAGCCGTTCCACGCAGGCTGAATTCGCCATTTTCACCGGCGAAGTATCCCTGCAGCACCTCCGGGCCTTCGATGGCCCGCAGCTCCGGGCGGCAGATCTCATGACCAAGACACAACAACGCGGCAAAGGCGCCCCGGCGGAGACGAGAACCCGTTGTGGTATACACCGCTACTACCTCCAAGGATCACATCGGCGGACCACATCGATTTCTTTAGGGCGTGTTAACCCAACTTTCGCGCTTTCGAGAAACACCCTCTGACGAGAAGGGACTTATCGATTCTTAGGTCACTATCTTGGCGTCGCTTAGTTTAGGGACGACGCAAAAACATGTTCACACAGCTCACCTATTGTATGGGCACGCGACATGGGAGCCGAACGAAACCGTGAACTGATCGATTATTATCACAACCGCAGGGTCTGGTTGCTGCAACCCGACCTGAGGCCCATGTCCCTTACTCCGTATCCCGACGGCCCCGCTGACGGCGCGGCACGATAGTGCGGTGGTCATGCCGCTGTGTGATAAGATCGGATGGACGTGTCTCAGATCCGCGCTGGAAGCGCACAAACATGAAGAAGTTCGTGCTACTGAACCCTCCCCTGACGGAAGAAGAGCGCGGCTCCAAGCTCAAATCCGCGATCGCCGTCTCCATCCCCTACGGATTGCTGAGCATTGCAGCCGTGGTTCGGGAACACGGCTACGCGGTGTCGCTCATCGACGCGACCAACCTTGGTTATACGACCGAAGAAACCGTCCGCCGCATTCTGGCACTCGATCCGGATTACGTCGGCATCACCACTGTGACGCTTTCGATTGACCGCTGCGCTGAAGTGGCGACTGGCTTGAAAGCCGGAAAACCGGGGTTGCCGGTGATCGCCGGCGGCCCTCACATCTCGTCGGCGCCCAAGGAGACCATGGGGCTCTATCCGAGCCTGGATATCGGCGTGATCGGGGAAGGCGAAGAGACTATCGTCGAGTTGCTGAACGCGTTGGACGAAGGGCGGCCCTTGGCCCGGATACGGGGAATCATCCATCGGCTCGGCAACGAAATCGTGCACGAGCAGCGGCGGCCGTTCCTCGCGAACCTGGACGATCTGCCCATGCCGGCCTGGGACATCCTCTCCGACATGAAGATGTACCGGCCCTCCGCGCCGTCATACGTCCGCTTGCCTTCGACGACCATTGTTACGTCCCGAGGCTGTCCTGGCCGATGCATCTTCTGCAACAGCAAGGCGATGTACGGCAATCTGCGATGCTTCAGCGCCGCCTATGTGCTTTCCATGATCGAGCATCTGGTCGAGACTTACGGCATACGCGACATCAGCATTTACGACGACAACTTTCTGTTTCATGAGGATCGCGTCCGCGAGATCTGCAATTCCATTCTGAAGAACCGGATGGATCTCACCTGGTCGTGCTACAGCCGCGTCGACCACGGCAACCTGGAACTCTTCAAGTTGATGAAGAAAGCGGGCTGCTGGCAGGTGAGCTATGGGATCGAGAGCGGCTCCCAGCGTATCCTGGACTCCATCAAGAAAGACGTCACCCTGAGCCAGATCTCGGACACGGTGAGGATGACAAAGCGGGCGGGCCTGCGGAGCAGGGGGTTCTTCATCATCGGGCACCTCCAGGACGATCAGGATTCCGTGCTCGAGACTATTGAATTCATGCGGCGCCTTCCGCTCGACGATTTCCATTTCACAACCTTCACTCCGCTCCCCGGCACGGTGGCCTACGCCACGGCCGACCAGTTCGGTGCCTTCGACCGCACCTGGAGCAAGATGAACCTCCAGTATCCGTGCTTCATCCCCAAGGGGCTCACCGCGGAGCGGATGGAAGAGTTATCGCGCATGGCCTACCGGAAGTTTTACTTTCGGCCGCGCATCCTGGGGTCTTATCTCTCCATGCTGGCGCGGCACCCGGGCAACGTGCGGCGGCTGACGAATGGGGCAAGTGCCTTGCTGACCAGGGTTTTCTCGAGTTGACAACCGCCTTGGACCGGGATGCCCTCGCAAGCGATCCGCGACTTAAGCAGGAGGATTGCGAGCAACGCCAACCACCTGCCAACCACAGCGAAGGGATCGGAGATTGAGGCGAAACAGGATATCAAAAGCCAGCATGATCGCCCGCGCAACCGGTGACGACGGCCGATCGGCCTCGCCCGTGACATCTTCGATCAGCCGCTTGCCTCTTAAAATCACGACGCACCGGTACAAGTTAAAAAACGGGAACCCGGTCCCGTAAGCTGCATCCACGATATAGCCGGCATCCGCTAACAGTTTGCGAAGGTCGTCGGGAGTGAAATGCCGGCGATGTCCAATGTGCTTGTCGAAGGCGGAACGGGGTCCTCCGGGCACGGTGACCACCAGCCTGCAGCCGGCCGTCATGTAGGCTCTCGCATTCTCAAGCAGCGTTCGAGGCGAATCGAGGTGTTCCAGCACCTCCGAGCAGACTGCATGCGTTGCCCAGTGTGCATGCTCCGCCGAAACTGGAGCGGGGCGGAGCAGGTCTCGTTCGATGAAGGTAGCCGCCGACACCTTGCCTGTCGCGATTTCGACGCCGGAGCGGCTCAGTTCTACACCGAGCAACTGCACCTCGGGAAAGCGCTGGTGCAGGGAAGCGATGAGATCGCCCTGCCCGCTGCCAATGTCCAGCAGCCGGCACCCATGCGGGTTACGGCTCAAATTCAACAGACTGTAGATCAGGTCTCGGCGGTATTTTTGGGCGGGATTAATCGCGGCGGATTCCGCGTATTTGCCCCAATGCTCGTTCCAATCGTCTTCAAAGTTGAGCACGACGGCTCCTTTACAATCGTCCCGCTCGAAGCTCGGGCAACATCGCGAGCATCGCCTGGCGCAGGGCCTCGCGCGAAGACAGTTGGCATTTCCAGCCGATCCGGCGAATGCGCGTCGTATCCAGCCGCACGATCGGCACGTCTCCTTTCCAACCCCGATCGCCGCCCGTGTACTCGAACCGGACCCCCCGCGGGGGCAGGCCTAAACACTCCACGGCCAGCTCGGCGATTTGTGCGACGGTGATGTAGTCGCCGGTGGCCACGTTATAGGATTCGAAGTTCCGCCCCGACTGCGAATGCGCCATCAACACCGCGTTGAGAACGTCGGCCACATAAATATACGACTTACTTTGTGTTCCATCCCCGAGGATGCGCAACGTGCACGGGTTGGCAATTAGTTGCCGGAGGAAGTCGAGCCCGACCCCGTGCGTCTGCCGCGGGCCCACTACGTTGCCGAAGCGAAACACCCTGCCTCTAAGATCGAACATATGACAGTAAGCGCCGATGAGCGCTTCACCGGCCAGTTTGCTGGCGCCGTAGGTGGAGATGGGCAACAGCGGCCCGTGATCCTCGTTCACTTCAATCTCACCGAGATCGCCGTAGATGCCGCTGCCCGATGCATAGAGAATGCTCCGCGCGCCCGAGATCCGCATGGCTTCCACCACTTGCTGTGTCAGGAAGGTGCCCTCGCGGAAATCGATGTCCGGCTCGGTGGCGGCGCGTGCGATATCGGGATTGGAGGCGAGGTGGATCACCACCTCGTGCCCCCGCATCGCGTCGGTGAGCAGATCGATATCCTGGACGTCGCCGCGCACGACCCGGAATCGCGGATCGCCGCAATGCGGCTGGTAGTGCCATTCCCGGCCGGAGGAGAAGTTGTCGTAGAGCGTCACGGCCGCGACCGACGGATCCGCCAGCAGGCGGTCGGTGAAGTGGCCGCCGATGAAGCCGGCGCCGCCGACGATGAAATAGGATTGACTCGGGGTCTCGTTTGGATTCATAAACTCAAACCGACCTGGTCTTATCGACTCCGCAAACGGCGAATGTATTCAGACCGAACTTGTGAGGGAAGCATCGTATGTTGTGCGGAATAAATCCCGCCCGCACCAGCAGAGGCCAAAAGTCTCTTACGTCATAGTACATTTTGTGGTCATCCATCTCGAGTGTTGGGCTTAGTCCCAACCGGAAGGCCGAAAACTCAAGGAAGCGCTTGCCGCGCCAGGAAGGGACATTGAACAAGCAGACGCCCCGGTCCGCGGCCATGCGATGAAACTGCCGCAGCGCTTCGAGGGGATCCCAGAGGTGTTCCAGGACGGACAGACAGAAGACGATATCCAGGCATGCGGAGTCAATGCGATCGAGCGCCGCCGGCAAGACACCTTCAATGACGCGCACACGCGGGTGCGCTTTGAGGTCGGCAGCGACGGCCACGTCGAGCAGGAGCGCGCTGGCCACCTGGTCCAGCAGCGGGCGGGAGATCGCCGCGTGATATCCACACCCAAAATCCCCGATCCGCTTGCCGCGAAACGATGGAACCTGCCTTCGTATCTGTGCCGAGGAGAGCCAGACACCGCAGCGGTCGATCAGGGTGGGCCTGTATTCCTGACCGTAAGCACGGTCGCGCGCGCCTTCGTGCTGCATCACGACTGGGCACGCTTCAAGTGCGTGGCGGCGGCGTGAAGGGACAGGGTGAAAGTAAAGTGCATAAACCCAACAATCAGAAACAGCAGCCCGGTCACCGCCATGTGGTTGGCTGGCTCAACAGGTGTCGACAATTTCAAGCCTTGGCGCAAGTACATCCGGATCAGAGGGGTTGAAAGGAGGACCCCGGCGATCATCGCCGCGGCACTGATCACCGCCGACCGCGTATATTCAAAAACACGCAGCCAGCGCCGGGTGGTTTGTCCCGTACAATCCAGGAACACACGGGCGAGGCACCCTAGATAAAAGCAATGGAGCCCCAGGACCGTCAACGTCAGCCCAACCAGCATCCAGTATAGAGAAAAAGCGACCGGGCCGATGACCACCGGCCCGAACGTCAGGGGTAGCGTCAATGCGAGACCGAGCAGCGCGAGCACGAGACCCGGCCGGTACACGAAAAAGTCGGCGCCGTAAACGAACATCGCCCGCAGATTAATCCAGGCAGCCAGCCAGGGTGAAAACCAGCCCGTCCTTTTGTGCTGGCTCATCCGGCCATTCCGATCGCGCAAAAATGCGACCGGAACCTCAGCGGTGCGCAGGTTCATGCGAACCGATTTGAGGACCAATTCAGAAGCATATTCCCACGATTGAGACTGCAAATCGAGCCGCTGCAATGCGTCTCGGGTGATGCCCCGCATTCCGCAGTGTATGTCGGAGAACCTGCTGGCATAAAGAAAATTCAGAATCCAGGTGGTGACCGGAGTCCCGAGGTACCGGTGCAGCGGCGGCATCGAGCCCGGTTCGATTGAGCCACGAAACCGCGAACCCATCACGTACTCGTATCCCTGGCGAAATTTCTCCACAAATGGCCGCAGGACCCGGAAGTCGTAGGTGCAATCGGCATCGCCCATCAACACGTATTGGCCGCGGATGAAGGGGATGGCATCGATGTATGCGCGCCCCAGCCCCCGTTTCGGGACCTTCAAAACACGGGCACCCTTGGAAAGTGCGATCTCCGCCGTCCGATCGGTCGAACTGTCGACGATCAGAACTTCCCCTTCGATATCGGCCTGCCGCAGCCCCTGCTTGCACCAATCGACAAAATCGCCGATAGTCAACTCCTCGTTGAGGGCGGGAATCACGATCGAGAACTCCGGATGAGGCGTATCGGCCTCGGGCACGAGCAACTCTATTTCGCTGTCCCCGGGGCAGATGACCGTATCGTTCATTTCACGTTCCTAAATGCTGAGCCGGGATTCGGCGGCGTCCCGATGAAACATCTGCACCGTCTCGAGCGAATACTCGTCCAGGTCTTTTCCCACCAGGTTCAGCTTTCGCAGAACATCCGTCGTTGCGGTGATGATGTGGCAGCCGGCCGCATCGGCCTGGAAGATGTTCAGCAGTTCCCGGGGGCTCGCCCAGATCAGCTCGGCATTGGGAGATAAACCGAGGAGTTCGACGGCGGCGGCCATGAGCGGGACCGGATCCCGCCCGGTATCGGCAATCCGGCCGGCGAACACGGAGACAAATGCCGGCGCGCCGCCGGCGAGCGCCCGCACGACGTCCCGGACCTGCGCCAGACTCAGGATAGCGGTGACATTCAACTTTATTCCGGCATGGCTAAGCCGGTAAATCAAGTCTGTTGCCGGCTCACCCCGGGCGTTCGTAACGGGAATCTTTACGTAGACGTTATCGCCCCAGCCGCCGATCTTGCGGGCCTGGCGCTCCATCTCGGGGAACGCGTCGTCAAAAACCTCGAAGGACACGGGCAGGTCGGGAATCGACGCCAGTACGTCCCGGGCAAATGCCTCGAAATCAGTCACGCCGGCCTTTCGCATCAGCGTTGGGTTGGTTGTGAATCCACGTATGAGCGGATTGGCGCGGAGCGCGAGCATTTCGGCGCGATCGGCGCCGTCGGCGAATAGTTTAACTCGTAACCGGGCAAGCGCATCCATACAGACGCTATTATAATCCAACAGAATCCAATCAACCGCTTCGCAAAAAGATGCGACCCGTGCACTGGGGGTCGAGGCCGGCGGTCGCTCCGAGTACCCTCGGTCGATCCAGACCGCTTTGCACCCCGCGGCCACGCCGGCATCCACGTCGCGCCAGCGGTCGCCCACCAGATAACAGCGGGCCAGATCCAAATCGTGGCGGCGTGCCGCCTCAATCAAGAGCCCGGGCCGTGGCTTGCGGCACTCGCAGTTGTCGGAGTCGTCATGGTAACAGACCAGGAACCCCTCGAGCGGGAGTTCGGATCCCAACCGGAGATGCATCTGCTCTACCGCGCTTCGAGTCTGCGTTCCCCTGGCCACGTCCGGTTGGTTGGTCGCCACGAGCAAGAGAAAGCCGTGTGCCTTCAGCCGCCGTAGCGAAGCCGGAACGTCGGGAAGAATTTCGATTTCCCCTGGAGTCGCCGGCGGATAAGGTCTCCCATTGCGTACGACGGCTTTGTTCAAAACCCCATCGCGATCGAGAAATACGGCGCGCCTGGTTCCCCCGCTCAATGGACCGACTCCCAACGCGTCTCCATTCTCTTCAGCTCGGGGTGCGACACCAGCAGGTGCCAAACCACGGCCTGAAAAGCCTCCGAGTGCGGCGTGACGTGCTGCGGATTGACGGTGGGAATGACCACACAAACGTCCGCCACGGTCGCGGTGTAGCCGCCGTCGCGGCCAACCACGCCCATGATACTGGCTCCGGCCGATTTGGCATAATCGAGGGCGCGCACCAGGTTCACACTCACCTTTTTTTCGAGGTTGCCGCCCCCCACCGAAAGCACCAGGACACCATCGCGGGGCTGAAGGCGGCTGATCTTGAGCCAATTCTCGAATATGCTCTCCCAACCCTCATCGTTGGTCCTGGCCGTGAGTTCGGACACGTTATCCGTGGGCGCGTACGCCTCCAAACCAACGATCTTGCGGAAGTCGTTCACGGCGTGCGAGGCGTTCGAGGCGCTTCCGCCCACTCCGAGAATGAACAACCGGCCCCCGCGCCGGCGCAGGTCCGACAACAAGGCGGCCAACGCCTCGATGGCTGCGACATCCAGTTCTGCGGCCACCTGTCGCACTTCATTCAGAAAACTTTCGCTGAAGCTCATAATCGCGATTCCTGTGACTCGCCGCGCCCGCGCGGCTACGATTTGGCGCCGCCCTCCAAAGCGGAAAGATAGCCGGCGGTTTCCCGCAGTCCTTCGAGCGAGCCGACTTCGTAGAAGCGCTGTGACACCTCAAAGGCGGCCAGTTCACCGGCCTCCAGCAATTCCTGGTAGACCCGTGCGAGATCGCGCGGCTGGTCCCGATCGAGAGCGGCGAACACGCTGCGACGAAAAACGCCAAGCCCGTAATCGATGTGGCGCATGGCCCGGGTGCCGTTTTGTTTATCGTACCGCCGGATGCACCCGTCCACAAACTCGACGTTGCTCGTGTCGTGCCGGCCTTCATTGCGGAACACCGTCATGAGGCCGCGCTGGCCGGAGCGCCGAAACGCATCGGCGACAGCGCGGTAGTCGCACGGCAGATAACTATCTCCGTAGAGCGCGAAAAACTCATCGCCAAGCAACGGAAGGGCTTTCCGTACGGAGCCTGCTGTTCCGAGGAGCGACGGCCCATCATGGGAGTACCGAACGTGCATACCGAAGCGCGACCCGTCGCCGAAGTACTCGCACACCTTGTGCCCCAGATAGCCGACGCAGAGAACGACGCGGTCTAGCCCGTTGCGTTTCAACAACGCGAGCTGATGCTCCAGGAACGGACGGCCGGCCACTTCCACCAACCCTTTCGGAATATGTTCGGTCAATGGACGCAGGCGCGTTCCCATTCCTCCGGCAAGAATCGCGACGGGAAAATCGTCAGCCACCGGCATCACTCCTGCGAAATGATTCTTGTGCCTTGGAAATCGAAGCGAAAACGAACCTCTCGGAAATCTTTTCCCCGCATGGCATCCCGCAGTCGCGACTTCTCGCGCGCATATAGCATCAGGAACCCCCCGCCGCCGGCCCCAATGAGCTTGCCCCCGAGGGCGCCGTTATTCATGGCGAAGGCATACATCTCGTCAATATCGGAATTCGTCATCCCGGCGGAGCGCTTTCGCTTGTGCTGCCAGTGCACATCCATAATATGGGCGAATTCCGCCAAATCGCCGCATTCCAGAGCGTTCTTGCTCTGGTAGGCAAGCTCCTTGACGTAGTGCAACTGATCGAGAATGGCTGAATCGTTCTGGCGGCTGCGTTCGTCCTGGTCCTTCAGAATCTTCGAAGCGGAGCGGGAGTATCCGGTGAAGAACAGCAGCAGGTTGTCCTCGAGATCGAACACGGTCTCCTCGGAAAGCGCCAGGGGCCACGCTCTGACATTGCCGTCACGCTCGAACTCGAAGCACGTGATACCACCATAAGCGGCGATATATTGGTCCTGCTTGCCGATTGATTCCTTGAGCATCCCGATCTCGATGTGGCAAGCTTCCTCGGCGAGATCGCGCGGGTGAATCAGGTGCTTCTTGTACGTATGCAGCGCCTTCAGCAGCGCGGTCGTGAAACTGCCGGAGGAGCCCAGTTCGGTGCCCGCGGGAATGTCGGCCATGCTGGCGATTTCGAGATTCCGCTCCTCGATCCGCGCCGCGCGCAGCGCCTCGCGGATGATCGGATGTCTGATATCTTCGATTGTGGCGGCCTCTTCGAGCTCCGAGTATTTCAACAGGAACCCATCGCTGAACCGCCGATGGACATTGATGTATACGTGTTTGTCAATCGCAGCCGAGATCAGAAAACCGCCATGCTGCTCGTAATAGGACGGCAGGTCGGTGCCCCCGCCTCCCAGCGGCACTCGCAGCGGCGAACTGGTCAGTATCATCTAGTTCTCCGAGAGGGCCACTGCCCCTTTCGTGAACTTGAAATCATCCAGCCAGACTTCACTGTTCTCGTGAACACTGGCATAAACATTCGCCATCGCCGCCCCGCTCGGCGAGGTGACGGACATCTGGTTCCACTTCCATTCCGAGTCCTCTGCTACCAACTGTATGCTAACGTCGATTATGGTCGTACTACTATTCGACCAGTTGATCTGCAGGCGTGCAGCTTGCTGGGGGCGGTCGGCCCGGCTCCAGTAGCCCAGCGTGTACAATTTGGCCGCCTCGACGGGGATCCGCTGGTAAAATCCGTTCTGGCCATTGACCTTCACGGCACATTTGCCGGAATGAGCACGCGTGCCGGTGCGGTCTATGGTCGGGTATCCGTACGCGATCCACCCCGGCATCGTTTGCCCGTCACCGGTGTCCTCAAATCCGGGGTTAGCCAGCAGGTTCTCCTGTGCCGTTTGGATGTTCCCGGTGTTCCCCTCGCGGAACCTGTAAACGTACACACCCGGACGCGCAAACTCCAGCGTCGCGAATTGCTGTAGAAACACCTTGTTCAGGACAGGCAGGCGCGCAAGACCCGGGCGCGCGTCCAGGTGCGCCTGGTCAACGACCATGAACTCGTAACCACGCTTTCGCAGATGCTCGGCCAAGCTTGGTCCGGGAGGAAGCGCGCCAACATCCGCTCCCACCTGAAACGACCCCAGCCCGAAAATCCTCGACCTCGTATACAGCCTGAATTCGTTGCCGATCGAGATGACGTTATGGACACCCGGATACTCACGGTCAATGAAGCCATAGGCATCGTAGACGCGGACCGAACGTGACAGGAAGCTCTGGTATGACTCGGTCCCGAGAGCTACGCGTAGCGGATATCGATCCTCGATCGGCCAGCCCCAAACCGTGTGGGCGAAGGTCGATCCCGTAAAGATTGCGAGTGCAAAGAGGCTGGCCAATACGAGAACGGGTTTCCGGAATTTCGTCTTTGACAGACCGAGCCAAACAGCCTCCAGGTTCAACGCCGCGAGTACGGCCAGTGCCGGGACAAAAGGAAGCGCATACGTTACGCTGGGAACGGCATTGAACCAGACGATCTGGGACGAGATCACCAATGCAAACAACACCGCGATGATACGACGGAAGTCTTTGAAGTACCACAAATACAGCCAGGGCAGAGCAAGAAGAGGCAGTGCGCCGAGGAGAGCGGGCGGGCACGCTTCATAGTAAGCCTCGGCGTGAACCGTCAGGTCCCATGGTATTCTCAAAAATCCAATCACACCGTGCGCCACGCCAATCTGCTGAAAAATACCGAACCCGTTTTGCCACGGGTACTTGGGACTGTGAAAAAGGTTGTTGTAATAGGGAAAGATCGGGTTCCCGGTCCACCACCAGTCCCTGAAAAAATACGGGCCGGCCGTGATGAGCAGAGCGCCGCCATACCTCAGGAGAACGAGAAGAGACTGCAGGGAGGCCCGAAACCGCCAGGCGATACCGGCGCCAATCAACAGGCAGAGCGGGGCCACAACGAATGCAGTGTCGAGTTTTGTGCCCAGGGCAAAGCCAGCCATGACTCCGGCAATCGTGAGCCAGCCTGCGCTCCGGTCGAGCCACCAGACGACCGCGCAATAAACGGCTGCAAACGTGAAGGCAGCCGCTATCAGGTCCACATAGGCGATGCCGCTTTCCCAGGCGACAAGAGGAAGCGCTAGATACAAAACTGCGCCGACCAGCCCTGCACGCGTTCCGGCGAGGCGTTGTCCGAGACAAAAGATGAGAACTGCGGTCAGGATGCCGAACGCCATGTGCACAAAATTCGGCAATGGCTGCCCGACGAGGACGAGTGCCAGCGTGTACAGCATCTCGCCGGTATGGCACCAATAGGAATGGACCATCTCCGGCAGCTCAACTAGGCCGTGGTATTGCAGATACTTGGCTGGGACGCCGAGATGGTAATACATCGAGTCGTGTCGCAGCGCCGGCGCCTGGGCCCAGATCAGCGCTCCCGAGAGGCACGCCACCGCGCCGCTAAGCAGGAGCGCTGCAAAGCGCAGATCCGAACCGCGCCATCGGGCGCGCCAGCTACCGACGATATCCTTCGCCGCCGGCAAGAGAAAACCCGTGAACGACGGAACGGCGACCCACGAAAGGAGCGCTAATACCGCATAAACCAACGGCGTGTACAGCCCTCCCAGCGCAGCAATGGCAAGAGTGATCAATCCCAGGCCGCCGAGTCCGGCGAGCGTCGCCAAGGCGATCCTTTCAGCGCGCCCCGGTACAATCGAAGGGGCGATCAGTCTGAGGCACCGATCGCCCAGGCCCGCGGAAAGCAGGATGATCCAGAACAACACCGCAAGCGTCAGGGCCCGGCCGGCGATCACGGTGACCACAATGTAGGCGGCCAAAAACAGAAGCGTCAAACCCAATATCCAGCGGCCGCGCTGGACGGTGAATAGCAGCCCGATTACCGCAAAAACGCTTGTGTAGAACAGCGCCCACTTGCCATCGAAGGCGGACTGATTCAAGGGATGGCGCAACGCGTCGAGGCCGACATAGCTATAGAGCAACATGCTGATCAGTACACCTGCCAGGCCCGCCCACAGTGCCACTCTGTTAATCGACGGGCCGACGTCCGCGACAGCCGTTCTTGTTCGCATCATTCTTACCACCTGAACAATCAGTCTAGCCCTTTTCTCGTCACTCGCGTCACTTGGCCCCGCGGATGATGAATTTCACAGCTTCGGACTTGCTCCCGTCGGAATTCACCACGCGCACGGAAGCCGTGCCAGGAGAACGGACAAGTTCCGGAGGCACTAGCGCCGTCGCTCCGGTGGGGCCTGCAAAAGTCGTATTCAACTTCGTACCGTTGAATACTGCGACCACACCCGGTCGAAAATTGTCGCCCTCAAAGATCAATGCGGAATCACCGCCTGGCTGCGGGAGAAATGGAAGCCCGGCCTGAGCCTCACTTGGCACCAGCTTCTTCAAGACAGGGGCACCCCCACTTAAAGCATACACTCGAAAAACAAGAGCGTTTGAGCCGTCTCCGTCAGGGTTCTGCACGGTCACCTGACGAGATCCCTCCTTCGCATAAAGCTCTGGAGTCACGATGGCCGTGAGCCCTGTCTCGCCCGCGAAGGTCGTGTTTAAGATCTTATCGTCAAACCGAACTTTGGAGGTCGGCACGAAACCTGTTCCTGTGATAATGATCGCCGAATCTCCGCCCGGCTGCGGAAGGAAGGCTTGGCCAGCCACCGTACTGGAGGGGTTCATTGATTTCAGTTGCAGCCGTACGGCGGATTCCACCGAAGAAGACCGTTCCTTGGCGCCGACGCACGACCAGAGTGTCACAAACGAGACCACGACGGCACCGAAACCCAAGCGTGCCCAAGTGTTTCCTGTACGTATCACAATATGCTCCTTAATTTCTGCCCGAGCACTCTATTCTATCCTGTACGCTCCATAAGAATCATCGACATACACTAACCTCATTCCGGAAAGAGAATGGCCAGACGCCAGAGCGTCACTCGCACTGGAAAAAAGAGAAGACCCTTGCTGCCTCATGCTTTCCCTATTAAGCAGTACGTAGGTGAATCCGGCCGCCCTCAATTTCGAGACAACATCGTTCAGCGAAGAACCATTGCCGGACAACCAACCATAACTGTACTGTCCGAACCAATCGCCATAGCTGTCGGCCCGCAGGTAATACCGCGATGTCTCGGCGAAGAGTGCGTACACACGCTCATCTTCACCCGCGCTGGCATTAAGCGCTTTCGTTGCCCCATAGAACGGCAGAGTCGACGCGAGAAAGTGCTCCTTCTGCTGAAATGTGACGGGTGGCATCAATGCACACCGCAATACTGTACTCGTCATCAGCGAAGAGTGCACGGTCAGCACGGTCAAGCACAAAACAACCACGACCGCAAACCGTCTAACTCCCATGGTTCTCAGTGCCACTATGAGCGCGACCGCCGCGACTGGCAGAAGCGTAGCAAGGTAACGAAGCACCTGCGCGCTGTAGAACCAAAACAAGAAGTACCCACCTAAGGTGATGACAAGAAAGGCAACACATCGAATCGGAAAAAACACCGCCTTGCGAAAAGCCAATCCAGCTAGAACAAGCGTGCACACAAACAGTAGCGGCGGTATGCCAAGGCCGAACACATCGCCAAACCGGTATGACGTAACAGTGACCACGCTATATGGCATCACCGCCAGAGTGATAAGCGAATGACCCAGTCCGAGTGTTTGGGTGTGAGCCAGCAAAGCGGTTTGGTCCGCGGCTAGATCCCCAGAACCAAAAAACGGATACAAAGGTGTACCGGTACTGAGATAGGACCTAACCCACCAACCGCCTCCCGCCATAATAATAAAGACCGACATGAGAATCGCGCGCCGGATCAAGGCACCTAAGGACATTCGGGCAACCAGCCAGCAAACGGCAAACGCAAGAAGTGCCATAGCCACGAGCACCATACCCTGGAACTTACTGGCAGCGACAAAACCAAGCGTGGCGCCCGTAAGCCACACGTAACCGCCCTTTGGTTTTGCCAGTTGTTCGCAGAGCAACACGACGCCTACCGCGAAGTACGCGCTAAGGACGAGATCTGCGTATTCGATCTTAGCGATCCAAAGAAAGCTTGGCGATGCACCCAGAAACAAAAGACCGATGACACTACCTTCCTTCCAGCGCACTCGCCGCGAGGCATGAAGGATCACGAGAGTGATGGTCAGCAGGAATTCAAGATTCGCGAGCTTTAGAAGCGCGTCGTCTCCCAGGATGAGCCAGTGCCTAAGGTAGAGGAGAACGGGCAACTGCGGCTCCGCGTCGAAGCGAATCCCACCGTTAAATGGAATTGCATGAGTCTCCTTGTACATCTTCGCGGCTACCATATGATACATGGTGCTGTCGGACTCGATAACCGGCACCATCAAGTCGAGTATGTGAAGGACTATAAGAGGAGAAAGCACCAGGCCCAGAGCCACGAGAGCGATACGTGTGTGCCGGGGCCATGCGGCCGGAAATCGAAACGCTAACACAAACCTGCTAGCGCTTCGCCAACTACGAGTTGCATAGAGTCCCACGACGCCTACGAGCCCCATGCAAGCCGTCAGTGCTAGCACAGCGGAGCTCGTAAGAGCGTGCAGAGAAGCCAGCAGAAAGATTATGGTACCCGCTGTCCCCGAACCGAGCGCCAGCGAGGCTGCGGCGGAAAGGACAGGGGGAAGCCGGCGACACGTTCTGCGCGAGACGAGCGAAATCAGCCATGCGCCAAATGCGAAATCCGTGAAAAGAATTCCCAATGTGATGGCACAGCTTTGGAGAGCATAGCGTGGAAGAAGCCATCCAGCTTCGGGCAAGTGCCTGGCCAATGTAGCGGTCGCGCTTAGATAACTCGCCAGGATCTGCGGCCACGGCAACCTGTGCCCCGCTTCCGATCTCAGGTAGGCCCATAGCAACAAAGGTACAAGGCACGATAGCACTACAGCCGGTGCCCCCGGACTTAGTCTCTTTCGAGGAATGGCATCACGCTTGGACGCGTTCGTGCCATGAACCGGCAAGATACGGTACTTCACGAGGGTCCATAGAGCCTCAAAACCGTCCCGCGCTTTGATCTTCTTGCCCTCGCTGACGCCGCGGGCGTTGTATGAAATAGGAACCTCCTTTATCTCATATCCCAGGCGCCGCAACTTGGCTGTCACTTCGGGACAAAACTCGAAGCGTTGGCAGTTTAAGGAGACAGACTGCACCACGTTTCTCCGAAAAGCTTTGTACGCGGTTGCTTCGTCCGTGATAGCGGCTTGAAAGAGAAGATTGGACGCCGTTGTTAGGAGTTTATTCGCCAGCCAATTGGCCCATCGCATATTCTTAGGGCCACGCATGAACCGAGATCCGTAGACGACATCGGCCTCGCCCGATATCAGAGGCTCCAGTAGCTTCAAATAGTCACCGGGATCGTATTCTAGGTCTCCGTCTTGAATCAGAATAATATCGCCGGTCGCCATGGCAAGGCCCACGCGCACGGCAGTGCCTTTGCCAAAATTAAGCACCGAATGGTGGATCACAATAAACTCCGATCCGCGATACTGCTTTAGAAGCCGGGTTGTTCCGTCTGTCGAGCCGTCGTCGACGACGATAATCTCCTTTTCACACCCTGCAGGAAGCGGCGCGCGAGTTACCCGCTCCAGCACTTCGGGCAAGCTGGCAAACTCGTTGTAGACAGGGATGATAATCGAGACTTTCATGTTGGATTACCGGACGCGAAGGGCACTGGCCGATCTAGCGTTGTTGTTTTCCAAGACGGCAGAGACGGATTGCCGGAACGGCGTCGATCGACCAGAACATAGTGAGACCCGGCCCCTCTCAACTTCGCGATGCATTCCTTGGCAGAGGAGGCATTATCGATGAGCCAGCCGTAGTTATAGGCAGAAAACCAGTCGCCGCAGGAGTGGGTTTCGAGATAATAGGGAGCGGGCTGCGTGAGCAAGAGGCAGGTGTAATCGGTGCGTATCGCTCGCGCTGCCCTGGCCCAGAGGAGACGTAGCAGGGCCAGTCCGAAGACCAGATGCACGGTGCAGATCGGCAAGCTGTCGTTGTAGCTTTGACAGGCGTAGCCGGCGGCCAGGAATTTGTCGACGGCGGTTTTGCCTGCCAGCAACCCGGCGGTGGAGAGAAGGGCATTGCAGGCCGCCTGCGGTGTAAGCAGGCGGCGTACCAAATACAACGCAATGGAGAGCGGCGTCAGGACAAGCTGCGCCGGCCGGCCCGCCGGAGCACTGGCTCCCACCGCGGCAGGGCCTCTGAGAAAACTGGAACGCGGCGCCAAACGGTACTTGAGCAATGTCCAGAGGGCCTCAACTCCGTCCCACCATCGAATCTTCTTGCCTTCCACAATTCCGCGCGCGTTGTACGAAATGGCCACTTCGGTTATCCTGTGCCCGGCGCGGAACGGCTTGTAATCCGTGGCTTCGTCGGTGATGCGTGCACCGAATAGCGCACTGGCGGCCAGCGTCAGGATTTTGTTTGCGAGGCAATTCGCTCTCGCCATACCGCACGGTTTGCAAAGGAAGCGGGACCTGTACACGACCGTAGCTTCACCAGAGGCAAGCGGCCGGATCAGTCCGACGTAATCCCGGAAATCGCATTCGAGATCGCCGTCCTGAATCAGCGCCATAGCGTCGGTTGCGATCGCCGAACCGACGCGGACCGCGGTTCCGTTTCCGAAACTCAGTACCCAATGAGGCGCCACCATGACGCCGAAATCGTGGTAGTGCTGAAGCGGCTTCGAGGTGTCATCAGCGGAGCCGTCGTCGATGATGATCTCTTTCTCGCAGCCTTCCGGCAGCGGCGCGTCGATCACGCGCTCCAGGACGCGACTGAGGGTGTAGAACTTGATATAGACAGGGATGATAATCGAAACCTTCATTCGGCTCGATGCAATCATGCTTTTTCCAATACCACAAAGATCGACTGCCCGCAAGGCGGCGCCAGCAGCGCCTCCAATCTCGACTGTACCGGCACGATAAACCTGTCGAAAAAGGCGATTTGCGCCTCCGATTGTGCGGTCCGTCTGCTCACCCGTGCGTTGAACCACCAGCCCAACAGCCCCAAAACATTCATGTACCGGAGTTTTCGCGGGAGGAATCCGGTCCGCTGGCATAGCTGCCGGAGCCCTTCTTTCGAATAGCGGCGGAAGTGCCCCAGTTTGGCATCAATGGGCCCGTACAACCCTTCGAACGCCGGGACGATGAGGACGACTTTGCCCCCGGAGGGCAGCACGGCGTTCATGTGCTCCAGAGCGCGGTGGTCGTCTGAGATATGTTCCAGGACATTCAGGCAGGCAATCGAGTCGGGCTGATAGCGGGCCAGCATCGGAAAGGAGTCGTCGAGCGCGTCCATCTGGCAGGCGACTAAGTTTTTCTGTCCCACCAGGCGCTGGTTCAGGCATTCAATAACCGCCCTTTCCGTGTCGATGGCGATGACCAGTTCGCGGTCGGCGAGCAGACGCGTGAAATTGCCCAGCCCGCAACCGATCTCCAGCACGCGCCCCCCCAATTCGGCGTTCGCCAACTGGAATTGCCACTGAAAGTAGCGCGTGGCGCGCTTCATCCGCTCCTGGTCCTCGACCGTGTAAGCACTCGACGTTGAAATGGGCCGGGACGCCATCGCTGTTCACCGAATAAGTCAGACCGGGCTTGAGGCGAAAGCCAAGCCGACGATCAGCCTAGAGTTCAATTTTTAGTCCTCAAGTATAACATGCGAGTCCGACACGCCCCCTCGACAGAATTGTCCCACGCAGGATGAGCATGAAACTGGGGTGGCGGGATCGCCATGCCGCAGCCCAATGCAAGTTGAAGATGCAGAATGCCGGACATTTAAGCCAAGAACAAGTCCGCGAGTTTCTCGAATCGAGCGCTGGAATCGAGTTCGCCGGGTAAGGGCGGACGCAGACGTACGCCTGGACAGAACGCGTCGTGGTAGCACAAGAGTTCGCACGGCTCAGCAAGAAGGAGCGCGGGTTGGTTCGCGCATGCAACGGGAAAATGGCGGGACTGAGCCCGGCGCAGATCACGCGGCTGATCCGGACGTACCTGCTATAGGCACTGCAGGTGAAGCATGACAAGCCGGAGCGCCTGGCGTTCTGCCAAATGCCGCCTGGGCTATCGAAAGACCCCGAACAGCGATGTAGGGCGCAACGTACCTTGGCGCACATATTCCACATCAGCCGTTACGATGCGTTCAATTATTGCGCGATCCTCGGCAGCATTCACGTTGTAGTTCGGACCGTAGCGGAAATCAAGCAACAACGAAATGAAGGCATCAAGAAAGACGTATTCCACCGGCTGGAAAATCTCGAACAAGAGTGGAGTAATGTGTTCGCTGCGAACTGCTTCAAAGCTGTCCCTGCTGAGATCCAAATTGGGGGGGAAGCGGTCAATTTGCCCGGTATATCGATTCAGACGGAAGCGCTCAGGGAGAGCTTCAAATATCGCACCGGCGACCTGCTCTGTTCGCTGGTATAGTTGCTGCCCGTTTCGGCCGACGTACTCTCCGACGACCAGGAACTCTCCAGAAGGGGCCAGTGCCCGCTTTACTTCGGCCATCACATGCTCTAGTTCTACAAAATGATGGAGGCTACTGCGGCAAATGACGAAATCGTAGGAACCCGGCTCCAGTTCCAGGGCGTTCACGTCCTGTACCAGTGTCCGAACCGCAAGATGGCGTTCCTGGGCTACGTTCCGAGCCGCGCCCAGCAGCTCCATGCTAAGATCGACCAGATCGCAAGAAATATGTCCTCCGGAGCGGATAGCTAGATCAATCTCCCAATCGCCAGACCCGCAACCAAGGCTGACCAACCGCAACGAGCCCGCGCGCTCCAGCCTTTCCATAACATAGCGATCTTGATTCGCATGAGGCATTCGCGCGAGTATAAAGGGCTGATACAATTGCATGGCCAAGTCATACGCCGCAACACGCGGGATCTCCCGTTGCAACGCCTTTCCGTCTTCGACCTGCGCATCCAGCAGCAAAGCTTTGTAGTGGCTGATTTCGTTGGCGATTCGCTGCTCATACGTGCTCATAGATCAGCGATAAGGGTAGCATAAAATGGGTGGAAGCCGGTGCGACGAACTATATTCATTCGCAACTCCCCAGACGGTCCGCTCAGGTTTTCGCTTCGTCGGTGTGACCGTGAAGTGCGCATTCTGCGCGCAGGACGGGAAGACCTTCGGCCGCGGGGCAGCGGCGTTCTGCGCCGGCTTGCTGCCGGGGCATGACTGTGAAACCGGGCGCTTACCGAAACCACTGCCGGACGGCAGAGAATCGGGTGGCCTTCTCCCCGGGTGCAGCGCTGATCGGCTTTGCCAGCAACTCCTGCTCATGCCGGCGGTAGTACTCGATGATCTCGTCGCGCTTGGCGGCTTCCGTGCAGCCGGTCTCAACGGCTTCGCGGTACCGTTCGACAAGTTCGGCGTTCGTTTTCGCCAATTGCATCTGCGCTTCGGCGAGCGCCAACTCCTGCTGTTGGTAATGCCGGATTGCCGCGTCCCGGGCGGCGATTTCACCTGAGAGCTTTTCGAGCATTTCGCGGTGCGCCGCCAATCCGGCCGCGGCGGCCGCGGCAAGCTGCCGCTGCGATTCCAAAGCGGCGGATTCGCTCCTGCGGAGATCCTCGATCGCCTCCTCCTTCGCCAGCAACTGCTCCGTCGCATTCTCGATCGACCTATGGTGATGGTCGATCAGATCGGCGTTCGTGCGAGTCAATCGCGCGACCGCCGCGGTCAACTCAGCCTCTTGCCGCTGGTAATGGGCGACGGCGTCGTCCCGTTTAGCAATTTCCGCTTGTCCGAGTTCGACGGCCATGCGATGTTGCTCAATCAACTCGGCATTGGCGGCTGTCAGCCGGGATACGGCTTCCGCTAAGCCGCTGTGCGCCTCCATCGAGACCGGTTGCGTGGTCGCCGCCGCATTTGCCGTGTTCCTGACGGCCAGCGCGTCAGCCAAAGCGGCGGTCAGAAGAGCGACGGTGTCGGCCGCAGGCGCGGTTGGAACAGTCCAGCCTGGGACGAGCGCGCGGTCCCGATCGACCGCTCCGACTGCACCCACCAGGTAAGCTTTCTGATCGGCCGGGATGACCGGCGACCGGTGTATCGCGAGAATCTCGTCTCGTAAGCTGGCAGATTGTGGAAAGAACTCTGAGATGAACGATTCGCTCCAGGCCGCGCCAAAATACCGTTCCCCCAAAAACTGCATTCCGGCAGCCTCGAAAATATGCGCCAGGCTCTCGACTGGAACCTCTTTACCCCACTTCCAACCTCCATGAACGGATCGATGATACCGCCAGAGCCAGTACCAGTAGCAGCGCCGGTTGGGAACGAGCACCAGCACGTACTGCTTCGTTCTGCTCTTCATCGCCCGGACAAGAGCGACCTGATCCTCGTCCGAATAGTGCTCCAAAACTCCGGAGTTAAAAACGAGATCGAACTCGGCCGCTCCCGACAGGGCCAAGTCCGCTTCTATGGGTTGGGCGTTGAGACCTTCGCGTTCAAACAGCCTGGACGCGTATGACAGGGCGTTCGGAGAGAAATCAAGCAATGAGGTCTGAAAACGCTTCGTGCGGGCGAGAGCCAGGCTCTGCCAGCCGGCGCCGCATCCGGCCTCGAGCGTCCGCCCGCCGCGTGGAAGCAGATCCGAAACGGCTTGGACGAATTCCAGATTGAAGCGGCGCGTCTCCGGATCTTCTTCGACATCCGGCAGTTCGGCATAATACTTGTCCCATTTCTCCTTTTCCGAAAATTCCGCTCCCTGCTGGTCTTCAGCCCGCTCCCCCATAGACACCAGAGTCGTACGACGGCTGCGGGATACGTATCCTTCCGAGCCATAGACCACCAGCAACTGCCGCCCTGGCCAGAAACGCTCGTCCACGCTGACCGTCCCGCAGTGCAGGCGCACAAAACCGGCCAGCCGCTCGGGGAACGATTCCTCGCGGAATTGTGCGCGATGGTAGTCCGACAGCGGGTACTCGTTGTAGGGCGCCAGTGCAATGAAGACGTTGCGGCAAGCCAGGAGCTGCGATTTCAGAATCGCGATCGGAAACTCGAAGTGCTCCAGACAATTGGAATTCGTGATGACATCGTATGCGCCGGGAATGGCCCCTTCCTCCGCATGAATGAACCGGTGTTGCGGGAACGCTCGCGTCGCTTCGTCAATCGCGGTGCGGGAGAAGTCCTGGCCAGTCACCTCGCTTCCGGGAAACGAGGCCGCCAGGACGTCTACGCCATCGCCGAACGCGCAGCCCCAATCCAAAATCGTCAGAGGCTCTGAGCGCAGGAAGCGCAGCTCCGGTTCAGGCAGATTCGCCACTAGGCGTTCCATGAAATGGCGCGTCTGCTGCCGGCCACCGTTCGCCTCCCAGGATTTCTGGAAATACGCCTCCCACCATTTGAGGGAATTAATGGCCGGCGCGGGGCCATGTATTTCGCTGGGATCTGTCATACTCTGCGGTGGACGGCTTCTGGCGTTCCAAACACATCCCCTGGTCGATCGAAGACTCTTGTCGTCGCCCAGACGCCGTTAAGAAAACACCAAGCGGAGGCGCCCTCCCCAGTATAGCTACATCGCAGCCCAAAACCCTTGACGACAAAACGATAGGAGACCACGGAGATGCCGCAGCCGCCCGTGCCGGTAACGAAGATGTCGTGCCGCCACATGAGGCCTCCGTCAGTCTCCCGCACTCTTTGCTGCCAGGGGGTTCTCGGCAAAATCGGATGGGCGGAACCGACCCTCTTCGGCGGTAATGCCTGGGCGGTACTTATGCGGTACCCATTCGGTCTGCCATTTCTCTTCGAACAGCCGTTTGTTCGTCGCGAACACTTCCTGGCAGTATGCCGGCGCCAGCTTGGAAAACGAGCCCGCGCCGAAATGGTGGACGAAACAGTCCTCCGCCGCGACAATGCGGAGACCCGCTTTCCGGATGCGGATAGAAAAATCGTCGTCCTCGAACATGCCAATCTTGAACCGTTCGTCCAGCGGTCCGACCTGGTCCCAGACGGCGCGCGGCAAGAACGCGCAGAACAGCGGCCCGACTGTTAGATCGAAGCTCTGGCCCATTTGTTCGGCGGCGAGCGTGACGGCAAACCGCTCCATCTCCGTCAGATTGCGATAGGAAACGCGGATTTTCGCCTCGTTCCCGATGTTGTTGGTGACAGGAACGACCAGCCCTACCTCGGGGTGTTTGGCCGAGTGGCGCATTAGTCGCCCCATCCAGCCTGGGGTAGGGACGGCATCGATGTTCAGCAGAACCAGATACTCACCGCGGGCCAGCCCAGCCGCAAGGTTGTTCGCGGTTGAAAACCCCAGGTTCCGATCGTTTCGAGTGACGCTTAGCCGCGGGTCGCGGCCGGCGAACTCTTCGAGCAGTTCGGCCGTTCGATCCTGCGAGGCGTTGTCGACCACTATGACTTCGTAGGACGGATACGAAGTGTTTCGCAGCAGCGCCTCCAGACAGAGCTGAACGTACTCGGCGCTGTTGTACGTCACAATCAGGATGGAGACCAGCGGAAATGCTTTCTGGATCGCTTCGTCCATCGATCGCTGGCGCTCGGTCCACCGCTGGTTGGCGGCGAAATCGATGCGCCGCTGCCGAACACCGCCTCCTTGCTCCGCGAGCCCGGTATCCAGGCTGCAGGCGAACTCCGCCGCTGTCGCCGCGATATATATCAGCTCACGGTATTCTTCCAATTCGCGCATGGCCGTGGCCACGACGGGCTTGCCCTGGCTGAGGTATTCATACAACTTCACCGGGTCGGTGGCTTTGGTCACCTCGTTCAGGACGAAAGGGATGATGCAAACGTCGAATTCCGCCAGATACGCCGGTATTTCCTGGTAGGGCTTGTGCCCGAGCAGATAAACGTTCGGAAGTTCCGCGAGACGCACCGCCTCGCGGTGCAGCACTTTTTCTTCCAGACCGGATGCGCCGATTAGGACAAAGGAGTAATGCGGTCGCGATTGCGCCACTTCGAATAAGAGATTGTAGTCGAACCAATCGGCAATGGCGCCGAAATATCCGATGATCGGTCGCGGAATGTCTTCCAAATAGCCCCGGCCCTGGGCGGAGGAGAAAAGCTCGAACTCCGTGCCGTTGCGCACGAGGACCGGCTCGCGCCCGGCGGCGCGATGGCGTTCCAGCAATCCGCGTCCGGTCACCACCAGGACATCGGCCTCCTCGGCGAGCCGGGGTTCCTCACTACGGTTGAAAGCGCTGAGGTCCGGCATGGTCTGCCAGTCGTCCATGCAGTCGTATAACAATTTCGTGTCGAACGCTTCCCTCAGTGCCACGCCCAGGCGGCGCCAGAACGGCAGGAGCGCCAGCGAGCAGGATTCCGCAATCGCGAAATCGCGGTACAACGCCTCCAGGCAGCCAAGAGCATCTCTCACGTGCTCGGGTTTGAGTTGGCCAAGATAGATGTTCGGCAACGGGGCGCGCAGGCGGATTTCATAAAGGCGCGGTTGGAGGGGGACAGCCTCGTACGGCCGATCCGACGAGGCAGTACGGGAAGGACTGATCCAGAACACGCGGTGGCCTGCGCGCGCGAACTGGATCGCCAGGTGCTGCGGCCGCTGGAAGCGAAAATCGAATTCGAACACCGGCAAAATCAGGACATCATAGTTCTGTTGGCGGGGAACGTCACGGTGGAGGCGCTGCGGCGCCTCCGCGGGTGCCGGTATTGCCGGCGTGGTTACGAGCTCCGCTACCGGAACCTTGAACGCGTCCTGAAGACCGGAGGGCATGGCATGCTTCAAGAGCGGAAATCGAAGTTCATACCAATCCAGATTCTTCGATGGCGCGAAGACCAGGGACATGAGCCCGCTCAGTGCAGGAAACTTGCCGGCCTGAGTTCCACGCACCAGCACGGTGTAGGCTTTCCGGAGATACAGCATCACTTTCCAGGCGCGCTGACTTCGGAACAACCGCAACTCGGCATCGAATTGCGCCTGATAGGTCTCAAGAGCGAAGGCAGTATCGCCCCGCAGTCGTTCGGCTTCTTGAACCACTTGCTGAAGGCGTTCGCTGACAGTGTTGAGCGCGCCATTGCGCTCTGCCAGCGCAGCGAGGCTGGACTCCAACTCGGCAACCCGGGCTTCGCATTGCCGGCCGTGTTCGTTGGCCTCGGAAGCTTCTCGCACCCTGCGCCTCAGTTCGGCGGCCAATCTCTGGTTCTTCTGCCGCAACTCCTTGTTCCCGATCGTAAGGCGGCGGCCGGAAGGTATTTTGGGATCCGCACCGGGGGCGCCTGGTCCAAGTCCCAATCCCAGCGCGACCAACTCCGCGCAGCGCGCTGCGTCCCAGGGAGTCTGTTGCTCCAGCGCATCGAGCAGCAATGTTGCACCCGCTTTCGCTCGATCGCGCAGACGCTGAACCGCCGTGTCTGCGGTTTCCTCCAACCCGACATTGGCACACAGTTCGCGGAGCTTCGGCAACAGATGTCCGGCGCCCACCATACAGCCGTCGGCGATCATCCTGTCCAACCCCTCATTTCGCAATTCGAGCATGCCCGGACTGCACCCGATCATGAGTACGGGCTTACGAGCAAGCAGCCCGAATACAATGCCCTGCCGGTGATCCGCAATCACGGCGTCACATGCAGCCAAGCCATCGAGAACCGATTCCGGCGATGTGCTGTCGACAGAGAACGTGGACGGGTGCCGTGCCATGGAACGACGCAGCCGCATCGTGACTGGCGCTTCATCCCGATGGGGACACGATCGAAGCTGGGCAAACAAGACGCTGCCCCCGGTTGCTTCGATGTGCTGGTCGAGCACAGCCTGGAGGTCCGCTTCAGGAATCGGGAGTTCATCGTTGGCGAGCGCCACCCCGAGTACGGGTTTCGGCAACGAGATGCCCCTGCCGGGCGCCCGTGGCGCCCACATCCATACCGGATCTGCGGTGACGGCGATCTTCGATGCGGTGATTCCAAAAGATACCAGCAGGTCGAAAGTAATTTGATCGCAGACAGTAATCAGTGCCGCGGCCCTGCAGACAGCTCGCAGAGCCGGATGCATGTCTTTAACCCCCGGGCCATCGAGGCTGATGCCATACAGCAAAAGGGGTTTGTGATGAATTGCGGACAGGACCGCCGGGGCGAGAAAAGCCGGCTGGGTTGTGGTCACAACAGCCGCTGCGGACGGGTCGAACAGGCTACTGCCCGCTATCACGACGGCGTCCGACAACCGAACCGTTTCCGATATCACTGCCGCGTCCGACCAGTCGCACACGGGCAAGTCGTAAGTCGCCGCGTTCTCCGGGGAATTCCCCGAAATCGCGACCAGGCGGAACGGTTGAGCGGCGCCGCGAAATACCTCGCAGAGGGAGGCGAGAATCGCCTCGTCGCCGGCGCTGCCGAATCCAAAATAACCTGCGATCACAATCTGCTTTGAAGGTGCGCGCATGTAAGGTCCATCCTATCGAAAAATCGGCACAGCTAGCATTCACACCTCAAACGATACCCCGCAAGTGCTCCGGGCAGGCGCCTCAGATGTCAAAAATGATGAAAGACAAATATAGCGCGTTTTGCACTGGCAAACGGTTGCTTCCCTCAACGAATTGGAGGTCACTGCCGCCGTCACTTTTCGAGCAAGTGTCACCGCGCAGAAACTCCGGCGCGGCGTGAGCACAAAGCCCGCCGAACGTGCGGCGAAGATTATTGGCTACCGGCTGATGAAAGCCGATGCCTCGGCGCTCGGCAAGAGTGACCCATTTGTGCTCGGTTAGAATGACCCACACTAAGAACACGATTTGGCGCAGGGCAAGGAGGGAACCAGCGATATCATCCACGCCGAAGGCGTGCGGGTTG
>Ga0182027_10002854_pt1 | contig 27736 bp, 22 predicted proteins | sample 712E1DmetaG_FD_121300 | JGI IMG/M metagenome (GOLD analysis project Ga0182027, IMG submission 121300) | Permafrost microbial communities from Stordalen Mire, Sweden - 712E1D metaG (Illumina Assembly) | ecosystem: Environmental > Terrestrial > Soil > Wetlands > Permafrost | place: Sweden...
AAAAGCGATTAGTTGGTAAGAAAATAGCGGGATAAGGGCAGCGGAAACAAGAATATCCCTGTTAAAAAACATTCTTAGCGGTTCTAATTCGGAGTTCGGGAGGGGATAGGCAAAATAATCATTATTGGAAAAATAGCCTTATTTATGTATAATATTTAATCTTTGACTTGGCGGGACGTAGCGCAGTTGGATTAGCGCACTTGAATGGGGTTCAAGAGGCCGTGGGTTCAAGCCCCACCGTCCCGACCATTTTTCTTAAGGAATGACAAAGGCATATATGGATAAACCTTTTAAAGAGCAGCGGTTACATCCGCGCATTTACCGTAACTTCATTCTTTCTTATCATGAAAAGGGTAAATCAGCCCTGAAAGATAACATCTCCCAGATCAATAATATAAGCCGTGGGGGGATGAGTTTTGTATCAACACATCCTTTAAAGGACAAAACAACAGTTGTGCTGGACCTTAAAACGCCGTTTATTGCGGATTCTATTCATTTGGAGGGGGTTGTCCTGGAAAGCAGGGAAAAAATCCCTGAAATGATTTATGAAATCCGGGTGCAATTTAATGAGGTTAGCGAGGCAGTGCTGCATGTGCTGGAAAAAATAGAGAGTTACGGTAAGACAGAGGAGACTTAAAATTTATGGATACCATTAATATAGGTCTAATCGGTTATGGCATCGTCGGGCAGGGCGTGGTCAAAATTCTAAAGAACCGTCGTAAATTCTTTAGGGACAAGTATAAAAAAGATTTTTTTATTAAGACCATTGCCGACCGCAGTATCCAGAAAAAAGTTTCTCCAGGCCTGGACAATACTTTATTGACAACAGACATCAATGCCGTTTTAAACGACCCGAATATTCATGTGGTGGTGGAATTAATCGGCGGCATGACTCCGGCCAAGGATATTCTGCTGCAGGCGGTGCGTTGCGGTAAACATGTGGTCACGGCCAATAAAGAGCTTTTGGCTACCTGCGGCCAGGAATTGTTCCGGGAAGCTAATGCTAATAACCGTATGATTTATTTTGAAGCGGCTGTTGGCGCCGGGATTCCCATCATCCGTACCATCACCGAAGGGGTGGCGGGTAACAAATTCAATGGTATTTACGGGATCATCAACGGCACTTGTAATTTTATTTTGACCGAAATGTCCAACCGCAAGCTGACGTTTCAGGAAGCTTTAAAAGAAGCCCAGGAAAAAGGCTATGCGGAAAAAAACCCGGCCATGGATATCAGCGGGATGGATGCGGCCCATAAGTTGGCCGTGTTGGTTTTCTTGACCCAGGGAAAATTTGTCAGCGTGAATGATTTTCATGTGGAAGGGATCAACCATATTTCCCATGACGATATTGAATTTGCCTCGGCCCTTAATCTGGAAATCCGTTTGTTGGCCATTGCCAAAAAAATAGGCAACGAGCTGGATGTGCGCGTGCATCCGACGTTGATTCCCAAAGACCATGGGTTAGCCACGGTCAACGGGGTAGACAATGCCATTTTCTTTGATTTGGACCCGATGGGCGACGTATTTATCGAAGGCCAGGGCGCGGGCCAAATGACCGCGGCGTCCGGTATCGTCAGTGATTTGATCAATTTGGGTATTCGCAAGGACGTGCAAATGCCGGCGTGGATTTTTAATCCCACCGAAGAGCAGCAGAACGTTGTCTTAAGAAAAATCGATGCGGTGGAAACCAGGTTTTATTTTCGTTTCATGGTCATTGATAAACCCGGCGTATTGTCCATTATTACCGGCGTTTTGGGCCAGCACAATATCTCCATTGCGTCGGTCAATCAAAAACAGGAAAACAAAGGCTCTACGGTGCCGGTGGTTATGTTGACGCACGTGGCCAACGAGCGTTCCGTGCGTGAAGCGCTGGAGCAAATCACCAATCTCGCGGTTGTCCGCAGTAGACCCGTGGCCATACGCATGGAGAAACTTTAATGCGCTGGACTGGGGTCATTGATCATTATCGGGAATATTTGCCTGTGTCGGATAAAACGCCGGTGGTGACCTTATATGAAGGTCATACACCGCTTATTCCGGCGGAGTTTTTAAATAAAATCACCGGCCTGCAAACTTTCTTAAAATACGAAGGGTTAAACCCCACGGGTTCTTTTAAAGACCGCGGTATGACCATGGCGATTTCCAAGGCGCTGGAAAAGAAGGCCGAAGTGGTCATGTGCGCGTCCACCGGCAATACCTCAGCGTCGGCGGCGGCGTATGCCGCCCGCGCGGGAATGAAATGCGTCGTGCTTATTCCCCATGGGAATATTGCCATGGGCAAGCTCTCCCAAGCTATCATTCATCAAGCGCAGGTCATTGCTATTGAAGGCAATTTTGATGATGCGCTCAATTTGGTCAAGGATATCACGGCCCATTATCCGGTAGAATTAGTGAATTCTTTAAATCCGTTTCGTATCGAAGGCCAGAAAACAGCGGCTTTTGAAATTTGTGATTTTTTGGGTGAAGCCCCGGAATTCCATGCTATTCCCGTTGGTAATGCCGGCAATATCACCGCGTATTGGAAAGGCTATCAGGAATACCATGCGGCCGGCAAGTCCAAGACACGACCCCGCATGCTGGGTTTTCAAGCCGCGGGCGCGGCCCCGATTGTGCACAACCGTATTATTGAAAAGCCTGAAACCATTGCGACAGCCATTCGTATCGGTAATCCGGCCAGTTGGAAATCCGCCGTCCTTGCCCGTGACCAATCCCATGGCTTGATTGATATGGTGACCGATGAAGAGATATTACAAGCGTATCATCAACTGGCGGCTTTTGCAGGGGTTTTTGTGGAACCCGCTTCCGCGGCGTCGGTGGCAGGGGTCATCAAGTTAGCGAAGGCCGGATATTTTAAAGGTCATCAGAAAGAACGTCTGGTGTGCACCCTGACCGGGCATGGCCTTAAAGATCCTAAAACCGCCATGCAGGATTTGCCTGAGCCTAAAGTCATTAAGGCAGATAAAAAAGAAGTCCTGAAGCTGATTGGTTTATGAAAGTTAAAGTACTTATCACATGCGGGGCGACCTGGACTCCTATTGATGATGTGCGGGTGATCAGTAATATTTCCACCGGGGAAATGGGGCATGCTATAGCCCAAGCTTTCAAGCGGGCAGGTGCCAACGTCACGGTGATTGAAGGGCCAGTGACACATACCCTGTTGGAGCGTGGTATTAAGATTATCAAATATCGTTTTTTTGACCAATTGGCTAAACTTCTTAAAGTAGAGCTGCACAAAAAATACGATATTATCATTCACGCGGCCGCTGTTTCCGATTTTAAGCTTAAAGGTGTTCACAAAGGCAAAATAACATCCGGTCGTCCGTTGACATTGCGTTTAGTGTCGACCCCGAAGCTGATTGAAAACATTAAAGTCTTAAGTCCTGAAAGTTTTTTAGTAGGGTTTAAATTAGAGCCCCGATTAGGCCCTAAAAGTATTTTTAAAGCAGTCAGGTCCTTATTTAGTCAATCAGGCTGTGATGCGGTGGTGGCGAATACGTTAACAGACGGTTATCGGGGTTATATAGTTAATGCCGACGGTGAAATTTTGAGTAAAGCTGACGATAAACAAAAAATAGCAACAGCATTGGTAAAATTAGTGCATGGTTAAATTACTTTTTAATACTATGTCATCCCGATTAATATTATGTCATCCCGATTAATATTATGTCATCCCGATTAATATTATGTCATCCCGACGTAAGTCGGGATCTTTTAAGATTCCGGCTTGCGCCGGAATGACAAACTATTAAGAACTAATCTGACAATGTATCAGGAACATCATTATGAAATACATTATTTTAGTCCCAGACGGTTTGGCTGATGAGCCTTTAAAAGAATTAGGGGGAAAGACTCCCATGGAGGCGGCTCATACGCCGCATATGGATTATTTGGCCCAAAATGGCTTGTCGGCTTTGGTGCAGACCATTCCTGATTCTCTGCCGCCGGGCTCGGATATCGGTAATTTAGCTTTACTGGGTTATGACCCTAGAGAAAATTTTTCCGGCCGGGCACCTTTGGAAGCGGCTAGTTTAGGGGTCAGGCTTGACGATGATGAGGTGGCGTTTCGCTGCAATCTGGTGACTGTTAAAAATGGGACTATGGTGGATTACAGCGCCGGGCATATATCGTCGGATGAGGGCCAAAATCTTATTGAATATCTCCAGCGTGCGATTGATTGGCCGGATGTGCGTTTTTATACCGGCAAAAGTTACCGTCATTTGATGGTGCTGAAAACCATCAGTATCGCCAACACCTTGCAGATTAAAACAACGCCACCTCATGATATCATGGGGCAATCGATGAAAGCGTATTTACCCGTGGGGCCGCAGAGTGATCTTTTGTTAAAGATCATGGGAAAATCTGAAAAACTTTTAGGGTCGCACCCGATCAATAAATTACGCGAAACCGAAGGGTATAGTCCGGCCAATATGATTTGGCTGTGGGGTCAGGGAGGCCATCCTAATCTGCCGTTATTTAAAGACCGTTATCATCTCAAAGGATCGATTATTTCAGCGGTGGATTTGGTCAATGGGATAGGCCGTTTGGCCGGTTTGGATATCATTGATGTGCCTGGGGCCAACGGCTATTACGACACCAATTATAAAGGCAAAGCCCAATACGCCCTGAATTCTTTAAAAAAGCATGACTTTGTGTATGTTCATGTGGAAGCCACTGACGAGGCCGGTCACAATGGGGACTGGAAAGCCAAAACAGCATGCTGTGAACGTTTCGACAAAGAAGTCGTCGGCACTGTTTTGGAATCTTTTAAAAACCCCAAAGGTGTCAGGATATTAGTGTGTCCTGATCATCCAACCCCGGTGGCCCTGCGTACGCATACGCGCTCACCAGTGCCTTTTGTGATGTGGGGGGAAGGCATTCCCGGAGGTGAGGTTAAAAAATATTCAGAAAAAGCGGCGTCCGTTGCCGGTTGTAAATTTGCCAGCGGTGAAGAGATGATTAAATATTTTTTGACAATTTCCCCTCCCCTTGTGGGAGGGGTTAGGGGAGGGGTTAGGAGAAGGGATTCATAAGATGGAAAAAGAAATCATTGTCCAAAAATTCGGCGGTTCTTCAGTGGCTAATATCGACCGCATTAAGAATGTGGCCCAGCGGGTGGTGGCGTATAAGAACAAGCATACCGATATCGCGGTCGTGGTATCCGCGTTGGGGGACACGACCGATGAACTGGAAGCGTTGGCCTTGCAATTAAGCGAGGACCCTCCGGAGCGTGAAATGGACATGCTCTTGTCGACCGGTGAACAGATTTCCTGTGCGCTTCTGGCGATTGCCATCAAAGAGTTGGGTTTCAAGGCCATTTCTTTTACCGGCAGTCAGGTCGGTATAAAGACGGATAGGACCCATACCAAAGCGCGTATTATTACTATCGACGGCAAGCGTATCAACAAAGCTTTCAAGGAAGATAAAATCGTGATCGTGGCGGGTTATCAGGGGGTAACAACTAATGATGAAATCACCACTTTAGGCCGCGGCGGATCGGATTTGACTGCCGTCGCACTGGCCAAAGCTTTGAAAGCCAAGGTGTGTGAAATATATACTGATGTGGATGGGGTGTATACCACCGACCCGCGTATAGTCAAAGAAGCGCGCAAAATCAAAGCCATTACTTTTGATGAAATGCTGGAATTGGCCTCTTTGGGCGCACAGGTCATGCAGGCGCGTTCTATTGAAGTGGCCAAACGTTTTAATATCCCTTTACATGTCCGTTCAAGCTTCTCGAAGGAGGAAGGCACCATGATCGTTAAAGAAACCGAAAAAATGGAAGAAATCGCTGTTCGCGGGGTGACCTGCAATAAAAACGAAGCCAAGATCACCATTTGTTCCGTGCCGGATAAGCCGGGTATCGCGGCCAAAATTTTTGAGGAAATTTCCAATCAGGGCATTAATGTGGACACGATTGTCCAGAATGTGCCTCATGATAAATTGTCCGATATTTCTTTTACCGTGCCCAAGGGCGTCCTGAATAAAGCGATCAAGGCCACAAGTGCCATCGGCCAAAAAATCGGCGCCGGCGACGTTTTTGAAGATAGAAATATTGCCCGGGTCTCCATGGTGGGTTCCGGCATGCGTTCGCACAGCGGTATTGCCGCCAAAATGTTTAAGACCCTGGCTGACAATCGAATCAATATTGAGATGATTTCGACCTCGGAGATTTCTGTTTCTTGTATTATCGCGCAGGATTCCGCCGACCGTGCGGTAAAGGCTTTGCATAAGGCGTTTAAATTGGAGCAAATTTAGATTCAGCGTGTCATTAGTAATTTGTCATTAAAAAATGTCATTCCGGCGAAAGCCGGAATCTTTTAAAAGGATTGATCTATGTCTAAAATTATTATTTACGATACAACTCTCAGAGACGGTGCCCAGACCGAGGGGGTCTCGTATACCGTCAACGATAAAGTCAAAATCACGCATAAGCTGGATGAATTGGGTATCCATTATATTGAAGGCGGCTGGCCGGGCTCTAATCCCAAGGACAGAGAATATTTTGAGATCATGAAGACCGAAAAGCTTAAAAACGCCCAATTAGTGGCGTTCGGTTCCACCCGCCGGGCCAATATCAAGCCGGAAGATGACGCTAATCTTAAGGAATTAATCGCCAGTCAAACGCCGACGGTGACCATTTTCGGCAAGAGTTGGGATTTGCATGTGCTGGACGTCATCAAAACCACCTTGGATGAAAATTGTAAAATGATCCAGGATTCCGTGGCTTTTTTAAAGAAAAATAAACGGCAGGTTTTTTATGATGCCGAGCATTTCTTTGACGGCTACAAGCATAATGCCAAATATGCATTAAAGACCATCCTAGCGGCCCAAAACGCCGGCGCTGACTGTATTATTTTATGTGACACCAACGGGGGCTCTTTACCCGATGAAATTACCAAGATCGTCAAAGACATCAAAAAGAAAATTAAAAAGCCGCTGGGTATTCATACGCATAATGACCAGGGGGTTGCCGTGGCTAATACACTTTCTGCCCTTAATGCCGGATGTGTTCAGGTGCAAGGGACATTTAACGGCTTAGGCGAGCGCTGCGGGAATGCGGATTTGTGCACGATCATAGCGATTCTGCATACTAAAATGAATAAACAATCCATCCCTGAGCATAATATCAAGCTGTTAATGGACACAGCGTATTATATCGGCGATGTCAGTAATTATACGTTGGCGGACAATCACCCCTTTATCGGGCATTCGGCTTTTGCCCATAAGGGAGGGGTCCATATTGATGCGATGCTTAAAAATCCGCTGGCCTATGAGCATGTGGCCCCTGATTCAGTCGGCAATCGCCGGCGTCTGTTGACCTCCGAGTTAGCCGGTAAAATGCCGATCATACTCAAAGCGCAGAAGATGAATATTGCTCTGGATAAAAATTCTGCTGTGGCTAAAGAGATCATGAAGGAGCTTCAAGAAAAAGAATACCAGGGCTATCAATTTGAAGGCGCGGATGCTTCTTTTGAACTTTTTATGAAACGCCGTTTGAAGTTGTATCAGCCTTTTTACCACCTGGAAGGTTTCAAGGTGTTCACGGAGAAAAAAACCGATGGCTCTGTTATAGCTTCGGCAACCGTGAGGCTTAAGGTCAATGAGCACGATGAGATGGCGACCATTGAAGGGCACGGGCCCGTCGAAGTTTTGGACCGCGCCTTGCGTACGGCGCTTAAGAAATTTTATCCCACCATCGCGGACATGCATTTATCGGATTATAAAGTCCGTGTTTTGGATACTCAAGAGGGCACTTCAGCGCGCGTGCGCGTGTTGATTGAATCCCGGGACCAGCACGGCAGTTGGACGACCATCGGGGTGCACGAAAATGTGATTGAAGCCAGCTGGGAAGCCCTGGCAGACAGCATTGAGTATAAGCTATTAAAGGATAAGAAATAAGATGTAATGGATAAATTTGTTCTTTTCGCTCCACGGGTCGATTTTTTAACGCCGACGTTCCTCGGTCACTCGGTGCCTCAGAAACTCGTTGTGAATTTCTCTGGAAATTCCCAACTCGAACATCTTCGGCATTCTTCGCCCTTCGGCTCAGAATTGCCCTCGTGTCCTGCGGCATGCGTCGGCTAAAATCGACAGTGTCGCTTCAAAGAACAAATTTACCCTTTTCTATCTTTTTCCCCTCTTTTTTATAAAGAGGGGATAGGGGAGTTGAATGGAACTATCGTCTAAATATAATCCTCAAGAGACACAAGACAAGTGGCTAAAGTTTTGGAAGGACAATGACGTCTTCCATGCGAAGGCTGATTCTGTCAAAAAGCCATTCACCATTGTGATCCCGCCGCCGAATGTGACCGGTATTTTGCACATGGGCCATGCGCTAAATAATGTCTTACAGGATATCATGGTCCGTTACAAACGCATGCAGGGCATCCCAACGCTTTGGATGCCGGGGACTGACCATGCGGGCATCGCCACCCAGAATGTGGTTGAGAAACAATTAGCCAAGGAAGGCAAATCCCGTCATGATATAGGCCGTGGGGAGTTTCTCAAACGTCTTTGGGCGTGGAAAAAGCAGTATGGGGACACGATCATTCATCAATTGGAAAAATTGGGCTCTTCCTGCGACTGGTCACGTACGCGCTTTACCATGGATGATGAGTATAGTGATGCGGTCAATGAAGCGTTCATATTGTTATACAAAAAAGGTTTGATTTATAAGGGAGAGCGCATTATTAACTGGTGTCCGCGTTGCCAGACTGCGTTGTCGGATGAAGAGGCGGAGCATAAAGAGAAAAATGGCAAGCTTTACTATATAAAGTATCCACTTGTCATTGCGAGCGTCAGCCCCGTCAAAGGCGGGGAAGCGAAGCAATCTCAAGAATACATTGTTGTCGCCACCACCCGTCCTGAAACGATGTTAGGCGATACAGCCGTTGCCGTTAATCCCAAAGATCCTCGCTATAGTCAATTTATCGGCCGGGCACTTATTCTTCCTTTAATGAATCGTGAGATCAAGATCATCGCCGACGAACTTGTGGCAGTGGATTTTGGTACGGGAGCGGTGAAGGTAACGCCGGCGCATGACCCTAACGACTTTACGATGGGCCAACGGCATCATCTGCCTGTGATTAACGTGATGCATCCGGACGCTAAAATCAACGAGCAGGGAGGTCCTTATAACGGCATGGATCGCTGGGACGCCCGCAAACGGATTTTAGCTGATTTAGAAGCTCTCGGATTACTGGAAAAAGTCGAAGACCATAAAAACGCGGTGGGTCATTGTTATCGCTGCGACACAGTGGTCGAACCTTATTTATCCAAACAGTGGTTTGTGAAAATGAAACCATTGGCCAAACCCGCCCTTGAAGCTGTGCAAAAAGGTAAGATTAAAATTCATCCGGCCCATTGGACCAAGGTTTATAACAATTGGATGGAAGATATTCACGACTGGTGCATTTCCCGTCAGATATGGTGGGGGCATCGGATTCCTGTGTGGTACGACAAGGAAGGCAATTGTTTTGTAGGAAAATCTGAGGCAGAGGTCAAGGCCCAGGCAAAAGCCAAGCATGGCAAGCCGGTGGAACTCAAGCAAGATGAGGATGTGTTAGACACCTGGTTTTCTTCATGGCTTTGGCCTTTTGCCACGTTGGGATGGCCTAAAGATAACGCGGATTTAAAATATTTTTATCCCACCAATACGTTGATGACAGCTTCTGAAATTTTATTTTTCTGGGTGGCGCGTATGATCATGGCAGGGTATGAATTTATGGGGGAGGAGCCTTTTGCCGATGTGTTTATTCATGGCACGGTGCGTGATGCCAAGGGACGCAAAATGTCAAAATCTTTAGGTAATGCCATTGATCCTTTGGAAATCATTGATGAATACGGGGCCGATGCCCTACGTTTTAGCCTAATCATCAATTCAGGGCAGGACATTTTTATTTCCAAAGAAAAATTTGAAATCGGACGTAATTTTGCCAATAAGATTTGGAACGCTTCGCGGCTGGTTTTAATGCATTCCCTCCCCCTGGTGGGAGAAAGAACGAAGCATTCCCTCCCCCTTGTGGGGAGGGATAGGGAGGGGGAAGATTTAAATCTCAACGATCTTGATTTACCTTCCCGCTGGATATTAGCCCGATTTTACGACACCTTGGAGAAAGTCGGCTTGGCCATTGAGCAATTCCGTTATTCCGAGGCTGAAATTTTGGTCCAGGACTTCTTCTGGGGGAATTATTGTGACTGGTATTTGGAGTTGAGCAAAGCCAAATTTAATGACATAAACATTCAAAAAACAGCCCTTTTTATTCTCAAAAATTCTTTAAAAATGATGCACCCGTTCATACCGTTTGTGACGGAAGAAATTTACAGTAAAATGAATTCTCAGGATAAATGTTTGTCATTGGCCCAATGGCCGAAACAACAGAAAGCTTTGATTGACGCTAAAGCAGATGCACAAATGCAGACGATCATTGATATTATTACTGCCATACGTAATATCCGTGCTCAGTTGAATATTAAACCGAACGAAACAGTAGATGTTTTTTATATTCCAGCCCCCTCTTTGGTTAATTTTTTATTAGAAAATTCTATTGATATCAAACGTTTGGCACGTTTGAAAGAATTTTCGAGTTACGAAAATCGGGAATTATTTAATCGCATCTTCAATATAGCTGAAATTACCTCATCAAAACTAGCTCCGATTAGAGCAAACGTTGCTACTGTCTTGGTGGGTTCAATCAAGATTTTTATTCCTTTAGAGGGGTTAATTGATCTAAATGCAGAAAAAAAGCGCATAAACACTGACATCGCTCAAAAAAAGAAATCCATTGAAGGTTTAAATGCCAGGCTTAATAATCCTGATTTTACGGCTAAAGCTCCTGAAGAAATTATAGCAAAAGAAAAAGAGCGGTTAGATTCTTTATATAAAGAAGTTAAAGCCCTTGAAACTGTTTTAGCCAACTTGAATTAAGGTGACACACAACTTAATTCTCGTGCCAATCAGCGGGTGACCGAGGGAGGGGCATCCCCAGCGAGCGCAGGCTTTTGCGAGCACGCTGGGGAAACCCGAGGGCAGGACCCGATGATCCGCTAAGATTAGGCTGTGACGTACGCATTTCGATTAGGAGCACCTTAATACCAAGGCCGAGACAGGCCCCGCTGATCAGGATAAATATGAAACCAGCTTATATAAAAACAATCGTTCATTTAGCCTTAGCTGAAGATATCGGCAAAGGGGATATTACCACCGATTTTTTAGTTCCTTCCCATGCCCATGCTCGTGGACATCTGGTTGCCCGCGGCGAGGGCATTATCTGCGGTATTGAGCTTGCCCGTGAAGTTTTTAAGACGTTGAATGCCAAAATTAGTTTCCGTGCCTTCTTTCAAGATGGCCAGCGCGTTGGCAAGAATGATGTTATTGCGGAAATTTCCGGTTCGGCCAGGGCTTTACTTTCGGGTGAGCGTGTCGCCATCAATCTGTTGTCATTTTTATCAGGCGTTGCCACCCAAACCAGGCGCTATGTCGACCAAGTGAAACCGTATAAAGTCGATATTATGGATACCCGCAAAACGACCCCTTTATTGCGCCAAATGGAACGTTATGCGGTGCGCTGCGGCGGCGGGGTCAATCACCGGTTTAATCTCAATTATATGATCATGATTAAGGACAATCATCTGATCTTTTGCCGTGGGCGGTCCACCATTGAAATGGTTGATGCTTTTAAGAAAAAATTTAATACACAACTTGAAGTTGAAGTAGATGATTTCAGTCAATTCAAAGAGATGCTCACCTCTAAGGCGGATATTATTTTGCTGGATAATATGACTCCTCAACAAATCAGGCAAGCGGTGAGATGGCGCAACAAGGCTAAAAGCCGCATTTTGCTGGAGGCTTCCGGAGGCATCACATTAAAAAATATCAAAAAGTACGCGGCCACAGGAGTTGAGCGTATTTCCGTGGGGGCCTTGACACATACGCGGCAAGTTCTGGATATTTCCATGGAGTTTATACCTGTCCCATGAAAAAATATTATTTCTTCATATTTTTTTTTACATTGATATGGATCCATCCTTTATGGGCCCAGCAAAAGGAAGACATTGATGAGGCGGACATAGCTTCCGGGGCTATTTTTGATGACAAGGCCCTGCTGGCAGGCTATGCCCAAAAATACGCGGATGAAACCAGGGACATTTTACTGGCCATGGTCGCGGATGATTCACTGGGGGCTTATAGATGTGCGGCCGCCGTGCGGGTGTTTCAAGAGAAATACGCCAATCAAGTTTTAAGCCGTGAAAAAGCCAATATTATCAGGAGTTTAATCCGCCGTCTGAACCACAGTGATTCTCCGTTTGTTCAGGTAGAGATCATGCATGCCCTGGTAGTTTTGGACCGTTACCAGTATTTTGAAAGCATGGTTCCTGCTTTAATTCTGAAGATGGACCATTACAATGCCGTAGTCAGTGATATGGCTTTTGAAAGTGTGCAGACGATCGTCAAAGACAGCTTGTATCCTCGAGAAGCGAGGATCGTATTTGATACCTTGCGTAAAATACTTTTTTTGTCCCGTAAACGCCTGGGGAATATAAGCATCCCTAATAAAAAATTAAAACAAAAATTGGAATTATTGCGCTGGTCCATCAGGATTTTAGGTACCCAGGAACTCAAACGCCTCCCATCGGAAGTTATTAACTTGTTATAATTTTTGTTGAGGCGGGTCATCATGAAGAATAATTCCCGTCATTGGTATCTTTGGGTATTCATAGCCATTATAGTATGTGGCTTTGCCCTGTATGTTCCTTCCTTACACAGCAGGACTTTTTACTTTGATGATTACTTTTCCATTCAAAACAATGAAATCATTAAAAAAATTGATATACCAAGAATTTTCAATGCTTTTAACACCCGCTCGTTGGTGGGGTTAAGTTTTGCGTTAAATTACCGCTGGTGCACCTTACATGCCGACGGTTATCGATTGATCAATCTTCTGATTCATTGCCTTAATGCTTTCCTGGTTTATTGGCTGATCAAATCAACGTTGTATGTATACGCGGCACGCAAATCAGTATTTTTCTGCCGTTTAGAATGGCCCGCATTTTTTGCGTCGATGTTATTTTTATGCCATCCGATCCAAACAGAACCGGTCAATTTTATTACTCAGCGTTATGTGTTGATGGGGACATTGTTTTACCTGGCGTCCTTATGCTTCTATGTTAAATCAATGTCAATGCACAAAGGCGGGGAAGCGAAGCAATCTTTTTATTATATCTGTTCTCTGATAACTGCTATAGCCGCCGTGTTATGTAAAGAATTCGTTATCACTTTGCCGTTAATGCTCCTTGTGTATGATTTTTATTTTCTAGACGTAGGGGATGGAGCATGGTGGAAGCGTTGCCGTCGCTTATTACCATTCTTTATCATAGTGCTTATTGTGCCTTTATTATTGTTAAGGACGCCCCGGGAAGCGATAGGGACAGCAGACATTGCAGATTCACATTTTATTCAAACAAGCCGCATGCCGGCAGTGAGGAACCATATTGACCTTACCAGGGCCCATGGCAGCATAGGCCGGAAACAATATTTTTTAACTGAAGTTAATGTTATGTGCACCTATGTGAGGCTGCTGTTTTTGCCCATCAACCAGAATTTCGATTACGATTATCCTATATCCTATCAAGTAGACAAGAAAACAGCGCTGTGCGGGGTATTTTTGCTCTGCCTTTTAGCCCTGGCGGGGGTAACGTATACGTCATACCGCATTGTTTCATTTGGTATTCTATGGTTTTTTATCGCTTTAAGTGTGGAATCGAGTTTTATTCCCATCGGGCATGTCATAGCTGAATATCGTCTGTATTTGGCCAGTGTGGGTTTTGTTTTTTTAGTGACGGCCTTGATTTATATGAGACAGGCGGATGTCAAGAAATGTCATATGATTGCGGCACTCATTCTTATGGGCTTCTCCCTGTTGACGTATCAAAGAAATAAAGTCTGGGAAAATGAAATTACTTTATGGACTGATGCTATTGAAAAATCTCCTCATAAAGCAAGCGCCTACAACAACCGCGGCTTTGTCTATTTCGAAGGAGGAAATTTGACTCAAGCCATCGCTGACTCTACCAAGGCCATGGACATAGACCCTCATTATGCAGGTGCCTATAACAGCCGCGGCTTTATGTACGACCAACAGGGTCGTTTGACTCTGGCCCTAGCGGATTATGACAAGGCCATTGACATAGACCCTAATTATGCAGAGGCCTATAACAATCGCGGGAATATCTGTTTCCGTTTAAATAATTTTTCCCAAGCCATGGCTGACTACACCAAGGCCATTGAAATCAATCCTAACTTGGCGCAGGCCTATAACAACCGCGGGCTTATCTATAAAAAGCAAAATAACTTCACTCAAGCCATTGCCGACTACACCAAGGCCATAGAAATAAACCCTGACTATGCAGATGCCTATAACAACCGCGGCAATGCCTATTGGCAGCAGAATAATTTGCCCCAAGCTATCGCTGACTACACCAAGGCCATAGAAATAAATCCCGGGCATGCGCAGGCGCATATTAACCTCAAGAATGCTTATAGCCAACTACGCCAGGTTAGGCCCTAACCATTTTTCCACTACATCTTTGGGCATTTTTTTACGGCGGGCATAATCAATGACCTGGTCCTGGGCTATTTTGCCTATGGCAAAATATTTTGATTGGGGATGGGCAAAATAGAGGCCGCAGACAGTGGCGGTGGGGAACATGGCAAAGCTTTCTGTTAACGTAATGTCGGTATTTTTCGTCGCATCAAGGATTTTGAACAGGGTCGCTTTTTCGGTATGGTCCGGGCATGCGGGATATCCCGGAGCCGGGCGGATGCTGCGATACTGACCTAACGCAATTTGCTCATCGCTTAAATGTTCATCTTTGGCAAATCCCCATAATTCACGGCGCACCATCTCATGCATGAGCTCGGCAAAGGCCTCTGCCAGGCGATCGCTGACTGCTTTGGCCATAATGCTCTTATAGTCGTCAAGGTCACTTTCAAACTCTTTGACCATTTTATCCAAACCAATGCCTGTGGTCACGGCAAAGGCACCCACATAATCTTTGATGCCGGACGATTTGGGGGCAATATAATCCGCCAAAGACAACAGCGGATGGTCACCACTGACCATGACCTGTTGACGTAAATTACAAAGAGTAGCTAATACCTCACGGCGAGAGTCGTCTTTATAAAGTTCAATGTCATCATCAACCGCGTTAGCAGGAAAAAAACCAAGGACCCCGTTGGCTTGAAGACTTTTTTTCTTAATAATTTCATCTAAAAGGAGATTGGCATCCGTATACACACGCAGGGCCTGAGCGCCGCATACAGGGTCTTTGAGTATTTGAGGGAATTTACCTTTAAGTTCCCAAACCATAAAAAAGCAAGACCAGTCAATTCTCTGACGGATCAAATGCAGATCAAAATTCTTAAAAACTTTAACCCCCAGAAACGATGGGGGAGTGATGTCTGCTTTTTTCCAGTCAGTGACAAGGCCCTTGCGGCGGGCTTCTTGAATAGGCACAAATGATTTAGCAGATTGGCGTTTAGCATGTTCCTGGCGCAATTGTTCATATTCAGCTTTGGTTTTGGCTAATAAATCTTTTTTTAATTGAGGCTCCATGAGACTACGGCAAACACCCACACATCGGGAAGCATCCTTGCTATGGATGACAGGATGTTGATACGCCGGGGCTATTTTGACAGCTGTATGCGCGGGGGATGTTGTTGCGCCTCCGATAAGAAGCGGGATAGTAAAACCCTGGCGTTGCATTTCTTCGGCCACATGCACCATTTCGTCCAAAGAGGGGGTAATGAGCCCTGAGAGGGCGATCATATCCACGTGGTGGAGTTTGGCTTCTTGGAGGATTTTTTCACAAGGCACCATCACACCTAAATCAATGATCTTAAAACCGTTGCAGGCCAATACAACGCCGACGATGTTCTTGCCGATATCATGCACATCGCCTTTCACCGTTGCCATCACGATCGTCCCTGCAACTTTAGCATCCCGGTCTTTGGATTTTTCAATAAAAGGGCTCAAATAAGCCACTGATTTTTTCATGACTCTGGCGCTTTTAACAACTTGCGGCAGAAACATTTTGCCGGATCCGAACAGATCTCCGACTTTATTCATCCCCGCCATTAACGGGCCTTCAATGACATCTAAAGGACGGTCAGAGCGCTTTCGCGCCTCCTCGGTGTCTTCTTCTATATACTCAACAATACCTTTAACTAGGGCATGGGACAGTCTTTGGTCTACAGGAAGACTGCGCCAGGCCAGGTCTTCCTGTTTTTTCTCTCCTTGAGATTTTACGGTTTGGGCAAAAGCAACCAGACGGTCGGTGGCATCCAAGCGCCGGTTTAATAAAACATCTTCGATGCGCTCCAGGAGATCAGGGGGGATTTGATCGTAAATACTGATCATTCCCGCGTTGACAATGCCCATATTCAAACCCGCTTTGATCGCATGAAACAAAAAGGCAGAGTGCATGGCCTCGCGCATAGGGTCATTGCCGCGAAAAGAGAAGGAAATATTCGATACTCCGCCGGAAACCAGACAGCCCGGGCAGCTGGCTTTAATGAGATTCGTGGCTTCAAAAAAATCTTTGGCATAATTATTGTGTTCTTCGATACCTGTGGCTACCGCGAAAATATTCGGGTCGAAAATAATGTCGTGGGGGGCAAAACCGATGTCTTTGGTCAATATGTTATAGGCCCTTTGGCAGATGCTGACACGTTTCTCGACGGTATCTGCCTGGCCGTTTTCATCAAAAGCCATGACTATGGCCGCCGCGCCGTAATAGAGGACTTTCCTGGCTTGTTCTTTAAAAGAGGCTTTGCCTTCTTTGAGGCTGATGGAATTAACGATTGCCTTGCCTTGGATGCATTTAAGCCCTGCTTCAATGACCGACCATTTGGAAGAGTCGATCATGATGGGAACGCGGGCAATATCAGGTTCGCAGGAGATGAGGTTGAGGAAGGTGGTCATGGCCTCTGCGGAATTGAGCATAGCCTCATCCATGTTGACATCAATGATCTGGGCGCCGTTTTCAACTTGTTGACGGGCGACCGCCGCAGCTTCATCGTATTGTCCGGCAATAATTAAACGGGCAAATTGTTTAGAGCCGGTGACGTTGGTCCGCTCACCGACGTTGATAAAATTAGTGTTTTCTGTCACAATCAAAGGCTCAAGCCCGGAAAATGAACTCAATGGCTGAGGCTTGGGCAAATCCCTGGGGGCAAGCTTCTCAACAGCTAGAGCCATGGCTTGAATGTGAGCAGGTGTTGTCCCGCAACAGCCGCCGAGGATATTAATTAACTTGCTTTGAGCAAATTCTTTCATAATGCCGGCCATCTCTTGAGCGCCCAGCTCATATTCACCAAAAGCATTGGGAAGCCCCGCGTTAGGGTAACAACTGATAAAACAGTCGGCTATACGCGCAAGTTCGGCAATGTAGGCGCGCATATCTTGGGGGCCTAAGGCACAATTTAAACCAACGGCTAAAGGTTTAGCATGTTTAACAGAAATCCAAAAAGCTTCTGTCGTTTGCCCGGACAGGGTGCGGCCGGAAGCATCGGTGATTGTTCCGGAGATAATCAGCGGCAGTTTGACCCCCATTTTTTCGCAGATGGTTTCATAAGCAAAAATAGCGGCTTTCGCATTCAGGGTGTCAAAGATGGTTTCAATTAAAATTAAATCAACTCCGCCGTCAATCAGGCCTTTGAGTTGTTCAGCATAAGCATTCATTAATTGGTCAAAATTAACAGCCCGGAAAGCCGGGTTATTGACATCCGGGGAGATGGAAGCCGTCTTGGTGGTGGGGCCTATGGACCCGGCGACAAATCGCGGTTTATGAGGATTGGCTTGGGTGAATTGTTCGGCCATATTTTTAGCCAGTTGAGCGGCGTTGAGGTTGAGTTCATAAACCAAGCCTTCCATTTTGTAATCAGCCAAGCTAATGCGATTACTATTGAAGGTGTTGGTTTCAATAATATCCGCACCGGCTTTAAGGTACTGGGTGTGGATGTCTTTGATAATTTGAGGCTGGGTCAAGGATAAAAGGTCGTTATGACCTTTGATATCGCCGGCAGAATTTTTAAAGCGTTCGCCGCGGTATTGGCTTTCGGTCAGTTTATGTTTCTGGATCAGCGTTCCCATGGCCCCATCGAGAATGAGAATGCGTTCCTCCAGAAGCTTGTGTAAAATGGCGTAGGATTTTGAATAATTCAATATCATAGGAATTTCCTTTTGTCATTCTTAAGGAGTACTGTCATTTCCGCCTCTACCATTGTCATTCCGGCGAAAGCCGGAATCTAATCCATAGTTTAAAGGTTAAGACAAACAAGGGGGGTTGTCAAACATTTTATCCCCGAAAAAATAATTAAAATTTATTCTTATTGTTTTCAATAAATTTGGTAATATAATTAGTAACTAAACATTTAGAAGCGGGTGGCCATGAAACAAACATTATTGATTTTATCATTTTTAGTTGTTTTCACATCCGGGTGCACGGTCTATCAAATTGACTCCAAAGACACCTCGCAGGATTTTTATGCGCCTAAGACGAACATCGATGATGTCGTTTATATGGAGAAAGTGGACAAGCCCTATACCGAAATAGGCACAGTGACAGTCACGACCGAACGCAACCAAACCCTGAGCGATGTTTTACCTAAATTAAAACAGGAAGCTGCTGTGTTGGGAGCTGATGCTATTACGGACCTTCAAGCCTCTTCAAGTGATCTGTGGAAAAAACTCAAGCCCCAACAACTTTTAGGCAATGCCTATATCCGCACCGATTACACTGCCAAAGCTATTGTTTGGAAATAAAGAATGGGTATTTAAGGAAGGCTGCGCATGGTCATTCTCTTTTTAGCTGTTGTCATCATAGCCCTTTATTTTGCCATAAAATTGTTGGCTCCCGAAATACATAAACCCACCTTGTCCATGGCGGCCGCCATTGTACCGCCGGCCGATAACACCATTTTAAAAACAGAGAGATTGGAAATGATGGTGGAGGAAAAAAATAAAAGCATTGAACATCTGCAGGAAGAATGTAAAGTTCTCCAGGCCCAGGCACAGGATTTTGATAAAATCAAAACGATTTTAGAAGAAGAAATTCAGCATTTAAAAGAACAAAACCGCCTAAAGGAAATTTCATAAGAGGTTTGTCATCTCCGAATGATAAAAATATGTCATTCCCGCGAAAGCGGGAATCCACAACAAGACTAATATAGGAGGGAGTTATGATGCGTATCAGCCGTTTATGGCTTTTGGGGATGTTCATTCTTGCACCTTTTTCTTTAACGTATGCTCAACAGGAGACCGGCATGAAATCAACCGTTGTTGTTTTTGAAACCAATCAGGGGAACATCGAATTAACGTTATTTGCGGAAAAAGCCCCTAAAACCGTGGAGAACTTTGTCGGTTTAGTTAAAAAAGGCTATTACAATAATCTCATTTTTCATCGGGTCATTAAAAATTTTATGATTCAAGGCGGAGATCCCACCGGAACAGGACGCGGGGGAGACAGTTTATGGGGAGGGGCTTTTGCCGACGAAATTAATCCCAGCCTTGTTTTTGATGCCCCGGGTGTTTTAGCCATGGCTAATCATGGTCCGGATACTAATGGCAGTCAGTTTTTTATTACCACCGCGCCCACCCCCTGGTTAAATGGGCATCACACTATTTTTGGCAAGGTCACTCAGGGCTATGATATTGTGCAAAAGATTGAAAATACCCAAACAGGCCCGGAGGATCGTCCTGTAGAAGATCAAAAAATTATTAAAGCTTATGTGAAAGAATGAGTCAAAAGGCACGGCCTAATTTTGTTTTAGTTTTTTGCCTATCGGCAGCATGTTTTTTAGGAAGTGTCCATATATTGTACGCGCAGATTCATCTCACCAGTGGCTATTTTTCCAGCTTCAAATCCAGCAATATTGATCCTTGTACCGGCACAACTGCGAAGCCTACAACCATAGGGCAAGTTTGTGTGGGCGGTGCCTTATATGCCGGCACAGGCTACGCATCCCCGCTTCATTCATCATTTAGTTACATGGTGACCCCCGGGCGGCTGTACAGATGAAATCTGTACAGGTGCGGGCGGTACGGATAGTGTTCAGCCGGTATGGGCGACGGGAACCTATGCTAGTAACAGTACGCATGCAACGGATGTAATCAATGGACAGAACAATACAGGAATTTTGGCTGGTTTGCTGCAGACAGGGGGAAATACTACACCTGCGGCGGCTTGGTGTTCAGGGATGAATTATGGGGGATACCACGACTGGTTTTTACCTTCGGATAGTGAACTTAAAAATGTGCTTTATCCTAATAGTACTCAGAAAGGCGGAAATTTGGGTGGATTTCAGTCGTTCAGCTATTGGTCGTCGACGGAGTTCAATGCCGTCAACGCCTGGGTCCAGAGCTTCTTCACTGGCAACCAGGGCCTCTCCAAGAGCGGCCCCATCTTCGTGCGTTGCGTCCGGATATATTGAAAAGTCGTGACAGGCACGACTTTTTAAAGAATAAATTTTATTCTGCGCATTACGATATGTGATGGTATAATTTAATCGTAGTTAAGAAGTTTATTTAAACATGGCAAATTTTATTTATGAGCGGAGCAAAGAAGATTCTTGAGAATGTTCTAAAGGGGACCAGCGACACAAATATTCCTTTTACAAGTTTATGTTTATTGCTTCATCGTTTAGGGTTCAAGGAACGCGTTAAAGGTGGACACCACATTTTTTATCAACAAGGTTTTGAAGAAATAGTTAATATTCAATCTCAACAGGGAAAAGCAAAACCATATCAGGTCAAACAAATTAGGAATTTGATTTTAAAATATAAATTGGGAGGAGATATTTGATGGGTAACTTAAAATATGAAGTAATTCTTTATTGGAGCCGGGAAGATAAAGCGTTTATTGCTGAAGTTCCAGAATTGCCTGGCTGTGCGGCTGATGGCCAGAATTACCAGGAAGCTTTGGATAATGTTGGTCTTGTTGTACAAGAATGGATTGAAACAGCCAAACAACTAGGGCGGAGTATCCCTAAGCCTAGAGGTCGTTTGATTTTTGCTTAATGCGAATCAATGGTGACAGCTACCATTTATTTTTGAATGTGGGAGCGTATTGACAAAACACTCAAAGCGTTGTATACTTTCACTGTAGGTTGAAGGTCGATAGTGTTGTTCCCTGAACGAAGTGCGTTTAGGGGGTTTCAAGGACGAAGGCGTCCTTTATCTATTGGTAGATAAAGGGCGCTTTTTTTATGAACTCCCCCTAACCCCCTCTTTATTAAAAAGAGGGGGAAGGGGGAGTTGGAAAGTAAAAATGACTTTTGAAACTTTAATACAAAGAATTACACCCAAATTAAAGGGGATCGTTTATAAGATCCATACTTCTTCTTCCTTCTCTAAAGAAGATTTGTATCAAGAGGCTGTCTTGCAACTATGGGTTGATTACAATAACGGCAAGCTATCGGATAAAACAGACAGTTATGTTTTGCAGAGCTGCTATTTTTATATGAAGAATTATATGCGTACGCACCAGGATAAGGCATCTTTAATGAGTATCGATATGCCTATTAATGGGGAAGGTGCCCCATTGCAAGATGTTTTATCATCTCCACAAGAGTTATTTGCTGATGAAGAGCCTGATATAGATGCTTTGATGGAAAAAGTCTTTAATGATAGGTTAAACCGGAAGGAAAAAGAGATCGCTTTTTTTTATCTTCAAGGATGGACTACCAGGGAAATAGCCCAACGGCTGGGGATTTCTCATGTCAGTATAGTGAAATTAGAGGAAAAGATCCGGGAAAAGTGTAAAAAATCAAAAAATTCTGTTTAAAGTGGTTACCAAGCCGTGATTTTTTTACTTGTATTGGTGTAGTACACGCACTGATGCGTAACTGACAATGGCGTCTTTCATTCAAGGTTGAATGCAAGGCGCTTTTTTTATGATTATGCTTTAATTATGAAAGGATGGTGTTGAATGGCTACAGTAGATTTAACAAAACCGGTCATTAAGCCTACTCTTGGACTGCTGGGAGCTACAGTAAATGCTATGGCGCTCATCGCTCCGGGGGCATTTTTATGGATTACGTATCAGTTGCAAGCGTCTGCGACTGCGCCGGACGGTAGTTCAGTCGCCAGCGATATTTGGGCAGGTATTATAGTGGCATTGATTGTTGCGTTCTTATCTGCAATTTCTTATGCGGAACTTGCCGGCATCTATCCGGAAGCGGGTTTTAAAAGTGTTTGTTATTTCGTGGAAAAGACTTTTACTAAACCAGCGGTCAAGAAGACAGATGGGTCTGTTGAAACGAAAGACTCTCCTTTTACCGGCAAGCGCTTTGCCAAGCTAATTACTGCATGGAGCGCACATCTTTTCTATTGGGTGTATCCGGGCGTCATGGTGGCTATGATGGCTATGTTAATTGGCTACATATATACACAGTTTACCGGTAAAACCTTTACTAATCCTGAGCTTGTTGGTATTGGAGTAGTGTTTACATTTGTTTGTGCCTATATCGCTTATCGCGGGATCACCGGCTCAACCTTGACTTCTATTTGGATCAATGGGATCCAGCTTGTTTCGCTTGTGATCTTTAGTGGTTTGGCCATTTGGTACCGTGTGGCAAATCCACAACATGCGGCAACTTGGTCGTTTACCGGTGCTTTTGATATTGTTCGTCCGCATTCGTTAATGGGCGTTATGGTCGAATCAACGATCGCTATATTAATTCTAGTTGGTTTTGAGAGCTGTACAGCGCTTGCCGCAGAAACCAAAGAGCCTCAAAAAAATATTCCCAAAGCGATCATTCTGGCTTTAGTCATTCAAGGTTTGTTTGCGTATCTGTTTGAATATTTTTGTACGGGTTTAATGATCAGCGATAAGCTCATTGGTAGCGCTGCGGGAAAAGCAGTGATGGGCCTTGATGCCGCGGCTGCCTCAAGTGCGCCTATCGGCGATTTGGCAAAACTCTTAGGAGATAACTTGCTCGGCGGGTTCGGGTTTGGTTTGATGATCACAATTGCGATTACTGTTGCTATTGCTATCATCGGAACAACCTTAAGCTGTATGAATACCGCGGTGCGTATCAGCTGTGCTATGTCTGAAGACAGAGAGTTCCCTGAATTATTAGGGTTTATGCACGGGGAATTCAGCACGCCTCACGTGGCCATTTGGGTATTGGCTGTTATTTCTTCTATTATCGGGGGTATCGGGGTGTGGTCGGTTGTTGGGTTAACCGGTATTACGTTGGCATCAAACCTGGGGACATTTATCCTTTACGGGATGACCTGTCTGACCGCTTTTATCGCTTTTAAGAAAAGAGTGGATTTTAATGTATTTAAACATGGCTTTGTGCCTTTATTGGGACTTTTTTCCAATATTATCATGGTCGCTGCCATTCTTTATTTGTATATTATCGGCAATAATGATGCTAAAAATGAAGCATGGATATGCTTTGGTATCGCCGGCGCGTGGGCTTTCATAAGTTTGTTTTATGTCGCCGTGACGACCATGAACAAATCCTATCACTTAAAAATGGTTTCGGCCATTATCCGGCCGGAATACCTTAATCTGGTGGTTGAAGCCTTGCGCCAGGAAGACTATATTATGGGGATGACAGTCACCAAGGTCAGAGGTTTTGGCCGCCAAAAAGGCTCTAGCAACGGCGATGGGGAAAATGGTGATATTAATTTTCTTCCCAAAGTGAAGGTGGATGTCGTGGTTAAGGAATGGGATGTCCCAGCTGTTATGGATATTATTAGTGAAGGGGCGCGCACGGGCAATGTCGGTGATGGAAAGATTTTCGTTATCGACGCATCCCAAGCCAGGCGCATCCGCACCGCCGATGATGGCGTCTGGGCTATATAAAATTTTCCCCCCTTATTTCCCTCCCCCTTGCGGGGAGGGTTAGGGAGGGGGAAACAGGCGTATGAGCTATATAATTTAATAATTTTTCCCTTCTTTATTTCCCTCCCCCTTGTGGGGAGGGTTAGGGAGGGGGAAACAATGGAGGGTGATATGAAAAAAATAGAAGCGATCGTTCGACCGGCCAAAGTAGGGGACGTTTGTAAGATGTTGCATAAAGTTGGACATCCGGGTTTGATGATTACCGAGATTGAAGGCCATGGCAAACAAAAAGGCATGACCAAAACACTGCGCGGCAAGGAGTATACGGTCGAATTCATGACTAAAACAAAGATTGACATTGTGGCCAAGGACGAGGAGGTGGAGAACCTTGTCCAAGCCATTCGCAAAGCGGCTTACACGGGTGAAGTCGGTGATGGAAAGATATTTATTTCATCAGTTGAGGATGCTATGCGCATTCGCACCGGAGAAAAGGGTTCTGTGGTGTTATAAGGATCAATGCCATGCTCAAGTCAGACAAAGGTGTTTTATTAAAAAAAATACAGAGGGTTCTCCATCAAAGGAAGCTAAAGGGGCTCGAAGCCTTAGTCCAGCGGTATTTTTTAATAATCAATAAAGCCATGAAGGGGAGGAATTAAATGAAAAAGTTATTAGTTGCGGTAATGGCAGTATGGATGGCTTCACCGGCTTTCGCGGCCATTCAGAACGTGAAAGTCAGCGGGGACATTCAAACGACTTTTTTAGATCGCCAGGATTTTGATCTTGGCCTAAATGATGGCACACCAGTAGGTCTAGTTTCCCAGAAATTATTTTTGGAACAGACCCGCATTCGTGTGGATGCGGATTTAACCGACAATGTTTCCGCCACTGTTCGTTTAATCAACGAAACAGCTTGGGGCATTGGGGCTAGTGATGGTGATAATGGCGCAGTTGGCCAAAACGGTCTTAAAAGTGTTGATCTCGATCTGGCCTATGTCACCTTGAAGTCATTCTTATATTCACCGCTGACCCTGACAATCGGTCGTCAAGAATTTTATTTTGGCAATGGCCTTATCATCGGCGGTGGCACAAATAATAGCACCAATGGTCATTTGGCCGGTATTGCCAATGATCTTTCCCTGATAGATTCTAATGATGGTATCAAAGCTGTTTTGGATTACAAGCCGTTGACTCTTTCTTTTATCTATTATAAGAATTCTCAAGGGGCACCTTCACTGACGGGTGTTTATGATACCAATGGAGAGAATTCCGATGTTTACGGGGTTAATGTTAATTATCAATTAGGTGATGCCTATAATACGGTTTTGGAAACCTATTTGTTTAGCAGAATAGACGGGAACAATAGCCTCGGCACAGGACAGGACAAGGGCAACACGCTTTATGTGCCGGGTTTACGCGCCAGCACCAATCCTGTTAAAGGGTTAAATGTGCAGGGCGAGTTGGCCTGGCAGGGTGGTCAAAATGTTGTGTTGGCCCCTACCACTTCCAAAGAAGAAGCCGAGCATCGCAATGCCATGGCCGCCCAATTTCTAGCCACCTATTCATTGCCGGTATTAGAAAAATACAAACCGGCGGTGAATGCTTCTTACACCTATGTTTCCGGCGATAAGAATAGTGCGGAAAACTATGATTCCAGTGCTGTTAAATCTGCCAAGGTTTATAGCGCTTGGGACCAGTTTGCGAAAAATCAGGATGCCGGTACTATCTACGACACTTTGTTTCCTTTATCAAACTTAAACATCTTCGCTTTAGGAGTTTCAGCCAGTCCTTTGCAAGATGTGACTACGGCTTTCACATGGAGTACTTTGTGGGCTGCAGACAAGTTTGGTAACCAAAATCCTCTGCAGTTGTATCAGCCGAACCAGTCAAATGGATCGGCTAGCCCTAATAACCTCTATGCCGGTGATGGCATAACAGGCAAGAAGGGGTTGGGTAATGAATATGATATCAATCTTGGCTATAATTATACCGAAGATGTTTCTTTCGGTCTCAATTTAGGTTGGTTTGTTCCGGGTAATGCTTTTGCAGACAGCAACCGTAATACCGCCAGCCAGGCCATTGCTGATATTGCAGTGAAGTTTTAAAAAATTAGTGACAGGCACTATTTTTACTAAATGGTGCCTGTCACTTTATTTTCACTTTATTTTTGACTGTTTTTGAATTCCGCGACCAGGGCTTGCACGGTTTGTTTGGCGTCGCCGAAAATCATGCGGCAGTTATCATAGTAGAATAATTCATTTTCAATGCCGGCAAAACCGGTGGCCATGGAACGCTTGAGGACAAAAACGGTTTTGGCACGGTCTGCATTGATGATGGGCATGCCGTAGATGGGGCTTGATTTGTCGTGGCGTGAGGCGGGATTAACGACGTCGTTGGCGCCAATAACAATGGCTACATCCACACTTTCCATCAAAGGATTAATAGCATCCATTTCCATTAACTGGTCATAAGAAATGTTCGCCTCGGCCAACAGGACGTTCATGTGTCCGGGCATACGGCCTGCGACGGGGTGAATAGCATATTTGACATCGCAGCCATTTTTTTCCAGGAATTCGCCCAATTCTCTCACTGCATGCTGGGCCTGGGCCACGGCCAAACCATAGCCTGGAATAATCACGACGGATTTAGCATTTTCCAATATTAAAAAAGCATCTTCTACAGAAATGGACTTGGCTTCTTTCTTTTCAGCGCTTGAGGATTTTTTAATCACACTGCCGAAAGCGCCGAAGAGCACATTGGTGATCGAACGGTTCATGGCTTTACACATAATGATACTTAAAATCATACCGTTAGCGCCGACCAGGGAGCCCACGACAATCAAAAGGGTATTATGAATGACAAAACCGGTCGTGCAGGCCACCACTCCCGAATAGCTGTTTAAGACGGAGATGACCACCGGCATATCCGCACCGCCGATGGGGATGACCATAAAGATACCGAAAAGGCAAGACAATCCGAGGATCATTAAGAACAGGTCATATCGGGACGGCTGCATAATAAACATAAGGCCAAGAATGAGGATTGCGGTAATTATGGCTGTGTTGAGCCATTTTTGGCCGGTAAATAAAATCGGTTTACCGGGGACATTGCCGCTTAATTTACCCCAGGCAATAACGCTGCCGGTAAATGTCAATCCGCCTATCACAATGGATAAATACAGGGTAATGGTATTGGTTAAATCCGTAGTGCCGTTGACACGGTAGGCTATCCAGCTGATAAATACGCTGGCTAAGGCCCCGCAACCATGTAAGAGGGCGATCATTTCCGGCATCTGCGTCATGGCCGCTTTAAAAGCAACCAAGGCGCCTAGACTCGCTCCCACAACAATGCCTATAAGAATCCATTGGAAATTGATGATATGTCCGTTGACCAAGGTGGCCACGACGGCTAAAAACATCCCTGAGGCAGAAAGCATATTTCCGCGTCGGGCGGTGACGGGGGAGCCTAAGAATTTCAACCCGAAAGCAAATAAAACAGAGCTGATGATGTAGATCAAATTTATAAGAGCTTCATTATTCATCAGTTATCCTTCTTTAAAATGTGTTCCCCCTCTTTTTTATAAAGAGGGGGTCAGGGGGAGTTTATTTCTTCCTGAACATCTTAAGCATGCGTTCAGTCACTAAATAACCACCGACCACGTTAAATGTAGCCAAAGCAACCGCCGAGGTCCCTAAAATAATGGTCAAAGGGCTATTGGCTTGGACGCCGGCGGCAATCAAGGCGCCGATAACGATAATGCCGCAAATGGCATTGGCTTCAGACATCAAAGGCGTATGCAAGAGCGGCGGCACGCGTGAAATCAGCGCAAAGCCTAGAAAGACGGAGAGTACTAAAATAAATAACAAATAAATAAGTTCCATAA
>Ga0182027_10002855_pt1 | contig 27735 bp, 23 predicted proteins | sample 712E1DmetaG_FD_121300 | JGI IMG/M metagenome (GOLD analysis project Ga0182027, IMG submission 121300) | Permafrost microbial communities from Stordalen Mire, Sweden - 712E1D metaG (Illumina Assembly) | ecosystem: Environmental > Terrestrial > Soil > Wetlands > Permafrost | place: Sweden...
ACCAGGTTTCGTACATTTCCCGGCCGTATATGCCTTTTATTGTGATGCTGTTGAAGACGACTCTTTCCCAGTCTATTTCAGACTTCGGAAGAATGCCCAGGAGGGCGATTTTGCCGCCGTGGCACATGTTTTCGATCATCATTTCCAGCGCGCCGGGGTTGCCGGACATCTCCATCCCTACGTCGAAGCCTTCTTTCATATGCAGGTGTTTCCGCAATTCTTCATCCACGGTTTGGGTGCGGACGTCGATTGCTAGGGTGGCTCCCACCTTCTTAGCCAGTTCCAGGCGGTACGGGTTCACGTCGGTGATGACTATGTGCCTTGCTCTGCAATGCCTGGCGATGGCGACCGCCATTAGGCCGATTGGGCCTGCGCCGGTGATCAGGATATCTTCTCCCAGGAGGTCATATGAAAGTGCGGTATGAGTGGCGTTGCCGAGTGGGTCGAACGAACTGAGAACTTCAAGTGGGATATTCGGGTCTGCCGGCCAGACGTTTGTGACGGGGATGCTTAGATATTCCGCGAACGCGCCGTTGCGGTTGACGCCGATTCCCTTCGTGTTCGGGCAAAGGTGACGGCGGCCCGCCAGACAGTTTCGGCATCTGCCGCAGACGATATGCCCCTCGCCGCTGACTAAATCGCCTTTCTTGTAATCGTGGACGTTCATCCCGAAGTCCTCGACCACGCCGACGAACTCATGACCGACGGTCATGCCGAGCGGAATGGTCTTTTGCGACCAGGCGTCCCAGTTCCATATGTGAACGTCCGTGCCGCAGATGCTGGTCTTGAGGATTCGGATCATCACATCGTTTATCCCCATTTCTGGGATGGGTACGTCTTCCAACCAAAGACCTTCGCGCGCGTTCGATTTGACAAGTGCCTTCATAAGTCGATTCGCCCTCCACGAGTAGACTGTACCCGAATTATTGGCCACACGAACAATCCGGGTACAGATTACTCGTGTAATGGTCGCCCAAAGAGAACTGAATGGTGGTATATTATAGCATATTGCGCTTTGCTGATAGGATTGGCCGTTTGACGCGGTATAAGGATAAACGGGTTTTGGTGTCGTGTTTTGTAATCACTGATATTCGGCATGAGGAATTCGAGAACGAGGGTCAACTCGAATGTGCACTTATTGAAAAGAACACACGCACATGCTACACAGCGCCTATGGATACAGTTGACACACGGCAACGAAGCCTGAATATGTCTCGAATCAGGTCAAAGGATAAAAGGCCAGAACTGATCGTGCATTCCTTATCATTATCATTGTTACTCAAGCAGCCCACCACTCAACGGTATCCCCTCTACTTTCATGAGCTTCTCAAATACCTGCCGACCTTCATACCTGACGAGTCGGCATGCTTGTTGTAGAGATGATTCACGGACGTTTGGAATGAGACGCTCCGCAAGGATAGTACCGCTACAATCGCTCAATTCATCTAGATCGTGGACACAACCTTTATAGTACCGGTCACCAAACTGACCATCTCTCTTCGTGTTGAAGAATCGAATAGTTCCGTCATGGGGCGCATTGGGCGGCCACGTTTCGTTTGTGGTCTCCGGTTGCATACGATAGAAGAACTGCATTCGATCATCCTCGTCCAGAAATGCGCCAACAGAATGCCAGTTGCCCCGCTTCTCCAGCTCTGCAGGATAGTCCCACAACCAGTAGCACTCAGCATTCTTAATCTCAGCAATGCCAAAGGGTGCATGCGTAACCTCGAACCATCCTATTATATTTCGGATATCGCCATTTCTTTTCGCCTTGTATGCGTATATCCAACATTCATAGCTTTCGCACAATGGCCCAATATCCCTAACGAACTTATCACGAAGTCTTCTCCAATGGGCTTCCGATACAGGTTTAGAAGATTCTACCAATATACTTATTGAAGCCTTCAATTGGTTGAGATCGTCTTTAAGATTTATCTTGCAATGTTGTATTTCCCGGAGGATTTGAGGCGGATCAACGAAAGGAGGTACCATCACTGGTACAATCTTCTTTTTTTCTATCCAAGCGGCCCCAAGTTCGATCAAACACATGGCACTCGCGATATAGGTATTCGACAGCACAGGTATAAACACAGCTTTCTTCGCCAGATTCTGTAGGATGTCCTCTGTCCAAGTTTTGCCTAGCGTTATTGTCCCCGGAATGGAAGAGCAAAATACTTTGCTGTCTCGGACTCCCATCCCAGATTCGAGGAGTTCTACAAATTGTGTGATGATTTTTCCATCAATGGCTGAATGACTGATGAATATCCCGTCTATAACCTCTTTAACCATAGCAAACCTCGCTGTGAAATTAGTGGTTTACCCATTGTGCGTGATTTCTTAGCTTCATTATACTGCCGTATTTCTACATCGTCAAATGGCGTTCTGAATCATAAACTTGCGATTTTGCCGTCGTAAGTAGGCATTTTCAACGGGTGTTCTCACTACACCTCAACGAAGCTCAAACTGAGTATAAGTGATTACAAAACCTGACACGAAACCGCACTTATCCTATTACCGCGGAGTGCGTTTGACAGGCCATTTTTTTCAGTGTTATACTTGAGCGGCGCATGGTGCAAGATATGAAGCACAATAAGCGAGGGTATGGCAGGCATATGAGTATAGATTACGATAAGATTCGCCAATTCATCAATCTGGTGGAGAAGAATCAGCTCTCTGAGATGACCATCATAGAGGGTGATCTCTCCGTCACGATCAAAGCGAAATCGACGGTCGAGGTTTCCGTGAGGCCGAAGAAGACGCGGGATCGCGCGGTGATTGTTCCCGATTATGAGCCGACGCATCAGGAGACGCCTTCCGCGGAGCCGGTTGTCTCGATGGAGCATGTGGTGGAGATCAAATCGCCCATGGTCGGCGTCTTTTACAGGTGTCCTTCTCCGGACTCGCCGCCGTATGTGGAAGTCGGCGATGAGGTGGAGGTCGGTCAGACCATCGGCCTGATCGAAGCGATGAAAGTTTTCAGCGAAGTGCTTTCCGAGGTTGCGGGTCGGCTTGTTTCGGTGCCTGTGGAAAGCTCGAAACTCGTCCAGCAGGGCGAGGTGCTCGCGGAGGTGGATACGTCGTTCGTGAGCGGTGAGTATGGCAACTCGGACGGCTAATGGTTGTTTCGGGACAGGGGTGTCCCGAAACAACCTTAAACTGGTGAAGTTTCTTAGGATCCCGCAGGCGAAGAATCTCCTAACGAGGAAGATGATCCTTCGCGGAGTTTACCCTGAGCGGAGCCGAAGGGCTCAGGATGACAGTGTGCGCGTGTTTCCACTCTTGCAGTGAATAATCTGGACTATGGTTCAGAGGGGGTTAGGTTGAAGGACAAGATAAACGTTGGAATGATCGGGTTTGGGACGGTGGGCGTCGGGACGCTTAGGGTGCTTCTGGAGAATCGGACTGAGATCGAGCAGAAGGTCGGTTCTAAGCTGGAAGTCATCAAGATTGCGGACCTGGACATCACTACCGAACGCGCGGTCACATTCGATAAGAGCATACTGACCACCAATGTCGCCGAGGTGCTTGACAATCCCGATGTAGATATCGTGGTTGAACTGATCGGCGGGGTGCATCCGGCGAAAGATTTCATCATGCGCGCCCTCAAGAACGGCAAGCACGTGGTGACGGCGAATAAGGAATTGATCGCGAAAGAGGGTTCGGACATTCTTGACGAGGCCGGGCGGCGGGGTCTCGATTTTTGCTTCGAGGCCAGCGTCGGCGGCGGCATCCCGATTATCCGTCCGCTTAAGACCAGCTTAGCGGCGAATAAGGTTCAGGAAGTCATCGGCATTGTAAACGGCACGACTAATTATATACTCACTAAGATGGCGAATGAGGGCCGGGATTTTGCGGAAGTTCTTGCCGAAGCTCAGAAGGCCGGGTACGCCGAGGCCGATCCGACGAGTGACATCGAGGGCTACGACGCGAAATATAAAATCGCGATATTGGCATCCATAGCGTTTACAAGTCGGGTGCACGTGGATGATGTGTACTGCGAGGGGATCACCAAAATCAGTCGGCGTGACATAGAGTGCGCGCGCGGGTTTGGATATGCGATCAAGCTTCTGGCGATTGCCAAGCGAGCGGGCGGCAAGATGGAGATTCGGGTTCATCCGGCTCTCATACCGGTTGCTCATCCGCTGGCGTCGGTCAGCAACGTTTATAATGGGATTTACGTTCGTGGGGATTTTGTTGAAGATGTGATGTTCTACGGGCCTGGCGCGGGTTCATTACCGACGGGCAGCGCGGTGGTGGGCGATATTATGGAGATAGCTCGCGACATCAGGTTCGGATCGAACGGACGATTGTCGTGTACATGCTTCGAGCGACTGGAAGTCCAGAACATTGAAGAGGTGTCCACGAAGTATTATATTCGAATGCAGGTCGAGGATCGCCCGAATGTGCTTGCGGCGATAGCCAAGATACTTGGCGACCACAATGTCAGTCTGGCGACGGTTTCGCAGAAGGATTTGCAGAGAGATATCGCGGAGATCGTGATTGTGACTCATCGGGTTTCCGAACGAAATTGGCGGGAGTCGATTGAGCAGATTTCCAAGTTGCCGGCGGTGTCGGAGATATGTAACTGGATCAGAGTCGAGGAATAATGCGGATTTAACATGCGATTCTACGCCACTAGACATAGTGGAAGGGAGTCTAGTATGAAAAACTCGTTCAATATTGTTGTAACTTGGCTCGTAGTTCTTGCGGTTACCTGGGTTATACCGGTCCTTGGCACAACCCTGTGGGGATGGGGGCAAATGCCTGATCCTTCTATGCATCCGGCCAAGGAGATTTTGGATCCCATAAGAATAATAGAATCTGAGGCGATTTCGACTATAATTCTTGTGCTGGTTTACGCCTCTGCTGGATTGATATTAGGTTTGGGCATCAAGCCGGGTGCGAAGAAGCACATTGCGGTGCTATCTATCCTATTGGCGATTATGTGCATAGGATTCGGCTGGTTTGGCGGCGGGAAGGAATTGTGGGCCAGAACAGCACTATGTGTGGTTATGTCAGTCGCGGGATGCATATCCGGTGGTTTGCTCGGAATTGCCATTCGCGTGCGATGGGATAACAAGCGCGACAAGCGTGCATCACATAACCGAGGTTAATGAGACTTTATTTGCTGCCCTTTAGGGCAAGCGTTGAGTAAGAGGTAGAAATGGCTATATCTAAGAGCGATGTATTGGCGATTCCGCGAGGCGCGGGGTTGATCGAGCGGTACAGGAAGTATCTTCCCGTCACTGAGAATACGAAGATCATCAGTCTGCTGGAGGGGAGCACTCCGCTTATTCCCGCCAAGCGGCTGGCGGAAGCGATTGCGCCTAATCTGACTATTTATCTGAAATATGAAGGGCTGAATCCTACCGGCTCATTCAAAGACCGTGGAATGACCATGGCTATTACGAAGGCGGTTGAGGAAGGCTCGAAGGCGGTTATGTGCGCCTCGACCGGCAATACAGCGGCTTCGGCGGCGGCGTATTCGGCGCGGGCGGGCATCGACTGCGTGGTGCTCATCCCTAAAGGGAATATCGCGCTCGGGAAACTCTCGCAATCTATGATTCACGGCGCGAAGGTTATTCAGATTGAAGGCAATTTCGACGAAGCCTTGAATATGGTGGTCGAGATGACCTCCAAATATCCTATCACTTTGGTGAACTCTCTTAACCCGTACCGAATCGAAGGGCAGAAGAGCGGCGCGTTTGAGGTATGCGATGTCCTCGGTGGGTCGCCCGATTTCCACGCGATTCCGGTGGGCAATGCTGGCAACATCACGGCATACTGGAAGGGCTATAAGGAATATCTGGCGGACGGGAAGACCGACAAGCTGCCGAAGATGATCGGTTTCCAGGCGGCAGGCTCAGCGCCGATAGTCCATGGGCATCCGATCACGAACCCGGAGACTATTGCGACCGCCATTCGCATTGGCAACCCGGCGAGTTGGAAGCAGGCGGAGGCGGCCCGTGACGAATCCGGCGGCCTGATAGATATGGTGACAGACGAGGAGATTCTGGAATCCTACCAGATGTTGGCCCGGCTGGAAGGCGTATTCTGCGAACCGGCGTCGGCGGCATCGGTGGCGGGCGTGCGCAAGTTGGCGTCGCAGGGATTCTTCACGAAACCCGCGACGGTCGTCTGCGTTCTAACCGGCCACGGCCTCAAGGATCCCGACCGAGCGATCAAGATGGCAACCCAACCCGACACCGTCCCCGCAACCATGGAAGCGCTCTTGAACGTTCTGGGATATTGATTGGTGGATTAGATGCCCGGCTCAACAGGGATGCACTGACTCGGTCATTCATTTGTTCTCAGATGGATGACGTCGGGGACAGGAGATATTCTGTTGCTCGAAAGTCGGCGCTCCTGCCGGCCCTTCGGGGCTTGGGATTTCCGCTTGCTGGACCCACGGGTTTCCGCCTGCGGCGGGCACCCATGGCTAACATCTTCGGCCCCTTCGGGGCTACTGGGTTTTGCGAGCGACATTCTTAGTAAGTGGCAGATCACTTGGTTCCGGCTATGGCGAACTAGAGAGGCCCTGCCCCAAAGGGGCTAAGAGATGTTAGCCACGGGTGGAGCGAAGCGAAACCCGTGGACAAGAACCGAACAACGATTCTTAAGTCCCGAAGGGCCGACAGAAACGGGGTCAACAATGGCGTTTTTTGAATGCACTCGAATATTGAACGGTGGTTTTTATGGCTTACGCGCGACACATTGATGCTACGGTGCAGTCTCCTGATCCATTTAACAAAATATTTCAGGGTGACTGTCTTCACGTCTTGCCGGTGTTGCCATCGGACAGCGTGGATCTGATCGTCACTTCTCCTCCTTACGCCGATCAACGCCAGCACACCTACGGCGGCGTGAAGCCCGATAAGTATGTTGATTGGTTCCTGCCTATCTCAGCGGAACTCAAGCGTATAGTGAAGCCCACAGGCTCTTTCATCTTGAACATAAAAGAGCGAGTTGTTGCCGGAGAACGGCATACATACGTTATCGAGCTTATACTGGCTATGCGAAAGCAGGGCTGGCTATGGACTGAAGAATACATCTGGCACAAGAAGAATTGTTATCCCGGCAAGTGGCCGAATAGGTTTCGCGATTCCTGGGAGAGATGTCTACATTTCACCCGTCAGAAAGATTTCGCGATGTACCAGGAAGCCGTCATGGTACCGATGGGTGATTGGCGACACTCTCGTCTGCAAAATCTGAGCGAAACCGATAAGCGTCGAGACGATTCTCGTGTTCAAAGCGGTTTCGGGAAGAAGATATCCAACTGGGTTGGCCGGGAGTTGGCCTATCCTACCAATGTTCTGCACATGGCGACCGAGTGCGCGAATCGCAATCATAGCGCTACGTACCCCGTTGATCTTCCTGATTGGTTCATACGACTTTTTACCCAAGCGGGCGATGTCGTTCTTGATCCGTTTTTGGGCTCCGGCACAACCGCAGTGGCCTGTGTTCAGTCCGATAGACGATATATCGGCATAGAGGTCGATCCGGCATTTATAGACATTGCACGCCAACGAATCGGCGGTGTGACGGACGGTATGACCAGCTTATTTGCGGTCAGAGAATCGAGAGAGATATATGAAATCGGATGAGCTTGAAAAGTTGGTTCGAACTAACCTTGATGAATTTTACAGGCGTAGGCTGCAAAAGCTGAATGACCTCAAGCTGAAAGATGCTCTGAAGAAGAAAAACCCATATTTGCTTCGCGCGATTGGGGTTCAGCAGGCATCGGAAATAGTGGAACGGCTGCTGGAAGCTTTCATGTCCTCATCCGAAGAGACCATATTCGGGGATGCGTTTTTTGAGCCGGTCGTCAGAGCAGTATGTTCCGGCACCCCTGCCGGGGGCGCTGGAGTTGATGTAGTAGTTGAGAATGAGGATCAGTACACGGTTATTTCAGTCAAATCCGGCCCAAACTGGGGCAACTCAAGTCAAATGGCGAAATTGCAGCAGGATTTCATGACGGCGCACAGGGTGTATGCTAACAAAAAGATTAAGAAAGAATTCAGAGCGTTGCTTGGACATTGTTATGGGCGGAAGAACACTGAGCCGTCTGGTAGCCGCATTTATTCGTCTCGTTCCGGTCAGGCTTTTTGGCAAGAGATCACGGGTGACGCGGATTTTCATGTCAAACTAATTCAGGCAATGAAGAATCATCCTATAGAAAACCGAGTTGTCTATAAGCAAGCGTGGGATCATGCAGTGAACCGCTTTGAGCGAGAATTCCTCACCGATTTCGCGAGGGACGATGGGAGCATCGACTGGGAGAAGCTTGTACGGTTCAACAGTGGGGCTAAATAAGGAGTTGAGCGTGGTTATTACTTCTACTGAAATCAAGGGCTTGAAGAAGTTTATTTCGGGTAAGGTTCGGGATGTTTATGATCTTGGGGACGAACTGCTCATTGTTGCTACCGACCGGATTTCCGCGTTCGACGTCATAATGCCGACCGGCATTCCGGATAAGGGGCGCGTGCTTACGCAAATATCGCTCTTCTGGTTTGATCTCACGAAAGATGTTGTCGATAATCACCTCATCACAGCGGACACTTGTGAGATTATTGGTCAACTGAAATCAAGGGGCGTGCCTGACGCGGAAGCGCTTCGGGAGACTCTTGACGGACGAAGTATGATCGTCAAGAAGACGAAGCCGTTTGCGGTGGAGTGCATAGTTCGGGGCTATATCTCGGGGTCTGCCTGGAAAGAGTATAAGCAATTGCTTCAGGCTTCGCATGGCGCTTCGGTCAGCCTTCATGGGATAGAGCTTCCCGGCGACTTGCGCGAGTCGGACAAGCTGCCTCAGCCGATCTTTACGCCTTCAACCAAGGCTGAACTCGGTCTGCATGACGAGAACATTAGTCAGGCTCGGATGGTGGAGATACTTGGTGAAGGGGATGCGAAGGAGTTGACCGAGAAGAGCCTGGCGGTTTATACCAGGGCGTCCGAATACGCCGCGTCCAAGGGCGTGATTATCGCGGATACCAAGTTTGAATTCGGCAGGCTGGGAGATAAGATAATTCTGATAGATGAGGTCTTGACCCCGGATTCCTCTCGTTTTTGGGACGTGGAGACATATGCGCCCGGTGGCGCTCAGCCTAGTTTTGATAAGCAGTTCGTTCGTGATTGGCTGATTAGCGTAAACTTCAATATGTCACCGCCCGGCCCGATTCTTCCAGAGGATGTAGTCAAGGCCACGAGCGATAAATACCGCGAGGCGTATAAGCGAATAGCAGGTAGAGAATTATGAAATATATATTGCTTGTTCCTGACGGGATGGCTGATCGTCCGCTGGACGAGCTGGACGGCAAGACGCCTATGCAGGTTGCCAAGAAGCCGAATATGAATTACCTGGCCGCGCACGGGAGAGTGGGCGCGGTGCAGACGATTCCTCAGGGCATGGATCCGGGGAGCGACGTCGCGGCTATGTCGCTACTGGGCTACGACCCGCGAGTTTTCTACACGGGAAGAGCGCCTATCGAGGCGGTTAGCATGCAAATTCCGCTCGAAAAGAGCGATGTGGCATTCAGGTGCAATCTGGTCAGCTCAGACGGCGAGAAGATGATCGATTACAGTGGCGGTCACGTATCGACCGAGGAGGCCAGGGAGCTTATCACCTTCGTCAATGAGAAGCTGGGAACGCGGAAGCTTTCGTTTTATCCGGGGATAAGCTATCGGCATATCATGGTTTGGCACGGCGGGTCGCCCGATGTGAAGACGACTCCGCCGCATAATATCACCGGCAAACCGCTTGAAGGGCATTGGCCCGAGGGCGATGGGGATGATATCCTCCGTGGCCTGATGTTCGATTCGCTGGAACTGCTGAACGATCATCCCGTCAACCAGAAACGGCGCGCTGAAGATAAGCACCCGGCGAATATGATATGGCTGTGGGGTCAGGGTCGGGCGCTCGATGTTCCCGATTTTGCGCTTAAGACCGGCAAGACGGGCGCGGTAGTAGCGGCGGTCGATCTAGTCAAGGGTCTCGGTCGAGCGGCCGGTTTGAAGGTGCCGACGGTTCCAGGCGTGACGGGTTATCTTGACACGCATTTCGAGGGGAAAGCTCAGTATGCTTTGGACGCGCTCAAGGATCGGGATTTTGTGTTTGTTCACGTGGAAGCGCCGGACGAGGCTGGGCATAACGGTGATATCGACGCGAAGATAGCGGCGATTGAGAATATCGATAAGCGAGTTCTTGGGCCGATGCTCGAAGGGCTTAAGGGTCAGCAGTTCAGGATTTTGATCGCGCCGGATCATGTGACTCCGATTTCGATTAAAACGCACGCCAGCGATACCGTGCCGTTCATCGTGTATTCTTCGTCCGAAGAAACGGAGACGAATCTGCCGTTTGACGAAAGATCCGTCCCGGATACAAAGCTCAGAGTGGAAGACGGCTTCCGGCTGATAGAGTTGCTTTTCGCAGGTTAGGCCGACACCATTAGCTCGGATTATCCATGATAAGAATAGAACATACGCAAACTGTCATCCTGAACAAAGTGAAGGATCATCTTTCTTGCTAGAAGATTTTTCGCTACGGATGGAATGACATGAGTAATTCGGGTTAGAGTCTCGAAATAAGTTGTTGCTTGCAGAGGGCCGTTTCGGGAAATTCGGATTCCCGAAACAACGAAAAACCTTGCGGGCGGGCACAGAGACCCCGCGACGATGATCGGGGCAGGCCCGCCCCTACGGTGTTCTGCGATGGTTTCAATCTTTTATCAACCCCGCTGAATTCGTCTGGTATTAATATGTCTGATCGTGCCGACCTTTTGGTCGCTATGCGCTCTACGATCCATCGGTATCTGATGATGGATCGTGGAGACAAGATTCTCGTGGCCGTGTCCGGGGGGCCGGATTCGGTTGCGCTTCTTCACGCCCTCCTCTCTCTTCAATCTGATCTTGAAATCAGCCTTCATGTGGCTCACCTGAATCATTCTATGCGTGGTGAGGCGTCGGATGAAGATGCGGCATACGTTGGCCGTCTGGCTGCGGAATTGAAGCTGGAATTCACTTCAGAGCGCATCGACGTTCCAGAGATTCGCAAGGCGCTTCGGCTTTCAGAGGAAGAGGCGGCGCGGGTGGTTCGCTACGATTTTCTGGAGCGGACGGCTGAGGCGGTGAAAGCAAATCGTATTGCAGTCGGGCATAACGCCGACGATCAGGTTGAGACGGTTCTTTTCAACTTCCTCCGGGGCACCGGCGTGGATGGGCTTTCGGGAATGCCGCCGGTTAGGGGGAAGATCGTGCGCCCGCTCATCGAGATCAGACGCGCGGAAATCGAGAAGTATCTTGAAGAGCACGGTTTAAGCCCTCGAATCGACCTCACCAATCTTCAGGCGAAATACACGCGTAACCGGATTCGTCTCGAACTGCTGCCGGAGATTCGTCAATATAACTCTGAGGTTGATTCGGCCATCTTGCGGCTGTCGGAATTGGCGCGTGAAGACTCGGCGTATTTGAACAGACAGGCTGAAGAAGCGTTTGATCGGCTTGTGAAGAAGCGCGACGATAATTCGCTTTCTTTGGATGTTTCTGGGCTGCAATTGCTCGCACTGGCGTTGCGTCGCCGATTGATTCGCTTGGCAGCGCGAACTGTACGTGGAGAGATCGCTGATATTGGGCTTGGACATGTAGATGAATTATTGAGACTGCTCGATGCCGGGAGGGATTTCCGGTACGAATTGCCGGGCGGCGTTTTTGTGGTGAGAGAACGGGCGGATTTGAGCTTCTCATCCTGTCCGGAAGTTGAGGTGGCGATTACATATTCCCGCGAACTCCCGATTCCGGGAAAAGCTGTCATTTCGGAGATCGAGGCGAGGATCGAATCCGAGATCAGCCACGGGATGACGGATTCCATCCGCCCGCGTGGGAGCGCGGAGGTTGTGTTGGACAGAGAGCGCATAGTGGGTACAGTAAGGGTGCGGAACTGGCTGCCCGGAGATCGCGTACAACCTCTTGGGATGAGCGGGCATAAGAAGGTTCAGGATATCTTCGTGGACGCAAAGATTCCGCGAGCGGTCCGACATAGAATACCTCTCGTAGTAGATGATCAGAGTATCCTGTGGATTCCCTGCCTCGCAATCTCGGAGAAGGCAAAAACGACGCCCACGACGCGAGAGTTTTTGATTCTACGAGTGGGAAATTGATGGCCATCGCCGAGCGCGCCAGGGCTTACGCATAATGAGAATACAAATATATTGATTAACCGCCATATAGGTGTCATTCTGAGCCGGAGGCGAAGAATCATCTAGCTAGGAAGATGATCCTTCGCTCTGCTCAGGATGACAATTCTGCGCTATAACTCATTTTCTGATCTTGATGCATAAGCCCTGAACGCGTTCAGATGGTCTATTTGCGAGGTGGGGTCTTGTGTGGTATAATATTTTGATTAGCGTATATACAAGGGGGAGAGTACTTGTCAAAGACTCTTAAGAGCTTTTTACTGATAACATTTGTGATCGGCGTGCTCATTTATACGATAAGGACGCCGTTTGATGCAAAAAATGGGCCTGAACACCCCACTTATTCACAGTTCTGGAAGTATATCGCTGCCGACCAGGTGGTCAAGGCTACGGTATTCAGAGATCACGTCGCGGCAACTCTGAAGAACGGCAAAGAGGTCAATGTTACCCTTACCGGATTGGGTGACGCCGAACAGCATTCCTTGATGGAAGCTCTTCGGGGCAAGAGCGACGTCAGTCTGGAGAGGCCACTAATTTCCGACACCGTTCAGAGTTTACTGTTCACGCTTGTTCCTACGCTGTTTATCGTCTTCATCTTCTACATGATCCTGATGCGGCAGGCTCAGGCCACCGGTAATCAGGCGATGTCATTCGGAAGAAGCAAGGCGAAACGCCTTTCCGAGAACGTTCCCAAGGTCACTTTCGAGGATGTTGCGGGCGTTGACGAGGCCAAACAGGAGTTGATGGAGGTAGTCGAATTCCTCAGGAATCCGAAGAAATTCCAGGCTCTGGGCGCTAAGATTCCTAAGGGCGTCCTGCTTCTCGGGCCTCCGGGAAGTGGAAAGACTTTGCTTGCGCGCGCTATCGCCGGTGAGGCGGGGGTACCGTTCTTCCATATAAGCGGATCGGACTTCGTTGAAATGTTCGTCGGCGTGGGCGCGTCTCGTGTTCGTGACTTATTCGAGACCGCGAAAGCGAATCGTCCCAGCTTGATTTTTATCGATGAAATCGATGCCGTCGGTCGGCAAAGAGGCGCGGGGCTTGGCGGCGGGCACGATGAACGTGAGCAAACGCTGAACCAGCTTCTTGTAGAGATGGACGGTTTTGACCCGAACGCGGGAGTTATTTTAATCGCGGCTACAAACAGGCCGGACGTTCTTGATCCGGCGCTTCTTCGTCCCGGACGTTTCGACAGGCGCATAGTTGTGGACAGCCCTGATGCTAAGGGTCGAGAAGGAATATTGAAAGTTCATCTCCGAGGCAAGCCGCTGGAGAAAGACGTGAATATAGAGAGTCTGGCGCGGCGCACCCCCGGATTCTCCGGCGCTGACCTCGCGAATCTCGTGAACGAAGCTGCTTTGCTCGCGGCGCGGCTTGAGAAGTCGAAGATATCGTTCGCCGAATTCGAAGCATCAGTAGATCGCGTAGTCGCCGGGCCTGAGCGCAAGAGCCGACTCATCAGCGACAAGGAGAAGAATATCGTAGCCTATCACGAAGTAGGCCACGCGATAGTCTCCGAGTTGCTCCCGCTTGCGGATCCCGTGCATAAGGTTTCCATACTTCCGAGAGGGATGGCTCTGGGATACACCATGCAACTTCCCGGCCAGGACAAGTACCTTACGACGAAGGGTGAACTGCTGGAGGATATCGCCGGTCTTCTGGGCGGCAGAGTCTCAGAGGCTATGGTCTTTAACGAAGTGACAACAGGCTCGCAGAACGACCAGGAGCGCGCAACTGCGATAGCGCGCGCGATGATTTGCGAATATGGCATGAGCGATGTTCTTGGCCCTGTGACCATGGGGCGTAGGCACGGAAATCCATTCCTTGGACGTGATCTGATGGAAGACCGCAATTACAGCGAGGAAGTGGCCAAGGCCATCGATAACGAAGTTAAGACGATCATCGATGACGCGTACCAGCGAGCGAAAGCTATCCTTACGGAGAATCGCGAGTTGATGGATGAGATAGTCAACGTGCTGCTTGAGAAGGAGACTTTGGAACGCGAAGAGTTTGAAAACCTGGTGTACCACGGACAGAAACCGACGAAGAGCATCACCGGTATCTCGGGTGGCCCGACTGGCGATCCTTCCGAGCCGCCGAACGAGGAACCTTCGATATCAAAGGTCGAAGGGGTCACCCCCGAGCTGGACCCGGGCGTGGCTTAGGCTTTTCGGTGTTTCGGGAGACTTGCTCAAACTTGTCCAAAATAGATTTTGGTGCTTGAGAAGCCTCGAAGAGGCGGCAGATTTTAGCCACGGGTGCCTCCGCCGTAGCTTAAAGCAAAGGCGGAAAACCCGTGGAATGCCAGGCAGAAGATATCACAAGCCCCGAAGGGCCGACAGAATTCGTCTGATTGTATGCCTGGCATAGATTTCCTGCCGGCCCTTCGGGGCTTGGAAATATGTTGGACATGGTGTCCACGGGTTACGCCCTTCGGGCTTCACCCGTGGCTAAAATCTTTCGCCCTTTCAGGGCTTTTTCCAGAGTTGATGAGGGATCACGGAACCTGACATATTCCTTACGAGAGAATAACCTGTCCAGATTGCCGTTTTTGAATTATTTTCGGACAGCAATGAGCAAGAATTTCAGTTGTTAGCTGACAAGATACCGGCGGCCACTCAGTTGAGTGGCCGCTTTGAGTTGGTGAAGGTAATGGATGCAATAATACAATGTGTGCCAAATTTCAGCGAGGGAAGGGATCTCGCCGTCGTGGAAAGCATCGTCGAGGCGGTAAGAGAAGCCTCTGATGCCAAGATAGTCGATTATTCCTCCGACCCCGATCATAACCGGATGGTGCTCACGCTCCTGGGCAAGCCGGATGAGATTCGTGATGCCGTCTTCGTTTCGGCCAGGCAAGCCGTGGAGTCTATAGATATTCGGGGTCATGAGGGAATCCACCCAAGGATCGGCGCGGTGGATGTGGTGCCGCTGGTGCCGCTTCGCGGGATGACCATGCAGGAGTGCGTCGGCCTTTCCTATCAGGTTGGAAACGACTTGGCGAAGCATTTGGACTTGCCCATCTACTTCTACGAAGAATCCGCCATTCTGGCGCATCGCGCTAATCTGGCGGTCGTCAGAAAAGGCGGATATGAGGAATTGTCTGCGTCCGAACTTGAAGAGGATCGCCTTCCCGATCTAGGGCCTCACAAGCTGCATCGAACCGCGGGAGCGACGGTCGTTGGCGCGCGCGGGCCGCTGGTCGCGTACAATATCATACTTGCCTCCGATGACCTGGCCCTGGCGAAAGCGATTGCAGCGAAACTTCGGGATGGGAGTTCGGGGCTGGAGGGGATTAAATCTCTTGGCCTCCTGTTGGCATCGAGGTCGCAAGCTCAAGTATCGATGAATCTCACTAAGCCTGATCTTACCCCTCTAAAGGAAGTCTTCCGTTTCGTAGAAGGCGAGGCAAAGAAGGCGGGCGTAGAAATTGCTGAGAGCGAGATAATAGGCGCGCTGTCAAGATCATCCCTGGAAGGCACAAGCCCCGAAGAATTGAAAGCCCTGAAGTTCAAGGAGAGCCAGGTGCTGGAGAATTGGATTTAGCATTATCTAGGAGTATCTTTCAAGGCGAACCGTTGACAGGCCTGTTCGACAATTTCAGACAAAGAGAACTTTCTCATCGAAGAATAAATCCGACGAACTGGAAGAAATACTTCACAAGTTAGAAGGCAAGAAGGGAAATAGTTGTCTGTTATAGAAGTATTCTATGGCAGGTAAACCATGCACTGGTAACTGGACAGTACGCAGATTTGCCTTCATAGAGAGGAAAATTTAGAGAAACGATTACGAGCCAGATAGCTAAATATGATAACTGACGAAACAAAAATTGTCGAAGATAGCGATTCCAGCGTGATTCGTGATCGCGCGATCAGGCTCTTCCAGTACTTGCGGGAACTGTCCGAAATGCGCACGAAGACCATACGCACACTTGATCAGTATGAGGATGTTATGTGGCTTTCCGACATTCCTCAAGCTGCAGGCTGTCATTGTGTTGCTTGGCATCATAGCGCTACAGGAAATGCAGATATCTGGGTGGAAATAACAAAGCCGGTGCTCTTACCTCCGCCGAGCGTTCCAGATGTTCTCCGCCCGTGGATGACTGAGCAAGATGTTCGCGATTCGTCGGGAGATATGCCAGATTTGGCTGAACGTATTGTTGCCGAGGAGATAAGTGATCCCGACGACGATGGGGCGACTTCCACGCGCACTGTTATGCTTGAGCTTGCAGACCGCCCGGATATCCAGCAAGCGTGGGAAGCATATATGGAGAGTTCGTGGCTCCCTTGGGCCGAGCATGACAAACCGCTGCAACAAGTACAAAGAATTTACACGCGCCTCTTCTCTCTGTATCAGCAACAACAGCGATTGGGTGAAGCATATGAAGTACTGCTGGGTGCTGGATATCTCACATGGCGCACACCTAATTCGCAAGTGGTCAAACGCCATATCATTACTGCACAGATTGCGCTCTCTTTTGATGCCGCAAGAGGAAAGATTGCTGTTGGTCCTGCTGCAGAAGGAGCAAAGCCGGAACTTGAGCAGGATATGCTTGAGGCGGACGAACGCCCTGATGCGAATGAGCTTAGAGTGATTGAGGGCATGTTTGTGGAAATGGGAGATGCTATCTGGGAAGAAGGACTCCTCCACACATTACTAAAGGCTTGGATACATACTATCCCGAACAGCCGAGAATATGATGACTCACTGAATAGACAACAAGATGTCTTATCTGCTCCGCAAATCCATTTCGCGCCAGCCATTATCCTGCGGAAACGCACTGAGCGTAGTTTGGTCCGCGCTTTCAAAGAGATATGTGAGCAACTAGAGAACAAAGAGACACCTGTGCCAAAGGGGATTTCAGACATTGTTCGCGATCCGGATACCACCCGTCCAGCCTTCGCAGATCATCTGGGGGATGCCACAGAGGGAACTCTGGCTGATAATGAGGTGTATTTCCCACTTCCCGCAAACGACAAGCAGGCCGAGATTGCTCATCGTATTCGCACTCATCAGGGCGTACTGGTGCAGGGGCCGCCCGGCACCGGAAAGTCACACACCATCGCCAATCTTGTTTGCCACCTTCTGGCTTCAGGTAAGCGTGTCCTAGTCACCAGTCATACCCCGCGTGCCCTGAATGTGCTGCGACACAAGTTCACAAACGAGATTAAAGAGATTGCTCCATTGTGTGTTATGGCACTAAGTGATGATGCAAAATCGATGAAAGATTTGGAGACTTCAGTTCAGGGAATCATTTCTCGATATACAAGCTGGGACGCAAAAGCAAATGATCGTGAGATTGCGACCTGTAAGGCAGATGTTGATAATGCTAGGCAGGAGGAGGCACGGATTCTTAAAGATCTGCGGGCAATCCGCGAGGCAGAAACATATCGTAACTTACCCATGTTTGGTGGATATGAGGGCACCCTCCAAGCGATAGCTCGGCGCGTTCACGCGGAAGAAGCTCAGTTCAATTGGCTGGTGGATAAGCCAAAAGAGGAGGTCGAGTCGCCTCTAACGGATGAAGAGTCGCTTGAACTTCTCTCCTTGATGCGTTATCTCAACCCTGAAACGGTCGTTAACAACAGTTTTCCTATGATCGACTTGGATGATCTAATACCTCCATCACGGTTTACCGAATTGGTAAGAGTTGAGCGAGAGGCTCAACAACAATACGATACTGCGACCGCGATCCGAGAACGTCCTGAGTATAATTTTCTCTCCTCTTGCGATCAACAGAAGCGTGATGCACTTGTTTCCAAGATGCGAATATTGCTTGCAAACTACGAAGTCTTGGCTCAGAACATAAACCCATGGGTGAAAGATGTTGCGTTACGAGTACTAGCTGGACAGGAACGCGCCATGGTCGAATTGCACTCAGTGACAGAGAGCCATCTATCGTCAATGGGAGGGCGAGCGCGTGTGATTTCGGAACGAACAGTAAGCGGATTAGGTGATAAAGACCGGCAGGTGATCAGAGCACAGGCCAGTGCATTACTCGAACATCTTGAGGCAGGAGGCAAGCTGCGTCACTGGACTTATGTAGCACGTCCAAAGGTCGTCAAAGATGCCTTATATCTTGTGGATGAGGTATGCGTAAACGGTCGGAAGTGCTCCGAAGTTGAGCCGTTGCAGGAATTATTGGAGTGGATTAATTTTCTTGATCGGCTGGATGCCTTAGATACGCATTGGTGCAATTTTCTGACACCACCTAGCGGGACCCTGACAGTTCGGAAGGCTGAATACGAGAATTACAACTCTCAGCTCAATCAATCGTTGGAATTACGGAACTCGCTTTTTGAGGCACAGTCCGCTGTAGCCGATATCGTTGGTCTTCGCCAGCCAATTTGGCACAAACCAGCCAGAATTGCCGAGTACATCGAGTCAGCGGAAGCCGTCTCGCTTGAGGACAGCCTGCATAAGGCTAGTGAGAGCATCGACGCAATGTATCATGAAATTACGACGGTGCTTAATAATCAGTATCACGAAGTAGTTGCCGGTCTTGCAGTAGCAGTCCAGCGACGAGATGAGTCAGCGTATTCGGAAGTCTATCAAAGCTTAGTTGCATTGATAGAAACCTATCGTCAATTCATCCGCATGCAAACGCTTCTGTTGAAACTCACAGATATCGCTCCGGTGTGTCATGATGCGCTTCTAACTTCATACAGGGATGATATCTGGGATACCCGTCTGGCGGCGTTTACTTCTGCTTGGAACTGGTCAAGGGTTAATCGATGGATGAGTCGAATGTCTGATCCAAAGGAGCAGAAGCGTCTGCAGGTCGCACTGGAGCATGTGCGTCAAGCGGCACAAGATCAGATGGCTGCCTTGGCATCCGCCAAGGCTTGGCAGCACTGCATGGCTAGGCTTTCCGAAGCAGCGCGACAGCATCTTCAAGCGTGGCAGCTTGCCATCAGCGCCATCGGACATGGTTTCGGAATCCATGCAAACCGACACCGGCATGATGCTCGTATGCATCTTGAGCAGTGTCGTTCGGCTATTCCTGCCTGGGTAATGCCCATTTACCGAGTCGCTGAGACAGTCGAGATGTCCCCAGATATCTTCGACGTGGTAATCGTTGACGAGGCGAGCCAATCCGGTCCTGAGGCTCTGTTCCTGCAGTTTCTTGCCAAGACCATAGTGGTTGTAGGTGATGCTAAGCAGATCAAACCTCAATTTGTAGGAATGGATAAGACTGCTGTCAATCTTTTGCGACAGCGTCTAATTCCAGATCTGCCCCACAGCGACCGACTTGAGATAGAACACAGCTTCTTCGACCAGGCCAGAATTCGATATGCCAGCCCTATCTGCCTCCAAGAGCATTTTCGGTGCATGCCGGAGATAATCCAGTTCTGTAACAACCTGTGTTACCAGAGAATGCCCCTCATTCCTTTGAAGCAATACGGGGCTGGACGGCTATTTCCCACTATACAAGCCGTGCATGTGGAGGAAGGCTACCAGAAGGGACAATCACCCCGTATTACGAACCCTCCTGAGGCAGATGCGATTGTCGAGAGGATTATCCAGTGCTGTGCTGACCCTGCCTATGAAGGTAAAACCATGGGCGTTATCAGTTTACTTGGCGAAGACCAGGCCAAGCTCATTGAGTCTATTCTCTTGCAAAGACTTGGGCCGGAAGAAATGGCGAAGCGTCGCATAGACTGCGGTAATGCGTATGCTTTCCAGGGCGATGAAAGGGATGTGATGTTCCTGAGTATGGTTTCTTCGCTAGCGAACGGCGACCGTATCGGCACTCTTACGTCAGATGATGCCGAGAAACGCTTCAACGTTGCTGTTAGTCGCGCGAAGGAACAGATGTGGCTCTTCCACTCAGCCACACTCAATGATCTCGTTCCCAACTGTCTGCGATATCGTTTGCTCGAATATTGTACGCGCCCGACACTGCGTCAAACGCATGTTCCGGGAGGTGATCTCAATGTCGAGCAGTTGCGTATTCGTGCAGCCACCGCAGATAGAAGAAATGAGCAACAGCCACCGCCTTTTGATAGCTGGTTTGAAGTTGACGTATTCCTGCGAATTCAAGAGCGCGGTTATCGTGTGCTTCCGCAACTGCCAGTCGCTGGATACAGCATAGACTCAGTTGTAGAGGGTATGAGAGGACGACTTGCCGTCGAATGTGACGGGGATAAGTGGCATGGGCCAGAACGGTACGAGATGGACATGGCCCGTCAGCGTCAATTGGAGCGCAGTGGTTTTCCCTTCTGGCGTGTTCGCGGCAGCGTATTTTACAGAAATCCCGAATTGGCGATGGAAAGTCTTTGGGCTACACTCCGTTTGCATGGGATATCTGCATCGGGAAACGAACAGTCATTCATCAAGCCTGAGGAGTTAGATCATTCCTCGCCTCAAACACAAGAGATTGCGGCTATGCCTGGAGACGGCAACGTCCGTCGTTTGCCCAACGAAGCCACCAGTCGAAATCAGCATCCAATTGAGGATGGCGATCAACAGATGGTCATACCAGATATAGTCCCCAAGGATTTGGTGCTGAATTACGCTGACGAGGAGTCAGTTCGGATATCCGCACTACAACAAGATTGCAATGGGGCAGAAGAACCCGGACCAGTGGGAATATCGCTGAATCCCTATGTTCATTGGGTATCACATCCACTTCCGGATCCAAGATCTGCTGAGTTATCAGAAATCGCGGAGGGTTTGGTGGAGATAGTGAAGTCAGAAGGGCCTATGCTACGCTACCGAGCTTACTCGCTATACGCTCGTTCAGTTGGCATCCAGCGAATCCGACATGAGACCAAATCGATCTTCAACCGAGCGATGCGTAAGGCTATTAATTCAAGACAGATAGTCGAGAACGACGAGTTCGGCATAACCGACCAAATGCACAAGATTGTTAGAGTAACTGGTAGCCATCCGATTAGTATTCGGATGCATGGTAGTCGAACTATTGAAGAGATTCCACCAAATGAGATCGCCTCAGTTATGCAGCGTTTGATACAGAGCGATCCTTCACTCAAAAATGGAGACAGAGATCGGCTCTTTCGCAATGTGCTTAACGTATATGAACTCGTACGTATGACAAGCAACACGCGCGCGACTCTCGACCTCGCATATAAGCTTTGCGAATTCTAAGTGGATTAAAGCGGATAAGTAGGGATAGCTGTCTTACTGAGGAAATGTGCGTTTTGATAGAGCGAAACCCCGCTGTGTTATATATAGTGACCACGCATTCAAGGCCTGCCCTGAATGCGTGGTCATTTGTTTACTGCACCAATTCCGGGAGTTTGCCTTCGGCGTCTGGGTGGGCTATGAAGAGCATTTCGTCGCCGGGTTGGATGACCAGGTCCGATGACGGGACCAGGATTTCATTGCCCCTCAGTATTGCGGCTACTACGCATTGTTTTGGCAGCTCGAAATCCGCGAGGGTTTTCCCGGCTATCTTGCTGGTGATGCTGATGGTCATCTCCGTTACTGAGACTTGGCCTTCTCGAAGTTTCAGGAGCGTGACCAGATCGGTGAGAGTTGCCTCTTCCTCGATTATCCTGGCGACAACCTGGGCTGAATCGAGTGCTACGTCTACGCCCCAGCTTCGGTTATAGAGCCACTGGTTTTTCGGATTTCGGACTGCTCCAATGACTTTTCTGATCTTGAATTGCGTCTTGGCCAGCACGCAGGCGACGAGGTTGTCCTCATCTTCGCCCGTTGCCGCGACGAATACGTCGGCGCGATCAGCGCCGGCTTCCAGGAGAACGTTCGGATCGTCCGCGTCGCCGTTGACTACTTGAACGTTTAGCAGCGCCCTTATGTATTTGGATCTGGCCTCGTCACGCTCAACGACGATGACGGTGTTCTTTTCCATGATAATCTCGGCCACTCTTCGGCCAAGTTTTCCCGCGCCTGCAACAACTACTCTCATGACTCTAACCCCATCATCTTCTGAAATTTCTCAACGGCCGTTCTGTGCACTAGAACGTGAAGCTGATCTCTTTCCTCAAATCGAGTTCCGGAGACCGGAATCACGGGTTTCCCCATCCGAATTATCACGGCGACCTGAATCTCGCCGGGGGATTGCAACGTGCCCACGGCCTTCCCGATCATGTGTCCCGGCACCCAGGCAGACAGCATCTCCACTTCGTCGTTGCCGAATGAGTATTCGATGCCTAGCTGGGAAGATGTCACCATCTCGATAACCTTGTTCGCGCCCCAGACCGTGGTGGCGAAGGTCATGACTCCGAATCTTCGGTATATCTCGGCCCGCTGAGGATCGTAGATTCGGCTCACGACGACCGGCACTCGGAAGGTCTCCTTGGCCACTCTGGCGGAGACGATGTTGCTGTTGTCTCCGTTTGTCACCGCGACGAAAGCATCCGCGCGTTCGATCCCCGCTCTCTCAAGGGTGTCCTTGTCGAAAGCCAACCCGACCATCTTGGTCCCCGCGTAAGTCTTTGGCAGGCGGCGGAACGCCTTCTCATCTCTGTCGATGATAACTATTGAGTGCCCCTCTCTTGCAAGGGAGGCAGCAGCCTGAGAACCAACCCTGCCGCATCCGGCGATGATTATATGCATCCCTAAACCCCCTGTTCTTTCAACATCTTCCTGCGCACGAGCCATTTGTGAGTCTCTTCAGCGGCGAAGAGGGTAGCGCCCATTGCCACCAGGAGCAACCAGTCATTCAAGCTGAGCGGACCGGTCTTGAATACATCCGCTACCGGCTTGACGTATGATATCACCAAAAGAAGTAAAAGTCCGATGATCTCGCCGACCACTACTCCCATGTTGCTGAATAATCCGACCTTGAATATGGATGCGCGTTCGGTGCGGACTACGAAGCCGTTCGCAAACTGTGAAATGACGATTCCGGCTTGTGTCATGGTGATGGCTTCGCGATAAAAAGCGTAAAACGGGCTTGATGGCGAACCCCACGAACTGTCTCCCCAATGCCATCCGTGGGAGAGGAGGACAAACAGAAAACCTCCGGTCGCCCCTAGGGACTGGATGGTTCCCAGGAAGCCGATTCGCTTCAAGGTCGCCTTGTCCATGAGCCTGGCGGTCTTTGGGCGTGGGGGTAGTTGCATGACTCCCGGCTCAGGCTGCTCAGTTCCCAGGGCCAGGGAGGGGAGGACGTCGGAGCCTAGATCGATGGAAAGCACCTGAAGGGCGGTCAGAGGCACAAGGTTCATTCTGAAGATGGTTGCGAAGACAAATGGGAAAAGCTCGCCCGCGTTGTGGGAGAAGAGGTAGGTGACCATCTTCTTCAGGTTGGCGTAGACGCCTCTTCCTTGTTCCACTGCTTTGATGATGCTGGCGAAACTGTCATCCAGCAGGATCATGACCGCCGCTTCGCGGGAGACGTCCGTGCCGGTCAGACCCATGGCGACGCCGATATCCGCGCGCTTGAGCGCGGGCGCGTCGTTCACGCCGTCGCCGGTCATGGCGACTACTTCGCCCATGGCTTTCAGGGCGGTGGCGACTCTCAGCTTGTGCTCCGGCGCTACGCGGGCGAAGACGATTTCGTAGTGCTCTCGAAGGATGTTGGTTAGGTCTTCGTCCGACATTGTTTCGAGATCAACGCCTGTGACCACTCGCACGTCCGGGGATTTCACGATGCCGATTCTTCTGGCGATGGCTTCAGCAGTCAGCCCGTAATCGCCGGTAATCATGATGATTCTGATGCCTGCCGATTGCGCCTTCTGTACCGCGTCGCTGACCTCAGGCCTTGGCGGATCGAGCATTCCGATCAGGCCGAGGAGCGTCATATCGACTTCAACGTTTGACGTGGAGTAATCCAGCACATCTTCAGGAATCTCTTTTTGACAGATAGCCAAAACTCTGAGCGCCTGTCGGGACATGCTGTCATTTTGTGCGGAAAGTTGCTGTCTCAACTCGTCAGTGAATGGGACATCCTTGCCGTTGATTTTGATTTTGCTGCACAAGGCCATCGTCTCAGCCGGGGCGCCTTTGATATAGGCGATCTGACTGAGTTCGCAGACGTTCAGCACCGACATTCGTTTTCGGTTGGAATCGAATGGCAGTTCGTAAATCCTGGGTTGAGCGATCAGTTCTTTCTGGAACTGGAAATCGCCCTTCTGAGCGGCAACCACAAGCGCGCCTTCGGTAGGGTCGCCGATAATTCGCCAACCGGCGGTGCCCTCGGGAGGAACTACGCGGGAGTTGTTGCAGAAGGTGATCGCCCGGAAGAAATCTTTGAATTTTCTGCCTGCCTCTTCAGTGTCCAGCAACTGGCCGTCGATTACAAAGCCGCCGATGGGTTCGTAGCCTGCGCCGGTGACTTCGATCTCCGTCATATCGACGTACATCGCCTTGACGGTCATCTCCGCCTTGGTCAGCGTGCCGGTCTTGTCCGTGCAGATAACGTCGGTCGAGCCGAGGGTTTCGACCGCGGAAAGCTTTTTGATCAGAGCGTTCTGCTTTGCCATTCGCTGAACGCCGATAGCCAGCGCGACCGACAGTGTGGCCGGGAGACCTTCCGGCACGCAGGCGACCATGACGCCCAGGGCGAAGATGACCGCTTCAACCAGTTGAAGGCCTAGCGATTTGCCCATGAAGAAAAGAGCCGCGCCGGTCACCAGCGCGATCTTCGTGACCGTCTGAGCCATCGTGCCGACTTCTTTTTGCAGGGGAGACAGCTCTTCGTGGACGCTCGCTGTAAGCTCGAAGATTCGTCCGAACTCGGTTTCCATTCCGGTTGCGAAGACTATCCCGCGCCCGTTCCCCATAGCGACGCTTGTGCCCATGAAGAGCAGGTTCGGCATATCGATCTTGGCGAGTTTCTCCTCGAGGATAGCGTCGGCGGTCTTTCTTACCGGGTCCGATTCTCCGGTGAGCGCGATATTGTTCGTTGCCATTTCGAACTGTCGGATCAGTCGCGCATCCGCGCTCACGCTGTCCCCTTCTTCGAGGACTAAGAGATCGCCCGGCACTAGTTGAGAGGCGGGAATTACCACAAGTTCGCCGTTTCGCACGACTTTGGCGTTTTGAGGTACGAGCTTTTGAAGCGCTTCGGTGGCCTTTTCCGCCCTGAACTCCTGGAAGAACCCGATGGCGGCATTGATGATGACTACGCCGATGATGGCAAATGCCACGCGAAGTTGATCTACCTGGTCAGAGCCTTTCGATAGCGCCGCCGCGATAAAAGTGAGCAGCGCGGCGAATTCGAGGAGGATGGCGAAGAGATCCTTGAATTGGAGGAAAAATCTGTAGATGATCGGTTTCTTCTGCTTTGCCGTGAGGACGTTGTGCCCATATTTTTGCAGCCGCTCAGCGGCTTCCTGAGAGGTCAGCCCGCTGGTAGAGCTTCCGAGTTGCTGAAAAACCTCTTCTTCATTAAGCTGCCATACTTCCAAATCAAAATTCCCCCGGCGTCCAAAGTCAAACGGACGCATCCCTGAAGGCGTCCGATTAGTGTTTTGCTAAAGTCTATCAACAGATTGTACTAGGTTTGGCCCATGGAAATCAATGGCAATGTCTTTCTTAAATCTCTTCTGGCTTGACCTACATTTGAACAAGAGATTATAATTAGAAGGATGTTATGTGCATCAGCAGGATGCTATTTTATTACCTAGGTGAGCTACGGAATACGAGTGTTTGGATGATTGATCAGAAAAGGAGGTCATGATGACTAGGTTGATGCCATCTGACGTTGAGAAAGAAGTTCATCAAGTGTTAATGTCGGTTGCAGGAGATTCCACGAGTCGGCCTTATCTGACGGCATATCAGATATTGAGCCGGTTGCCGTCAGCAACTTGTCAAAGGCTGATTGCCGAAAGAGGAAGGGGCGGCGCGAAATCCGGTGTCTATTATGGCGCACCCAGTGTTGTAGCCACGGCGGCAGGGATGCTTTCCAACATAGACATCCGATTTATTGACACTGGCGATCTAAGCATTCACATTGACGGTGAGAACGTGACCGCAGGATGTGATGTTGTTGGAATATATAGATTATTTGGATAGTATATATCTGGCAAAAGGCTTTTGCAGCGGATTGTCACCGGTTTTCCAGCCAGTCTTCACGACTAATTTGGGCTTGGCGTAGTATTCTGGAAAGCAAATCTACGCCTATGGAGGTGCGATGGGGATTGGGAATGGTTAAGGACGATATCGGCGCGAACCATATAGGGGTGTTTTCCGCCCTCAAAAGGGCCTTCGTAGCCGTGTTTGCGCAGGCCGATCACAAGTTCTCGCCAAGAGACGGGAGAGAGTTTAGGCAACTCTTATCTCCTGTGGGACGGTTATGGTTATTCCGCCTATCGGAGGTATGGGAAGACTGCGAGAGAGTCTTACCAGAATCCATCCGTCCAGGACTTCCGCCAGTTTCTCTCTGCATTCCTCAAGGGTCTTGCCGGATGCCCATACGCCTTGCAGGGCTTCAATTTCGCCGTAATAAGGCTCTTCATCCTCGATCAGTTCGTAACGAGCATGACAGAGCGCAGTCTGAATGTATTCTCTGATCATAAGACTCGAACCTCCTCATATAGGCTTATTATATCTGTCTGACGCTAAATTGACAAATGTTTTTTGGTGTTTCGGGAGCAAGTCTCCCGAAACACCACGGATTTTAGACGCGGGGCGGACGGAGCCTTCCCCTCCCATCTTTTGCCAATGTTTGCTGCTTATTTTTGTGGCTCGTTTGTTCGGAGTCTTTGTAGGAAATCGGCGCTTTTTAGGTCTCGGTCGGAGCGGTAGCGGATGTACCAGCGCATTATTCGGGAGATTTGTTCTGTTGTTTCCTTTGGGATTTCCAGGCGCTCGACGGCGTTGGCGGTTATGGTTAGCAAGGTGGTCATTGCGGCTATTGTTTCTCTTGAGATGGGGATGGCGTCTTCCGGGAGGTAGCCGCATTCTCGGCATACGGTTCCGCCTAGAGCTGGGCTGAAAGATATATCATCGTCCAGCACCAGGGATGAGCAGCGGATGCAGCGATCCAGCGTGGGTTCGTAGCCCTGGGTCTTCATGAACTGGAGTTCAAACATGTTTGCGATCTTCTCGGGGTCGTTCGGGCGTTCCATCAGGAAGAATGAACTTAGGAGGAGATCGAATATATTGGGGCTGGGTTCGTGTTCTTCTACGAGTTTATCCATGAGTTCCGCGATATACATGGAGTGAGCGGTGCGTAAGAGATCGCTGTGTATGCGGGGGAACGACTCTTTTACCTCGACCTGCGTGATTATATCGAGGTTTCTTCCCGTGGCGAACTGGAATTTTCCGTAGGTGACTACTTCGGTCGCGCCGGCAAGGCGGCTGAGGGGCTTTCTAGCGCCTTTGGCTATGCAGGAAATCTTCCCGCGCTCGCGGGTGTAGAGTCGGACTATGCGGTCGGTCTCACCGAAACTGGTGCGGTGAAGAACTATCGCGTTGGCGTTGTATAATGGCATTACTCTTTCGGCACGCTTCCCGTTTTGAAGATTTCATCGGGTTTGTAGGCCTGCAAGAGGGCGACTCCCGTGCTTGTGCCGATCCGATTCGCCCCCGCGTCTAGGAGATCGATCGCCTGCTCTACGGTTCGTATCCCACCCGCTGCTTTGATGCCCATCGACTGCCCGACTACGCTTCG
>Ga0182027_10002856_pt1 | contig 27733 bp, 16 predicted proteins | sample 712E1DmetaG_FD_121300 | JGI IMG/M metagenome (GOLD analysis project Ga0182027, IMG submission 121300) | Permafrost microbial communities from Stordalen Mire, Sweden - 712E1D metaG (Illumina Assembly) | ecosystem: Environmental > Terrestrial > Soil > Wetlands > Permafrost | place: Sweden...
GACAAGCAGGATGATAAGTCCCGGCAAGACCCTGCGTTTTTTATAATGCATCGGCCTCTTTTTCGAACATGCTACTTTTTGTCAAAAATGCCGACAATGACCGCCAATATTTCCTCGCGGCTAAACGGCTTGGAAACCACGCCGTTAAAGCCCATATTAAGCAAGCTTTTAATGTTAAGTTTTTTCGCGAACGACGTGACCGCGATCACCGGGACCCCAGCTACCTTGGGCTTTTTGCGAAGATTGTTTAAAAATTTTATGCCGTCCATGACGGGCATCATGATGTCGGTGATAATAAGATCGGGAAGGATTTCCTCGGCAATTTTAAGCCCTTCAAACCCGTTGAGAACGGAGGTGATTTCAAAATCGTCGTAGAGGAACACTTCGAGCAAATCGAGGATATCGTGATTGTCGTCGACCAACAGTATCTTCTTTTTTTCCTTCATCGTGACGCCCTAGCATAAAGAAAAACCGCTATGATCGAAAAAAGAATATTCCCTATCCAGGCCCCGACAAACGGAGGGATTTGGCCGTTTTGCGCGAACGCCAGGCCGAATTGCGAAATGATCCAGTATGAAAAGGTCATCAAAAGGCCGATTCCGAAAAGCACGGCCCCGCCCTTTCTCCCTGCCCTGGCGGAAATGGATATGCCAAGCAGGATAACGATGAAATTCATGACCGGAAGGGCCAATTTAAAATACAATTGGGCCTGGTATCGCGAAACATCCTCTCCGCGCCGCCTCGTTTTTTCGGCAAAATCATTCAATTCCCAATAGCTCATCTCTTCCGGGCTTTTGATTTGCACGACCATGTCCTTCGGGCTTATTCGTAAAATCGTGTCGACAAGCGTATCGAAAACGCTCATTGCCATAACGGTGTCGTGAAACGTCCGTACTGTACCTTTTGTAAATCTCCAGGCGCCCTTTTTATATTCCGCGCCGTCGGCGATGATTTTTTGGGAAATCCCGCGCGTCGTATAGGTTTCCCGCCACGCGTTTTTCGCGGCCGCCTGGCCCGTTCGGAACTCCTTGAAAAAATAAATGGTTTTATCGTTGCCGAAATAATAAAAGTCCCGCCGGTATTCTAAGGACGCGGGCACGGCGCTCTGGGCCCTTTGCGCCTTGCTTTTTCCGATGTTCTCGGTAAGCTCCCGCCTGAGCATATTGGCGCGCGGCAAAATTTTTTCGCCCATGTAAAACCCCAAAAAGGCTATGATTACCCCGAGGACCAGAAGCGGCGTGGTGAGCTGCCGAACGTTCGTGCCCGCCGTTTTCATCGCCACAAGTTCGTTCCACCGGCTCATGGACCCGATCGCGGACATCGATGCGAGCAAAATCACGATGGGCAAGATGATCTGCACGAGCCACGGCATGTAATACCAATAAAAGAGCGCTATTTCAATGAATGAAGCGTTTTCGAACCGTCCGAGGTTCGAGACGTAGTCCACCACCACGAACATGACGGTAATCCCCAAAAGAAAGCCGAAGAGCCACCCCACGAATTTCTTGATAAGATACGTAGGCAGTGTGCCCGCGGCCATGCGCACGAAAAAATAAGGTGCGTTGCCGAACGCGTGCAGGGTATGCATGATTTTCCCGGGTTTTCGGGGTGCGCGGCCGGCCGATTTTTTTGTCAATGTTCGCCAAAATTTTTTAAAAGGTTCGATGGAAAAAAATTTGGTCTCGCGTTTCATAATGATAAGCAGGAAAATTCCGCATACGCCGATGAGAATATTGCCCGTCCACATCGCCGCGAAGGGAGAGATGACGCACTTGTCCGCCATGGCCTCCCCGCCGATCAAAATCGCCCAATAGACGATGAAAAAGAATATGCTGTAGCTCGCCCCGATGGCAAGCCCCCCGCGCTTTGCCATGATCCCGAGCGGCGCTCCGATCAGGACGAATACGATGCAGGCAATGGGAAGCGAAAACTTTTTATGCACTTCCACCATATAGGTGTTGATCTGTTGGTCTTGGAACTTGATTCTCGACAGAAGATGGTCCAGGGCCGATCTGTTTTTTGTTTCTTCCGTCAAGGTTGCGGCGGACACCGGGCCGAGGCCCTTTGCCCAGGCTGAAAATGAAAGCAGGGAATCGAAACGGGTGGTGTCGGGCTTTTCGGTTTTTGCCAGGCGCACGGACAGGGAATCGAGCATACGGACGTGACCGATAAGCTTACCGATCAGGGCCGCGTGTTCCCCGATATACGACTGTCGCGTTTTTTTATATCCGGCCACCTGATCGAGCATCATCTTTGAGTTCATTTCGCGGCTACCGCGGAAATCGCTGTTGGTGCGGCGAAGTTCCGTGTCGGGATTTTGAAGAAATATCACCTGTTTCTTGAATGTACCGACGAAATATTCCTTTTTGTTTTTCTCGTTGACGCGATGCGTTTCTCCGTTATAAAGCGTCAGCTCAAGGTGCTTTTCGTCTCTCGTAAGCTTGATGTCGCCCGATTCGGCGACCGTCGTCGAGGGGTCCTCGCCGGGAACGTTCGAAAATATCCTGACCGTTTTAAGCGTCCCCATTTGCGGGTTGACCTTTTTGACCCATAGCGTATAGTTCGGGAAATCCCGGATGAGCACATTTGGTTCAATGAGGACCGCGGGACGCTTTCTTGAAATGTCGGACAGCAAATTCGCCGCGCGGTGGTTTGCGTCCGGCAAAATCATGTCGTTAAAAAAGATGTTGAGCACCGTGAAGATGCAGGCGGCGAGGAAAACGGGCGAAATCAGGTAGGTAAGGCTTTGGCCGGTGGCCTTGACCGCCAGGATCTCGTTGTCCGCCGACATTTTCCCGAACGCCATGAGCGCCGACGTTAAAATCGACATGGGGATGGCAAGCGCCACGATCCACCCCAGCTGGATCACGAATATTTCCAGCACGACCGACATTGCCAGACCTTTGGAAATGATTTTGTCCAAAAGCTGAACGGCCGTTTGCATGGTAAAGATGAATATAATGATCCCTAATGAATAGATGAAAGGAAGCGCGTGTTCTTTTATAATGTAGCGGTAGAGTATCATAGATGGTTAAAGCTAAAATAGCTTCTTTTACCAATACCTTCAAGGAATGATTCCGTTCGGAACGTGGCTATTGACCGAATTTAGCAACTCAATGTATACTATATACCATGAAACCGACAATGGCTAATCCGATAGCGGCGATATTGTTTCCCCTGGCGTGCATTATTTTCGGCTGCGCCTCAACGCCTAAACATAAGCCTTTGGCCGAAACGGTCCTTCCTGAAATCGATGTTGTCCAAGTCAAGGAAAATTCCGAGGAGGCCTTGAAAATAGCCCAAGAAACCAAACTTGACGTGGACGTCCTCAATAATAAATCCACGGAAATGGACAATAAAGTCCTTGCTTTGTCGGAAGACGTTTCGAGCGTGTCGCTGGCGAAAATCGAGGAAATCGAAAACAGGCTGACGCTTTTGGTTGAGGCTTTTAAGGATTTGCAGGCGCAGGTAACGGCCCTGCAAAACGCGCCCGCGCCCAAATCCGTTAAATCGGGCCCGGTTGCGCCCGCGACGTTCTCTCCGTCCGGCGCCTCAAAGGTCCTTTTAGGTTCAACCGAATACGATACCTACCAGAATGCGCTTCGGGTTTTCAACACACGCAATTACGACCAGGCGCTTAAAATTTTTTCCGATATTCTCAAGCAATATCCGCAAGGCTCCTATTCCGACAACTGCGAATATTGGATCGGTGAATGTTATTATGCCCAGCGGGATTATGCCAATGCAATCGCGTCGTTTAAAAAAGTGTTCGATTTTAAAAACAGCGCAAAAGCCGACGCAAGCCAGCTTAAAATCGGAATGTCCTACATGAAAATGGGGCAAACAGCCCTGGCAAAAACCGAGCTTAAATTCCTGATCGACCGCTACCCGGCAAGCGCGTATGTTTCCAGGGCGCAAAAATATCTTTCGGAAATGAAGTAATCTTCCGCTTGCTTTTCTTTTCCTCATAAACCACTTTTAATAGGCTGTTTTACCGTAGGCCTAGCGGCGGCTGGTAAAAAAATTCGTCCAATTCTTTTTAACAATGGCCGTAATCATCGTAATTATCACAATTTTTCTTAACCCTTGGACAAGTCCATGAATAAATTAATCCCGCCGGTAGTGTGTTTTGCCGCTCTTCTACTTGTTTCCTGCGCGTCGCAACAAAAAGTCAAGGCCCGGCAACTCTATGAATGTTCCGATAAAATCCATGACGCAATTAAAAAATACAATAAAGGCAGATTTTCATCCGCCCAGTATACGCTGTCCGATGTCATCCTAAAATGCCCCGGACACGATGCAAGCGATACCGCAACGTATTACCTTGCCAAGTCCTGGCTTGGAATGAAGAAACCCGACGATGCAAAATCGGAAATCGAGCGCTTGCTTCAATCGTTTCCCAACTGCGCTTTTAGCGAAGAGGCCCATTATTTAGTCGGCTATTGCAGTTACCTTGCGTCGAACCCCTGGTATCTCGACCAAGCCAATACCAAGGACGCCGAATCGAAGCTCAAGGAATTCATTGAAAATTATCCGAAAAGCGTCTATGTCGACAGCGCCCAATTTTTTATCGGCAAATGCCAGGACAAGCTCGCGGAAAAACAATTCCAAGCCGCCCGGTTTTATGAAAAAATAAGCCAGCTTGAGTCCGCGATCGTTTATTACAAAGCGCTCCTGGAGGATTTTCCCGACAGTAAATTTATCGAAGAATCCAAGGTTGCCATGGCCGAGGACCTCTATAAGCTTGGCCGCGCTTCCGAGGCCGATGCGGTCCTTGAGGAGCTTGCCCAGCAAACCAAAGACCCCGTCATCCTTAAAAAAATCGGGTCGCTCAAAACAAAAAGCGACGCCAAGAAATAATTCGAGGCCTTGCCATGGCGCTTAACGCTCCCCTGGGCATTATCGGCGGCTCTTTCGACCCAATCCATTTCGGACATTTGGCGACCGCCCGTCTGGCGAAAGACTTTCTCAGGCTGGAAAAAATATATTTCGTTCCCGCCTCGACCCCTCCGCATAAAGGCCCGCCCCATGCGACCCCTGCCGACCGGCTCGCCATGCTCAGGCTCGCCATTAAAAACACAAAAGGCTTTCAGGCTTGGGACGGTGAAATCCGTCGGGGCGGAAAATCCTACACGCTTGACACGCTGAAATCATTCGCGCGGTCGTGTTCCCCCGCGCGGCTTTTTTTCATCATAGGCTCCGACAACCTCAAGGAAATCCCCCTTTGGCATCGGTATGCCGAGCTATCGGAACTTGCCGACTTTTGCGTGGCCCACCGTCCGGGCCATTCGCTCAAAGTTCCGGGTGAATTGCAATCCATGCACATCAGGGTTTTTCCGTCTCCGGAGTGGAAATTAAGCTCGACGATGATCAGGAATTATTTACGGCAAGGGTATTCATGCGAGCACCTTGTGCCGTCCGAAGTCCTGGACTACATTAAGCGCCATAAGCTGTATCGGGAGTAGTCGACGCTCCCCGAAACCTAACCCGCCCGAGGGCGTCACTTCAAAAACAGCGTTCCCAAAGAATCGAAGTAATTCTTTACCGCCGACCGGTACGATTCGGGAAAACCGCTCATAAAGGCCTTTTGACGGAGGCGGTAAAACGAATCCCGGTCAACGGCGTCATCGCTAACGCCCGAGGGTTTGCCGTCGATTGAAAAAACGGTTCTGGCCGATTGCGACGTCCGCTCGTCCTTGCCTTCATCCTGCTTGTGAAGGGACACGCTCGATTCGAGCATGCGCGACAGGAAGCGATCTTGACGATCGCGAATCTCCGGCTTGGGGTCGTCGAGCATTTTGGCGAGCCGCCGGGCCTCTTCTTCCAGGTCTTTGGCGCGTTTGTCAAACGAGCCGCCGGCTTCCTTGCCGTACTTTTCGGCAAGCTTTTGGAGCTCGTCGGCAATTTCCTTTTGGGCCGCCTGGGCCTGCCGTCTGGCTTTTTCGACGGGCCCCGAGGAATTGCCGCCGGCTTGCATAGTCTCTTGCCCACCCTCGCCCGGCGGGCCGCCCTCGCCAAGCATTTGGCGCAGGACCTCTCCCGTAGCGCCGTTTATCATGGCCTGCTTGCCCGAAAGCTTTTGCATGCCCGCCATCATTCCCGGTTCCCCTTCTCCTTGCCCTCCTTGCGCCCCGTCCATGGACCCCGCCGCGGACATGAGCGAGAATGCCAAGGCATTAAGGCTTTCTTCGCTTTTCGACATTCGGCCGGAAGGGTCGCTATTTTCTCCTAAATCGTCCAAGGATTTTCCAGCGGATTGGGCGGCATTGTCGAATTGCCGCATGAGGCCCGAAAGCGTTTGCGGCGGAGTCATTGAAAGGGAATTGAGCGCTTCGGCGCTTTTTAAAATCGCTTGCCTGAGGGCCTCCTGCATTTGCGCCACATTTGAGCGATTGCCTGCCGGCCGCGCCTCGGAGGCGATTTGTGCCTGCCACTCCGACATATTTAACGCGTTACGGGACATTTCCATAAGAGCGTCTTGGTCTTTTTTTATCTTGGACATCATTGCCGTGCTTTGCAAATCGCGAAGATTATCGGCCAGCGAGAAGAGCTTTGCGCTCATATCGCCCATGTCCGATTGCCCCGGTAAAACGCCTTTTGACAAGGCGCTTTCCATCGATTGGGCGCGCTGAGAGGCTTGTGCGAGGGCCGGCGCATCGTTTTTTTGTAAAAGGTCCGTACTGTCGGAGGGCCTCGAAATTTCCGAAACCAGACTATCAATTCGTTTAAGGAGGTCTTTTTGCCGGGCTTTTGCGCTTTCGGACTTTTGGTCCGCGGCAAGCGCGGCTTGTTGCTCGCCGAGCTTTTGGGCTTGCATTGCCATTGCCGCGAGTTTTCGGTCGCGTTTTAACATTTCGAGATATTTAAGGGCGCTATCGAGCCTTTTTGAAAGGTCGGGCAACATTTTCTCGAATTTTTCGAGCGACGCTTTAAGCTCCTGCATGCTTACCCGGTCGTTAGCGCTGGAAGGACTAAAGAGCAGGCTGTCGCCGTATTGCCGCGCGAGGTCTTCAAGCGCCGCGCGGACCTTGTCCATTTTGTCGGAGAGGTCCTTACCGGACATGCCTTGCTCCTTGAGCTTTTCCATGGTTTGCTTAAGGGAGGAAACGGCCTTCGAAAGCGTGTCGGATTGAGCGCGAAGACTTTCCCGAAGGTCTTTTATGACCTGTTTTTCTTCCCAGGAAAGGCTTTGCTTTCCGTGCGTCGACCGGATAAGACGCGAAAGCTCGTTTTTAATATTGTCCTGTTCGGTCCGTGCCGATTTCAGGGCGCCGGCGGTCGAATTTTCCTCCTGGGCAAGCCGGCGGTGGATTTCGTCGAAACCCGGTATCCTGAACCAAAAGGTTTCCGTTGTCGCGCGGTGCAGGGTATCGAACGGGTAATTGTCCTTTGCAAAAGCCCAGTAAAAAACCGTATCACCCGGATACAATGACGCATCATGCAAATCCCACGCAAACCCCATGCGCAGGGTCCTTTCCCCAGCCATGCCGCTTAAAAGGTCGCGCTGGCGCGCTGAATCAATCGGGTCTAAATTCTTGCGCCAGCGCAGATCGAGCTTTTCCAGGCCGATATCGTCAATTGCCTCGACCCACAGCGTTTCCTGAAGAGCGGGCGAAAGTTCGAGGTTTTTTCCGGGTTTTAAAAAATGCACCATGGGCGGCAGATCGGGCGTCAGGTCGATATACCAGGTCGGCAGCGAATCGCTTTTTTGACCAAGCGTATCGACAAGTTTGAAAGTATAAGAAGTCATGCCGGTAATTTTTATTTCACCTCGCGCAAAGGGACCTTTAACGTTTAAGGCCACGGTGTCTCCCTTTGACGGGCAGAGCCGGGCGCTGACAAGACCGCCGGTGGCGGTGAGGGAAATTCGGGCCATGCTCCCGTAATAGGCGCTGAAATTTCCTTGTCCTTCCGGTATCGTTTGCACGGGTAAATGAACATAGGCAGGGGGTTTCACCGAAATGTTCAGGCTGAAAATCAGGGGAGGAGGCGCGACGCGGACGGTTTCAGGCGCAAAGGCGCAGGTCCCGAGAATAAAAGCGTATGAAAACGAGGCGGTCAAATGGTCTCGGGTAAGACAAAAGCGGCCTAGGGAGTCCGGCCGGAGGACAGCGTCCTGGCGCGACCCGTCACTAAGGCCGGTAATGATCGCGCGGCATGATGGAAAGGTCCCGGCCAAAGGGATGCAACCGATGGTTATTGACGAATGCATAGGCGTACACACGCTGCCGGGGAAGATTCGCACCTGGGGCTTTGCTCCGACGGACAAGGGCAGTTTCCAATACTCGGCGCAGCCGGGTTTGATAGTGATCGTTGTCGATAGCCAGGCCACGGACAATGCGGCAAGCGCCGTCAGTAGTCCGCGCGAAGGCTTTTGACCCTTTAACCGCGGGCGGGGTGTGAGTTGGTTGCGTGCGACGCTCATGGCCCGGGTTTTAAGGTCCGGCGAACCAAGCGCACTGGGCAATTCCAATTCCAGCGCCAATGAAAGAAGGGGACGGGAAAAGCCCGCCCCGCCGGAGGCATTGCCGAAGGCTTTTTTTTCAAGGAGCCGGGCAATGGCCAAAAGAGACGGTTTGGATATTAACACTTTATGTAGTATAAAACCGGCTATTGAAAGGCAAACAACCCCAATGGAAAGGTCCCATAAAACGGGTATAAGCGTCCACGGTATAAGCGCAAAAAGCAACTGCAAAATAATCAGCGCACTCAGTAAAACGGCCACGGCTTTTACCGCAAATACCAACGCGAGCGATGCGGTATACCAAGTGCGATAGGTCCGTAAGGCCCGGTGGACTTCTTGGGAATCCCGGTTGGATGAAGGAATCATTCCGTGTATCAATTCCTCGGACTAAAAAACCACGCCACGATATTGACGCCCATCTCTAAGGCAAGTTCATGGAGCTTCGGGCCGTCGTGATGCACGTCGAGGTCCTCCATGCCGCAGCCGATATCGGAATCGAACGAATAATACAAAACCAAGCGCTTGTTGAAAAAAACCCCGAAACCCTGGGCCGGACCGCCGTCGTGTTCATGGATTTTGGGAAGTCCGGGGAGCGCGTATTTGCTTTTGTAAACAGGGTGGCGGCTCGTGACCGGGGTCAGCGGGTTTTCGGGGAACAGCGCGGCGATTTCCCGACGAAATGACTTGTCCATGCCGTAGCAGTCGTCGGCCCATAAAAATCCCCCCCCAATGAGGAATTTTCGCAGCCGTAAACGTTCTTCCGGCGTAAAATGAACGTCGCCGTGGCCGGTCATATAGAGAAAGGGAAATCGAAAGAGCCGCTCATCCATGATGGAAACAACCGTGAGCGTATCGCATACCGGAAGGCTCGTACGCTCTTTAATCGCCGTAACCAGATTGGGAAGCGAGGATGGGTCGGCATACCAGTCGCCGCCCCCGCCGTATTTTAGGCGCGCAATGGTAAGCTGGCAAGCTTCGGCGCAGTAGACCGCCTGGGAAAGAAAAAACAGCCCGGCGGCCGCGATGACCGCACCGCGCCAAAATCTTGACATGAACGACGCCATAAGGATTTATCGACTTTTGCGTTCACGCTCGATGAAAGAAAGGGTTTTGTCAAAGCCGGACATTCCGGGAAGTGAAAAATACGCTTTGAATTTTTGCTTAAGCTCGGCCTGAGATCCGGGATTTTGGATGGCGCCGGCGATTGAGACAAAATAATCCTTCATGGAAACGAGCGCTGATTGATCGCTCACCTTTCCATGTCCGGGTACCAGGGCAATTGCCGGGTACCGGGCAATAAGCGAGTCCAATACGCTGACCCAAGAAGCCACATTGGTTCCGGATGAGGCAAACAATACCGGATGCATTGCAATAAAAACAATATCGCCGGTAACGAGCAATTTCCTGTTCTCGCAATATACGACCAAATCGTTCCAGGTATGGGCTTGTCCCATATTGCGAACATGCACGATCTCCGAGCCTATAGGAATAGCGAGTTCCTCATTAGGTTGTACGGTTTCATCAGGGTATCGGCTGTTTTTTGCGGAGGATTTCCATTGTTCCTGAGTATAGGCGCCGGAAATGATTTTGGCATTCGGATACAGGAAATTGCCGCCGATATGGTCCTTATGGAAATGGGTATTGACGATAGTAATATCGCCCGCGCGGACGTCGTCATGGAGCATTTTCGCGGCCGCGCCCATTTTAGTGTCCACAATAAGGGCTTTTGAGCCGTCTTCGGAGAAAAGCGCAATGGAATTGCCCCCGCCGCCTAAGTAAATTCTAAGCTGAGGGTCGTACTGCACGGTTTCAACCTTCATAAATGAACCGTACATTTTTTTGAAGGAGAGCCCGGCTATACATATAAGAATCACAACGACGCACCCAGCCCATATCAGGATCTTTTTCATGGCCCCTCGCTTTGTTTAAATTGAAGCGCACCCCTAATTTTTAAAATAATTTCAGAAATTCAAGAATGGGCTTATAAAACACACTACCGAATTTTTATAAATTTTTCTCAAAATCAAGAAAGCGTTCTTAAAATCGAATTTTATTGGTATTTTTAGTGGGGCCGATTGCAAAACGATTTCATCAAGCACCCTTCGAGAGCCTCAGGGTGCGAAATTTACACAAATTCAAGGTTTTCATTGGCGGGCGCTGAGGTCCTCAAAGCGCCGGTCAGTATTTTGCAAATGCCTCTCTGGAATGACATTTGCTTGATGTTTTAAATGTTCAGATAACTCATTTTCCTTAATTACCGAAACTCACCCAAAAAAAAGGAGGTTTTTGCATGGAAGAGAAAAATTATAGCCGCAGGAATTTTTTACGAACAGCCGCAATGGGCGCCACTGCCGTTGCCGCCGGACAATTATTCTCGGCTTCGGGAAAGACGCCGGAAAGCGAAGCCAAGCCAAACGCCCCTGATCCGTCCCTGAAAATATTTGTCTGTTCAGTGTGCGGCCATGTGGAATTTGGCATGGCGCCGGACAATTGTCCCGTTTGCCATGCTCCAAAGGACAAATTTAACCAGGACAACAAACTGTTTTCCGACGCCGAGGAAAAACTTAAAGACGGCGGGACAAAACATACTCCCGTTATAAGCGTAAGAAAAGATCCGAAACTGATTTCCGAACTACCGTGTCATGAAGTGGATGTGCGGGTCGGCAAGACCATGCATCCCATGGAAGATGCTCACCATATTAAATTTATCGACTTTTATGGCGACGATAAACACCTCACCCGAATAATACTGCCTTTGTCGCTCTATCCCGCAGCCAGCATCTATATCAAAGTTCCGGGATCAAAAGTCCGCGCAGTCGAGTGGTGCAATTTACACGGCTATTGGACAACGGAAGTTTCTTTGGCGTAAAATGAGGCGCGTTAATTGGAAGCGACAACGGGGATCCGCATCGCGGACCCCCGTTAATTAAATACGAAGTTTAAGCAAATTGGGTTCCGACAAAATTCCAGTTGATGATTTTCCAATAAGCGTCGACATGCGCGGCGCGGTTATTACGATAATCGATATAATAGGCGTGTTCCCAGACGTCGCACGTTAAAATCGGTTTTTTTCCGTCCTGGACCGGCATCGCGGCGTTACCGGTATTTTCAATGGTAAGGCGGCCATCCTTTTTTACCAGCCACGTCCACCCGGAACCGAAGTTACCGACCGCGGAGGCGATGAATTTTTCCTTCAATTGCGACAAAGACCCGAAATCCCGGACAATCGCATCCGCAAGCGCCCCTGACGGTTCTTCAGCGGCGGGCGTCAAGCATTGCCAATAAAACGAATGGTTCCAATGTTGGGCGGCATTGTTAAAAACCGGACCGCTTGCCTTGGCGCAAATTTGTTCAAGCGACATATTTGCGAATTCGGTCCCGGCGATTAATTTATTGAGATTGGTAACGTAGGCGTTATGGTGTTTTCCATAATGATACTCAATGGTTTCTTCGGAAATGCTGGGCGCAAGCGCTGATTTTCCAAAAGGTAATACGGGTAATTTGTGTTCCATCACAACTCCTTTGATAAATTTTAGGGCCTTTTACAGGAAATTACTTTTTATAATTCTTGAATAATCGCCTGCTAAAAACTCGATTGTTAAAAGATACGTTACAATTATCTGTATAGTAGCAATTTAAATGCCAGAGGCCGATTCTTGAAGGTCCGCCCGTACGTTACTTTTTTTTGTAGAAAGTAAATTTCCGACGGTATAATAAAAACGCGACTGCGCCAAGAATGGCAAGAACGAAAAGGGGTAATACTTTAGACGGAACCGATATACGCTTTTTCATGACCGTATCTCTTTTCGCGGGGCCGAAAGGCGTGATCCTTTCGGCGTTTTCGTCGGGTGAAATTTTATCGGCGTTATCGTGAGTGTGCTTGACGATTTTATCGGTCAGAAGAACGTCGACATTGTCGATAAAAACTTGTTTACCTTTTTCATTATGGGTTGTTTGCATACCCCAAAAATATTATTGTTTCACCAGTATATCAAGTCTTTTGCTCATTAAATTTCCGCACAAATCCTCAACCTGTACCGTATAGGTATGCGACCCGTAAGTAACCGGAATATTCGTATAATAACGATAATTATTGTTTCCCGTCATCTGTAAAGTCACACCCGCGCCGATGAGCCGGCAATACTTGATGCTCTCGGGAACGTTTCCGATGCCGTCTTCGATTTCCACCTCAACACGCATCTGCGACGACGAAACGTTTTTAGGCATGGGCGGCATGTCGGTTATGACCATGGGGTTGTCGATGGGGTCCCTTATGTCGATGATTAATTGGCCGGGCAAGTAATAAATGACGCCCTGGATCACGTTGGACAGGTTGCGAGCTTTGTCGTAGGCCTTGATTGAATAGATGTTTTTGCCTTCGTCAAGATTGAGGTATTGGCGGTCGCCGGGGTTCATGGAAAGGTTGTCGGAGCGACCGTTGATCTGGTATGCGAGATTTATCTGGTCTTCGGGCGTGCGGTCGATGACGTCGACGGTAAGCTTGCCCAGGCGTGTTGCCTGCAGCCCCTGCTCCTGCACCACCAAAACCGGGACCGACGTGTTAATTTGCGGCGACGCCGCGTCGACGGTCACGTGCATGGTCTTCGCCATTTCCTTGTTGTCGCCGCCGGTTGCAATGACGTCAAGTTCATAGTCCCCGATGTCCTTTTCGGTAAGCTGCACCCCATAAGTTATGGTTCCTTGGGGCGAAACGGTTGCCGGGCGGCCATTTATGGTCACCGTGGCTTGCGGGCTAGTTTTTCCGAGGACCTGTAAAACATTATTGCTAATAAGCTGACCGTCGGCCGGAGAACTTATGGAAAGCGTCAGTGGCGTTTGGGTTGGCTGGTAGGAAACGGTCACGTCTTGGCTCGCTTGATTGCCGCCGAGTTGGGCGACAACATGCACCGAGTAATTTTGGACTTCATTGGGAATCGGGACCGTATAGCTGAAGGAACCGGACGAGGAAACGGTTACGGACGTATTATTTACCGTGACTTGCGCTCCAGGGGCGGTTGTGCCCGAAACCGGGATCATCGGATTAGTAACCACGGATCCGTCTTTTGGTAAGGCAAGTGAGAGGAAAAGCGCGGGGTTTTTTAAGTTACCGAGGGTATCGGATTTTTTCGATGAAGCGGATGAATCGGCCTTGATTTTCGCGGCCGAGGAATCCTGTTTTGTTTTTACCGCAGAGGTGTCGGAAAACGGATCGCTGATCCGGGTTTTTATTTTTGCGGTATCGGACGCGGATTTTTTGCTATAATCGATCAACGTAATGCCCTTGGACCCCGCATGGACGATGGCGCCGGTATTTGAGGCCACCGACACCGTTTTCCCGGTGCTTTTTTCCCGCACCATGACCAAGCCTTCATAGACGTCGACCCCCGTTCCGTTCATGTCCACGCTCACGCCTAGGCGCGTCCCCCTGATGGAGGCCACGGCCGTCGGCGTTTCGAAGTCGAAATCCGATTTTGTGTTTGTCAATTTTTTAACGTTGGCCCACACCGTTCCCGTGGCGACTTTGAGGTTGGTATTTGAAATATCGTTTTTTTTGTTTTGCAGGAGCTTTGCAAGCGAAACCACGGTATTTTCCCCGACCTTAATGATCGTGCCGGATTCCAGCTCGATATCGGCGGACGATTCCACATACGTGCGAATGTCCGCGCCCATTTTAACGACCATGCCGATGCGCGCGGAGCGCCATTGGGTGGTGTTCGGAGAACTTACCTCCACTTGGCCGACCATGTTTTTGACGACGGCGCGCTGTTCATTCGCGGCGTCCGCTCCTAAGCTCCCGGCGGCAAAAGCCGCTAAACCAAATATGCATGCAACAATCGTTTTTATCGTGTATTTCATGACTTTCCTCATGCTAAAATATTTATAAGTTTGACGTGATCAGCGTACCATAATGATTCTTGTTGTCGCCGAAAATCTGTCGGCCTCTAGTCTGCAAAAGTAGGTCCCCGAAGCAACAACCCTTCCGGAACCGCTTTTCCCGTCCCACGCTATATGGTACATTCCCGGGACCTGTTTATGGAAGACCAATTCACGAATTTGCCGACCCGCTACGTCATAGATCGCAATTTTAACGCAATAGGGCGTCAAGTTAAGTTGGCCGTCGGTTGCAAAATTGTAAGGGAGCACATAGCGGATGTTGGTCGTTGGCCTGCACGGATTGGGATAGGGGTTCGCCAGCGAAAAAACATGCGGAAAATTCCGGATAAAATCCTTGTCGTCGGTCACGAATATTTGTTTATACAAAATGGAATTCGAAGGCTCAATGGGATATTGTTTTCCGGAAACTATGGCCGAAACCGAACGCGGATCCGCCAAAAAGCAATATACCGACGAAAGATTTTGCGACCCGTCGATGGAAAGCAGGGAACTTCCGGTATCGCCGTGCGACGGCGTAAAGGCCACCTGAAACACCGTGATATGTTGCATTGTTTTACGGATATCGCTTGCATATTCCTTGATCGACCGGTTCCAGTCCGCATGGGGAAAATACAGGTATCGTCCGCTTTGGAAACGGGGCGCCTTGGGCAGGTCAAGCGAATTGTACCCGTCGTCAGCGCTTTTGCTGAATCCAAACTTATTGGATGCGTCGACGGTGTGAGGAGTTTGGAGCTTAATTTGCATTTGCCAGTTTGATTTGTCCGCGAAAAAAGCCGCGCTTTTTTTGGCAAGACCCGGCGTTTTGAAAACGGGAGTATTGTCAAGACGCACGACCGACGGCGAATCCACCGCTACCCAGTAACCCGTCCATGGGTCTAAAAGGCCGCCCGCATCTTCGTAATCGCCGGTTTGGTTGTTCCATTTCCAGGCGGCCCCCGCAATCGGCCAATTTACCGTGTAGGGATAGGGAGAGGAGATTTGGTTCCACCCGTAGTCTCCTTTGACAAGCTGTATGGCCGAGGCGGTATCCTGGACATTTTGTTTATTGAGCGCGATGGCAACGGTGTCGGAGGATTTGTGCCAATACGACAGCCCCGGGACCGTTTGGGAGAATGTCGGCGGTTTTTGATAATAGCTATAGATGTCCGACTGCGCCGCCGATTCGTCCCAATGCAGAAGAGAACCGCTACCGGCGATGAGCGACGCGGCCAGGGAAGCGCAGGGAATTGAAATCATGCTCCATGACGTATCGGTAAATATATGCCGCGTGGCGCCGGAAATGACGAAGGTATCTTTGGGTGAAAACGGGTCTTTAAGCCCTTTATGGTCAACGGCTTGGGCCGTGAATTCATAAGTCCCGTCGACAAGCGGGTAGAAACTGACGACGCCGGCGGTTATTTTGTTCTGGATCGGCATCGTGGAATCGCTGAGGCTGCGAAGCTTGGTTAAAAAGGTCAATGAAGTATCGGAATAGTCGCTGCCGGTAACCGTGTATTGGATGGCCCCGTAAGACATTTGACGGCTATTTTTATTGATGCTGGTGACGGGCAGCGGAATTATGAATACGGAGTCGCGGACAACAAACGACGCTCCCGCGGTGTCGCGCACCGATAAAATTATTGTTTCCCACTTTGCATCGCCCTGGCCGGGGGTCCCTCCTAAGGTAAACGTCCAGTTGGAATCTTTCGAGGAAACCGAGTTTAGTGCAAGCCATGAGGGCTTCGCGGTCCACGTTGTGGACAAGCTGTCGCCTTTGTCAATGTCGGTGGCAACTAAAGACCAACTCGCGGGGCTATACTGGTAGATGGAGTCGGGTTTGCTCCAGGAGGACAGCCGGGGAGCATGGTTCGTATGAAGTACGGTCATGATCTTCCGGAGCGTATCGGTCAATCCCGCTTTTTCGGAAAGCACGAGCACGACCGTGTCTTTTCCTACGTCAAGGGCTTTGGGTGTGCCGCTGAGCGTATCGGACTTCATCGTGGCCCACGATGGGACAATGGCTTTTATAAACGAAGCGCTGTCGCCCACCCCAATATTACTTATCTGAAAATGCATGGTAAAAAGCGAGTCCTCATGCGCGGCGCTGTCGCCGACCCAGGTCACCAGAGGAGAAAGCGGCAAAACGGTCAAGGCAAAAGTGTCGGCCGCAACCCCGCCATGTCCGTCAAATGCCATTCCAACGAGATTGTTTTTCCCGACATTCGAATATTCCGGGGTCCAGGTCATAACGCCGGTCACGGTGTCGATGGTTAAACCGGCCGGAGGATTTGACATATGATACCGTAGCGTATCGCCGTTTCTGTCCGTGGCAAAAAGCTTTCCTTGCCACGGGCGGTCTTCAAATACCGACGTGTCTTTGATCACCGCGAGTACGGGCGGGGTATTGGAGATGGTAACGGAGTCGAAAAGCGGAAGCGATCTGTTCCCGGCCGAATCCTGAAGGCCGGTTACAAAGTACCACTTTCCGGCTTTGGCAACGCCGCCGAGAACAAAGGACGTATCTGCATACCGCAAAACCGAGACGTTTGAAGTATCGGGGAGCGCCGCGTACTTTACTCCATACAAAACGTTTTTCATGAATGCTTTTGTTTTATCGACCTTCCAGGACACCGCTATCGCGCTGTCGCCCATATCGATAAATGACGGGTTTAAATTGTTGACTATCGTGGGCGCGTAATTGATCGAATCGATCGCCGCGACGCTCGTGTTGCCCGCGCTGTCGGTGGCCAATGCTTTCACCACGTATACCGACGGTTGCATGGGCCCAAGATTGAATTTCCAAGCGCCATTGACAAGGGAGGCAAGTGCCGACGAAGAGTCCGGGCCCCAGGCGGTCCCATTCCAATACAGGCCGCTCAATTCGCACTTTACCCGCACGCCTACGCTTTTTACACCGGACAGAGAGTCGGAAGAAGCGCCGAGGAAATATCCCTGCCAATTCGAGGGACTGAAAATTCCATGGGTGATTACCATGCATTGCGGAGGAGTGCCGTCGAAGATAATGCTGTCGGAAACCGGCGCGGTAATTTGGATCTTATTTTTATACGCAACCCATACTTTTTTAGGACCATCGCCCCCGGCGTTAATCGCGACATTGGATTTGGTCGGCGCATAGGGTTCCCATGGGCTCCAGGGACCCGCATTAACACGGAACTGCATGCTGTCGATGTTTTGGGCTGATAACGTAAGGCTAACCAACGGGCTATTCGTAAACCGGCTTGTTTTATTGATTGAAATTTGGGTCGCACCGGGGGGCGAGAGCAACTGTATGGTGTCGGTCACGGTCGGGCCTATATTTCCGGCGCTATCGAGGGCCATGGCCTGGACGATAAATAATCCGGAATTCATTCCCGCGGTCGCGAGCGAACAATTCCAGGCCGTAGTTCCGGTTGCCGTGTCCCAAATGGCTGAAAGGGAATCGACGACCCAGGCGGTGCCGTTCCAACACAAGCCGCTTGCCTGGTTCTTTATGCGGACGGAAACGCTTCTTACCGCCGACCCCGGCATTGTGTCGAAGGAAATGCCCGAAATGACGTGTGACCACAGCGCAGGGTTAATAACGCCGATGGTATTGATGGCGCATTTGGGAGGAATGCTGTCATAAAAAATGCTATCGGAAACGGGAGCGGTCATGTTTCCCATCTTGTCCTTGTATTCAACCGAGATATATTTGGCGCCTTGGCCGCCGGTTGCTATGGCGAAGTTCGTTTTTGAAACGGCATATTGCTCCCACGGGCCCCAAGCGTTCGCATTGAGGCGAAACTGCATGCTGTCGGCATTTTGGGCCGATAGCGTCAGCGAAAGTGATCCGATTCTGGTATATTTTTGTTTATTGACTATAGCTATGGTCGGCGACCCCGGCGCGGTCGACGAGAAATTAAAGGCCACTCCCGGCCCGGGCGTTTCCGTATTTAAAGCAACGTCTGTCGCCTTGGATTGAATAAGATATTTTTTGCCGTTTGTTAATGCCGGCGGCGAAAAATTCCATGGTGAGAACCCCATGGGCAGTCCGGCGGGCGTGAGCCACGTTTGGCCCTTTACCCATAGCGAGCCGTTCCAGTACGTGGTGTCGGATAAATTTTCAAGGCTGATAACGAGCGCGGCGACTCCCGAGCCGGCGTCGGCGGCGGCCCCGGAAATGTTGGAAAGCGAAGATATCGTGCTGCCGTTTACGGGATAGGTGATTGTTGAAACGGGAGGTATTGTGTCAATAACGACCGTATCGGTTCCATACACGGTTTGAACATTATTGGCGCTGTCGGTTGCGCGGGACATAATCGCGATTGTTGAACCATTTGTTAGTCCGGTTGGCGCGTTGTTGTTACACACCCACGTGTTAGACGGACTAAGAACGGTGGATAGCCAGGTCTGCATGGGGGTCCACGCTGAAACGCCGTTCCAATAGTTTCCGGCGATTGTTTTTATAGTAATGAAGACGTTTTTCACGCCGCTGCCGACGTCGGAGGCATTACCGCTTATGTTGGCCAGACTATTGACAAATGACTTATTCAACGGGAAAGTAATAGCCGACATCGGCAAGGTCGCGTCGATGGCGAAGGGCGCTGAAACAGGCCCGAAGCCCAAATTTCCAAAGGTGTCGCTCGCGGCGAAGCGAAGTATGACGTTTCGATTCGTGAGGATCGGCGTTGTCCATGAATAGGCCCCGCTATTCGGCAGGTTCGCGGCCCCCATTGAAAAGGTCGCGCCGTTGTCGGTTGAATATTGCAACGTAAGCGGATTGTTTTTTGCCTGGGCAAAGAATGAAATGTTCGCATAGTTCCAGGTAATGGAACATGCCGAGCCGCTTGCGACGGCGGATCCCCCGGCGGGAAGAATAAAAATGTTCGCGCCGAACTGCGGGACCTTGGTAGTGACCCGCGTATTGGCCGCGGTCATAACCATGGGCGTCATGTTGCCGAAGTTATCGTTTGCGGTGAGGCCTATCTGTATACTGTCGCTTGCAAAGCTATTGCCGAACTGCGCCGCTGCGTACCATTTAATATGACGGTGGATCGACGAATCGGAGGAATTAACCGGCCCGACGTCGCCCGTGATTGAATTTATTATCGGAGCGTTCATTGCGCCGGTTTGGCCGTTTCTAAAGAAAAATTTGACGGTATCAATTAAATTGTCAGGGTCGCGAAGCTGATACCAAAGATCGACGGTGTCGCCGCCGTTCTGGCGTTGGTAGGCCACGAGGCCATTGATCATGCCAAGGGTATCGAAAAGTTGCGGCATAACGGCCGAATAATTCCAGTTAGTGTCGTTAGGCGCCATTGCGCAATAGAGCGGCTGTGCCATGAGCCCGCCGTTTGCGTTACAGTTGCCGACGACGGCATACTGGGCAGTTTTTGTTTTTCCCGCCGCGCTTACGTCAAGCCGCCAATGAGTCGTCGGATTCAGGTTAAGCAAATTTACCGCGCTTTGGCCGGAAAAACTTGCATTTCCGTTTTGGACGACAAACGCGCTTCCGCCAAAATTTAAAATACTGTTGTTTGTTCCGTTGGTAACAATAAAATCCCCGTTTGTGATGGTATCGTTCGCACCATTTACGTTATATGTTCCCGCTATTTGCAGAAATGACGAGCACTTAAGCCGCCCTGATTGGTTTATCATACCGCTACCACTGTGTATGATATTGGGGCCTGTAATAAATAAAGGGGGATAAAAATTTTGGTTTCCTGACCCAACAAACCGAAGCATTCCGACTCCGGCGGGTATTGTGGTAAAATCCGACAAATCTACATTTCCGCTTACATCAAGGGTGTCGTTGCCTAAATCCAACCCGTGATTGCCGCCGACGGCGATAACAATGGCCCCAACGCTATCCCTAAAATGTGCCCCACCCGCAAAAGTAATCGTGCCTATATTGTAGGTCAGTGATTTAGCTTTGAGCGGATAACCGTTGATGCTAGTTCCAAAATACCCGACTTGCACGATATCGGGAAATATGGTGTTTGGCTTTGGAACAAATGTTTGCGCGGACGTGCCGCAAAAGACCAGGGTCCCGGCATTGGGAATAACATTAATCGTTGAAAAATCATTCGAGTTTGCTTGAATATTCAGCGTTGAAGACCCAAAATCCAATACTCCGGCGCCGCCGTTAAGTTGAGTTATTATTGTATCGGAAAGCCCAGTCCCAAGGTTGAGTGTACCGCCGGTCAAGGTTAGATTGTGGACCGCCAATCCAAAATAGGAAACATTGGTCATTCCAAAGATTTGTTCAACACTTGTCAATACCGTATTACTCTTTGGAACAAAAGTCTTCACGGCGGGACCTATGAATTTTATTTGCGCGTTTTCCGGATAAAAGGAAGAGAGATTGGAAAGGTTAAAATCCCCTGAAATCGAAAAATCGGCAAAACCCATGCTAAAGGACCCGGTTCCTGAAAGGGTCGTGATTGTATCAGAATAAACGTACGTATTCGATAGTGTTAACCCACCTGTCGAGCCAATGGACACTGTGTCGATGGTAAACGGAGCGTTTAAAGTCATTGCCCCGTTATTTATTGTCAAGTTTGTACTGTGCAGGGTATTGTTTTGGACCACGACTCCCGTCGGGTTATTCTGGATGATTTTAGGAAGCTTGTTTGAGGTCGAGTAGTATGGCGGGTAAAGGTTTTGCAAGGTTGCGCCATTGAAACTAATTATGCCGTTTCCTGGCGTTATGGAGCCAATGAAATTACTGAAATCCACGGTGCTGAGCACCTTTAAGGTATCGTTAGGCGCAAAATTAAAATTGGCCGTATAGGTTGATGTCAGAGTAATTGCCTTAACAATCGCGACAGTATTAAAAACGCAATTTGCATTTGACGCATGGTTGTCAAAAACAACGGAATCGGAATTTATCGGTATACCGGATGGCAACCAGTTATTCGGCGTGCTCCACAAATTGTCCGACGCCCCATTTGTCCAGAATTTTGCGTTTGTGAAATTCCAATTTATATTAGCTCCAACATTTTGAGAGTTGGACGCAATCCCCATTACTCCTCCGGAGGCATTGCAATTTTGAATTACTGCATTGTTTGCGGTGAGCGTTCCGGCAAGAACGTTAACATTCCATTGAGACGCGGCAGTCATATACAGAGAATCCGGGCCGCCGTTGCCTGAAAAAATGGCATTTCCGTTTTGGACAAGAATGGTACAATATGCCAGGCCCAAAAGGCTCGTTGAATTCCCGTTTGAAATAGTAAAATTACCGCTGGTTATCGTGTCTTGTTTATTCCCGGACAAATTATATGTTCCGTTCGATTGAGTGAATGACAAACATTTTAAGTGATTGTTTTGAATAAGCGTGCCGGTTCCGCTGTGAATAATATTCGGCAATGTTTGACTGAATGCGGGCCAGAAATTCTGAGTTCCAGCTCCATTTAATACAAAATTTCCGATTCCCGCAAAAATTCCGCCAACCGGATTAAGACCGGACAAATTTAAATTGCCGCCGACCGTTACCGTATCGGAGGCGGAGCCGGACGAAAAAAGCATTTTTGAATTTCCGTTTGTAACAATACTGTCAATTACATGCCCATACGCTTGTGATGGTGGACGGCCGTCCGTTCCCCAATTCCAAGCGCCTCCGGATAAAACAAGGCCATGCGCTTTAAGAGGGCCCTGTAAAACAAGAGAATCAATGCCGGTTTTAAAAATCGGAGGTAAAAAGCCCGCTATTGGGGCCGGAGGCAAGAACAAGTGCCATCCTGCGGGGTTCTGTAAATTTAATCGGTTACCGCTTGTAAGGTAAATATTATCAAATAGAAAATTAATGTTATTGGGCCCGTAAACCGTCATTTGTCCATTTTGGAAATCCAGATTTCCTCCGACGGTGTTTACCTCCCATGCCCATAAATTGCTCGACCCCAATTGAAGGAGACCACCTGGTAGAATTTTTAAAGTCCCGGTTACACTATCAACCATGCCTGGTCCGCAAACGAGCGCTCCGCTTTTTACAAAAAGATTTTGGGCCTTAAATCCGCCGGTTTTAACATTCGTTATTCCGCCGTTTTGAATGATACTCGGTAATAAAAGTCCCTGCCTGGTATAAAAAGAATGAGTTCCCGCGCCGATGAATTCAATGGTGCCGTTGCCGGGTATTATATATGAAGTTGATGTTGGTACTGAAAAATCAGCGCTATCGGTAATAAAAAGTGTATCGCTTAAAAATTTAAAGGGCCCGGTAAACGCCGGGTCTTCAAATTTTATTGATCGAATAGTATCATTGACGTCCAAAGTGCAAATATAGGCGCCCGTAAAAAATCGTACCGTGTCGGTAGGCTTCGGCACTCCGGCAGGCGCCCAGTTCATCCCCATGCTCCATTTGCCGCTACCGCTGGCATTATTCCAGATTTTATTATTGGGATTTATAAACAAAAACCCGATATTTCCAGCTAGATCTTGGCTATTTGTCGCGGTTGATGGAATTCCATTTGCAGAGCAATTTCCGATTAATGCATAATTTGCACTAATACTGAAGCTGTTTGCCGTAATGCTCCAAGCAGCGCCAGGATTCAAATTAATTGAATCGTTTGCATGCCCATTAAGTGTAATATTTCCGTTATTTACAACTATATTTGAACCGCCGAGGCTGGCAAAACTTGATGCTGCTGTCAACGTTGTATTAGAAATAATAAAAGCCCCTGATGTTATAGTAACGTTTTGTCCGTTAATTTTATAGGTCCCCGCAGTTTGTAAAAATGACCGACATTTTAAAGCGTTTGTTTGGTTAAGCGTGTCATTACCCGAATGAATTATTCCTGGAAGCGTGTCGAAGGTCGTTGCAGGGCAAATAAAATTTTGCATTGTCGTTGTGCCAATAAAATTTATAATTGATGAAGGATATGTTTGTAGCGGTCCGCTGAGACCGCTAAAGTCAGCAGTATTTGAAATGTTTAAGGTGTCTTGTCCAAACGTCAGTGAACCGGTATAGCCATTGAAAATCAAATTTTGTATGGTTGTGGTTATATTAAGGCTGCATGGCGGCGAGCCTATAAAAATCACGGAATCATTGGCGCCTGGAATTCCCGGTGGCGTCCAGCTCGCATCATCGCTCCATAGCGAAGTAGCTCCGTTCCAGGTTTTTGTGGCGCCCATAACGTTTTGCGAAAAAACCAGGAAAATGAAAAGTATTGACAATAAAGAAATCGACCTGGCCGGAAGCTTTGAAAATGAAGCGGCATTCATGAGGGCCTCTTTGTAAAAATTGACTATGATTTTTACGATAAAAAAGATTTGAAATCCGCGCTTTGTAATTCTATCGTTTTAAATTGAAATTGTCAAGGAAAACAAGTTAAGCGATTAAATCCCAGTGCTCATTTATTGCGACGTCTATTAAATTGTATCATTATTTTGGGAAAAGAACTGTGATGTACGTCACAACAAGGCTTTTTTTTCTTGATACTCGCAACCCAAGAAGGTAAAATGAAGAAACTTCATATTTTTGTCATAAAATTGCCCAAATACCCCAAATAAATTGGGAGAATATTACAATGAAAAAAATTCTTATTGTCGACGATGAAGAAATCATGCGGGACATGCTCGTGCAAATGGTGACCGAGGTAGGCTATATTGCTTCCTCGGCGATTAATGGACTTGGAGCGGAAATCGCCTGCGACAACGAACATTTTGATTTGGTGATCCTCGATATGGTCATGCCAGGCCAGGATGGTCTTGCGACTGTTGCGAAATTACGGCAAAACCACGGCTATTTAAAGATCATCGCGATTTCGGGGGGCGACCGGAGTTTCGACGGCACAACCTATTTAGATTTGGTGAAAAACCGTGGCGCCCATAAAACATTCGTGAAACCCTTTGAAAGAGACGAAATACTTACGGCAATTGGTGAACTGTTAAAAACGCCCTAATAACATCCGCTTTTGGTCTTGGGCAAAAAAGTTCATGAAAAAAAAAGTAAATAAAATCACAGCGACAGTGGGGGCGCTCTTCGAGCGGGAAGAATTCCTTTCCCAAATTATCGAGAACATTCCCCACATGATTTTTATCAAGGACGCAAAGGAGCTCCGGTTCGTCCGGTTCAATAAAGCCGGAGAGAAACTCCTCGGATACAAACGGGAAGAGCTTATCGGGAAAAATGATTACGATTTATTTTCAAAGGAACAGGCCGACTTTTTTACCCAAAAGGACCGTCACGTATTAGACAAAGGCGAATTGCACCATATACCCGAAGAGCCCATCGACACGAAAAACGGCAGACGCATTCTTTCCACGAAAAAAATCCCGATACTTGACAATAAAGGCAACCCGGCGTATTTGCTCGGCATTTCGGAAGACATTACCGAAAAGCGGGAAATTGAAGCGCATTTGCGGCAATCCGAAAAGATGGAGGCAATCGGGAGGCTCGCAGGCGGAATAGCCCACGATTTCAACAACCTTTTGGGGGGCATCATCGGCTACACGCAAATGTCGCTTGAGAAAGTCGAAAAAAATTCCGTGTTGGAAAAAAATCTCCGCAAAATCCTCAATGCCTCGGAACAGGCAAAACATTTAGTGCGACAAATCCTGACCTTTAGCCGTCAAAGCGGCCATGAGAAATCAATCGTCGAGTTGCGGCCAATTATCATGGAAGCGCTTGAACTTCTTAAGGCCTCGGTCCCATCAACAATTACGATGGAATTCATTGCCCGCAAAAGCGCCCGACCGGTCCTGGCCGATCCTTCGAGAATCAATGAAATGGTCCTAAACCTTGCCACAAACGCCGTTGATGCCATGGGAAATAAAGGCGCGCTTTTCGTTCGGCTCTTCGGGAAAAACCTTGATAAAGAAATAAACGGTCATGGCCGTAAAATCGCACCCGGCAAATATACGGTCATCGAGGTGATGGACACCGGCTGCGGCATGGACGAGCAAACGCTGGACAGGGTCTTCGATCCTTTCTTTACCACTAAGCCGGTGGACAAGGGAACGGGCATGGGTCTGTCGGTTGTCATCGGCGTGGTCCACGCGCATGAAGGAAATTTACAGGTGGAAAGTGAACCGGGGAAAGGATCGACCTTTAGAATTTTCCTTCCCGTAGCGAAAAAGAGTCGGACCAGGAAACCGGGTCCGACTCTTGGGTGAAGAGATTAAAAGTAAAAAAGTTCTACAATTTATATCACCGCACAACATTAATCCTTTTTTGAACAATCTCCTTGCCTGCAATGACCCGTAAGACCATGCATCCTATGGCTTTTTGAGGCAACTGCAAATCAACCGAGCCGCCGGTTATTTGAATGTTTTTCCAGGTTTCAACGGTTCTTCCGGCCATATCAAAGAGCGCAACGGTTATTTGCCCGGCCTTAAGCAGATTAAATCTGAGGCTAATTGCATGATTTGACTTGAAAAAAACAACAAATGAGGCCGCGAGATTTTTATAGGCCGCGTGAACGCCCGTTCCAATCTCAAAGATTACATTGTCATCGGGAGTAGAAGGTAATTGCGCGGGGTTGATAATTATTTCCTGGGGTAAAAGAGGCGGAACACCTGATTTTGCCCAAGTCGCTGCTTGTGCTGAAGTTAGAGAATCTGTTTCAAGGGCAAGAAGGCTCATGCGGCGGTCCACGAAACCATATAAGGCGCCTAAATTGTCATTGCCCTCGGCAAGAGTATATTTCGATCCCCAAACCATCGGAAGCATTGCATTGATAAGGGAATCCGACTGCGGTTTATATGCTTTGCGGCACTGAAAAGCGAGTTTCCCTTTTGAGTCATACAGGTTCCAAACAACGGTGCTGTCCCAAACCGCGGTTGATTTGACATACGCGCCTAAATACCCTTTTTGATTAAAATCAGTAATGTAAGCCGTTGATCCTACGACGATTTTTGCTTCAATGCTTGTTTGTTCACCCGTGGGAAGTTCATTGAGCGCGGCAATGATTGTGTCGGGAGGAGTCGCAAAAACGGCAGTATAATTTCCAGAGTTGTTTCCTGTAGATATTTGTGCGGTATATGCCATGGTGCTGAAATTGGTATCGGGAAAAATAATAAGCGGTTGCATCGAAGTTCCGGTATAATTTCCCCAATTATCATAAACTGCGACGGAAAAATTAGTAGTTGGAATTTGATAAGTTGCGCCAAATTGGATGGTTTTTAAAATGCTTCCATAGGAAAAAATGTAATTCCCCGTGGTTTCGGCTGACCTGACAATTTGTAGGGGAATTTCAGAGGGCGCTTGTCCTGCTCCGGTGGTGAATGCAGTAAGTAGTTGAAATTGAGGGCCATTTTGCAGCATTAAGAATGGCACTGAATATAATATTCTGATTTTGCGAGAGTTATTGATGGCAACAGGATAAATTTTAAATCGATATTGGTTATTACCAAGGTAATCGATTACCGCAGGATCATGGTGATAGCTTGGTGGAAGATTCCGATTTACGGTTGCCTCGTAGGCGCTATCGGCAGCCGTACGGTCGCGTAGTTTTGCCTTAAGGACTTTTGCACCTTCCCAAACAAGCATAGACCGAACTGAAGTGCCGCTCGTTAAAGTAAAATTCCCCATAATTTCAAGGGACTTCGAATCACCCCACCATGACTGCCAGGTATCATTAAAAGGTGCGGTTATCGTCGCTTCTTCTTCAACATCCAAGTCAAAGGGGTTTACCGTAATTTTAATGATATTAGAGGAAACCTGACAGGTTTGGCCGGTCAGAGTATAATCGGCGGTTTGCCAGGTAATTTGGGAGAAAACCGCCGCTGGTAAAAATAATGCGGTCACGAGGATGGTTTGGAACGTTTTCATGCCGACCTCCTGGTTGGATTTAATGAATGAACTTTGAGCTTTAGACACTGTATCTAATTTATCTACGCTTCCAGTGTAGATAAATTATGGGTACAGTTCCTTATCTGCCATTAGGCAGGTCAGGAATAAATATACCAACAAAACCTTGTAGTTTCAAGCCGTCGTGTTAAATACCGCTTTCTGCCAGAAAACAGCTAAAGTCACAAAACGGGAATTGGAGGTTTTGCCAGTGGAATTTTTACTGTCAGAATCCGAACATGAGGTCGACTTTTGGAAGGCTGGAATGTTCCAAGGCGCGGATAATTTGGACGCTTGTATCTTTTGTCAAATCAATTTGATAAACATTTTTCTTGTTCATAAGCGCACCGTGTTCGTCAATAATAACGCTAACAAGGGGCTTGGTATAATGTTGTTCATTGCCTTGGATTACTTTCGCAACGCGATGGTCGCTTAATTCCACAATACTTCCGATGGGAAAAAGCGAGGCATAGGTAAGAAAGGCTTTGACGAATTCGCCTGAAATTAGGTTTTGGCGCGACATTTTTATCAACAACTCCATGGCCCGATAGGGAATATAGGGCAATCGATAATCCCGCGGCGAACAAAGCGACTCATAAATATCTGCAATTTGGACGATTTTCGCGAAC
>Ga0182027_10002857_pt1 | contig 27732 bp, 13 predicted proteins | sample 712E1DmetaG_FD_121300 | JGI IMG/M metagenome (GOLD analysis project Ga0182027, IMG submission 121300) | Permafrost microbial communities from Stordalen Mire, Sweden - 712E1D metaG (Illumina Assembly) | ecosystem: Environmental > Terrestrial > Soil > Wetlands > Permafrost | place: Sweden...
ATGACGGCTGAGGTCAAGGTCAGATTCGTCGATGATCGTAATATTATGCGCGGCTTCGAGGCGGGATTTGAGCTGGTTCAACTGGGCAGTCTGCGTGGCCAGGTCCGGTCCGCGGATGCCGTGCGCGCGCATCGCGTTCGCCGTATCCTGCGCCTTCCTTATAGAAGAGCCCTGCCAGAAGAGCAGGCCACTGGAGAACGCCGTGTAGGCGATCATCACGACCGCCGCGGCAATCCGGCCCGCCCAGTCCGCCGCCTGACCGGGATGAGCGCCGAGAGCGACCCCCAATCCGATAACCCCCGCCAGGGCGACGCCTGCAGCAAGGACGCCCGATATCTTCGATACGTTACCGGAAACGGGCTGGCTATATTTTTGAGCGGCTTCGTCGATGGCCTCTTCGGCGTCCGGCCCGCCGATCGCCAGAAGCGTCTTCAGAATGTTGTAATGATTTTCGTTAACATGAATAGTGTTTCCTTTAACTTCGAGCGGTTGAAGCGCGCCTACCCTCAACTTTTTCCAGTCGGCTGCGGATGCCTGGAGCTGCGCCCGCAGGGCGGGAACAGCCAATGGCCCGAGCTTCGCCACCTCGGACCAATTTCCCTGCTTGACCAGATACAGCGCCTCCTGATGTTCGTTGGCCGACTTCCAGGAAGGGGAGCCGGACGTTTCGGACACGGCCTTCAGATCATAAGCGGCATCCAGAATATCCGGCCATAAGAGAAGCGTTTCTCCATCCGCTTCAAGCTGATCGCGAATCACGGGTTCAACACCTTTCTCAACACCGTTTTTCTTGTCCTCTTTCGCATGCAGCATTTCATCTTCAAAATCGTCGACAAGGGCTGGAACAATCGCGGGCTCACCGGGCTTTGGCAGACGGTCCAGAACAATCGAGCGCCCTTTCACAAGATTAAGAGGCTTATCCAAACGCCAATCCCCAATCGGAATAGACTTCCTGGTCCCTGTAAACTCCCATTCCATCTCTGTTATATTCACGAGACCATCTTTTGTTACTTCTGTCTTCTTCACAACCGGCTTGACAGTCTCCCACTGAAGTATTGGTCCCTCGGCGGCGCCTTCTTTGAGCACGACCCTGTAAAAGTAATCCTCTTTCGGATTCCTGGGGGCATAGTCCTTCACGCGATCGCTGATATCCACCACGTGATACATGCGGAAATCATGCGCGTATTGAACGATGACTTCCGAAATGTTGGCGTATTCCTTGCCGGACTTTCCGGCCAGCTTGATTCCGAGATCTCCCATCATGCGGGCGCGGCGCTGGCGCTGCTCCCGAACGTTATCTTTTTCCTTCGGTCGCAAACTCATCTTTCGGCTGACATCGATATACGCCTGGCCCAGGCCGCGAAGCCGATCCATATTATTGTCCGGGAATATCTTTTGTTTCCGAAGTACTTCGAATGCTTTTATAGCCTTTTCATACCAATATTTGGCAATTCCAGCCACAACCTCGGTTAAGTCCTGGAACGAAACGCGATAGAGCCGTTCTCCGATGGAACGGATCTGCCCGCCGGGGACAGGCGCAATGGCCTTCGTCACCTTCCAAGCCATGGCCGGCTCTACGACCCAGCCCGGATATACGGGCTCTTCGAGGCGCAGCGCTCGACCGATGGTCGGCATAGGGACTCGCGCATCCCAGATAGCCCGATTCATAATGGCATGGGACTGACCCGCAAAGCCGGTAACTTCTTCGGCTACGAGCGCCGCCAGACCGGTATGCTGGAGCTGTTCCAATTCCACGGTTGTCATGTAGCGAAAGGCGTTGATTTGGGCCTCCGCCTTCGTATCCTCATCAAAAGCGAAGATGTAGGCCAAAAAAAAGATGCGCTTGTCCTGAAGTTCCTGGTATTCAACAGCCGTCAGGTTTCGCGCGATGGTCGCCCGTAAGTCGTCCGTGCGTGCCGGCAATCGCGAGTCCTCAACGGACATACCCAGGAGCGGAGCGGGGCCGAGCATGTCGACCGGAAACACCCAGACCCCGCTGGGCGGTTTTTTGGGATTTTTCGGCCTGGGTGAAACGCGAAACATATCGGCAGTACGCAGCGCTTCCGCGGGAGTTTTCATGAGGGCTTCCATGCGCATATTTGAACCTTCAATCCCCGTAACCAACGTTTTTGTCCGCGAGATAATTTGATTCATAGCGCGGGGGACAAGGCCTACGCTACGGTCTTTCGGCGAATAGCCGAAATACTCGTGCTCCAACTTTCTCAATTCCCGGCTGGGGCTGGCCAGGAGCGTATAGAGGGTCTTTTCATCGGGTACGGGCGTTTTTGTCAAATCAGAAACCCGCGCCATAAATTCCTGCATTCTTTCAGCGCGCCGGTCTGAGCGCTGGCGTTGGAGCTTGGCCAAGCCGTCATCCGGCAGAGCATAGGACTCCGGCGGCGCATCATCATCAAAATGCATGAACATCTCTCCGATGGCTCTGAGGAGCGTATAACAGCGAACGCCGGAGATATGAAAAAATGTCGTCTTGGAGAGATGCTGATTGAGCAAACCGGCATCGATTCTGCCGTTTTTCAGCAAGGTATATTTATGACCTTCGCCATCGACCCTTTCCGCCTCGAGCATCTTCATGATGCGCTCATCAATCATCTCCGGACCTGCTTCGATCTCGGCCTGCCACTGCTGGGCCAGACGGAAAGCGAAGTACGCCTGATCGACAATCCGGTCATGGCCCGTGAGATGCGTAATCTTCACGCCATACTTCGGATTCTGGTTCAGCTTCTCGATCGTTTCCCTGTTCGTCTGTAACGCGACCGGCTCGGAATCGTCGATGACGGTGATCCCGCGGATCTGCCGGTTAAAAATGCGGATCCCCTCTAATTCCGACTCGAGGCTGTTCGGCAGCACAATCGGCCGGTCCTTCGTCGCGATGGAAGCCGTTCGAACACGAGAAGGACGCATATCAAAGGCATGGGAACAAAGATCCGTGGCCCGATAAAAAAGTCGTTCGGGGTCCCAGCGAGTGAAGGGCTCCATCGATTCCGGCGCCAGGATGGCCAGCAGGGTTCGAGAGATCGCCTCCTGCCCCTCGTCCAGGATCCCTTGTTGCTGAACCGGCTGAGCGAGATTATAAAGGAGTCCTCTCTGGGCGGTCATCTCGATGCGGATGAGATGCTCCAGGCCTTCCTGAGTTACAGCGAGACGGTAGCGATAATTGGACCGTTCATTCTTTCTGGCCTCATAGCGCAGCCAATATTCGTCATAAAAGTACCATTGACCGTTGGGGAGATGAAGAAGCCGCAGAGCGCTTCCTTCCACCTGGCGCATATTCCGAAACAATTTCCGGATCTCTACGGCCTGATCCTCCGTCAAGGATTGGGACAGGACGCCCGCGGGCTGCAGCCCCGTCAACACGCGCTGCACGGACGCGTCCCCCTGGACAAGAGTCTGCAGCAAGGGCAGGTCCGCCGTTCCGCCCTGGGCCGCCATGGCTTCGGCGGCGATCCGAAAAGCGCGGGCCCTAGAGAGCGCGGTATCCCGCAGCTTCATGTAGCTGGTCACTTGCGTTCTCACATTTTGGGCTTGAGCTGCATTCAGCTTGAGAAATGCGACGATACTGTCGATTTCCTTGGCGGGAGTCAGACCGCTTAACTCCGTCAGAAACGCCAAGTGCGCTCGATAGTTACGCCTTCTGGCTTCGTTCCGCAGCGCGGCCGATGCACCGGCAGGCAGCTGCCTCAGATAAGCCGCCGCATAGGCCAGGCTGATGGCGTGGGCAACATGTCGGTCCATCGTCCCATGCAGGCTGTACATGAGATCAGGGATGAGCATGACGAAACGCGCTTCCTTGGACAGAGCGTTGAGCGAAGTCGCGGTCACAGATGGCCAACCCTGCGGGCGGGACGGCGCGAGGAGCGGATTGATGTCCCGCAACTCTAACGGCAGGATATCGCGTAATTCCTTGACGGCTTCGATCAGTTCAGGTTTGGAAAGAGGCTGGTTGGGGTCCGCTCTTGAGGCGCCATTTTGTTCTCCCGTTTTGGAGGATCCGCCGGCAGACCCCTCCTCGGAAGAACCCATGAAAAATCGACCAAACCCGAAATCCACACCTGCGGGAGCAAGTTGCAGCCCCCGGGCCAACCAGCGGCGATCGGAAAAAAACCGTTTTATTCTTTCGATCGGGTGGAGATACCACCCTGTCGGGAAATTGACCGCCTGTTCGGTGAAAACGCAGCGGAGAGCGCCGGAGGAGGAATGGGGTACGGGGAAAGATTGGGCGTTCAGGAACCGCAGGTTCGCCGAAGCCGGATCCAGGACGAGGCTCGCGACGAGCGCGGCGGCTAAAGATTGTTTTAAAACCTGGTGCAGGCGGACAAGACCTGCCTTACCGGGGCTTGGTTCCAGCATCATCGATGACGAGCTCCCTTTATTACTCTTTCCGCGTACAGCTCAAGTCTCGAACAACCGCCATAACTATAACGGAACTGCGCTAAAAATTAAATGGGCCCCATGGCTAAAAATCACTGGGCCTTCCGATCCCCCCAACCCTAGGATATAAGACCTATGTTACGCCCATATGAACGGTAAGTTACCGATTCGTTAAATCAGGCGGCTTTTTCTGGAGGATGGGGGATTCGTTTGCGCGGGTCTGCCTGCCGGCCAGGCAGACGTGGAATTCGCGGGGGAGGTCGATACTGTCAAAACCTTTTAGCAGGTGGATCAAAATCAAAACTTCAGCAGCTTGCGCATACCTTCGCGCACTTTGCGCGCGATGGTCAAGGCGAACACGGCATCCTCTCGCGTTTCGGGGACATCGACACCAGGGTACCGAGAGTTAACGGCAAACGGTGTCAGATGAGCGAGTTCCTCGGCCGAAATATCGAGCCGGCACTCTGCGGGAAACCGTTGCCGCAAGCGGTCAAGATCGTGCGTATTGGGTATGGAGATGTTACTGGCGGCAAGGAATGCTTTCAGATATTTTTCAGCGGCCTGCTGTGCATGAAAGCAGGAAATTTCGTAGGCGGCGTCCAACGGTTCAGACAGCGCATGTTCCGCTTCGCGCAAATCATGTTCCGCCAGTCTGACCCACTGGCGGACGATTTCGGGATCAGGCGGCACGGCGATAGACGACTTTTCCGGTAGCCAGAGCCGGTTCGACAATCGTGCCCGGCACATTCCGAAACCGGATCAGTTCTTCGGGGGTCACGACCATGATATCTTTCGCAATCTCCGCACCCGCCAAGGCCGCATGCAGGTCGCCCTCCAGCCGACGACGCGGTTTGGTCAGCGGCATCACAACAAGAAAGTCCACGTCGCTGTCCTGGCGAGGGGTTCCCGACGCTCTCGAACCAAAAAGAATGATTTGTTCCGGACGGGCCACCTTCACAAGCCTGTCCACCATTTGAGCGATTTGTTCGTCTATCGACATGACTTTGTCATTTTATCAGTTCTTCCACAGTTCTTCCACAGTTCTGCTGCAACTTCTCCCGGGAGATGAACCTGAGCCTCAGGCGGCCGCCGTAGGGGCGGGCCACCGTCCCCGCCCGAAATGGCTATTCTTGATGGGTCGCCCGCGTCATGCCGATGCTGAGGGGACAGGATTCTTAAACAACGGAACGGGGATGTCAGTTGATGTCAAACACCAAAGTGAAAAAATATTTCCGACAACCCGGTGGCTTTGGCCTATGGCATCACTGGCACGCTGCCGTATCACGCTGCAGTATCAATAATTTCATCGGGCCGCATGATAAGGATTCATGCTGCTTTTCGGGGATGAAGGGCATCTTCCACGCTGACATAGCCAGCCTGAATGGCGGAGCAGACGCGCATTAGATGCAGTTCATACATCATGTCATCAGCAGGAAATTCATCGCGCACCGCTTTGGCCAAGAGCTTTAGCTTGTCCGCTGGAATCTTGGCTTCTCGTGCAACTGCTTCATAATCAAAGTAACGCATAATTTCTCTCCGTTAAATTTCAGGCGGGGCTACGATCTCAATTGTCGGTAGCCCACGTGCCGTGTTGACTTGATTGACCATCGCCCGCCGCCGCCGGTTGACCAAGTGCTTGAAATTCCAGGATAGCAAGATGTTCTGACGAGACAGCACCGATGCTGCAACATGCAGGGCATCGTCGGCCATCGTTGGCAAGAAAATGCCGCCATCAATGTAGTGTTGGGCCAATTCCTTCATTTCAGAATCAATTCTCAGCAAAGTGAATCCTTCCAACAACTTCAAGAGTTTGTCGCGGTGAGCAGGATCGGGTGTTCGTGCGAGCTCCTCTCGTGCCAACTCCGAGGTCGACAGCTCATACTGGTGGAGCCGTTTCCAGAATTCCCTCGTTTCAGTTTGGCGCTCCGGCGAACGCTCATCCAAGTAAGCGCTGAAAACAGAGGTATCTAAATAAATGCGGAGCTTTAAAGGCATGACTTTACCACGTCGATTCTAGCACCTTGGTGAGCCGGAGTCATGTCTATCCGAAAATATTTGCAGTAGGACTTCCGGAAATATTTTCGTGGCACTGCTGGTACCTTTGGATGTGGGCCTTAAAATCAAGGCCACTCGAGGCGTCGGAGTTCATGCTGCGGTTAAGCGCGGGGACAGGATTCTTAAACAACGGAACGGGGACGTCAGTTGATGCCAAACACCAAAGTGAAAAAATATTTCCGACTACCAGGTGGCTTTGGCCTATGGCATCACTGGCACGCTGCAGTATTAAAAGCAACTCTTCCATATTGATGATCAAACTGCCAATGCCCTTCGGAGCGCACAGAAGCTTCCGCTCCTCAGAATTCAGCAAGATCCTTTATCAAGTGTTCCTTGGGAATCTGGCAGTTAAGCGCGACGGAGTTCAGTATGTCGTTGAGGGTCCCGCGGGCGATCTCGTAATGAGCGGGGACTGTTATGGAATGGCGCCCGGAAGATGTTGCCTTTTTCAGGCGAATGTGGCTGCCGCGCTGACGTTCAATTTCATAACCCAAGCTGGAAAGGAATTTTACAAGCTGTTTCGCAGATACAACAGGAGGTCTAGGCGACACGCTTCAACGGAGTTTCCATCACGATGAAGAGCGACGGATTCCTGGCTAACCCGCGACGATTGGCCTCATCCTCCAGGTGAAGAGAGACCGCCTCTTGGACGTTCTTAACAGCCTCATCCAGCGTCTTCCCTTGCGTAAATACATCGATGGGATTACAACGGACGCAATAATGCTTGCCATCAAAATAGACGTAGGCTTTTACGCTCTGCTCGGTATGAGTGAAGAGAACCATGGGTAAAGTATATCAGAACAAAATGGGGCTTTCAGGGGAAAAATGTCCGCCTTTCAAATTTCTCCGTCACCAAGTTCCGTCACCAGGATGGATGTCTGGATCTACACGGGACGGGAACGTTGATTCCAAACACCAAAGTGAAAAAATATTTCCGACAACCCGGTGGCTTTGGCCTATGGCATCACTGGCACGCTGCAGTATATAGCTATTCCGTTCGGGGTGCATAGTCCCACCAGGGAACGGCTTTGATATCGCTGGAAAGCGGATACGATTCTGGCGTCAGACAAGCCACCTTTCGCATCGCGCCTTCGAATGTGCCGCCGGTATTAACCAGAGCTCTCACCATGGCCAAGGAGGGACTCTGGGATTGCTTGATTTCCACCAGTTCCATCGACCTGCCATGATCGATCACGAGATCGATTTCCTGATCGTTGGAGTCCCTGTAGAAATAAAGCTCATAGCGAAGGCCGTGGTTTAGTTTCCGTTTGAGAACCTCCATGATCAGCATGTTCTCCAACATCGCCCCGGACATGGGTCCCGCCGCCAACGAGGCGGCATCGGGGTAACGTAGCAAGTGAGAGAGAAGACCCGTGTCGGTGAAGTACAACTTCGGGCGCTTGACGACGCGCTTGCTCAGATTTCGGAAAAAAGGTTTGAGCAAATAGACCACGCGGGTCGACTCCAGAAGCGACAGCCATTGACGCGCCGTCGGTTGGGAAATTCCACAATCCCGAGCCACTCCGCTGAGGTTGAGGATTGATCCCGCGCGGGCGGCCAGCAGCTGCAGAAAAGCCTGGAAGGCGGACAAGTCGTGGATCGCCTGGAGCTGTCGAAGATCCCGTTCGATATACGTTTTCATATAGCTGGCGTAGAACGTCTCAACCGGCGCGCCATGAACGACAACTTCGGGATAAAATCCACGGTAAATTGCCTCATAGCATCCGGCGGCGGAGCGTGGAGGCTGGCCAATTTCCTCCCAGGAAAGATTCAACAATTCAAAGACCGCGGCTCGCCCGGCCATCGATTCCGAGACGCCGGCCATGAGTGGGAACAGTTGGGATCCCGTGATCAAATAGAGCACTCCTTCATGACGCCGCCGGTCGGCACTGAGCTTCACATAGGGCAGAAGATCAGGCGCGCATTGAATTTCGTCGATGAGGGCGGGCGTACGAAGACCGTCCAGATAGCCGGCAGGGTCTCGTCGGGCGGCGCTCTGCTGCCGCAGATCATCAAGGTCATGCAGGGAGGCCTTGGGGAAAAGGTTTCGGAGAAGCGTGGTTTTCCCGGTTTGACGCGGGCCCGTGAGCAGTAGAACAGGAAAATGTCCGGCCGCCTTTCGAAGAGAAGAAGTCAAGGTCCGGGGAAGATAGGACGCTGGCATGGCCATATTATGCATTTTAAAGATTCAACTTTGAAAGTGCATAGGCGCGACACGGTGAACGGTGACGTTGATGCCAACTGCCAAAGTGAAAGAATATTTCCGACAACCAGGTGGCTTTGGCCTATGGCATCACTGGCACGCTGCAGTACTATGGCATCACTGGCACGCTGCAGTATCTTTTGATGCTACCTCCCGGAGCCGAGCTCTACAAACACGCTGTAATTTCGTCGATAGACCTGATAAAATAAACCATCGATATGAAACGGCTTCGCATTTATGTGGACACGTCCGTATTCGGGGGATGCTTTGACGACATATTCCGCAAGGAAAGCGAGTTGCTTTTCCAGGAGATCAAGAGTGGGAAATTCATCCTTGTGATTTCAGGAACGACATCACGCGAGTTAAATGACGCGCCGCAGAAGGTTCAAGATGTCTTGGGCGGGTTGCCCCCTGAAATGGTCGAGATCATTGATTTGTCTGAAGAGATTTACTCTTTACGAGATGCCTATTTGAAAGCGGACGTTGTCGGGCCTGCATCTGAGGCGGATGCGGAGCATATTGCAGCCGCCACCGTCGCGGGCGTTGATTTTGTCGTCAGCTGGAATTTCAAGCATATCGTCCATTACGATAAAATTCGGGGTTTCCAGGCGGTCAATCTGCTACAAGGCTACGAGCCCATACAAATATTTTCGCCGAAGGAGGTAGTGGATTTATGAAAAAGCCGAAAAAGACTTTTGATTGCGTCAAGATGAAATGGGACATTCAAGAGAAGATCGCCAAAGAATTTAAAGGAATGCCCGAAGAGAAGGCCCGAAAGATTCAGGACGAACGGGTCGCAAAGAATCCCATCCTGGGTCCTTTTTTGAAGAAAGTCCGCGAACTACAGGCACAACAATACCGAAAAGCCGTCTGACTTTGGGATACTGACGGAACGGGGCCGTTGATGCCAAAATGAAAACATATTTCCGACAACCAGGTGGCTTTGGCCGATGGCATCACGCTGGCACGCTGCAGTATGTGGTGCTGTTGGTCCCTTTGGATGTGGGCCTTAAAACCAGGAGTCTGCGCCAGGGAACCTGGACGGCGTCAGATTGCTCTTCCCGACGCGAACATCAGCTTAGATAAGAGCCGCCAAAAACTTATCAGCAGACACGACGCGAATTCCTTGGATCCAGGAGTCCACGCCGCTTTTTTGGACCACTTGATAGCAAAAGGGAATCGTTAATTTCTCACGGAAGTAGCGCAACGCCGGACTCACGTCGGTCTCCCCCAACTTGACTTCTACCGCGAACCATGGCTTTCCATCAACCGCCACGAGGAAGTCGACCTCACGGCCCACCGTATCGCGCAAGAAATGGACTTCCGCCTGGTATCCGTCACGGTCATGAAAATAATGCGCCAGCTTGAGGAGATGACCGGCAATAAGATTTTCAAAACGGGCGCCTTCCACCGGCACTTCCGACCAGTCCCACAGGTAGAGCTTCGGCTCCTTTTTTAAGGAACGGTAGGAGGCACTCGCAAATGGATAAATACGGTAAGCGTAGTAAAACGTTTCAAGGATCTTCAGCCAGCGAACAACGGCCTTGTGACTGACTTCCAGATCCTGCCTCAAGGCATTCACGGACAACAGGGACCCCACCCGTCCCGGGAGCATGTCGGCCAGGAGCTGCATGCTGCCCATGTCCCGAACGAATTCCAGGTCACGAATATCCTCCCGAAAAAGGCGCTCATGGCGCTCGGAGTGCCACCGACGCAGGACACGGTCGTTCTGCTTCAGAAACGGTTCGGGAAATCCCCCGAAGTGACTCAGCAGCCCGAACGCATGAGAATGCGAAGCCTCCACCTGCGGTTCGTGAAAGGGCGCAGGAGGCTCGCCGCCCGTCGTGATTTCTCGGAGCGAAAAGGGATGCAATCGATAGTAATGATAGCGGCCCTGGAGGGAATCGCCGCCGCGCCGGAATACATCCAGCCGCGCGCTGCCGGTCACCAGGAACTTATAGCGCTTCTTGAGTTTGTCGTACTCTCCTTTCAAAAGCCGCTTCCAAGCGCCGAACTTGTGAATTTCATCCAAAATAAGCAGCTCTGCATCCGCCGGCCATTGGGAATTCCGGATGTGCTGGCGGTCGCGTCGATTATCCCAGTTGTAGTAGGCCCAGGACCCGAACTGCGGAGCCACCAGCTCGTTGGAAAGCGTCGTTTTCCCCACCTGGCGGGGCCCCGCGACAAAGACCATTTTTTCACGAAGATCCTCAACAACGGACGAGGTCAAATACCGAAATTTCGGGTTCATCTGTTTTCCTTCCAAGCGAAATTTTACATGATTATTTTCGCCTGGAGGGAAATAAAATACACCATGGTCGCGAGGCTAAAAATCGATGGGCCAAAAGGGATTCAAAAACGTGGGCCTGTTTATCAGCGAATATCGACCATTTAAATTTATACAATCCTCGCCATGGGGATGTCTGTCGAGGATGAGAAGAAAGTTCGGGTAATGGTCCAGCGGATCGTGGAGAATTTTCGTCCTGACAAAGTGGTTCTCTTCGGTTCTTGCGCGCGCGGGACGGCGGGGCCGGACAGCGATGTGGATCTTCTCATCATCATGCCCGTGACGGGAAAAAGGCGTGATTTAGCGGTTGAAATCCGCGGGCGTTTGCACGGATTGGGTTTGGCTAAAGATATCCTCGTCGCGACTCCTGAGGAATGGGAAAAATACCGCGATGTCGCAGGCACCCTGATTCGAACCGCGCATGAAGAAGGCAAGACGCTCTATGAACGCGCGGCCTGAAAAGATCGAAACCGTCCATGCTTGGGTGCAAAGAGCGGAGAGCGACTTCCGGAACGCGGAACACACGCTGAAAATGAGTCCGGAAGACTGTCCATACGATACGGTATGTTTCCATGCCCAGCAAATACAATCCGAAGAATTGGGACGCCGATCCCGAAAACCCAAAAAGCAGGCAACAATCGGCGGGTCGCTGATTTATGAAATCAGGCGGCTATTTCTAGCGCTATTCTTGATGGGTCGCCCGCGTCATGCCGATGCTGAGGGGACAGGATTCTTAAACAACGGAACGGGGCCGTTGATGCCAAAGTGAAAAAATATTTCCGACAACCAAGTAGCTTTGGCCTATGGCATCTCTGGCACGCTGCAGTGGGAAACGGGGGAACGAACTAAAGCAACCTGAACGGAAGAGCCGTGACACCTGGACCCAAAGGCAGGCGTTCAGAACCCGTATGAACAACATATCCAGGGGCTGCCATAGAACCGAAGAGTTCTTGGAAGAGGCGAACATCTTTGGCCATGGCCGGTTTCGGCGTCGCCGTGGCTTTCACTTCAATCGGAACCAGGCGCCCGGCGTGTTCCACAATGATGTCCACCTCATGACCGTCGGAGGTCCGCCAGAAATAGACCCTCGGCGTTTCTCCCCGGTGCAGGAACGTCTTGTAAATGTCCAGAAGCACGAATCCTTCCCACAACGCTCCGGCCATGGGACCGGACGCCGCATGCCCGGCGCCCTGAAGATCCACCAGGTAACAAAGGGTTCCGGAATCGGTGAAATAGACTTTGGGCGTTTTGACCAGCCGCTTTTTAAGATTGCCGTAGTAAGGGCGCAGGATCACCACCTGATGCGTCGCTTCCAGCACCGAAAGCCACGCCTTGGCCGTGTTGAGCGACACGCCGATATTGCCGGACAAATGCGTCAGGTCCAGGAGCTGCCCATGCTGCGCGGCCAGCGCTCGCAGAAAAACCTGGAAAGAAGTCAGATCCCCCACCTGCCGCAGAGATCGCACATCCCTCTCCAGGTAGGTCTGGACGTAGCTGCTGTGCCACATCGAAAGCAGCTTCCGGCGAGAGGTGGCGATTTCAGGGTAGCTGCCCCGGACGATCTGCTCCCATAAGCGATGGCGCGGCCAAGCATTCTCGAGAGAAGACCGGGCGGCGGATTCCCACGAAAACGGGCGCCGAAGCTCTTTGGAAATTTCCCGCGCGCTCAGGGGGAGGAGGGTGAAAATCGCGGCCCGACCGGCCAGAGATTCCGTGACATTCTGCAATAACTGAAGATTCTGGGATCCCGTGAGAAGGTACTGGCCGGACCGGTGGCGATGCTTGTCGATCTCTTCTTTCAGATAGGGGAAGAGGGACGGCGCATACTGAACTTCATCGAAGAAAACGGGAGGTGGAAAGCCGGCCAGAAAACCCCGGGGATCCTGCATCGCCGCCAGGCGCACATTTTCCGGCTCCAGCGAAACGCGGCGATGCGTTTTTCCGAAGAGGTGACCGAGGAGCGTCGTTTTCCCGGACTGCCGGGGTCCGGTCAGGACGATCGCCGGGAATTCTTTGGCGGCCTGCCTGAGGACCGGCTCCAGGGATCGCTCTCGGTAAGGAGGGGCACTCATTGCGTCTTGTATTTTTGCATTTTGAATTCAGATTTGCAAATATGCCCATCGCCACTATTCCCAGAATTGGGAAACCGACCCCGAAAATCCAAAAAGCAGGCAACAATCGGCGGGTCGCTGATTTATGAAATCAGGCGGCTATTTCTAGCGCTATTCTTGATGGGTCGCCCGCGTCATGCCGATGCTGAGGAAGCACAGGGCGCTCAACGGAAGGGCTGATGCCAAGCGCATGCCGAGCGAACCATGGATGAATTAACCAGCTGAGAGTCAGGACGCCGGCAACGATGCCAAGAATGGGATTCAGCGCCGAGGCGGCCAATACGCCTAATCCCATGGCTGTGCCGTCGGCAACGCCCGACGCGCCGCTACCTTTGGCTTTGTGATCAACCAGATTTGCTGCCGCTGGAGCGGATGAGTGGGTCTTCCAACCGCGGTAGCCTCTCAGCAGTTCGCTCATCTGCTCCGGAGTGAGCGACGAATCCCGGATTTCCTTTTCGATAGCGGCTTCGGTCAGATTGTCGTAATCCGTGACGCGGGAAAGCGGAATGAACCCGGCGAATTCGAGGGATCCCATTTTTTTCTGCCAGAGCTTCGATCCATCCAAGGCCTGCGCGGGATAGGGAATGATATAGAGCTTCCCGTTGGCCATGAACAGGGTCTGGGTAACGCCCTGGCCGGTCAGATACTGAGCAAAATCCGCGGCATGGCGTGCCAGATCGATATCACTGCCTCCGGAAAATACGGCAACCTTGCCGGGATAATCGAGGAGGGTGGACATTGAGACCCCATCCGCGTACGATTCGAACTCGGAGAGCGTCGCCCGCTCCATGGGCAGCGTTTCATCGACCAGGAATCCATGGATGTGGAACTGGTTTACGGCCGCCCATCCGGGCAGGCTGTTGGAGATCAGCTTCAGCCGGGGATCATGACTCCCTCTCGACAACTTCACCAGGTCATGCAGCGACTGGGACGTGAATTCCGCCGGCCTGACCTCCTGGACCGCGGGCACAAACACCATATGCGGCGCGACCAATACCCCCCGGCTGCCGAAAATGATCCCCCGACTGCCGTTCACCGTAAAGGTTCGTTTGATCTCTTGCGGCGGCAGCTTCGAGAAATTCCAGGCCCCCGGCTTCGCTGCCCCGATGCAATCAGCCCCCTGCACCGCGGAGAGAACAAGAGTAGCCAGGAAGCGTCCCACCCGTTTCATCTGGATCCGGCCCGGATCATGGCTGAAGGTGCTCTGGATGGCCTTCCCGTCCCCGTCAAACCGGCTTGCCGCCATCTCCTCGTTCCAGGCCGCCTGCATTTCGGCGGGAATCCGGCTCAGATCGGCGATCTCAGGAGCTGCATCAGCAGGCGATGGCGCTGGCCCCACCGTCAGTAAAGGAGTAGCTGTGCCATCGGCAACGCCCGACGCGCCACTACCTTTGGCTTTGCGATCAACCAGATTTGCTGCCCTTAGTGCGGATATGGCTTGGTCTATCTCGTCCCTTATCAGCCTGTTAGCATCCTCCTTTATTGTCTCATCGTAAGCCGGAACAACTTCTAATTCCCACGATTCATCTCGTACTGGAGGATATAAATTTGAATCATTGTAGCCTGTGCGTTGTATATACTCACCATCGTGGTGCACTATTTTATCGATATAAAGGACAGGATACTTTTCTCGAGCCATCCCGAGTGCTTCAATCAAAAGGTCCTTGGCTTTCAGATCATCCACGCTCTTGACCTGATCTTCCACCAGCGGCAGACCATACTGGAACACGCTCTTAGCATTCTCCCCGCTGGCTTGAGCGATCTCTACGAAGGGTTCGATGCCATATTGCTCGATCAAGCCCTTTACAGCAGGTAGACCATACACGAACACATCCTTAGCATTCGTACCGCTGGCCCGGGCGATCTCTACGAAGGGCTCGATGCCATACTTCTTGATCAAGCCGTTTACAGCAGGCAGGCCATACTTGAACACATCACTAGCTTTACTCCCGCTGGTCCGTGCGATTTCTGCGAGAGCTATACCATAGGCTTTCAGGTCCTTTTCGCTCTTGACCTGATCTTCCACCAGCGGCAGACCATACTGGAACACCAACTCAGCATTCTCGCCACTGTCCCGGCCAATTATTGCGAGAGCCTTATATGCTTCCAGATCTCCCCCTATCCCGAACGGATCTAACACCCGAGGCAGGCGGTACGCGAATGCATATCGAATATTCTTCCCGTTGGCTTGGGCAAACTCAATAACCGGTTGTTTACCAAATCGACGAATGAGCGGTTTCAGCTCTGGCGGAAATTCGCCAAGCTCAATATTGGCCGCACGTCGGACCTGCTGATATGGGCTTGCAATAAACCACACCACACAGATGACCACTGACGCCAATCCCCATCCCCACCACGGCACAAGTGCAAGCGCCGGCACTATCTTCGGCCGGAAAAGGACGCCAGCCGAAACAAGACCAGCAATGATGCTCACAAGACCTAGCTTGCCGATACCTTGTTCCGATTTATCCAAGACGCGGCGTAACTGATCCGCACCGATACCTTGAGTTTTGAGGAGCAGCCCAGTGAGGCTCCATCTATCAAGCTCCTTAACAGGCACGACCTGGGCAATCTCAGCCAAACGCTCCTGGAACTCCTTGTGCCGGGCCGCTTCTCGCGTAAAACCTTCCGGATTTTTGTTCGCTTCCGTTACATAATGTTCCAGAACGGCTTGCGTTTCCGGCGAGAACTCAAAACCAAGCTTGTACTTCAAAAGGATAAACCTCAGCACGACTTCCGGCGTGATTTTCTCAAGGGGTTTGAGCGTGTGAATCCGCTTCGCATCCAGATCCGCATATCCGGCCGGATCGCCCACCCATTCCCCCTTCGCCGTGATTCCCAGCGAGTTAATTGACGCCGTTGGCGGGTCCAGGCTGTACATCCGGCCATCCGCGTCGAAGGCCGCCCCAGAGCGTGAACGATAAATAGTGCGCGCCGAACCGATCGTCTCTTCGATCCAATAAGGACCCACGTAATGAACCGGCAATCCATGAAATTGCGCCTTCCCCTCCAGGAACTCTTTGAGGGTCACGCCAAGCGCTTGCGCCAGACGCTCCAGCCGTGGTGCCAGCCGCAGGCCGAGCGCCTTATTCCATTCACGCGAGCTAGAGTCGAGCGATTTCTCCATCTCGTTCAACACCAATGTAAACGTAACATCAAAATCCTTCGGCTCGCGGCCCAGGAGCAGATCCCGCGCGGCGCCGCCCATCAACACGACATCCGGCAGATCACTCTGGTGGAGGAGGGCCAGAAACGCTTCGACTTCCGGCGAGAGAGGACCGGTCCTGCGTACCTGTTCCGCCCCAGCGGCAAGCGCCGGCGCGGCTTGCGCCAGTCCGGAGTCGGCTTCACGCGATGGCTGTTCCTGCGCAACACCCGGGAAACGAATCTTCGAAAAATCCGCTTTCTCTAAAGCAGCAATTAATGCCTCGATACCCTCTTTTTCGTACCCTTCATTGGTTGTGTATTCTCCCAACGATTCTCCATATGGGCCTTGACGCTCATCTGTAAATGGTCCATGCATATTTTCGACAAATCTCTTCAGTGCAGCAATCAATTCGAGCTTTCGCTGGAATCCATATTGCCGAATCAAATCCTTCACTGTCGGCAGGCCGATCTCAAATATGGTTCCAACATGCCCGCTGGTTCGAACGAGCTCTGTGAAAGCTGTACCATAAGCTATGAGATCCTCCACGCTCTTGATCTGATCTTCCACCAGCGGCAGACCATACTGGAACACGCTCCCAGCATTTTCCCCGCTGGCCCGGGCGATCTCTACGAAGGGCTCGATCCCATACTTCTTGATCAAGCCTTTTACAGCAGGCAGGCACTGGATAGCCCGTTCTCCGCTGCTCCGTTTGATTTCCGCAATAGGTTCGATGCCGTAAAGGTCTGCGAATTCTTTGGCGACTGGATTACGGCTAATCATCCGAGCGACCGAGAGTTGCTCCAATCGTTTCGTCACATATGCCTTAAGTTCATCCGCACTGTGGATAGACGTTCGTGCCGAAGGAAGATTGTCGCAGACAATGTCACCACGGCCAATTTCCCTTCCATCTCCGACGGCCCGGTTAATTTGTTTGGCATACTCGATCATGTCTTCGTCATTTTTGTATTGCCCTTCGAAAAGAGGGAGCCCGCTGGCGAGAACTATCTCTGTATTCTCTCCGCTGAAAGCGGCGATTTTGACAAACGGCTCGATCCCAAACCGTTCGATCAGACTTTTCACATTCGGGAAACCATGGATGAACACCGATTCCGCTGTGCCATGAGAATTGCGCGCAATTTTTGACAGGTTTTTCCCATAGCTAAGCAATTGTTGTTCTGTTTGAATCAGTTCGCGAATTTCCGGAATCCCAAATTGAATCACACTCGCTCCATAACCTTCCTTCGCAATTTCGATAAAAGGCTCGAGGCCAAACTGTTCGATAAGGTCCATAACCTTTGGCAGACCATCCGTAAGGACGGATTGCATATTTGACTGTTTAACATTCGCCAACCGTAAAACAATTCGCGATCCATATTTTTCGATCAAATAGGTAATATGCGCTGGCAGCTTCTGGGTGACTTTGAGCCCCATAATGCGGTGCAACCGCTGATTCGGGCTTAAATACCACGCCGATAATCCAGCGGCTGTTGCCAAGCCCCATCCCCACCACGGTACAAGTGCAAGCGCCGGCACTATCTTCGGACGGAAAAGGACGCCAGCCGCAACAAGGCCAGCGATCATGCCTACTAGGCCGAGATTGCTCATGCCGAGACGAGAATTGACCCTCGAGACACCAACTCTTCGAAGGGTTGCCCCGCGGTCAAGCGTTACAGCGGCGCGTTCTGTGTCACCATGAGCAAACACATCGGCAGGCTGGGAGAGGGCCTGGAATTGAAGCGCGCAGATCAATCGCGATGCGGTGCGGGAGGCCGGGGCGGCTCCCAAAGCCTCCGCCGGAGTAGAGGAAGCAACCAGACAGACGGCGACTAAGACGGCGATGGCGCGTTGAAAGCACTGCATTGCACTTGTAATCTACATCGCAGGTACGAGTGAATCCATAGGTCGCGAGGCTAAATATCGATGGGCCAAAAGGGATGGAAAAGTCTGGGTCTCTCAGGCGTCTGAGTTCATGCTGCGGTTAAGCGCGGGGACAGGATTCTTAAGCTTTTGATCTAGTCCTAAACGAGGATCCACGGACAAGGGATGCCCTTCTGCAATCAGATGTTCCCAAATCGCCATACGTTCGCCATCCTTGCCAAATTTCCGAAATGCCGAGGGTATCAGGTAAGCGAGCGGAATTGTGTAAGGGAAATAAAACACCAGCATCATAAAGGTGGCGACACCCCAGGACGGGTGATCGGGCTTCGCCAGAGGGCGGAAATCAGGATCGACAAACGCCCGGCGGAAGGTCCACCACCACAGCAGCAGGAGCGGCACTCCGGTGAAAGCGATCACCGCGGCATTTAGAATTTTAGAGGTCAGCTGAATAGTGGATCCGACATAATACGGGGCCACAATACCTAATGCATGTTCGAACGCGATCTGCCTGGCCTGAGCAATGTAAGCGCCGAATTCCCCTTTGCCCTCATAGTGCGCCAGTTCATGTCGCACGATGGAGCGCTGCTCCTGATAGCTCAGGAATCGCAGCGCCGACTTATCGACAAAAAGCTTTTGATTGAGGATAAAGGCGATTTGGTGACGATAAGGCTCTATATCCTCCGGACCGGCATACCCGTTCATCTCGATGGCGGCGGGGCTCCTGAGCGCCGGCAAAAGCGGCCATTGCGTATTATTCGGATCTTTGGCGCCCATCCGTTTTGCCCACCGGATCCGATAACTCTGCCTGATCAGCATCAAAGCGGGAACGATCAGCACAAGCCCCACCAGGAAAGAAACAATCATGACCAGCAAACCGGCCACGCTCATATGGTCCGCCAGCATCATCATGCGGCCCGTGTTCGCCATGAGCAATAAGGCCGCCGTCAATATTCCTAAACCTGTAAACAGCGAATGAAGCGAAGACAACGGCTGAGGCACCGGGGGGACATTGATCGAACGCGGCTTTCGCGAAGCCTGCGGCCAATACCGATCCGGGAGATTGGTCAGGGTTTGGTCCAATGCCTGGACAAGCGCGGCTTTGCGATCTTCGGCTTTAACCGTATTCAAGATATAAGAAATGGTCATTTTCAGCTGGTTGATGGCGGGCAATTTCCGGCGCATCCCGGCGAGCTGGTCATACGCGATCAGCACAGTTCTTTGAGCCGCCTCCAGCTCAGCCGCCGCTCGCATTTCAGCCGGCAATGTTCCTGCAAATCGAGGCTGTCCCATACGGTTTTTGACATCCTGCAATAAGCCGGGATAAAGGTTCGCAACCTCTTTAATAGTCAGGTCCGGCGTTCCGTTCAGTTGCTCCAAGGCATCAGAGACTAGCGAAATGGCCTTGGTGACCACATCTCCCTCGTTAGCTTCGGGCGCCAGTGCTCCGCGCGCAGCCCTTACGAAATCAGGGAAGAGGTAAACCGCCTGGTTTACTGGCACGAGCACTTTCCCAAGTTCCTGAGCCAAGCGCTTGGCGACCGTCTCAGCCACCGTCGTGTGGGCCGCCGCTTCATCCGCTGGGCTTAGATTTCTACCTTTCCAATAAAGCTCGATGGCCATCTTATTGCGCACACTTTTCTCAATGTCCGCCGAACGTCTTGCAATCTCCGATGCATCCCAGGAAGCTGACCGAGGGTCCTTCTTCATAATGTCTTTGAGTTGTTTCGCGACTTCTTCCGCCACTTTGGTTTCATTCTTCGCTCTTTCCAAGCCAGACAACTCTGCCCAGAAATGTTCCAAAGCGATTTCTTCTCGACCGATTTGAAAGGCGCGCTGCGAAATCTGCACGTGGGTGAGGCCAGGCTCCGCATGCAATCGAACATATAGATTCCAGGCAAGCAGAGCCGTACGCTCAGGTATCGCGCCGGTGTTCCGCAGTTCTGATGGATAGACGGCCATGAGGATTGCCTTGTTTAGTTTCTTAAGATCCTCCGGCAGAAGATTATTCCCGGCTCTTGCTAATATCAACAACTCAGCGATCGGTGGTGAAAGAGCAAGCCTAAGGGCATCAATATGGGAGTTGAAACCAGGCATTAACAAGAGGGCATTCAAAGCTTTCGCAAGTTGATCCGCGGAAATGTTATCCACATTGACGTCGGGTTCAATTTTGCTTCGCAGAATGGTACTGACATCGTCTTGATTCTTGAGAGCCGTTCGGAATCCGTTGACATCTAATTCTGTGGGAACAAAATCAGAAAACGCTAAGTCTTTCGGCCGTGCCTGTTTCTCCAAGTCAGGGAAAAGGTCGGCCAGCTTTTGGAGTGTGAGCACATCATCTCGGTCAATGGCGGCCAGGAACTGTGCGGGGTTGACGTCCTCTCTGTAGCTTTTTGCGCTTCCCAAGATGGTTCCCAATACGACTTCCGTCATGGGCTCTCCGTCCGTCCATGCTTCAGAATCCTGTTCGACCGGCTGGGTCATTCGTGTAATGAATTTGGTGGCTTTATCATCGAAAGTCCTGAATTCTGCCCCGGAGAAAAAGGGCTCATTCTTAAGGTTGCTCTTAAATAAATTTCTAAACTTATTCCAATAACCGTTCATGCTTGCTCTAGCCGCTCGGCCTTTAAGCAGCACGATCTCAAGCGGCAGGAATGGTCTCGCATGCGCGAGCAAGGGAACGAGAAGGTTAGTAAAGGCGATTCCAAGGTAGAAGATCGAAAAACCAATGAGCAGGAACATGGGCGTTGCGATATAGGCGCCTAAGAGGGCCGTCCCAATGGAAAATGTCAGCCCTCCAATTATCAACGAATTTTTTAAAGTATTGCCGACATACGACGTGCGCATCAGACTTCCCGTGTAGTAAGCTGCCGTAGCGGCAATCAGAACAGCCCAGTAGTACCAGGCGATCGGGATGGCACCCCACAGCCATAAGGCCAATCCGATCATCACAATTTGTTTGACGGCCATGATCATTTGCATCTTAAGCGCGGAGCGTTTTTCGGGATTTTGAGGCCAGAGGTCCTGGCGCACGTTTCTGTTCAACGGGACCATGAAGTATTTCCAGAAGGCGGTAAGCCCAACCGTAATTCCAAACAGCCCGATCATTTTCCAGCTTCCAGGAAGCCATAACGAAAGAGCCGCCATCGCCATAGACAGCACAAATTGATAGATGAGAAGCCTCGGAGTCCTCCGCATCACGACGCGGATAAGGACCTGAAGAATCCATGTGATCGCGGCAAAAGCCGCCATGGAGAGCCAGGCTGGCCCCCCTGTCACGCTGAAATAGATTCCGGCAAAAGCGGCCATCGCTCCGATCAAAACTTGAAGACGCCAAGCCCTTGGAACGCCGATCAAGTTGGTCCTACCGAGGGGCTTACCCTTCGGTCCAAGAATTTCTTCTCTGGCCCAAATTTCTTCCATCGGATAGTGATTGAGGCTGTAGCCCTTTCCGGAAGTCGCAAACCCGCCCTGGCCGTAAGCCCCGGCGTTATGGAATCGCGTCCCATAGGTCGGGATAACGGGCGTAAATGTCGAATATTTTTGAGGGAACGTCGCGATAAAATCCCATAGACCGGCTACGGCACCCTGTTTTCGCATGTCTTTGAATAAGGCGGGAATCGCCCCGGCCTGGTTCATAAAGAGCCCGAATGCACCAGTGATCAAGATAAATTTCAGATCGACTGCACCGCTAATACCAAGCAGTACCACCCAACCCATATAGAAATCGTTCAGCATGGGGATCAGCTCTTTCTTTGGAAAGAAGCTGTAGGATTTGAAGGCTATGATGAGCTGGCCGATATGGATTTTCCCGTCTCGAACCAGGCGCGGGAGCCAGCGCGTGACAAAATATTCGGCCACGTTCTGAGACCAGCGTCCCAGGGGAATTAAGGAAGGGATGAAGCCCGCTTCGCGGGATTTGCCGAAGATGGCGTAAAGGCGGTGTTCAATCCGCAGTCCCATGCGCCAGAGCTTGATGGCAAAAATGGTGTCTTCACCCGAGTACTTGTGGGGCGCGCCTCCGGAAATGATAAAGGCATTACGGTCGGTGATCCCGCTGTGCCCATAGAATCCCTCTGCTCCGAACATCGCAAGGAAATCCTGTTCATCCTGAGAGAACTCTTCTTCGCCCTCGGCAAAGGATTTGGTGATCCAGTTGTACGGCGCGTTGTAAATATTTTCACCAAATAACACCATGCCGATCGTGGGGTCCAGCTTGAATTCAGCAAGGCCCATGGGGACCTTGATGGCTTCTTCCCAGCGGACGGCGGCATTGACGTCAAACATCATGAATTTTCTGTTCCGAACAAAAGGCAAGATCGCATTTTGCCCGAAGGGTTTTCCCCGGGCGATGGGTCCGCCATAAGGCTGTTTTTCAACATCCATAATCCTCTTATTGATCGGATCCCATTTCTTAAGACCGGTGCCTCTCCACCAGACTTCCATCCATGGATACTTTGGGAATAACAGTTCGAGTTCCTTTTCCTGAGCCTTTTCAGCCATGGGCGTCCCAAAAGCCTCGTAATTCACCAGGATCTGGACATTCTGATCGACAATCTGCTCGAGCGCTTGGCGACCTTCTGTAGTGTCGGGATCGAATTCCGGATGGTTAATCCATTCATGGAATATAAAAGCCTCGCGAATAAGCGAGACCTCGCGGACCGTCTTCGACATCGGGGTCATGCGTGTGCCGACCCACGTTTCGATCCCCGTCTTAACGAATTCAGGAAGGTCATCCGGGAGCCGTGCCAGCAAATTCCCCGAAGTGATATCCCGCATGTGGTTCCCCATGACGGATCTGATACGTGCCGCTTCATCGGGTGATAGTAATCCGCGCCGCACCTGCTCCTCCACCTCTTTTCCGAGCGCATGATCAAAGGTAATCCAATGCTGCGGATAGGCGGCGATCACCTGGTTTACTCGGCGAGCTGTTCCGCCTGGTTCCAGAGAATTAAGATCGGCGAATCGCCATTCCACCTTTTCGGCAAACGCCGTAATCATCATGGTGAGCTTGGGACGTTCGGCTGACGAGAGCGCGTTCGGCATCCACATGAGGAAACTGTCAATCGTTCTGCAAATGCGCCAAAGAGCTTCGGGATTCTCTATCGATTTCAGCGCGTCCAAAGAGTCCGCATTCCTTAAGACATCAAGTTCATCTTCCGAAAGAAGAAGATCGGAGCGCTCCTTGCTGTTGAGATTCTGTTCAACCAGGATTTTCCAGAATCGTTTCCATACTTCCTGCTCTGGGTCCCGGCCTACCCGTACCCATGCCGCTCTCGTAGCTGGAGGGATCATGACTTCATTGAAGTGCCGGCGGGCATCGGCGAAGCGTCTCTTGGCCTGCTTCAGCGTGACGACCTGACCAAAACCGGACCGAGCCTGGCGATACATCACGAACAATAAACCCGTGACCGTTGGCAGGATGAATAGCGAGAGTCCGGTAAAGGCGGCCCCGATGTAAATGATGGGGCCTGCCAGATAGACGGTCCAAACAACGCCTAAATGCATGTAGGCCAGCACAGCGGCCCACAGGTGAAAGTCCAGATACCAGGTCATCGGAAGAAATACGGCGCCTATCGTTAAAACGTAATAAAAAATAAAACCGAGGATCTGCGACCGGGCAGCCTTTACGTCTTTGAAAATTCGCGGCGTCGTCCGACCCAGGTATGCGGCGGTTGCAGTTAAGGCCAACCCGTTAATCACATCAGAGAGGATTCGAGCCCAGCCGGAAGCGGGCAACCCCAACCGGCTTAACAGCGAATCGATCAGCACCCAGACGGCCGGGGCGAAGATGAAGACAATGACGGGCCACAGATTCCGGAAAATATATTTGTACCCTACTTTGTCATCAAAGTCTTCTTTACCATTAATAGGCATTCCTATCCGGGCCCCCTTATAGAAAGCGTCGCGCGCCTTCGATGTAGGCTTTGCATCGTTGTGCAACATCTGGACGAATGAGGAGTCTCTGAATGAGGACTCGAATGCTTTCACATCCAAAGCTTGCACTTCCGTATTAAGGCATTCGGCAATTGTCTTGCGTTTTTCAGAATCGATGAAAGTCTTCAAGGATGTATAGAACAAATGTCCAAGGAAGGGGGATTTCTGATCGGCCGTCAAGTTGATGTTCCGGTCGGTGAGCATCATATCAAGCTGACGCACAGCGGCAGCATATATAGCGACAAGAACTTCCCGATCGATGGGTTTGTCGTCACTATCAATCAGACCGGCGACGTAAGCCAGATTAACACTCTTCGCCCAGGCACGATAATTGCTGAATGCCTGGTTCCAAAGGTCTAGCCCATGCTGACGGATGTCTTGGACGGCCTGTGCCGCTATCTCCGCGGCAACAGGGTCAGAAAAGTTCATGGCCAGAAGATGCTGCTTGAGGCGTTGTTCCAATGTGGCAGGATCTCCCAGCTTGGCTTCCGTCAGCCGATAGGCATCGACTGCTTTTGGTTCATCCCACACTTTTCCCGGCGGCGCGATATCGGGGTACTTGGATCCGAGTCCGACGCCGGCATAAAAACCCTGAAGCTGATCCAGGCTGGCGGATTTGTAAGCGCGCAGGAATGTTTTGTTTTCAAAATTGTCGATCATATCGTCATAGCTGACGCGACTGGAACGAAGGCCTTGGCGGGCCTCTTGGGCCATCAGGAATAACCTCAAGGCGTCGACTTGTTTGTGAACAGTTACCGCGATATTCCCGGCTTGTGCAGGATCGGCGTACAACATCATCGTCTGGTTTAACAGATAAAAAATGAAAGTCGGCAGATCGGCGATTCCTCCCATACTGTTTTTACCTGGCACACTGGCTCCCCCGCGGTTCATTTCTTCCGTCAGCCATTCGATTAACACGCATCGCGTAAGCCGATCTATGATGTCAGCATCTGTTTCTCCGGTTTTATCGCGGGTTTTATCGCGCCATTGATTGAGCGCGTCCATGAACATGTCGTCATAGTGCCCCATCCAGGCCGGTTCGCGGGATTCGCTTTCGATGCGCATGGCGACCGCATAGTCCCCCGGATTTTTCACACCGAATGACTCGAGAATTTCGTTGACTCGCTGTCTGAGAGCGTCGCCCGTCAAGGGTGATCCTACCGGAGAATCGCTGCCGGGGCCGCGGGGCCCGCCTGAAATTGGCGACATCCCGGCCGGTGAGGATGGCGATCCAGAGTCTGGAGGGACGCCCGGCTCCGGAGCCGATGGAGCTGGACCCGATGATGGAGCCCCTCGCCGGGTACGGCTCAAATCTCGCCGGAGACCGATCTTTCCGAACAGCCAGAAGATAAAGACGATGAAAACGGCGATGCCGAAGCCAATCGAACCCCACTTGGCGACGTGGTATTGACGCGCCTCATCCAGAGTGTCACGGAGAAGATCATGCTTGGGCATTTGTTCAATGCCATTGACGAACGCTCGGATCCAGGTTTTTTCCCCATACAGGAGCAGGGGATCAAGTTCGAGCCAGCGCTGGGTTTCGGCAAATTTTCCTTTTTCCACCTCGAAGGCATCGCTGAGGAGCGTTTTGGTCCGCATCGGCGCTTCCCCATCGACGTTGCCTTCGGCATACGTGGCAATCTCCAAAGGAACCGCCGGATCATAATAGACCGTTTCTACGCCCTTGGTGACCGGCACAAGGTTAGCCGCGCGCACCCGGACCCAATCATAGATGCGCGCGATGAGCTGGCCGTTCGACGTATAGGCTTCTCCGCGCTTTTCACCGGCATCCCGGATGCGGTAATTGAACACGTCATACGTGCGCCGACTTCCATCCATGCCCCGGACGGTCATCTGCCCTTTGGACTCGTAGACCTTGAGTCCGTTATTTTGCCGATGCTGGTTCAGGAAGATACTGCCCGGCAGGATTCCCAGGGGCGCCTGGGTTTTGTTCGTGCCCATCAGCCACCACATGTTGATGGCCCAGCCGTCGGCTTCGGCGTGACGCGCGATATCGATCCCCAGCGGATGGCCCGGAACCAGGTACATCCGGGTCCGGATGACATGCCCGTCGGTCCAGCGCAGGTTTGCGGAATAGGCGTCCTGATGCCCGTTCGCATCGACGTGGGTGGGCGTGACGTTTCCTTCAATTGAATTGGTCAGTTCATCGACCACCGGCAAAAGACTGTCCGGCAGAATTCCCATGACCGCCACCTCCTTGAGAACGTCCGGAGGGAGAACATCCTTGGCCGGCACGGCACCCGTCGATTGATATTCCGCCAGGACCTGATTGTCCGGCGCCAGCTTAAAGGACCGCGTGGTATCGGAATCTTTCCAGTCGACGCTCAGCGTGCGGTGCGGTCCATGAATGACGATCAGGACCTGTTCGCGGGCATCGTTCGGACGGCGGACTTCGAGGGCTACTTCGCCCCAGGCCCGGACCACGACGGCCATCTGCACCGGCGTTGTGGCATCGATCCCTTGCGCGATCAGGACGTCTTTCACTTTTTGCGGCAGGCGGTCAAAGGTGCCGAATTGCCCCTGCTGCAGGATTCCGGTCGTGCGCAGAAGGTCGACCACGTGCGCCCGAGTGACAGCATCCGGAATTGTCTCATCGAGATTCGACGCTTTCAGTCCCTGGATAATATCGCCGTAGGTTGAAATTCCCGCCTGGTAAACCTGATGGTAGAAGCGTTCGTTTCCGGCCGGATCAACCCAGTACATGCGGCTGTGGTTTTCCACGGTGCTTTGGCCGACATAATCGTGATAGGTGACATACCCGCCGCCGCGGGTAATGATCAGGCGGTCCAAAGCGTCATACACGCGTTCCTTGTACGGCAGTTTGGCGTCCTGGACCTGCTTGAGCAGCTGCTGATGAGCCGCGTTCGGGTCCTGGCCGGAGATATAGGGAATGGGCTTGGCGAGATGGTAAACCCGGATGCCGACCTGGCCGGGGTCGGTGACCGGAATATCCTCGTAGACTTCATCGACGGTGTTGTCATGGGAAACCCGGTACATGGGATGCCGTTCTCCCTCGGGACTGAAGTAGACGGTATCCCGGACAATTATCCCCGCCGCGTCATCGTAGGTGATGCGCACGCGCAGCCCCTTATTTTTGAGAATATCCTCTTTCGAAAGTCCCGTATTTTGCTGGGTTTCCTCGGTCACAATGCCGTTGACAAGATTGACATAGCCAACATGCACGTTCCCTTCAGGATCCTTGGAACGCATCGGATTGCCGGCAGCGTCTTTGTGGATTTCCTTATATTTCTCTGGATGCGCATACATTTCCGGAGTCAGCTGCACACCCGGGAGTACCGGTGAAATACTAGGGACTGGAGCCGCAGGCGCCGTAATGGCCGCGACCGGGATTGCGCCACTGCGATAGGTTGATCCCCCGCCGAGATCGAAAGGCTGATAGCCGGTCTTGGCATCCACTCCCGTGAAGACCGCCGTCGTCTCGGGGAATGTCGTCAGGACCCAGCCGCCCGGATACGTCCAGCCGGCCTCCAGCGCGCTCGGCATGCTCCCATCGGCATTACGCACCTTTTCCATCTCCGCGATGATCCGGTCCGCTTCGGCACGATTGCCCAGCGCCTCATGGGCCAGCGCCATCTGGTAGGTCCACTCCACTTTCACGGGCGCCGGTTTGCCGTTCACCAGCCCGTTCCAGGTCCGATACCCCGTCACCTGGATGTTCCCCTTCTGCGGGTGCGCGTAGGTCACC
>Ga0182027_10002858_pt1 | contig 27731 bp, 20 predicted proteins | sample 712E1DmetaG_FD_121300 | JGI IMG/M metagenome (GOLD analysis project Ga0182027, IMG submission 121300) | Permafrost microbial communities from Stordalen Mire, Sweden - 712E1D metaG (Illumina Assembly) | ecosystem: Environmental > Terrestrial > Soil > Wetlands > Permafrost | place: Sweden...
CGAGACCCTGACGGGCGGCATCACCGAGATCCACATCGTCGGCGGCGAGCACCCCGACCTGCCGTTCGACTACTACCTCGACATGATGCGCGGCCTCAAGGAGCTCGCGCCCGACGTGCACATCCAGGCCTTCACGGCCAGCGAGGTGGCGCACCTGGCCAAGATCAGCGGCCTCGGTGTGACCGAGACGCTGACGCAGCTCAGAGACGCCGGCCTGGGGTCGCTGCCGGGCGGCGGCGCCGAGGTCTTCAGCGGCCGCGTGCGCGACCTGATCTGCGAGCGCAAGATCTCGGGGGCCGAGTGGCTCGACGTCATGCGGGCCGCCCACGGCGTGGGGCTCAAGTCCAACGCCACCATGCTCTACGGCCACGTCGAGACACCCGCGGAGCTCGCCGACCACATGATCGCGCTGCGCGCGCTGCAGGACGAGACCGGCGGCTTCAACGCCTTCATCCCCCTCTCGTTCCAGCCGGCCAACACCGGCCTCTCCGAGCTGCCCGGCCCGACCGGCTTCGACGACCTCAAGATGCTCGCCGTCGGGCGCCTCGTGCTCGACAACTTCCGTCACATCAAGGCCTTCTGGATCAATGTCGGGCTCAAGCTCGCTCAGGTCTCGCTGTCGTTCGGGGTGAACGACCTCGACGGCACCGTGGTCGAAGAGAAGATCAGCCACGCCGCCGGCGTCGACACCGGCCAGGAGCTCACCCGCGCCGAGCTGGTGCGCGTGATCCGCGGCGCCGGTCGCGTGCCGGTCGAGCGCGACACGCTCTACAACGTGGTGCGCCGCTACGACGACGGGGCGCCCGCGTGAGCGCGCTGTCCCCCGGCTCCGACGCAGCGCTCGCCATGCGCCGCGAGGGCGTCCGTCGCGCGGCGCGCGTCGGGCGCATCGAGTTCGTCAACTGCTTCCCGCTCTACTGCCACTTTGTCGAGGAGCTCGCCCGCCTGGGCTACGAGGCCGAGATCGTCGAAGGCACGCCGGCCCAGCTCAACCGCTTGCTGGCAGACGGCGAGATCGACATCGCCCTGCCCTCGTCGATCGAGTACGCGCGCCACGCCGACACGCTGGCGCTGCTGCCCGGCATCTCGATCAGCTCGTTCGGCGCCGTCGATTCGATCCAGCTTTTCACACAGATCCCCCGGGCGCAGGTCGAGAGCATCGCTTTGACCGAGAAGAGCGCCACCTCGGTGTGCCTGCTCAAGGTCCTGTGCCACGAATGGGGCATCGCGCCTTCGTATGCCGCGCGGCAGGGCCCGATCGCCCAGGCGCTGGCCAACTTCGGCGGCCTGTTGCTGATCGGCGACGAGGCGCTCCACATTCTGCGCGCCGGCGTCTACCCGCACAGCTACGATCTGGGCGAGGAGTGGCGCCTGGTCACCGGCCTGCCCATGGTGTACGCGGTCTGCGCCGTGCGCCGGGAGTTCTTGGACGCACGCGGCGACGAGGCGCGCGCCGTCGAGGCGGCGCTCGTCGCCTCGCGCGACCGCTGTGCCGCCCACCCGCTCGAGACCGCGGCGGCGGCGGCTCAGCTCTACGACTTCAGCGCCGCCTATCTCGACCACTACTTCGACCAGCTCAAGTACGGTTTTCCGGCCGAGTACCGGCGCGGCCTCGCCGAGCTCTACCGCCGGGCGCAGGCCATCGGCGAGCTCGACGAGGTGCCGTATCTCGAGGCCGATGTTCGCACGGAGCCGCTGTGAGCCCCTGCTGCGGCCTGCTCGTCAGGCGCGCCCAGCCGCACGACTGGGAGCGCGTGACGGCGGTCATGCCCGAGTGGTGGGGCGGACGCGACCTGCGTGCCATCCTGCCGAGCATCTTCTTCGAGCACTTTCGCACGACGTCGTTCGTCGCCGCGGGCGGACGGCCATGACTGAGGCGACGTCGGGTCGCCTCTCCGAAGCCGCCGCGCTCGAACTGCTCGAGCACGGCGATCTGCTGGCGCTGGGGGCGGCGGCGGACGAAGTCCGCCGCCGCCTGCACCCCACAGACGACGTCACCTTCGTCGTCGATCGCAACATCAACTACACCGACTACTGCGTCTCGGGCTGTCGCTTCTGCGCCTTCTACAAGACGCCGGGCAGCGGCGAGGGCTACCTCCTCAGCCGCGACGAGATCTTCCGCAAGATCGAGGAGACGCTCGCCCTGGGCGGCACGGCGATCATGATGCAGGGGGGACTGTCGCCCGACCTCGACATCTGCTGGTTCGAGCGGATCTTCGCCGACATCAAGGAGCGCTACCCCATCCACATCCACTCGCTCTCGCCGCCCGAGGTGGCCCACATCGCCGCCCAGAGCGGTCTGACGGTGGCCGAGACGCTGCGCCGCCTGCAGGCGGCCGGCCTCGACTCGCTGCCCGGCGGCGGCGCCGAGGTGCTGGTCGACCGCGTGCGCAGCGAGATCAGCCCGCACAAGATCCCCACGGTCGCCTGGCTCGAGGTCATGCGCGCGGCGCACGGGCTCGGCATGAGGACCACGGCGACCATGATGTTCGGCTCGGTCGACACGCCGGCCGAGCGGGTCGAGCACCTGCGCCGCATCCGCGACCTGCAGGACGAGACCGGCGGCTTCACGGCCTTCATCCCCTGGACGTTCGCCGCCACGAACACGGCCCTGCAGGAAGGCCACCTGGCGGCCACCGGCAACGACTACCTGCGCCTGCTGGCGCTCAGCCGGGTCTACCTCGACAACGTGGCGAACCTGCAGGCCTCGTGGGTCACCCAGGGCCTGCGCATGGGCCAGGTCGCGTTGGCCTTCGGCGCCAACGACATGGGCTCGACGATGATCGAGGAGAACGTCGTGCGCGCCGCCGGAGTCAGCCATGCGGTCACCGTCGAGGAGCTGGTGCGGCTCATCGCCGCCGCCGGGTTCACGCCCGTCCAGCGCGACACTCTCTATGGAGAGGTCAGGCGCTACCCCCGGTCCTGACGCCGCCGCCCGCCGGGACGCCGAGACCGTTTATCACTACGTCCACAGGGAAATCCTTCCTCTAGCCATCTCGGCCATCCAGGGCCGGGGGGTTCGTGCAACTCCGGCGGAAGGGCCCGCCCCTTTCGCTTCGGCTTTCGGAAGGAGGGGCGTTGGAAGGTGCAGTCGTACCACTTCCCGAGCCCATAGCCCGGGGCGACGAGACGGTGCGTCCGTCCGACGACGCCAAGGGCCTTAAGACCAACGCCGTCGGCATGCTCTCGAGCGTGGTCATCGGCATAGCCTCGACGGCTCCGGCCTACAGCCTCGCCGTCACTCTCGGGCTGATCGTGGTGGTCGCCGGTGTCGGCCTCAAGTCGCCGGCGATCATGCTCGTCTCGTTCATCCCGATGATCCTCATCGCCAGCTCCTACTACTACCTGAACAAGGCGGATCCCGATTGCGGCACGACCTTCAGCTGGGTCACCAGAGCCATCGGCCCACGCACCGGCTGGGTGACCGGCTGGGTGATGGTGGCCGCCGACATCATCGTCATGGCCAGCCTGGCGCAGATCACCGGCACCTACTTCTTCCTGCTGATCGGGGCCAACGGCCTGGCGAGCTCGCTCTTCTGGGTCACTTTCATCGGCGTAGCCTTCCTGGTGATCATGTGCGCCATCACGGCGATCGGGATCGAGGTGTCGGCCCGCCTGCAGTGGTTCCTGCTGGGCTTCGAGTACCTCATGCTCGTGGTCTTCTCGGTCGTCGCGCTGACCAAGGTCTACGTGTCGCACCCGGCCGGGTCCATCCATCCGACAGCCTCGTGGTTCGTGCCCAACATGAACCTCGGCGCGCTGGCCGGCGGCGTGCTGCTGGCGCTGTTCATCTACTGGGGCTGGGACACGGCCGTGTCGGTCAACGAGGAGACCGAGCGCAAGTCGATCGTGCCGGGCGTCGCGGCGATCCTGAGCACCGTGGCGCTGGTGTTCATCTACGTGCTGGCCACGACAGCGGCGCAGGCTTTCCACGGGCCGGCGTTCCTGGGCAGCAACTCAGCCGACGTGCTCAGCCCGCTGGGCAGCGCCGTTCTGGGCTCGGGTCTCGACAAGCTGCTGATCGCCGTCGTGCTGACGTCGGCGACGGCCTCGACGCTGACCACCATCCTGCCGGGCGCCCGCACCACCCTGTCGATGGCCTCGCATCGGGCGATCCCGAGTGTCTGGGCCAAGGTGAATCCACGGTTCCAGACGCCCGTCTGGGGCACGGTGATCTACGGCGCCGTCTCGATCGGCTGGTACGTGGGTCTGACGCTGCTCAGTCAGAACGTTCTGGCCGACTCGATCGCCGCGCTGGGCATCACCATCGCCTTCTACTACGGCATCAACGGCTTCGCGGTGCCGCTGTTCTACCGGCACCACGTCTTCGATAGCTGGAAGACGGTCCTGCTGCTGGGCGTGATGCCGCTGGTCGGCGGACTGATGTTGCTGTGGGTCCTGGCGGCGTCGTTCGACAGCCTCTGGTACCCGGCCAACTCGGCCTCGGGGACCTCGTGGTTCGGCGTCGGGCCGCCGTTCGTCCTGGGCGCGGCCTTCCTGCTCCTGGGAGTCGTGGGGATGGCCTTCTTCTGGGCCTTCTCCAAGCGCTCGCGGCCGTTCTTCGCCCGCAGGATGGAGACGGTCGACGCCATGGTGCCATGGGACGACAACCCCGAGGAGCGACTCGTCGTGTCGCCCGCCGGCCAGACCGGCGAGGTCCAGCGACCCGGCAAGGCGGCCTGAGGACCGCCGAGACGGCTCAGAGGTCGCCGAAACGACGGAGGGGCCAGTAGGTGAAGAACGCCCGTCCGATGATCGCGCGGCGCGGCACCGTGCCCCAGTAGCGGCTGTCGGCGGAGTCGGTGCGGTTGTCGCCCATCACGAAGTAGTTGCCGGCGGGCACGCGGAACGGCCGGGCCAGCGACCACGGCGCGTCGGGCTGACCGCCGGCGTAGGGGTCGGCGGGGTCGGTCCGTTCGGCGACGCCGTCGACCTTGTCGACGAAGGGCTCGTTCTGCCGCACGCCGTTGACGAAGAGGTGCCCGTTGCGCACCGCCAACAGGTCGCCGGGCAGTCCCACGACCCGCTTGATGAGCACGTCGTTGGGCGGTTCGGGGCGGCGGAAGACGATGATGTCGCCGCGATGCACGGAGCGGTAGCGGTAGACCATGCGGTCGACCAGCACACGCTGCCCCGGGACGAGCGTGTTGGCCATCGAGGTCGACGGAATGAGGTACGGCTTGACGACGAAGCTCTGCACGAGGATCGCCATGACGATGGCGACCACAGCCGTGAGGCCATAGTCGACGATGACGCGGCGGGCGCCGCTTTGGGGACGGATCCTCTTGAACATCACAACCGCGCGCGGGTCGGGAACCGGTGCGCAGCCAACGTTACTCCGACAGGGACCGGGGTTCAAACGGCCGCCCCGTGAGCCACCGGCCTCCCGCTACTTCACGGTGGAGCCTTCGTCGTCGAAAGCGGCCTGGGCCGGTGCGGAGGCGCGCCGCTCAGCCTCTGCGAGGCTGAGCGGCGCGCCTCCCGCCCGGATCTGTGTCCACGCCCGGCCGAGGATCGGCGCCGAGACCGCGAGGCCGCCCAGCGCCAGAAAGCCGCCCAGGCCGATGGCGTAGCCGCTGATCCAGGTGAACAGCAGAGGCGCCGTGAGCGTGCCGACCCAGGCGGCGAGCTGCCCCGACGTCTGCTCCATGCCCTGCACCGCGCCCAGCCAGCGGCGCGGGCTGCACTGCACCAGGAAGGCCTGCTTGGCCGGCATGGACAGGGCCACGGCGATGCCCTCGAAGACGTTGAACAGCAGGAACACCGTGAGGTTGCGGGTGAAGCCGTACACGACCCACGAGCACGCCGAGAACGTGTAGCCGGCGAACATCAGTCGAAAGCGATTGCCCTTCTCGGCCAGCATGCCGCCGGCAAACGAGAACAGCATGGGGATCGAGAATGCCATCCAGGTGGCGCTCACGAAGGCCATGGAGGCGCCCAGGTGGCGCAGCCAGAGACTCCAGAGCACCTCCCAGCCGCCCATGGCGAAGTTGCTCGTGGCGGCGATCACCAGGAAGGCGATGACAGGGGGTGTGGCGAGCGACCGGTAGCTGGGCCGCGTCACGGTCTCCCGGCGTCGCGCGGTGACGTGCGCGGGCTCTCTCAGGAAGACCGCCAGCAGGATGCCCATGGCGAACGTCATGGCGCTGCCCGCCAGGAAGATCGTGTAGAAACCCCGCCTTCCGCCGCCGCCGAGCGTGTTCAGCAGGATGGCCAGCGCCGGGCCAGCGACCAGGCCGCCGAACTGGGCGCTGGTCAGCAGACCGTAGGCGCGGCTGCGCGTCTCGTCGCTGCTGATGTCGGCGATGAAGGCGCTGCCGGCCGGACCGGTGGAGGCCGCGCCGATGCCCTCGCACAGGCGAAACAGCAAAAACCACCAGGCGTTCGTCGTCGTGACGAACAGGAAGGTGGCCAGCGAGTACAGGAACATGCCGCTGACCATGACCGGCTTGCGGCCGATCCGGTCGCTGAGGCGGCCGAGCGGCGACGAGAACAGGAAGGTGCCGGCGTAGTACATCGAGGCGATCACGCCGATCATCCAGACCGGCGCATGGGCCTGCTCCTGCAGGAAGACCGGCAGGTACGGCAGGATGGCGCCGAAGCCGGACCACACGATGAACGAGGCAAAGCAGACCAGCGCGAGCTGAGACCAGTCGGTCTGCCCGAGGGCCGGCGCCCTGCCGGTTTTGACTGCCGGGGTCACGATGTCCTTCCGTGGGGGCGGAGCCGCCCCGCCGCCCCGTCTGTGTTCCGCCGCTAGGCTACCACGCGGCTCGTCGTGGCTTCACGGTGGCGAGCACGCGCGTCAGACGTCGCGCACGACCGGCACGAAGAGGCCGATCAGGGCGGGCACGAACACGATCAGGCCGCAAAGCCCGAACAGCGGTCCGAGACCCACACTGGTGGCGAGCGCTCCGGCCACGAGAACGCCCAGGGCGTACACCCCCTGCGTGAGCGTGAAGCGCGCCCCCCAGACGCGGCCCCGCAGGGCCTCGGGCACGATGGTCTGCACGTAGGTGTCGATCGAGATCAGCACAGCCGCGTTGGCGGCTCCGAGCACGACAAAGTCGGTGAGGACGAGGGGCAGGGCGTGGAGCACCCAGGGCAACGCGTAGCAGACGCCCATCACCATCAGCCCGATGGTCATGGCCAGGCCTTTGCGCAGGCGCCTTCCGAGAGCGCCCGCGATGACCGATCCGGCGACGTAGCCGATGGCTATCGCCGCCTCCATGAGACCAAAGGCACTGGGGCCGCGAAACCGCTCGGCGGCCAGCAGGAACGTGAGCGGATAGAAGGCGCCCACGCCGGCCACCGCGGCGACCGCGAGCAGGGTGTTGGCGCGCAGCCCGGCGTGGTGGGCCAGGTAGGACACTCCCTCGCGGATCTCGGCCCAGAAGCTGGGCTTGCGGACGGCCGCGCCGCCTGCGGCTTGAGCGCGGGACTCCTGCTCCGCGGAGCGGCTGATGGTCATCGCCAGGAGCGTCACGGCGGACACGCCGAAGGTGGCGGCGTCGACCGTGAACACCGTCCGAGTGCTGAGGTAGAACACGACGAACCCCGCGGCCGCGTAGCCGACGATCTCAGTGATGTGCGTGCTCGCAGAAAGCACGGAGTTGGCGGGCAAGAGCTCTTCGTCCGACACGATATCGGGCAGGAACGCCATCAGTCCGGGATCGAAGAACACGGTCGCGCAGGACGTGAGGAACGCCAGCGCGAACACCCCGCCGGTCGAGTGTACCGCGACGAACGGTACCGCCAGCACCAGGCCGCCACGGATGATGTCGGCGGCGACCATCACCCCGCGCCTGTCCAGGCGATCGAGCACTCCTCCGGCCACGGCCCCGAACAGGATGTAGGGGAGGGTGAACAGCGCCAGAACGATGCCGGTGGACAGGGCCGAGCGGGTCGTGGTGTAGACGAGCCACGGAAACGCGACCATCGCCAGGCGGTCGCCCATCTGCGAGACGAACTGGCCGCCGACCAGCAGGGCGAAATTGGGGTTGCGCGACAGCGAGCGAGGGGGATCGCTACCGCCGGCGAGTGTCATCTGCAGGGTCTCCGGCAGGCGAGCGACTCGCGACGTCGAGGAAGTGTTGTCAGTTTAGACACAGGCAAGAGCATGCGAATGCGGCGCATGTGCGTACGAAAGCTTGCACATGCTCCCACCATGTGTATACCATCTAGGCCACACCAATCGTCAACCTTCTTATATCGGCAGGTTGGCCCGGAACTTTAGGGGGGTCCTCGATGATTCGCACCATGACCAAGCTTCACTAGTTCCTTCGGAGAAAGATGATTCCCATGAAGAAGGTCGAAAACGCCTTGGCGTCGATAGTCTTAGTGCTCGTCGCCTCCGGTGGCAACAGCAAGATTCACTAGATTCACCTGCCGCTCGCAGAGAATGGGCTAAAGCACCGTCGGCGACGCGCCGATACATACGTGTTGACGTCGGGGTGGTGCTAAGTGACGAGAAACAAGCGCGAGCGCAGTTTCGCGAAGCTTACTTTTGTGGCGAGCGTTGTTGCTGCGGCGTGCGGCGTCTACGCTGGCAGTCTCGCGGGCGCGAACGCGTCACTCTCCCGTCATGTCCTCGACACGATTATTCTTGCGCTGATCGCGGTCATTGCCGACGAGATGGCGGTGGAAGTTCGCGACCGAGTGACCGTGACGGCGGGTACGCTTCCAATCCTCTTGGCCGTGATGTTCCTGGGACCAATTCCAGCGATGTCGGTGGCGGCCGTGGTTGGACTGTGGGGAGCTTGGCGCGAGTCCTCCCGAACGATTGTCGTCTTCAACTGCTCCAACCTCGTCATTTCGGCATTCACGGCTGCGGAGGCCTTTGCCATCCTCCATCGTCAACTAGCCATTCCTCTGGGGAGTATTTCACTTCGGTTGCTTCTCGCCGGCGCCGTCGGTGGGCTCGTTTATGAAGGGGTTAACAACGTCCTGACCAGCCTCGGCGCGCGCGTCAAGTACGGCATTCCGCTGGCAATCTACTGGCGAGACGACATGTCGTCGCAACTGCGGTCGTCGGTGGTGGTGGTTGGAATGGGCGTCGCTGTTGCGGCGCTTTACGCAACGGCGGGGATCACGGTCGTCGTTCTTCTATTCATCCCTCTCTTCGCCAGTCAGTACATGCTCAAGCTGCTGGTACGTGAGCGCGCCCACGTCGAGAAGCAGAAAGAGCTCACCGACAAGTACCTCGAGATGAACCTGGGACTGGCCGTGGCGATGGTGGTGCTGCTCGACAGTAAGGACGAGTACACCGCCGATCACTCCGCGGCGGTGGCGATGTACTGTCGCGACATGGCCCTGGCCGCTGGCATGGGTGAGAACGAAGCCGAGGAGATCCATCTCGCGGGCCTGCTGCACGACCTGGGCAAGGTCGGCACTCCCGACGCGATCCTGCGCAAGGACTCGACTCTTGACGACAACGAGTGGGGATACATTCGCCAACACCCCGAGAAGGGCGCCGAGATCCTCTCGCACCTGGCCGCCTATCAGAACGTGGCCGACATCGTCCGTTATCATCACGAGCGACTCGACGGTAGCGGCTACCCTCTCGGCCTTACGGCCGAGTCGATCCCCGACGCCAGCAAGATGCTGGCCGTGGCCGACACCTACCACGCCATGACCTCGGATCGCCCGTATCGGCGGGCGCTGAGCTCCTTCGAGGCGCTCAAGGAGCTGCGCACCATGGCGGGGGCGCAGCTCGACGCGCACTGGGTCGAGATTCTCGCCGGCATCCTGCGAGACAAGGACCTCGCCTACCGGGACGGCAGCGCGACCGACTTCATGGACGAGTACGAGCGCGGCCGCCTCAACCTCCGTCTCCGCGGATCGGCGCTGGCCGACCTCAGCGGGACCGAGAGAGTGCACGGAGACCCAGCGGCAGGCTGACGAGTGCGCGAGCCGTGAGCGCGGCCAGCGCTGCCTTGACCACGTCTCCCGGAACGAACTGCGCTACGCCCGCCCAGAGGATCGGACCGAGCGTCGACGCGTGGAGCTGCCAGGCGAGCCACGAGGCGCCGAACGCGTAGATCGGCACGAGACCGACGAGCGCGATCCCGAGCAGCGGCCAGAAGGTGCGTGGCTCCCAGCGTTCCGAAAGCGCCCCCACCACGCAGGCGGCGACGACGAACCCCACGAGATAGCCGCCGGCCGGGCCGATCAAAGCGCCCGGGCCCGAGGCTCCTTGCGCGTAGATCGGGGCAACGAGGCCGACGAGCAGATAGGCGACGACGCTCAGGGCGCCGAGCCGGGCGCCGAGGACGAGACCGGCGAGCAGCACGAACAGCACCTGCAGCGTAAGCGGCACCGGGCCGAACATCGGCACGGACACGAGGGCTCCGACAGAGATCAGTGCGGCGAACATCGCTGCGAGGGCGAGATCACGCGTCGACGGGGAGGAGTGCAATTGTCAACTTGCTGAGTTCAAGGAGAGTTGACAATCTAGAGTGCGGGGCGGCCCCTGTCAAAGGGTCCGCCCCGCCCGTGCTACTGGTGCAGCGTCACATCGCCGGAATGGAATCGCCGAACGTGGCGATCGGGCAGTGCGACCAAGAGGGCTCCACGGTCGTCGATGCCGGCCGCTTCGCCGATCACCGGCCCTTCACGCGTCTGCATGCTGACGCTGCGGTGCAGCAGGTAGTCGCGCTCGCGAAACTCGCGAAGCGTACGCCCGAAGCCGTTGGCGAGGCAGTCGAGGTAGGCCTTTTCGAGCGTGAGCAGGATCCTCGCGAGAAGCACGCTGCGGTCGACGGTCTTGTCGGTCGCCATCTTCAGCGAGGTCGCCGACTTTCTGAGCGACACGGGCAGTTCGGCGAACTCGACGTTGACGTTGATGCCGATGCCGGCGACCACCCAGTCGACCCGGTCCTGCTCGCCCGACACCTCGAGAAGGATCCCGCCGGCCTTTCTGTTGTCGACGATCAGGTCGTTCGGCCACTTGAGATGCACGGGGATCTTCGCCTGGGCCTCGATCGCTTCGGCGACGGCGTCGCCCGTCGTGAGCGTCAGCAGGTGGGCGTCGGTCATGGCGATGCCCGGCCTCAGGATGACGGAGAAGAGAAGGCCCTTGCCCGGTGGAGACGTCCAGGTGCGGCCCAGGCGACCCCTGCCCTTGAGCTGGCTCTCGGCGACGATGACCGTCCCCTCGGGCGCGCCGTCAACGGCGAGACGCTTTGCTTCGGCGTTGGTCGATTCGATCTCGTCGTGGTAGCGGAACGACCTGCCTAGAGTGGCGCCTTGGGTCAGCTTGGCGACCACCGGCATGACCAGGCGGCGCGGCTCTTCTTCGAGCCTGTAGCCGCGCCGCGAGATGCCCAGAATGCGAAAACCGCGCGCTCGCAACGAGTTGATGTGCTTGTGGACGGCGTTGCGCGAGATGCCAAGCGAGTCGCTGATCGCCTGACCCGAGACGAACCCCGGGTTGTCGCGCAGGATCTCGATCACCGTTTTCTTGCGTGGGCTCATGCGCTGCGATTCTACGAAGACGATCGATGCCGATGATTCCATGGCCCCCCCAGTTCGGTTGCTGGGGGGAGGCTACCGACTCGGCATCCCGGTGGAATCAGTCCGTGGTTGTATCTTGCCCGGCGCCTGGTTCGATGCTCGCCCGATAGTACAGCACGGCCTGGACGCGGTCGGTCACACCCAGCTTGGCGAAGATGTGGTTGATGTGAGTCTTGACGGTCTTCTCGGAAAGGTAGAGCTTCGCGGCGATCTCGGGGTTGCGACTTCCCGCTGCGACGAGGCCCAGCACCTCGTGCTCTCTCGCCGTAAGGTCGGCGGTGGGTGCGGCGCCGTCTGCGCCCAGATCGAGCGTCTCTCTGATCGCCCGGAGCTGGCGCGCCGACCCGTGCTTCCTGGCCCATTCGAGGAGCTTCTGCGAGACGGTCGCGGGGGCGTGCCGCCCGCACGACTCGACGACCAGCGTCTGCAGGGAGGCGTCGCCCGAGCTCATGAGCTCGGTCAAAAGCGGGACGGATTTCGCGCTGTGGGCGAGGGCGTCGATGATGTCGGTCCGCCACTCCGCCAGCTCGCCGTCGGCCAGCGCGCTCAGTGCCAACGCGGGCCGCTGGGCGAACTCCTGACAGAGAAAGTCGATGTGGCCCAGCCGAAGCTGGACGGGGAGACAGCGACGCAGTGCGTCGGCGGCGGCACGATTGTCGCCGCGACGTGACGCGAGGACGGCCTGGAAGAAGACGCACTGGTTCGTAATGAAGGCGAGATCGAGCGCGGCGCTTCGTCGTTCGACGTCGGCCAGGGCCGTCGCAGCGTCTGCGGCGCCATCGAGGAGGCCCTGGACGAGGTGCCAGCCGGCCTCGGCCGCCAGGCCGAGCGACGGCGTACCGATCGCGCGGGCTGTTTCGGCGGCCTGCTCGTACGCCGAGAGTGATTCCTGAAGACGCTCGACGTGGCGGAGAGTGACGGCCAGTCCGTGGAGTGCTATCGACTTGGAGAACGCATCCTGTTCAACCTGCGGCGAAGAGACGAGTTCCTCGAAGGCTCGGACATGCAGCGCTTCGTCGCTTTCAGCACACGCAAGTCGGAGCAGGCTTTCGTCAAACATGTGCGCAAAGAGTCCGAAACCGAGCCGCTCACATTCTTGGATGGAGGCGTCAGCTGTCACGTGGGCGTCGGCATAGTGCCCGAGATCCCTCTGGACGTCTACCAAAGCCCCAAGGAGTGTGACTGTGAGGCTGCTTGACCCGCAGGCCGACACAGATACCATGGCCTCGCTGAGGGCTCTGCCGGCCTCTGTGAAATCGCCGCGCAGGTATCTGCTGTTCGCCCGCAGGGCCGCGATGCGAGCCAGTTCCCGGTCGCAGGTCGGAGGCGCTGCCGCCTGCGCCTGGTTCCACAGTTCCTCGGCATCCGACCATCTGCAGACGTAGCCGCGTGCCGAGCCGAGGCTCACCAGCGTGTGCACGCGCTGTTCTGCCGTCGTGGCGGCATCGAGCGCGGCTTCGCAGTAGGTGGCGGCTTGCTCGAAATCGCCCCTCCAGAACCAGATCGCCTCGATGGCGCTTAACGCGTGGTACACGCCCCAGCGATCGTCGCGAGCGCGAAACGAGGCTTCGGCACGCGTCAGGGCGTCGAGAGCTTTGGACGGGTCGCCCTCTCTCAGGGTCAGCTGTCCGGCCAGGAACAGCACCCAGGGATCGTCGCTTGCGGCGTTGGGCGCCAGCCTCTCGAGCCACGATCGCAGCGAATCGAAACGGCAGTTGTCGGTGACCAGCTCGCCGCTGCGCGACACGACGGCGAGGGCCTCGCCCGGCTCGTTCGCGGCGAAGTACAGCTCGATGGCCGTCTCGGGGTCGCCGGCGTCTTCGACCGCCGCCGCGGTGTGCAGCTGGAGGTCGCGAAACGCTCCCGAGCCGTGCTCGTTTGCGTACCACTGGCGCAGATAGTCGCGCAGGAGCAGATGGTAGCGGTACGTGCCGGTCGCCCGATCGACGAACGTGAACACATTGTGGGCCACCAGCCGCTCGAGCGAACGCTGGCCGTGGTCGGTTCGTGCCACCTTGTCGGCGAGCTCGACCGTCATCGACTCGAGGCAGCACGTCGCCAGCATGAAGGCGACCGTCTCGGCGTCTTCGCGGCGAAACGCCTCCTCGGAGAGATACGAAAAGACGTCGCTGGTGAGACGGGGGTCGACGAGCGCGTGCTCGATGGAGCCGAGGTTGGTCCAGTCGAGCACCCGGCTGATGAGCACGAGGCTGGCCGGCCAGCCCTCGGTGAGGCGCACGAGCCGCACGGCCTGTTCGTGGGTGAGGTGGACACGGGAACGCCCGAAGAAGAGCTCGGCGACCTGCCCAGCGTCGAGGCGCAGGTCTTCGAAGGTCACCTCGCCGATCTGGTCGGCGAGCTTGAGGCGGGCCGTGGCGACCGCCGGCTGGAACCGTGTGAGAAGGACGATGTGCACGTTGCCGGGCAGATTGGCCAGCAGGTAGTCGAGGGTGCGGTTGAGCTCGCTCGAGGCGATTGCCTGGTGGTAGTCGTCGATGACGATGTGGAGCTCGCCGTCGACCTCGTCGCGCAGCTCTGAGACGAGGAGGGCCGTCATCTCGGACGGAGACATGGGCACTTCGTGGGCTTCGGCGAAGCGCTCGATGAGGATGCCGCCAAAGACCGGCACACGCTCGCGCACGGCTTGCACCAGAGAGGCGATGAGGACGGCGGGATCGTGGTCGAGGACATCGAGTCTGTACCAGACGGCGCGCCAGCCGAGCCGGCGGGCGGCTTCGGCGACCACCGCGGTCTTGCCATAGCCGGCGGGCGCGCGCACAGTGAGCAGCCGCCTGGTCGCGCCCTCGGCGAGCTTGTCGAGCACCGCGGGCCGGATGAACGCGCGCCCGATGCTGGGCGTGGCGATCTTGGCGGCAACGAATGCCGGAACGCCGACTATGGCGCGGACTGACGGCGAGCCTTGGTGATCCCCCACTGGCACCTGCCCCCGGTTCAGGAGCACACGCCCCCGATGCAAGAGTGCCCACTCTATCAGTCGTACGGGCCGCGGTTCGAAGTGTCGCCGCCGCTCGAGGTTGACAACGCCCTGGAACGCGACGTGACGATGGCCTTGACGCGGCGCTGCCGGGCTCACGGTTCGCCCGCAGCGTTTCTCCGGTTACAATAGTGGCAATGACTCAGCCCCCCCAGAGACCCCCGCGGCGCCGCAAGAAGAAGGAGCCGCTCGTCATCCTCCTCGCCGCCCTGCTCGTGGCGCTCGTTGCGTGGCCGTTCGAGAAGCTCTTCGGCCGTGGCCCTGGGCGGGCCGGCGGCGAAAGCGGAGGCGGCCGGGCGCGCCTCGCCGCCCTGATCGCGGTGGGCGTGGTCGTCGCACTCCTCGTGCTCTTCGCCGCGGTCGCGGTCGTTGAAGCGGCCACCGGGGGCGGCACGATCCACGGCAACGTCTCGGTCTACGGTATTGGGGTCGGCGGGCTCACGGTCGACCAGGCGGCGCAGAAGCTGGCCCGGGTCGCGCCCCGGGGCGGCGCCGTCACGTTGACGTGGGGCGGTCGCCGCTGGACCTTGAGCGCGGCCACGCTGCACGCTCACCTGAACGCCGCGGCGGCGGCCCGCGACGCCTACGACTACACGCGCACGGGCAACGTCCTGGCGCGCGACTGGACGCGCCTGTGGCTGTGGTTCTCCGGCCACTCCGTGCAGCCCGCGGTCGCGTTCGCCCAGCCTCTCACCAGGGAGCGGCTCGACACGATCTCGCAGGCCGTCGGCGTCAAGCCAGTGCCGGGAGCGGTGACCATCAGTGGCGCGCAGCCGGTGGTGGGGGCGTCGAAGGACGGCCGCGCGGTCGACCGCGCGGCCGTCCTTCGCCTGCTGGGCGCCGCGGTCATCTCGGGTCGCCACGTCACGGCGGCGCTGCCGGTGGTCATCGTCACGCCCGACGTCTCCACGGCCGACGCCCAGGTCGCCGCCGCCACGGCCCGCGCCTGGCTTTCGGGTCCGCTCGCCCTGACTCACGGCGGGCACACCTGGACGATCCAGCGGCAGGAGCTCGGCCAGTACCTCGCTTTCGTGCCGCAGAACGCCACGCCGCGCCTGCGTGTGACCTTCGACTCGCCGGTGACGCGGGGCTACTTCGACTTCATCACCCAGCGCCTCGGCAAACCGGGCAAGAATGCGACCTTCACGCTGGCCGCGGGCGGCAAGCGCGTGAAGATCAAGCGTGGCACCTGGGGGTACGGGGTCGTGCCGGCCGCGACCATCGCCAACATGAATGCGGCGGCCGCCGCGAGCGGCGGCCGCCGCATCGCTCAGGCCGTCTTTGGCAAGGCGCCGCCGTCGCTCAGCTACGCCGACGCGAAGGCGATGCACATCACGTCGCGGATCGGTACCTACACGACCGCCGTGGCCGGCACGGCCAACCGCCTGACCAACGTCGGGCTGGGCTCGTCGCTGCTCGACAACACCCTCATCGCTCCCGGCAAGGCCTTCTCGGTCAACGCCACCACGGGCGAACGCACCGCCGCCAAGGGTTTCAAGATGGCGCCGACGATCATTGCCGGCAAGCTCGAGGACTCGGTCGGCGGCGGCATGTGCCAGGTCTCGACCACGGTCTTCAACGCCGCCTTCGAGGCCGGCCTGCAGATCGTCGAGCGCCATAATCACGAGCTCTACATCTCGCACTACCCGCTGGGTCGCGACGCCACCGTGAGCTACGGCTCCTACGACCTGAAGTTCCGCAACGACACGTCCCACTGGATCCTCCTGAAGACCGAGTTCACGGGCTGGTCGCTGACGGTCTCGCTGTACAGCTCGCCGCTGCACCGCAAGGTCGTCGCCTCGACCAGCAGCTGGTACGACTTCGTGCCGTTCACGGTCGACAAGAAGAACGACCCGACCATGGCCACGGGACAGACGAAGATCGACACGCCGGGTGTCGGCGGCATGAGCATCGACTGCTTCCGCAAGGTCTACGACGCCGGCGGCAAGCTCCTATGGAACGACGATTTCAAGAGCGTCTACTCCATGGTCCCCGAGGTGCTGCTGGTCGGCGCCAAAGCGCCCAAGCCGACGGGCTCCCCGTCACCCTCGCCGTCGGGCTCGGGCTCGTCCAAGTCTTCGCCCAGGCCGACGGCCACTCCCGCGCACTAGCCGTCAGGATCGCCCACGCGGCATCCGTCGGCGCAGTGCTCGCCGCGCGCTCGGGCGACTGTCACCCGTGCGGATCGTCGCCCGTTCAGGATATGGACGGGTGCTGTCGAAAAGGGAGAGGGCGTGGGAATCGTGCGACGATCCCCCGCCTCGTGGCGTGCCGCCGGTCGTGGCGCGGCGCGCACGATAGCGACGCCCTATGACGGAGGAGCCGAGCATGAAGTCACTGGTGCCCATGACACGTCCGAAGGCAGGAGCGGCCGCGGCGCTCGTCGTGGCGCTCGCCGTTCTGGTGTTCGCGGCGGCCCCCGCGTTGGCCGTCACGCCGAAGTTCAGCGCTCTCGCCGGCTTCACCGTGGGCGACTCGCCGCACTCGGTGGTCGTCGGCGACTTCAACGGCGACGGCAAGCCCGACGTCGTCACGGCGAGCCACACCGGCAGCACCATCTCGGTCCTGCTCGGCTTGGGCAACGGCAAGCTTGCCGCGGCCAGGAGCGTGACCGTCGGGCTGCACCCGAGCGCCATCGTGGCCGCCGACTTCAACGGCGACGGCAAGCTCGACCTGGCGGTCGCCAACAGCGGCTCCGGCACGGTCTCGATCCTGCACGGCAACGGCGCCGGCGGCTTCACCCTGGCGCAGACCGTGGCCGTGGGAGCGGGCCCGATGTCGATAGCCAGCGGCGACTTCAACCGCGACGGCAAGCCCGACCTTGCCGTGACCTGCTACACCGGTCAGACGATCTCCGTGCTCCTGCAGAACAGCGCCGGCGTCTTCGTGGCGCAGGCCCTGGCCGTGCCGGCGTCGCTGCCGTTCGATCTCGAAGGTCCGCGGGCGATCGCCGTGGCCGACGTCGACCACGACGGCAAGCTCGACATCGTCTTCACGACCTCCTTCGTCAGAAACGACACCTACATCGAGAACCTCGGCATCTACTACGGCGACGGCGCCGGAGGCTTCACCCTCGATCCGGATCACAGCTACGTGAGCGTGCCCGACGGTGTCATGGACCTGAGCATCTCCACCGTCAACGGCCTCACCGAGATCGTCGGCGCCAGCTGGACGGCCGACGCGATCTGGATGTCGGCCGAGAGCGGCCCGGGCGTGCGGAGCTTCACGGACCCCACCAAGGACGCCGACCATCCGGTTCTCAAGGGCGCCGGTTATCCGGGATCCGTGATCGTCCAGGATTTCAACGGTGACGGAGTGCCCGATGTCGCCGCTACGATCCCCGGCAAGGACGAGATCAAGTTCTGGCTGAGTCGCTGGGGCGAGTCCTGCTGGACGCTGGCGGCCGACCACGTCGCATGGCAGAGCATCGTGACGTTGCCGGCCGGCGACCGTCCGGGCCCGATGGCCGTGGCCGACCTCAATCGCGACGGCGCCGGCGACTTCGTCGTCGGCGACTACGGCTCCGACAAGGTCTCGGTCCTCACCAGGACGTGGCCGATCCGCGGTGGCGCGGCGTTCGAGCCGTTCGCCCTGTCGAGCATCGGCACAGGCGCCGAGTTCTCGCGCATCGCCCTCGGCGACCTCGACCAGGACGACTCTCCCGACCTGGTCTCCACGGCGGGTAGCTACCTCTGGGATCCCAGCACCTCTACCTTCGGTTCGGGCGCGGCTCACACGGTCGGCGGCGACGTCTGCCTCGCCGACGTGAACGGTGACGGCCGGCTCGATCTCGTGGCCGCCCTCACCGCGAGCAACCAAGTCTCCGTGGCACTCGGTCTCACCGGCGGCGGGTTCGGGTCACCGACGACCTTCGCCACGGGCGCCGGACCGGTGCGCGTGCTGGTCGCCGACGTCAACGGCGACGGCAGGCCCGACATCGTCACGTCCAACGGCACCGCCGGCTCTGTGTCGGTCCTGCTGGGCGACGGCGGCGGGTCGTTCGCGGCGCCCATCGACACCGCGGTCGGCACCAGCCCGCTGGGCATCGCCGCCGGCGACGTGAACCGCGACGGCAGGCTCGACCTGGTCGTGGCCGACAACGGCGGCACGACCGTGTCGGTCCTGCTGGGCGACGGCACCGGTGCGTTTACCACGAGCGACGTGACCGTCGGCGCCCAGCCGGCGGCCGTCGGGCTCGGCGACTTCAACCGCGACGGCAAGCTCGACCTCGTCGTCGGCACGGCCACCGGCAGCGTCTCCGTGCTGCCCGGCGACGGCGTCGGCGGATTTGGCAGCGCCACGACCGTGGCCTGCCCGGCCGGCGCCACCGAGCTGGCGATCGCCGACTTCACGACCGACGGCAAGCTCGATGTCGCCGCCACGGCGCCGCACAACGGCGGCCTTTACGGCGTCAGCCTGCTGGCCGGAAACGGCGCCGGTGGTCTGACGGTGGCAGGCGACCTGACGGTCCCCGGAAACACCGTCACCGGACTGGCGACGGCCGACATGAACCGCGACGGAGCTCCCGACCTGGTGGTCGGCAGTTACGACCCCGCCACGCCGGCCAACGGGCGGGTCTACGAGTTCACCAACGACACCTTCGCACCGTTCACCAACGCCCACCTGCGGGTGGACGTGGGCTTCAGCGGCGGTGGCGGCAGCGGCGCCGCCGTGGACCCGGACTCAGTCTCGGTGCTGCGCGGCGGGATCGCTTTGATCCCCGTGGCCGACGGCGGCGCAGGTTACCTCTCCGTCGATTTCAGCGGCGGCGGCGGCCTGGGCGCGATCGCGACCGCGAAGGTAAAGGCCGGCGCGATCACCGCGATCACGATCGACGACCCGGGCGCGGGGTACACGTCGGCGCCTGCCGTCGTCATCAGCGGTGGCGGCGGCAGCGGCGCCTCCGCCACGGCGACGGTCGTGGGCGGTGCGGTGACCGCGGTCACCGTGACGGCGGGCGGCACCGGGTACTCGGCGCTGACCGTCACCCTCACGGGCGGCGGTGGCAGCGGCGCGATCGCCACGGCGGAGGTGGTCTCCGGCGCCGTCGCTGCGGTCACCGTGATCAACCCCGGCACGGGGTACTTCAGCCCGGTCGTCAACGGCACCGACCCGATCGACAAGGTCATCTACTGGATCGGCCACCCGCTCACGATCACCCTCGATCCGGGCGACGACGGCGCCGGCATGTCGGTTCCGCCCGACACCTGGTACCAGTACAAGACCGCAGGCTTCGTGGCGGGCTACAAGGTCGCCGTCAAGGCTCCGGCCGACCATTCGGCCGACGGGGTGAGCGCTCTCAGACCGTACTCCGCCGACAAGGTGGGTAACACCGAAGACTGGCTGCCCTACCGGATCGGCATCGACACGACCAAGCCCGCCCTGGCCGACAACGCGCCTTCGGGGTGGACCAACGACCCGGTAACGGTCGTCGCCCTGAGCGCCTCCGACGCGGGGTCGGGCCTGGTCAACGACGAGTTCATGACGATCAGCGGCTGGGGCTTCTCAGTCGGCCCTAAGCAGACCGAGAGTGCCGCCACCCTGTACGTGCCGGCGCCCTACGACCACGCCAACGATGGCGTCCACGCCATCACGTTCCAGACCCGCGACATGGTCGGCAACCTCGCCAGCAAGACCTTCTACGTGCGTATCGATACGGTGCGCCCGACGATCTCGGCGCCCGCGTCGATCTCCGCGCGCGCCAGCGGCACCGCGATCCTCCGGTATCGCGTGATCGATGGCGCCAACGGCGCCGGCGCGGCCACCGTCAAGGTGGTCGTCCGCAATGCCCGCGGGGCCACGGTCGAAGTGTGGAAGCTCGGCAAGCGCAAGACCAACACGTGGCTCACGCTCGAGTTCCCGCCGCCGGCGGCCCACGGCCACTACACCGTGCTCACCTACGCGACCGACCTCGCCGGCAACGTCCAGCAGAACGTCGGCCAGACGAAGCTGACCGTCAGGTAGACGGCGGGCCCCCGCCGGCGAGGGCGAGGGCGAGCTCGACGGCCTCGGCCGGGCCGCTGGTCCGGTGCAGGCCGTCGAGCTCGCCCTGCGTGGGCGTCAGGCTCCAGCTCTCGAGCAGCACCACCTCGCGACCGATCGAGCGCGCCAGGCCGATCTCGGACAGCGTGCCCCAGGAGCCGCCCAGGGCGATCACCACGTCGCCGCTGGCCACCACGGCGAGGTTGCGAGCGTGGCCGATGCCGGTCAGCAGCGAGAACGAAAGCTCGGGGGCGGCGTCGCGCCGCTCGAGGGTCGGCAGGATGCCGATACAGGTGCCGCCACGACGCCGCACCCCGCGGGCCACCGCCTCCATGACGCCCGCGGCGCCGCCGTTGACGACCACGCAGCCGCGCTCGGCGAGCAGCTCTCCGAGCTGCTCGCCGAGCGCGGCGACCGCGGCCGTGCAGGTGCTGCCGCCGATCACGCTGACGTAGGTCGGGGGCATCAGTCGACTCCACGCAGGGCGCTCTCGGCGGCATCGCTGCCGCCGTCAGAACTCGCCGTCGCCCCGGGGTCGACGTCGCCGGCGCTGGCCGCCGTGTCGGGCTGCGCGGCGCCGGCGCGACCGCCGCCGACCCAGCCGTGCATCAGGTGAAAGCCGTCACGAAAGCCGCGCCGCTCGTAGAAGCGCTGCGCCCCAGGGTTGACCGTGTCGACGCCGATCACATACTGGTCGAGGCCACGTTCGAGAAGTCCGGCCTCGACCGCGTCGAGCAGCGCCGTGCCCAAGCCGCCACCACGCTCCTTCTCGGCCACGCACAGGGACATGAGCTCCGCATAGCGCTCGCCGGTGTACCACACCGCGTCCGGGGGGGCGACGTGGACCATGGCGTAGCCGATCAGCCGCCCGTCGCGTCGCGCGCCGAGCGCAAACGACTGGCCGTCGGACAGCAGCTCCTCGTAGATCGCCCGCCGCCGCGGCCACGACTGCTCGTGGGGCACGATCTCGACCACGGAGCCCAGCTCGCGGATGTGGTCGATCAGCGAGCGCCAGAGCGGCTCGAGCTCCTCGAGTCGCCGGCCGTCGAGGCGCTCGATCGTCACGCCGGTCTCGGTCTCAGGTGCCGTCATGTCGGTTCCCTTTCGTCTGGGTCGTCGCGGGCCGTGATGGCCCGCAGGAGCGCGAGCGCTCCCTGCTTGTGCAGCGGTTCGTTCAAGCTACCGCATTTGGGACTCTGCACGCACGAGGGGCAGCCCGCCTCGCAGGGGCACTCGGCGATCAGCAGCGCGGCGTCGGCGGCGAGCTCGTCGAAGGCGTCGTGGGCGCGCCGCGTGAGACCGATCCCGCCCGGGTAGCCGTCGTAGATGAAGACCGTGGCGAGGTCGGTCTGCCAGTGCCAGGCCGTCGACAGCCCGCCGATGTCCCAGCGGTCGCACATCGCATAGAGGGGCAGGACGGCGATGCAGGTGTGCTCGGCGGCATGGAGCGCACCGAGCTCCGCGCCTTCGCCGGCGTGGGCCGCGAGCAGTGCCGGCGGCAGCGTGAACCACAGCGCCTCGGTGGTGAAGACCTGCTCGGGCAGGTCGAGGGCGACGGTGTCGATCACCTCGCCGCCGTCGAGATCGCGCTTCTGGTAGGCGACGACCTGCTCGGTCACCTCGATCGTGCCGAACGACAGGACGCCGCCGCCGCCGAGCGGCCGGGGTGTCCCGGCGCCGGCGATCAGGACGTGCTTCTCGACCTTGGCCTGGGTGTACCAGGCGCCCGAGAACGGCTCCACCATGACACTGGCGGCGTCGAGGTCGAGGTGCCGCACGAGGTAGCTCTCGCCCAGGTGCAGGTAGACAGCTCCGGGGTGCGCCGCCCGAAAGACGCGCTCGCGCTCGACCGTGCCCAGCACCGTGCCGTCGCGGCCGTCGGCGATGACGAAGGTCTCGGCCGAAGCCGAACGCAGCCCCGTGCGCGGCGCGGGGGAGTGGGCTTGCGACCAGACGAGGGCGCCCGCCGGGCCGCGGCGCAGCTTGCCGCTCGCGGCAAGCTGCGCCGCCCGCGCCATGCCGGCGGCGCCGAAGTACGTCTCGTCGCGCTCGTCGAGCGGCCGCTCGTAGGCCGCGGCGCACAGATGCGCCTCGAGGATGTGCGGGTTGGTGAGATCGACGATGGCGTCCTCGACCGCCCGCGAGAGCAGGCGCTCGGGCTCGCGCATGAAGTACTGGTCGAGGGCGTCCTGGCCGGCGACGAGCACCGCCCAGCCCTTGCCGGTGCGACCGGCGCGCCCCCAGCGCTGCCAGAGGCTGGTCATGGTGCCGGGAAAGCCGGTGACGAGGGCGACGTCGAGACTGCCGACGTCGATGCCCAGCTCGAGGGCGCTGGTCGCCACCACGGCCCGCAGCTCGCCGCCGAACAGCCGCCGCTCGATGTCGCGGCGCTGCTGCGGCGTGTAGCCGGCCCGGTAGGGCATGACGGCGCCGGCTGCCAGTGGATCGCGATCCTCGAGGCGCCGGCGCGCGTAGCCGTAGATGAGCTCGGCCGCCTTGCGCGTGGGGGCGAAGTCGATCGTCCGCCGTCCGGCGAGCACCGACTCGGCCAGGACGTAGCTCGACTCGGCCAGCGCGCTCTTGCGCACGCCGAGGGCGACGTCGACGAACGGCGGGTTCCACAGGACGATCGTCTGCTCGGGTCGCGGCGCGCCGCTGTCGTCGACCGCGGCGAAGGGCAGGCCGACCAGCCGTTCGGCGAACGGCCGCGGGTTGGCGATGGTCGCCGAGGCCAGCACGAACCGCGGCTGGGCGCCGTAGGCCGCGCACAGCCGGCGCAGCCGGCGCACGACCTGAGCGACGTGCGAGCCGAACACGCCACGGTAGACGTGGGCCTCGTCGAGCACGACGAAGCGCAGGTGGTGCAGGAACTCGGCCCAGTGTTCGTGACCGGGCAGGATGCCGATGTGCACCATGTCGGGGTTCGTCATGAGGATGGTCGCGGTGGCGCGGATGCGCGCGCGCTGAGCCCGGGGCGTGTCACCGTCGTAGAGGGCGGCGACCACGCCCGGCAGGCGCAGACCGGCGAGGCTGCGAGCCTGGTCCTGGGCGAGCGCCTTGGTGGGGTAGACGAAGAGCGCCCGGCTGTGGGGGTCGCGGGCGAAGTCGTCGAGCGCTGGCAGCGTGAACGAGAGCGACTTGCCGCTGGCGGTGCCGGTGGAGACGACCACGTTGCGCCCGGCGCGCAGCAGGTCCCAGACGCGGCGCTGGTGGCTGAACAGCTCGGTGATGCCGCGGCCGGCGAGGGCGGCGGCCAGGGCCGGCGGCAGGTCGGCGGGCAGCGCTGCGACCCGCGCCGCTCGCGCGGCGCGGTGCGTGACGTAGACCACCTGCTCGTGCGAGCCGTCGGTCAGAAACGACAGATCGGCCATGGCCCAATCCTAGTCGATGGCCGCGGCGAAGCGAGACGAAAACGGGCGCGGCGGCCGACAGGCCGCCGCGCCCTCACGCGAGACAATCGGTCGCGGGTGCGTTAGCGGGTGCGCGCTCCGCAGTCGAGCGTGAAGAAGACCATGCCGGAGATACCCCTGACCGTGCCCGTGGCGCGGCCGATGCCGACGTTGCGGAAACTCTTGGTGAGGATCACCCGGCGGTGTGCCGGGCTGTGCCACCAGGCCCTGAAGATGGCCTTCACCGTGGCGCCCGGCCCGTAGCCGCAAGCGATGTCCTCGCCCACCGTCCAGCGCGTGCAGCCGGAGGTCGTGTAACCGAAGCGGATCAGCCGGGCTCCGAACGACTCGCCGTTGAACGAGCTGTGGGAGAAGTAGGCGCGCGAGACCATCTCGCGGGAGTGGGATCGTGAGGCGCGTTCCAGAGTGTTCACCATCTTGAGCTTGTGCAGTCCGTGCTTGGCGCGGGTGTGGTTGATCAGCGCGAGCATCTGTTTCTCGGGCTTGGTCATGCTGGTCGCACGCGCCGAGGCAGGCGCCAGGGCGAGCGCGGCGAACGCGGCGAGCACCGCGAGAACGATGCAAAGGGTAAGTCGCTTCACGGCCACCTCCGAACGTCCGCCCCGGCGCCGTCGCCGGGATTCGCTCATTCGAGACGTCTGAGAGTGGTATCGGAGGCGTCGTGGTGTACTTGAGAGACCCGCGGCCGCTCACGAGGGCCAGCGTCGCGAAAGGTGTTGCCGTGGTTGACAACCGCAGGTGCGACCGAGGTCTCCGTACTCGGTCGTACGCGGTTGCATTGGAGCTCCCGCGCCTATACCCTTTGTGCCATGCACAGCCTGAGTAACGAACGACGGCAGGCCAAGAAGGCCCGTCGGCGTCAAGTCAGGCGCCGGCGTTTCGTGGCCATCGGGGTGGTCGTGCCTCTCGTCATCGGCGCCATCTGGGCTGCCTACGCCTGGCCGTCTCCCGCACCCGCTCTGGTGCCCGCCGCCAACGTCGTCTCGCAGTTCGGTCAGGCGAGCGCGGTCGACCGGCGCATCGTGGTCGCCCGCCTCGAGGGCATCGACCTCCTCCTGCCGGTCAAGCTCGAGGCGTCGACGGCGGTCGCCTTTCACCCGGTCGACAACGCCAACAGCGTCGCCCTCACCCCGGTGGGCCGGCCGGGCGACTCGTCGGGCGTCTCGGGTACCCTGGCCGACCTGTTCGCCACTGGCGGCATGCGCTACTACGTCATGGGCGGCGACGCCAGCGACGCTTCGTCGCGGACCGCGGGCCTCGACGTGGGCGCGGTACCCGGCGCGTTCGTCTACAGTCCGGTCGACGGCCGCGTGATCGCGGTCACCGCCTACAAGCTCCTGGGACGCTACGACGACACCGAGATCGAGCTCCAGCTCGCCGACGACCCGAGCCTGCTGCTCATCATCACTCACGTGATCAGGGCCCAGGTGACGATCGGCGCCGACGTCACCGCGGGCGAGACCGTGCTCGGCGCCGTGCGCGGATTCCCCTCGCAGCTCGACCAGCCTCTGCGACAGTTCACGACCGACGCCGGCGACCACGTGCAGCTCGTCGCCGTGCGGGTTCCCACCCAGATCTCGGGGTTCTGACACGGTGCCGTCGGCGGTCGTGCCGGCCGCGCGGCTGGCCGTCATCGGCGGCTCGGCCACGCAGGGCGGGCAGTTCCCGGGCGACCTGCACCCCGACGTCTCGCCGCTCGACGGCGACCTCGTCTTCGAGACTCCGTTTGGCGACAGCCCGCCGTTCCAGCTCTTCGCGCTGGCCGGTGAGCCGGTCCTGCACGTCCGCCTGCACGGCTGGCGACCGGGCGTGCCTCGCGGGCTGGCCTCGCGCCAGGTCTTCAGCGTGATGCATCGGGCCGGCGTGCGCCGCATCCTGTCCGAAGCCGGCGTCGGCAGCCTGAACCACCTGCTCGACCCGGGCGACCTGGTGATCTGCGACGACTTCGTCGACCTCACGACGGAACGCGCCGGCGAGGGCGTGGTCGGCGGCCGGCTGCTCGTGATGCGCGAGCCGGTGTGCCCGGTCGGGCGCGAGGCGCTCGCGGGCGCCGCCCGGCGCCTCGCGCCCGACCGCCGCCTCTTTGCCCGCGGCGTCTACGTCGTGACCGAGGGCCCGCGGTTCGAGTCGCCGGCCGAGGTGCGGCACCTGCAGGGCATCGGCGACGTGGTCGGACAGAGCTTCTCGCCCGAGGTCTGGCTGGCGCGCGACATCGGCGCCTGCTACGCCGGCATCTATCTCATCGTCAACTACGGCGAGGGCGTCGTGTCGGAGTGGAGCCACGACGAGCTCAAACGACGCTTCACCGACGACGCCGGGCTGATGGGCGCGGTCGTGCTCGACGCCCTCGCGTCGCTGCCGCCCGGCGAGGCCGGCTGCCGCTGCCGCGAGCTACGCAAGCCCACGCTGCTCGGTTAGCCGCCGCCCGTCAGCCCTTCGTGCGGACGAACCACCAGGCGATGATGCCGAGGGCGTTGAAGACGGCGTGAAAGGCGATGTTGGTGTAGATCGATTTCGTCCAGTAGAACGCGGCCGCCAGCAGGAGCCCGAGGCCGAAGATCGGGATCAGCACCGAGAGCTGTTGGTGCCAGAGGGCGAAGACGAGGGCCGACACGACGGCTCCCGCCAGCGGCCCCCAGGAGCGCGAGAACCCCTGAAACACGAAGCCGCGAAAGAACGTCTCCTCGAGCAGTGGGGCGACCAGCACGGCCAGGACGATGAACAGCGCGAGCCCGGCCGAGGTGTGGGGGAAGATGGTCACCACGTTCTCCGTGGGCACCGGACCGACGATCCTGCGGTAGGCGTAGTCGCTGACGGTGCTCAGGATGGTCGTGGCCAACACCCCGCCGACGATCAGAGCGGCGGCCACGGCCCAGGAGCCGCGCTCCTCGTAGCCGCGAAAGCCGAAGCTCCGCCACGACAGCCGGTACTTGCGCAGCGAGAAGAACCAGGCCCAGAAGACCAGCCAGACGTCGACGATCACGGTGGAGACGATGGCCGCCAGGGCGACACCGGCGGTGGCCGTCTGGTGAGCCGTCGTCGCGCCGCTGGAGATCGTGCCGAGCACGGCGAGGACGACGATCGGCGCCGCGGCGATGAGCGCGGCGAACAGGACGTCGCGCCAGTGCCACGGTACCTGGCCGGGTCGCAGGCCGCGCGTCACGCCGAAGGCCTGACCGTCACCGGGTGCCGGAGGCGGCGGCGCGGCCGGCGGCGCCCCGGCCGGCGGCGCCCCGTAGGGCGGCGGCGGCTGGGTCTGCCACGGCGGTGGCGTGAAGCCGGGCCGTGTGGCGGCGGCCACGCCGGGTTCGGGGGGTCCGGCGGGGGGAACGGCGGGTCCGCGCGGGTCGGGCGGCGTCTCCGGCAAGGCGGGCGCCCCGCCCGCGGGGGCAGCCTCCGTCTCGTCGTTCCTGGGGTCGTCGTCCACGGCTCACCTGTCTCCGGTCGCCGACGATTCTACACACCGGCGCCCGGCTGAGGTCCGCCGGTCGCGGGGGGGCAGGGGCGACCGCCGGTGTCGGCCGCGCAGGGGGGAGAGGCCCAACGGCGCGGCGGCGCCGCCGCGCCGTGTTGCGGCGCCTCGGCTGTCTGGTATACTCACGCCTCGCCAGGGGGCGCGGCGCGGCGCCGGCGGCACGGCCATCGACAGGTGCGTCGGGCCGGTCCGCGGTTCGTTGACCCCCTCGCGGAGGCCTGCTATCCTAACTTGCTTTCTGTGAAAGGGTGACAGCGTGCGCCAACTGGTGACTCTCGCTTGCCAGGAATGCAAGCGTCGCAACTACCACACCAACAAGAACAAGAAGAACGATCCCGACCGCATCGAGCTCAAG
>Ga0182027_10002859_pt1 | contig 27730 bp, 27 predicted proteins | sample 712E1DmetaG_FD_121300 | JGI IMG/M metagenome (GOLD analysis project Ga0182027, IMG submission 121300) | Permafrost microbial communities from Stordalen Mire, Sweden - 712E1D metaG (Illumina Assembly) | ecosystem: Environmental > Terrestrial > Soil > Wetlands > Permafrost | place: Sweden...
CCCCGATAATAGCCAAGGCACCATCTCAGCGATTTCTGAATTGAAACATCACACAAAAATGGTTGCTTTCGGCATAGGCGGCGACCTGCGAAGCTCAGAACACCTCACTCAAAAACTGAAAGAATTTGGCTATACCCAAGTGTTCGGGGTCTCTTCAGTGAATGAAATTCCAAGAAAACTCGTGGGCATTATAGCGCCCACCTAATTAGTTTGGTGACCTGTATGAGCAACGTTGTCTTAACAGCTTACAACGTGAAGAAGGGGCAAAAAGGCACAATCGCAAATGACATAAGCGGTGAAGCTCAAAGTGTGGCCTACCTACTCAAGTTTGTGGTTTTTCGATGCCTATGCCTAAACTGTAGATTTATATCACTCATTGGTTGAGTGAATACATTGGTGAGGAGACTATGGTTATGAAAAAAATAACGGTAGCCGTTTTTACCTCGTTATTGATGGTTGCAATTTTTGGTTCACCAACGTTTAATCAGGTTCATGCCATTGGAGTGGATACCACCATTAAAGTGGGACTGTTCCCAGAAGGCATTGCTTATGATTCAAGCAAAGGCGAGATGTATGTTGCAAATTGGCTTTCGGATTCAGTATCAGTTATTTCTGATAGCAACAATACAGCGATTGCGAATATAACTGTCGGTTCTAATCCAGACGGCATAGTCTACGATTCTGGCAAAGGCGAATTATTCGTAACTAACTATGCATCAAGCCATCCGACAGGTACGGTTTCTGTGATATCTGATAGTAACCATTCGGTTATCGCCACCATACCAGTTGAATCCATGCCTGACGGAATTGCATACGATTCTTCAAGAAACGAAATATTTGTTGCCAACTACGGTTCGGGTAATGTATCGGTAATATCTGATGACAGTAATGCCGTTGTCACAACCATTGGTGTAGGGTCAAAACCAGTTGGTATTTCTTTTGATTCCAACAAGAATGAAGCGTTTGTTGCTAACTCAAATTCAGGCATGATATCAGTTATTTCAGATGCAAGTAACACCGTTGTGGCGACAATCGCAGTTTCTAATAGCCCTTATATCAATCCCTACTTCTTAGCATATGATTCTAACAAATCAGAGACGTTTGTAACTACCACTAACACCAACCCAGAGACAGGTTCACACACTGTAGCGGTTATTTCAGACATCTCCAATACGGTAGTTACATCAATAACTGTTGGATTTAATCCAAATGGAATAGCATATGATTTCTTGAGAGGTCTGTTATTCGTGGCCAACTATGCAGACAATACTGCCTCAGTTATTTCAGACTCAAACAATTCAGTCATCGCAAACGTGACTGTAGAAACAAACCCTGTTTGGGTAGCTTATGACTCAGGTAAAGGAGAAATATTTGTTTCCAACTCTGGCGATAACACGGTTTCAGTCATATCAGATTCCACAAATGCCTCTATAACCCCAACTTCATCAATACCTGAATTCTCAATACCCATGATTATCCTTGCACTGACTCTTTTTTCAGGGATTTCAGTAATTATAATTCACAAGCGAAAACAACAACTAGCTCGTATTACTGCCAACTAAATAGTGCCAACATCCACAGCGACCCATGAGTACAGAACTATATATGCCTACTTGGGAAAAGGTCATTGTTTTAAGTTTGCGGTTTTTAGCTGCCTTCTTCAGTCAACAATGGTTACGTTTTGGATATGATTAAGGCAGGTTCGAAATGGAAATGGAATACTAGCCACTTGATGTAGGAATGGGAGAGATTATTGGCTTAGAGTTTGAAACTGTAGACTTGACGCATAGAATCATTTGGTTGGAATTTGCATTGTCCACCACCATTTGAAGCCCTGAGAAACTGCATCTAAGTCCTTGACGTGCTTCGAAACTTTGGCTTGAGTTATTAATGAGCGTCTGTGCCGTTACTTGAAAAATAGGCATTGTTGCGACAAATCCATTTTGAACATCATTATACGTTATGTAATAAACAGTGCTTCCAAATTTTATCGAATAGGTCTGAGCATACGTAAGAGAGACTTTGGTATAACCTGAAAGCGAATCAGCCACAAAGAATTCATAGCCAAAAATGGCTCCAACAGCTACAGCCATTACCAAAACAACCGCTATGATTTTTCTCTTCTGCAATTAATGGGTTCCTCTGTTCCTTCTAAGCCGTTGTACACTTTATCATTACTTTGGTTAATCATCATTCGTGTGAGCTCTTTAAACTATCTTTTAGAACATGGAAATCTCAGAGGGCTATGGGAGTATTCGCCCAAGCGTGAGAAAAGGTCTACTTAGCTAATACCGTTTCAGGAAGAATTAGTCCAAACAGGCGTTACAATCCAATTAGAATCTACACTTAAACCAGAAATTTCTATACTAATCTGAGCAGATTGTCCTCCTTCTAAATCTGTTAGGGAATAACTGTCATTGGCTGGAATCCATGCTCCAACTCCAAATCCCATAAAACTTCCTGAAGTTAATGGAACAGTTACGTTTATCGATACTCCTTCAGTGCTCAAAAGAGTATTATTATACACGGGTAACTCGCCATATGCTACTACGTGTAATCCTGCGTTGTGTGCCGTGCCTTCTCCAGTGTTAGTTACTGTGCCATTAATATTGAGTGTAAAAAAGCCCGCTATCCCTCCAGCAGTACTTGAGACGCCTTTGGTCACGGTTAAATTCGTTACAAGATTCGCAGGCATTTGGCTTTCAAGGTTTGAGAGTTGGTTCGTAAGATTTGTTTAGAGAAGCAATCTTAGAGTTATCACTATTAACTATTACTTTATAATAAAAAGCTGTGCCAGCAATCGAACTTACAAAGAGTACAGCTATTAAAACTGATATAACTGCTATTTTTTTGTTCATTCTACCTCTGTTCCGTGCGACATGTATTCGCCTTACTTTAGTTGTGCTAATTGGCTTTTTAAACTATCTTTTAGAACAATTGGACTTTCGGTACCTAACTATCACAGCAACAGAGAACACAGAAAGAAGCAAAGGCACAACCATCAGCCAAGACAACTCTGGAACTGCAGGATTCTGTGTTGTGACAGTTTGCTCGGCAGCTGGTATACTAATCGCCAAGACTGCACCGTTTTGTCCGTTTTTCATAGTTGTAACATAAACGTATGTCCCGTTGGGCGAAATGGCTAAACCAAGAGGCTCGCCTAAAAGGGGTAAACTTGACGCCATCTTGTTCGTGGCTGTATTTATTATAGAAACTGAACCGTTGCCAAGAGGTCCTGGTCCTGGGGTGTTCGGCGGAGCTGGCAAAACTGTGACATAGGCATATTCACTATTGGGCGTAAAAGCTACATATTCGGTGTCGTTTCCACCAACGGTTATGTTTTCTGTTTCCTTGTTCGTTGACGTACTTACCACTGAGATATAATCCGCCACTGAGATATCGTGCGTAACGTATGCGTACTTGCCGTTTGGTGATATCGTCACACTCAAAGGCCAGAGTCCAACAGGAATCGTAGTTGTCACAGTATTCGTAGCTGTGCTTATTACCGATAATAAACCATTATATCCGTAACTTGTAACATAGGCATGTTTGCCGTCTGGTGTCAGAGCTACACTGGACGTACTTTTCCCAATAGATATCGTTGCAGCTACCGTGTTTGTGGCTGTGCTTATAACTGAGACTGAATTGTTGTCACTTAATGCATCGTCGTTTGCAACATAAACATATTTGCCGTTTGGCGTTACAGCCACACCTGTAGGGTCGTTTCCAACGGTTACTGTTGCCGTTAGCATATTCGTGGCTGTGTTTATCACCGAGACCGTATTGTTACCGACATTCGTAATATAGGCGTATTGACCGTCAGGGGTAACAGTCACAGCATTAGGAAGACTGCCCAAATTTACCGTAGCCACCACAGTATTCGAAGCTGTGCTTATCACCGACACGGTGCCGCTGTTTTGATTTGTAACATAAGCATATTCACCGTTGGGAGTGAAGGCCACGCCATAGGAACCATTTCCAATGGGTATGCTTGCAGTTAACGTCTGTGCTGAAACTGGCTGAGGCAATAATGCAATAAGGCAGAATGAAAAGAAGACTGCGATAAGAATGCATCCGACCCTAAGTAGCTTGTTCATATACTAAAGCGCCAATTTGTCTTTGAGCGTTTAGGATATTAAAGTTTTTTCCGAAAGGTGTCGTAAACTACCAACATACTTCATGCAGAATGTCAGCAAAAATGTGAGACGCCATCCAGGCAAACAATTTGTTGCTGTAACCTGCCATTGCGGGTTTTGCCTGACTTTCAGGGGATCGGTATTGGCAAAAGACTGCTCAATTTTGTTGCTGAAATCTACACTTCCCAGATTAACTTGCCCTTCTATCTGGTTACGAGTAATCCGCAGCTTGTTCGAGGCAACATGGATAATTGGCGGGTAAAGCGTGTTGGTCACGGTAGCAGCGGAAGAAACGATCGCAGAATTAATCGAGAACTAGTCAACTCCAATGCCAAAAGGCGCCTAACCGTGACACTACAGTACGTTCCAAGAAGAAAGGCATAGTGACTCAAAAAATTCTTGAAAAAAGGTTTTGCAGGGGAGGTTGCGGACCAAAACTTTCAAGGGAAAACAAATCAGGTACTGCCGAGTCTGTTACGGCCGCTTGGTTCTCCATCAAGCTGGATATAAGGCAACACATATTTAGCATCGTCAGCGAGTTTTCAGAAACCTCCTTTGCTCCACACCTTTCCTGTTTCATAGCAGAAAGCAAGAGTGCATAATAGGGTCCCAACGGTCGCAAAAAAGTAGAATCGAGTTATTACTGTCGGTCTAAGAAAGGTTAATTCTGCCACTAGAAGTAAAACGGCGAAAACAGAGTAAAATAAGTATCTTGGAATTAAAAAGCGGCTAATTTTTATGCAGTCCTCTAGAACAACTTTGTTAATAACATAGTTGCCGTTTTCTTTTTTTATAAGACCTGCTTCTTCAAGTTTGTCCAAGTGATAGGCTGCTAAGGATGGAGTGCTGAGACTGAGCGCTCTTTGCATTTCTCTCACACCTACTGGCTTGCCATTTTTTAGCAAGTATCGGTAGACATCGAGGCTTGTTCCTTTCAATGTATCCTCTGGCTGATCAATAGCTGGCGTTGACTGCTGCACCCTGCGAATTTACCATGAACTCGGCTAATTTAGGTATTCCCATGTACTAATTCTAGAAAGCAATGTTCAAACCAATAGAACGGTTATCTTACACTTGTTCAAAAGCGTAGGATTAAGTTTACGATCGCATATTTGAAATATGAATTTACGAAAGTGAGCTAGATGAGTGAGCACAAAAACAAATTACTTCTTGCTATTGTCATAGCGGCAATTGCAGTTATTCTTTTAGGTACGGTCAGCTACACATTTTTTCCAGCTGAGCCAAAGACGCAGTCGCACATTATGGGTGCTTTTTCTTATGTAGGTTTCGAAAAATTATCGGCGATTACTATATCAAATGATGGGACTGTTAACTCGACCGCATTCACCGAAGCTGGTGATGTCTACACACAAACCGGTAATGTAGTTAACCAAACCATCATTGTGCAAAAAAATAATGTCGTCATTGAAGGTTCAGGATACTCGCTCTCAGGCTCAGATATTGACCTTCAACAAGAAAATAACGTAACTATAAGAAACATGCAATTTACAAATGCCAGCAGCATCACGCTAAACGACACGAGCAACTGCCTCATCACTGCAAATACCGTAGTTAAAACGCCGAATTTATACTTGTTATGGCTTGATCTTGAAAACTCCAACAATAACGTTGTTACGCAGAATAATCTTACATGGGCAAATATCGAGCTTATGTTTTCCTCAAACAACACACTGACAGACAATTCCTTAAGTGACGTGCTCTCGCAAGGAATAATTCTGACCTGGAGTCAGAATAATACTATTAGCAAGAACTTTTTTGAAAACGTATTAACTCCTGTGGAAGACGACGACAACTTTAATGTGGTCAGTTACAACACTATGGTGAACTGCAGTCAAGGAGTGAGAGTTTTAGGTTCAGGTAACACCGTGTTTGGAAACAACATGACATTCGCGAGCTTGGGATATCAAGGTGAAGATTGGACGACTGGCGTTGTTATCGATGGTTCAAACAACACTGTCTACCGGAATACCATCGAGGGATATGCTTTTGCAGGCATCTCCGTTGACGGAAATACACTTATTGATAATGGTTCATACGCCGGTTTTTCAGGCCCAGATCAGGGCATGGGAAACACATTCTTTGAAAACATAATCGCATGCAACAAATACGGCGTCCTTCTAGGGCAAGAAGGGTTCTCAGCAGTAGATAATAATTCCTTCTATCATAACGACTTCATTAACAATTATCAAAATGTGTTAGTTTGCTCTCCAGACTCGGCAGCAAGCAACGACGGCGCATCTTATTTCGAAAATTCTTGGGATAACGGCTCTCAAGGCAACTATTGGAGCAACTATCAGGAACAAGATCCTCTTGCAACTGAGATAGGGAATTCAGGAGTAATGAGCATACCTTACATGATTGATGGCCACAATTCTGATGCGTACCCGCTTGAAAGCCCTTACATGTCAGAAAACGTCAGCGCTTATCCCAATCCTTTTGCAGGGCAAGCAGATTTTCCATATGCAATTTACCAGGTGTTCCCTCTCGAAAATGACGTGGACTTTGCCGATAACCAATATGCCATTTCTGTGGACTTTTACACCCTTCCACCAAACGTGACTCTGCAATTGAACCCCACTGCAACCATAATCAATGCAACTGTAACCAATTTGAGAACGTACACATTCTACCTAGCTGAGCCTCTACCTTCATCAACGAATTATATCGCCACCGTAATCTTTGGAGATGGCAACGACACCCAGAGCTACACGTGGAACTGCTTCACTACGCCCTCATAATTTTCTGAAAAATTGATGCCTATCTTTTATCAGGTTGTTAAGTGCCTAAATTTCTGTTTTGTTGAATGATTACTCGGAAGAGCTATCAAAGCAAGCGGCATTTTGGGATCGGCAGCGCAGCGAATCAATCAACGCAGTAGCATTAGTTCAGAGGAACCTGTGGATTTATCGGCTATTCCAATGCTTGAAAAAGGCGCTGTTTTGTGTGATTCTCGTGGAGAAGGAGCGTTCCAAGATTGACTCAAGACCTCGAAGCAGAAGAATGCCCCGATGCTTACCAGAACCCTAAATGTCCCTATGTCACTATGATTAATCAGCATTCAAGCGACATCCACCAAATTAAAAATCCCCTGATAGGCGAAGACTTGCAGGACGGCTTAGTTGCTGATGTACAAACGCTCAAAACTTATTTTCGAATAACTACAGCCGGCCTTGTAATTGTCGTGCCTATTGCCGTTGGCCACAAGCACATTCTAAGTGCCTTTTCATTTTTTCAGTTTTTTGATGTAGACCATTAATGCTGCTGTTACTGTCATAACTATGGCTATGCCGATAATGACAGATGGAAACTCTGGAATTGTTGGAGACGGTGAGTGTGGAGACGATGGACTTGGTGAAGAGGCTTGTTTGGGGTTTGTCACGGTCGAAGCGGAAAACGGAACCATTAGAGGATAGCGGTCGATAGCGGTTCCCAGAATTGCGGTTCCCGTTATGGCGGTGCCGTTTGCGTAATCATCCGAGTATGTCGTGCTGTCGATTATCGCATAGGGTGTGTCGCCTATTCCCGAATGGTCTATTTCCGTGGCGTTCGGGTACCTTGACAGGTAATCGCTCCAGTAGTTTCCGATGGAGCCGTAGTCCCATTGTCCGGCGGGAGACAGCGGAACTACATCCTGCATGAATGGTACGCCGATTGGAACATAGAGTATTTGCGTATTGTTTATGAAATTGTTGGAATACAGGAGTTGGAATCCGGCGCTATTTACATTCGCGCTTAGAGTTCCCAGAACCAGTGCCACGGCGTTGTTTGTTACGTTGTTCTGCGCGATTGTTGTTCCGTTGCTGTTCAGAATGTCGAGCGCCCAGTTGTTGCTTGTTAATTGGTTTTGCGTTATGAGGTTGTCGTCTCCTTGTGGACGAGTAGCTCCTGTGTCGATGAGAATCGCGGCGTCACTACTTCCGGATATACTGTTTTCGCTAACGACGTAATTGTCGGCGTATATTGAGACGGCTTGATAGTTGCCAGCGAACACGTTATTTGTTATGGTGTTGTTGTTAAAAGCGCCGTAGACTCCAGCTTTCCAACCAGTCACATGCAGGTTTTCGACGGTTACGTTGCTAGCCATTAAAGTTATCGCTATGGCGTTCTGGCTTATGCCGGGACCTTGAAGAGTATGGTTGGCTCCGTCCACCACGATATTCCCTCTTTCTACGGTAATGGAGCTGTTAAGATTCGCGGTTATGATGCAGGTGTTTTCTGCCATTTGTATGGCAGGACTCGAAGGCGTGACGCTTCCGTCAGCGTTGATGATTATTCCTGCAAGAGATTGAGCTTTAACAGGTTGAACGGCAATTATGCATGATGAGATTAAGATGACGAGAATAAGCACTAAAGCGAAAGCTTTACGCATACCCATCCTACTTCATCTGCTTGTGTTTCTTAAAGTAAACCAACAAACCAGCAACCACAACCATTGCTGATGCTACTGAAGAAGCGGCAACAGTCAGGATTGGAAAAGGCTCTGGCTTAGTTAAGCTTGGTTGATACGTCTTAGTTAAGAAGGTTACAGTGGCAAAACTATGGGAACCGTCATGTGTATTAGCGTAGACCGTTAATGTGTGGTTACCGTCAGGGATTTCGCTGAAGTTTACAGTTATTGAAGCATTAAGTGCGTCAATACCATTTGGCTGGACGCCGAATACTTGGTGAATACCCTCAATCCAATCTGCTTCGTAATAAACACTGTCAATTATCCAAAAGTACGAAGCTACGTTTACGTTTAGCGTAAAGTTGTTTGTTTGCAATACAGTTTGATTTTCAGGAGATTCTATTTCACAGATTGGAGGTACATGTGCAAGTTGGTCTGCTGGTGGCTGCAGAACAGGTGAATTTGTGTGCCAAAGAGTAAAAGAAACAGTTGGTTCTGGCGGTGTCGTAGTTGCAACAGTTGTGGGTTCAGGAGTAGATGAAGGTAAAGCGGTAGATGGCGATGCATAGGTTGTGGAGAGAAGCTCTTTTTGTTGATTAGATACGTTAACTGCGCTTAATGCTAAAGCAACTAATGTGAGAAGCGTTAATGTCACCGTTTTTCTTTTCAGGCGAAACACCCTGCATTAAGAGAATATGAAGGCGTGACTTTTAACTCTCCCAGAAGAACAAAATGTTCCGCAAAAGGAACAGTCTTTATCAGGGACGAAGCGCGACTATTTTTAAGGTAAATAGATTTTTCAAGTTTCTACTTATTTTTTTGCCGAAATGAAGACTTGGTCCGCTTTGGCGTCATGGTTTGGAGAAACGGGCACAATCACTATAAACTGAAGCAGAGTTCTGTTGTGTAGTCTCTGCACTTATCGGTTTAGTTTTCAATCTCTTTCTAAATATTAAGACAACCACCGCGGCAACAAAAACGACCACAACTACCACCCCGACTATAATGAATACACTGTTTGACGACGCAGGAGAAGAACCTAAAGCATAAACTTCGCCATCACCGGAGCCAACATAGATAATTCCATTCACGACAACAGGAGACGAATCACCACCATTTGTGCTGTATTTCCAGAGGTTTCGGCCATTAGTAGCATTTAAAGCATAAACGTAACCTTGTGACCCCCCTACCACGTAGACTACGTCGCCGACAATGGCGGGCGAGGAAGAAACAGTGTTACCGGTGTTGTAATTCCAAATTCGAATGCCGTTAGTGGCATTTAGAGCATAAATATTGCCATCAAACGAACCGAAGTAGACTTTGCCGTTGTCAACTGCAGGCGATGACTCAACAGCGTCACCGGTAGTGTAATTCCAGAGTTTTGCTCCGTTAGTAGCGTTTAGAGCATAAACGTTGTGATTATAGGATCCTATGAAGATTAAGCCGTTGGCGACGGCAGGTGAGGACTTAACCGGGTTGCCGATGGCAGTGTAATTCCAGAGTTTAGCACCGTTAGTAGCGTTTAGCGCATAAACGCCGTCATAGGTGAGGAAAGAAAAAGGACCAAAATCCGCTGTGCCTATGTAAACTACGTTATTAACAACTGCAGGCGACGAATCCACAGCAGCGCCGGTGTTGTAGCCCCAAAGTTGAGAGCCGTTTGTAGCGTTTAGGGCATAAACATTGTTGTTATCGGAGCCTACGTAGACTACTCCGTTGACAACAGTTGGAGAAGACTCTACACTGCTGCCGGTGGTGTAAGTCCAAAGTTTTGCGCCGTTAGTAGCGTTCAAAGCATAGACGTTACCGTCCCATGAGCCAACGTAGACTACACCGCCTACTATAGCAGGACATGAAGAAACACCAAGGCTACCAGTGCTGTAGTTCCAGAGTTCGACTCCGCTCTTAGCGTTCAAAGCATATACAGCGTCCGTTGTCGAGCTAGGGGATATTGATTGTCCAACAGGCACTGCACCTACAGCGGAGCCTACGTAGACTATGCCGTCGACAACAGCAGGAGAAGAACCAACATATCCGCCTGTAGACGAATTAGCGATAGTGGATTTCCAGAGTAGTTGGGGCGTAAGCACTGCATTGCCCGTTCCTACACCATCGTGAGACGGGTCTGAGCGGAACATAGGCCAGTCAGCGTTTGCAAATGGAATCAAAACTGCGCTGGAAAGAAAAATTATGCAAAATACTGTTGTTATACGAAGCCTGTTCATGAATGAAGCACCGTACAATCCTTTTTGTTCTGAGAACTATAAGATTGGTCTATCGGTTCTCTACCGATTTTTTTTGACACTAATGCTACCGCACAAACGGACACTACAACCATTAGTAACAATACTAAAACGATAGCAACAGCGCTGAACTCTAGTACCGTTGGCGTTTGTGACACAGATGTTGCTGGAGTGGGAGACGCGGACGTGCTTGAGGCATCCGATATTATGGAAACCGTACCCGTGAAAGAACTTGCTGCAAAGACTTCACCTTTACCTGAATCATATGCTTGGCCACCACCGCCAGCTGTTATATTAGCGATTATTGTATTGGTGCTGTCCGAAATGACCGAAACTGTGATGACTGTTGTGAATGGATTCGCGAGACCCGTGGCATTGGTGCTGTAAAAGAAAAGTTCGCCCTTTCCGGAGTCATAAGTTATCACAAAAGGATATCCATTGATTAGCAAGGTCTTAATCACTGAATTACTTTTATCAGATATGATAGAGATTGTTTGGGAATCCGAGTTAGTTACAAATATTTCGTTTTTGCCCGAGTCGTAAGCGATGCCTTGGGGATTACTTCCCACGGTTATGGTTGCTATAGCTGTGTTGCTACTGTCGGATATAACCGAAATCGTGTTGGATGAGGCATTGGGGTTAGATGAATTATTGGGTGGAAGATTTGTTGCGAATATCTCTCCTTTCCCCGAGTCATAGGCCATGGCTAAGGTGCCGTAGGGTACAGTTACGTTTGCAACCACGGTATTCGTCGTATCTGATATTACGGAAACAGCCTTAGAAAGCGCATTGGCAACGAAAATTTCTCCTTTGGCAGAATCATAAACTACGCCTTCGGGTTCACCCCCCACCAGAATTTTACCAACGATACTGTTATTGCTATCTGAAATCACTGCTACCTCACCGTTGTAGGCGAAAGAAAGAGATACAAAGAGCTCAGCCCTGCCTGAATCGTAAACGATCCAACTCGCTACGCCAATCGGAACGGGATTCCCTAATGGAATAGTTGCAACTACAGTGTTAGTAGTATCAGATATGACCGAGACTGTTCCAGCGTTGGTATTGACTACGAAGATTTCGCCTTTGGCAGGATCATAAGCCACGCCCGATGGTTCCTGTTGTACAGTTATTGTGCCAGTTACTGCAATTGCATGGACTGCATTGGCTGCTGACAAGACAAGAATTATTGCTAGAAGAAGTGAGGCAAAGAAAGTTTTCTTAAGGACTTTCATGAAAATGCTTTCCGCTTAGATTTTAGACGAACAAAAGTTACTACGATAACGCCCGATAGTACCATCGCCAAAATGAGCGCCTCGGTGCTGAACTCTGGTACAGTTGTTGGCGACACGGATGTTGCTGGAGCGGGAGAAGCGGGAGACGCAGACGTGTTGGAGGAATCTGATATCACCGAAACCGTGTTGGAAATAAAATTGGTGGTAGGGTTGAGAAGAGAGGGTTCGAAAAGAGTATTGGTTACGAATGTTTCGCTCTTGCCTGAATCGTAAGCAACGCCATAGGGAGCTTCTACGGGTATGATTGCAACTACCGTGTTGTTGCTGTCCGATATGACCGAGGTTGTGTTGTCATAATTATTGGTTACGAATACTTCGCTCTTGCCTGAATCGTAAGCAACGCCATAGGGACCTTTTCCAACGGGTATGGTTGCAACTACCGTGTTGTCGGTGTCCGATATGACCGAAACCGTGTTGTCATAATTATTGGTTACGAATATTTCGCCCTTGCCCGAATCATAAGCTACACCAAAGGGGTAGTTTCCCACGTGCACGTTAGCAACGACGGCGGGAGATGGAACCTGCGTAAAAGGTGTTGGAGCTGTGGTAGGAACAGGAGTTGGAACTGTCGTGGGAACAGGAGTTGGAGTTAGCGTAGGAGTTGGAGTTGGCGTAGGAACAGGAGTTGGAACTGACGTAATAGCGCTGTCCGATATAACTGAGACAGTGCCGGAGCCCTGGTTAGCTACGAATATTTCGCCTTTTCCAGAATCATAAGCAACGCCATTGAGTCCGTTTCCCACAGGTATGGTTGCTACCACGGTGTTGTTACTGTCAGATATGACCGAAACCGTGCTGTCATGACCATTGGCTACGAATATTTCGCCTTTTCCAGAATCATAATCTATGCCATCAGGATTATTTCCCACGTTTATGTTTGCCACCACGGCGTTAGTGCTGTCCGATATGACTGAAACCGAGGAGGAGGGATTGGTCCCTGTGGCGGTTTCAAGGGTTACGAATATTTCTCCCTTGCCAGAATCATAAGCTATGGCACCCGCTCTGCTCAGCGTTTCTTCTCCTACCGGTATGGTTGCTACGGCGGTGTTGTTGCTGTCCGATATGACCGAAATCGTGCTGGTCCCAGCTACAACTCCCTCATTGGCTACGAATATTTCGCCCTTGGCAGAATCATAAGCCACAGCCCCAGGGAGGTTTCCCACAGTTACCGTGGCAGTTACTCCAAGAGCGTGGACTGCGTTGGCTGCTGTCAGGGCAAGAACTATAGTAATTAGAATCAGGATAGCTGAGGTTTTCTTCAGATTTCCCATAAAGGCTTGTTAGCGTTAATTACCTTATACGGCTTTTGCACTTTAGGTGAAAAAAGTGCTCTTTCGATTTTTTCTTGCATGGGTAAGATTAGCCCTCTAAGATTAATGAGATGATTTTATGAGTGAAGAAAAATTTGATAGTGAAGGTTTCGAGAAACTTAAAGCGGCATTCAACGAGTATGAGGCTGAGCAGAAAAAGCGTTTCAAAAACTTTAGCGTAGGCCTGCTTAAGAATAGTAGCGCGCAAAGCCGGCTTCAAACTAACCACTCGCTCGTCGAACCTCTTTAGTTATGGAATTGGATATCCTGCTAATCCGACCAAACTTATTGTATAATTGTCGACATTGCGGTTAGATGTTGCCATATCAATCTCAACCACATACGTGTCTCGGCTACCCAACCCGATTTGACTTACACCTAAGGGTGACGATCCGGGGCTAGTTACGTCCTCTGATTGGATTGGCATATTCTTAACGTATAATTTTGCAGTCAAGCCAAAATATGCTGTCCCCGAGCTGTTGCCTGGGAAGTTATCCATTGGAGGTGGTTGCTGTGCAGTGTAATCATTTCTTACAGTGGCCTCAATGATGAAACATGCTTGACCATTATATTTTCCATAATAAGAATACGATGAAATTAGAAAAAGTTTTGAGCTATCTAAATAGCCAGCATCATTCAATTTTGCAACTGGTCCATTCTGAAGCTGTTGTACTTGATTAAACTCAACTAAAGCAATTGCTGTGCTTGCAATTAAAAGAAAAGCCAAAAGTACAGAAAGCACTTTGAAAAACTTTTTTGAACTATAAAGACGTGAATGAATTTTGGCTGAATCTTTTCTTGCAGGAGAAGCATTCTCTACAGACTGGACGGTTAATAGTGCATCCTTTCCTTGATTGGAAAGACAATATTTCCCATGTTCGTCAGTCTTGATTAAGTCGCCTAATTTGTTAAGATGATGTTGGAGTTGCCCGCTGCTTTCAATGGAGGTTTTTTTCTTTAAATCGGCAAATCCAAGAGGCTCTTCACTTAAAGCCTTTAGAATAACAATTCTTGTGGGATGGCCAAGGGCGTCGAATATTTCTGCTCTTTGTCTGTCTCTTTCGATATCTTGTTCCTCTTCCATTATCGTGCACCTCAAGGCACTCACTACACTTAGATATTTAATGCCTCGTTTGAAGACTTCCGAATAAAACCAAGTCCTGTTTTCAGGACATTAATGATTCAGTTGCTTTCTGAAGTAATTACTCATCTAAATGCTACGGGACCTGATAGCAACGGCAATTATCTAGTTTATGGGCTTTCTGTTTCAGGTAATAGCGTTCAAGCCTACGTTGATCACGGGTATGACGACATATAAGGCCTCTGTTAGGCAGCCTTGTGCCCAGTGCGACATCGACGGATCAGCACAAGAAGCAAAAACAGCAAGTGGAACTTAGAATTTTTCTTCTTTTCTTCTTCTTTTTTTTATTTGCCATTGATGATATTTTGTATCCTTAATTTTTTTTTCGGCATTTAATTTATGCTTCAGCGGAAGATACTAAGGCTAAAATTTTCTAGCGCGCGAATCTTGGGGTCAAACCGAAAATATGTAATGTTAGATTAGGAGTTTACTTCATTTTACTTCATGGAAAGACTTTAGCATGAAAGCCATAGTTAATTTCCTAACATTCAGGGGTGTTCTCTTTGAGAACAGTTTTGTTCTTCAGTGAGCATTATTAGGTGCCTCGAGGGTTAACTTGGCGGCGAAAACCAAATGATAGAAAAAAAAATAATACTATGCTCAATACTCGCCATAGCAATCGGAATTGCAACAGTCATACCAATGGAATACTTAATGGCAGCGCAAGCCCAAGAAAACGCTCAGCAAGCGAATACTGGGCTACCAACGGTTGAGCCTCTCTTCAATGTCAATGTCACATACGCTTATTGCAACCCTAACAAAATCAGTCAGACCGATACGATGACACTTAACGGCGCTGATATTGAAGCTATCGTAAACTTCACTCTGAATCCTACAGCTATAATGCCAAACGAAGATGCTCAGATTGAATATTACCAATTCGCTGTTTCATCTGACCAAGGACCAATCGTTAACATGACCTACTATGTTGCAGAGGACCCAAACAATAACACTGTTGTCGTCATAGGACCAGGAATAGTCGCCTTAAGTTACGGTCTGACTTCAGGTCCTGTTCCTTCCAATAGTCAAGGCGTGAATTATAATCCACTGAATAGCGGTTTTACTACAGGACTTGTTAGCGATTATATATTCGGAACCGACGCCAATAATCTACCACAAGCTGTCACTGACCTCCGAAACGCCCAGACATTATACATTGACGTAAGCAAAATATCAACAGTCACACTCGACGGCAATTCCACCGTCACTACACCTGCAAGCAACCAAATCCTGCAGCACATAGTCCTTACAAAAGAAGGCAACGAATTCGTATATGGAAACTATACACCCGGAACCGTACCATACCCAGTAGAGACACCATAGAATCACTTAGGTCGCTTCACACTTGGCTAACGATGAACTTGAAGGCAACACATTAACTGTCTATGCTTACGTCGTCCACGCAGCAAAACCAGTGGGAACCAGGGACGTCACACGGGGCGCAAACCTGAGCAGCACAAGCGTTGCATCCAGGCATCTGCAGAAACTTGAGGAAATGGGTTTAATCGAAAAAAATGAGTATGGCGATTACATCCTAAAGGAGAAAACAAACATCAACGGGCACGTGTGGGTTGGACGAAACCTCGTGCCACGATTGATGTTCTACTCCTTCTTTTTTCTCGGGGCTTTTGCAGCCGAGATGACAATAATATTGGCAAGCGCCCTACTAAAGGGCTTTGTGGTTCAAATCAGCTTCTACTTCTTAACGGGCATGACTGGAGTAGCCATGGCCCTCTTCTCACTTGAGGGAATCGCATTGTATCGAAAGCTTAATCCAAAGCATGTTGAACGGGGTAACAAAGTTGGGTAACAAAGAAATACTTGCCGCGTTAGAATCAGCCTTAAACACGCAGACTGTCAGTGGAAAAATCCACGGTGGCTAGAACTTTGAAGGCAACAGCTTTATGTACAAACAATTAGATTTTTTGCGTGTGTCGAGTGAAATGGCTAATTTGAGTAAAGCATTTAACTGTCGTTTTGTCAAGCATAAAGAAGAGACTTTGGACGGGTGTAACTTGAGGGATGGTTTAAGATGAGAAAAGGTTTAGCTGCAATTATAACCGTTGTCATAATTGGTGTTTTGGTTGTTTCGGCTTTTGTCACGATGGAAACCCAACACCAATCACCAGTGGCTGCCAAGAAGCCATTTTACGTGGGCGTTACCTACTGCGGCAACTCCATCACCGAGGCAGAGCAGCTTATCGATAAAGTGAAGAGTTACACTAACCTGTTTGTTTTGGATTCAACAACGTTTATGCTTGACGTCAATGGCACTCAAGAGATAGGCGACTATGCCGTCAACGCGGGGCTAAACGTTATATTATGCGAGATCAAGGGCGGGGACGGCACCGTCGTAGGTTCCATTTTGAACATGGCTCAATCACGTTGGGGAAGCAACTTTCTAGGTTTATACTTTGACGACGAGCCCGGCGGAAAGATGCTTGACGCAACAACAAACCTCTATGTTAGCAATGATACGATAGTGAAGCAGGGGACTGGTGTAGAGATACAGGTGTACCCCGTGAATGCTTCCAATAGTTACCAATTCTATGCATCAGGAGAGATCCTCACGAGCTCAAGTTCTCCAACGGAAAACACCACGGTTGATGGGGTAAGCAACGTCATTGTCAGTTCAAGCACAAGTCTGATTTACTTTCCAAACGGCACAATCGCGAGTACTCCATCCAGTAGTTATACGTACAGCAATGGGACCTATGAAATGGTTAATCAGCAAACACTGTATTATTTACCCAATGGCACAGTTCTAAACGAGGCAGGAGAAGCCGCAACCACTCAACCAGACGGAACACGTACAATCGAAAACCGTGAAGACGTAGGTATTTCTAACTCAAACTCCGACTCCGTGCCGATTGATGAGTCAGAAGAAGTTACTTTTGATCCAGGCAGTATTTCGCAGTTTGAATCCTACCAACAAGTTTGGGATTCGACGCCACTGCAAAATTCCTCTGCGGTCGCAAACGTATTTCTCAACACAGAGCATCATAACATAGGCACAATTGGCAATCAATCGGACGTTTCACTCTTCACTGCGGACTATGGCCTTGATTGGTTTGATTACAAAGGTGGTTACGATGTGGTGTTCGGCGAGTTGGGCTGGAACCAGCCCACTACCCAGAACATTGCGCTGGTTCGGGGAGCCGCGGACATGCAGAACAAGAGTTGGGGCTCAATGATTGATTGGCAGAACCTATCGCCACCTACCCTGATGAGCGGCAACCAAATGTACAATGCAATGAAGCAATCCTACGAATCGGGCGCCAAATACGTCGTTGTCTTCAACTACTCTCCTGACAACAACGGAGCAGGGCTTTTGCAGAAGGAGCAGTTTGCGGCAATTCAAAAGTTCTGGAAGGATGTGGTAGAGAACCCCAGAGAAACAAACAACGTCACAGCGGTGGATGCGTTTGTTTTGCCCACAGACTTCGGTGGTGGACTTCGTAACCAAAATGATAACATATGGGGTTTATGGCCGGGTAACAGCACTTCGCAGCAGGTTTGGAGCAACCTACAGACAGCCCTAGGCAAGTACGGCTCAAAACTCGACATAATCTACGACGACCCAGCCTATCCAGTGGGAGACCGGTACCAGCACGTTTACCTATGGAACCAAACCGCCTAATCTCCCCTTTTGGAGTCCATCGAACAACTATTTTTGCTATCAATGACTCAATCATTGCCTAGACAATAATGCAGAAATATCGAGCACTCGGCCCAATTCAGCCTACTTTTTCCAGAGTGGATAGTTCCTAAGAAGTTAGGAAGTGACTACTCCCACCTGAGCGGCGCACGTGTTCCTAGATTAGTTTGCAAAGTACCTTATGCTCCTTGATTTAGCGTTATTATGCGTATTGACAGCTGCTTCGGCTGTGAGAAGCATAATTAGAATGAAGAGTTGAGAATGAAACGTAAGCTTGGCTAATCCTCTCAAGTTATGCTGAGTTAAACTGGCAAGGTTCTTAAGGCGGCTGAAAACACGCTCCACAGCGACACGTTTTCTGTATGCAACCTTGAAAATTGTTGGCCCATGGCTTCTAAACTTTCTATCAACCCTCAAAATACCTCTAGCACCCTTGGATTGGTTCTTAGGGTAAGGAATAACAGGCAATGCCCAGAGTTCTATTGCTATCTTCCTTAGATTACCTGCGCTGTATTGAGAATCAGCGAGCAGCTTCTTTGGCTTAACATGCTCTGATGCTTTTCTCAAGAGGCTGATGGAATGTTTCTTCTCGTTTTCATTGGCAGACACAACAATCATAGCTATTGGTAACTCACTTTTGACATCAACTACCAGGTGCAATCTGTAACCAAGATCTTTGAGTCTATATACTGCCAGGTAGTATGTTAAAATAATCAGGCTTATCAAAATCGCTTGGTTGCTATTGCAAACTAAAGTTTAATTGTTTTGGTGAGTAAGGGATAAAGCTGTTTAGATGCTGTTCTAGTACTAGAACATAAGTGTTCCATGAATAGAGCTATAAGGATTTGAAAGAAAGGGTTATTGGATGATAAAAATGAAAATTCAGCCGAGATTAATTTTGTATGCTTTTCTTGGCTTATTGTTAGGCTTTTTCTTTGCTTTGCCCTTTGCGATCTATGAACTCAACATAATGGTCAATATAGTAACAAACATATTTTTTGTAGGTATTGCAGCCGCTAGCACGATTACAGCAATCATATTAATCTCTAACCGAAAAACGAATAGTTACTGATGGTTAGTATCTTAATGGGCTTCTGAAAATTCAAAATGAATTTAGACTTAGATGACTGTTTGATTAGTCTTATGCTATAATATCGCTAAGAAACTTTATCATCAATATGTGAAATCGGTTCAATCAAATTATGCTATAGCTTACATTGCATTCGCCCTACGGGACTTGAAAATAGACTCTGTTGATGATCGCATTACCCGTTGGGTAGGCAGGGTCCAAAGGGTAGGATTCGTTACCAATAAAAGAACTATGCCCATTGACTAAGACACTTTGCCCACTTACTTCAACAATGTTAGGTATCGTTGATGTATAAGTGTGAGTTATTCCGTTGCCATCCACATAACAGCCTACATAAGAGCTGCCTTGCGGTAAAGACGATATAAAAAGTTGCAGGCTCGATTCGTTGGCGAAAAAGATACCTGTTGGGTGAGCAGGATCAAAGGGAGCGGATTCATTATAAAGAAAGACACTTTGTCCGTTGGCTAAGGCGGCGTTTTCTTTTTGGAAAACGGTCTTTTGAACCTGCATGGTTGAATAGCCTAATATCAGAGCTGTGCAAATAAGAATGCCCAATAACAGGGCTATGGCAATCGTATATCTACGTTTTTTAGAAGGCCTGGAAGCGATGGCATTTATGTTTTGTAGTCTTTGGGATATTTGTGGGTGTGTGGCAAGTATTGCGGGTCTATGAGCAAGAGGGGATACAAGAAACAGCCCGGACGAAAGCCTATCTGCAAGATTGGGCTTAGGAAACTCCTGCACCACTGCTTGAACCTTTGTAAGTACACTGGCCATCAGCGCAGGTTTGTCAAGTAAAGCGGCACCTTTCTGGTCAGCAAGCAGCTCACGTTCCTTTTGAGACTGGGAAGCCGTGAAATATGAGAGTGGGTTAAAAAAGGAAAGAATGGTCAATGCGTATGTTGTGCTTTTGAAGATGTAGTCTCTTGCTTTGACATGGGCCAATTCATGGGACGCAACAGCTGTTAACTCGTTGAGGTCAAGCATGTTTAGAAGTCCCAATGAAAAAACTATCACTGCATTTCGCCCGTAGCCAACTGTGAAGGCATTAGGCAGTAGATCATCGATTAAGCCGACTTTCGGCTCAGAAATACGGAGCTTGTGGGCGGTTTCCTTAACTTTTTCTTGAAGAGACCCGTACTCTTCCTTAGCCATCATAACAACATGGAAACGCTTGAGGGCTATTTTCCTTCCGAAAAACATCATGATTAGCAGATAAGTTGTGGCTGCAGCTGCTCCGCTGATGCATAGTAAGCCTGTGAACGAGAAGAAGCTGGGAGCCGAAGCAGCAACGCCCATGCCGGCTGGAACTAAAATCTGAGGCACAAAAGGCGTTGTGATTATTTCTGTTTGGGGGTGGAACAGCAATAACACGCAAACTGGAATGAACAGCGGTATGAGCCATATGATGCTTTGAATCCGCCTTGACATAAAGGGGTTAAGTTTCAAAAAGACCTTGACACCGACAAAAGCTATAGAAAGAAACACTAAAGAATAGAAGAAGTATGGCTGAAAGATCTGAAACAGGAAATCATTTAAGCCTACCATAAATGGTCATTGCTTCTTTTCCTTTATTGTTTTATCGATTTTTTCTTTCAGAGCTTCCAAATGCTGGCCATTGGCCGCGGCTTTTTCGACAAGGCAGCTGGTGACGAGTTCGTCGAAGTTGTCTATGAGGCTGCTTAATACTTGGCGGACTGCGTCTTCTTTGAATTTTTGTTCTTCAAGTTTGGGCCAGTAAACATAGTAGAGGTATGCGCCGCCTTTGCTCTTTTCGATTTTCCTGTCAAGTAGACCTTTCTCGTAGAGTCTGTCCATCGTATTCATGATGGTGGTGTAGGCGACTTGTTTTTTCTTTTTTAATTCTTCGAGTACTTCTCTTACTGTTATGGGTCTCTTTTTAGAGCACCATATCGTTTGAAGTATACTTGCTTCCAGTGGCCCTAAGAAGGCTTCCAGCTGTTTTCCCTCAACGTTATACTGCGACACGGCCGTTTTTTTGTCTGCTGACGTTGTGCTTCCTCAAGTACCATAAGGGATGGTAGGCTTTTAACTTTTTCCACAATTAGGCTTGGGATGGGTGAATGGTCTTTCTCGGGTTTATGATTACCTACTACCGCAGATAGTAAGCCTTATAAGACCTACCACTAATGATGGTAGGAGTAATCAGGAGGCAAAAAAATGGGAATACTAACCAGAGCAACCAAAAACCTGACAAGAAGAAAAACCAGAGCACTAATAGTAATCATCGCATTAAGCCTCGCCCTAACACTCGTAATTATCCTGCCCCCAAGCATTAACGCAGGCAAAGCAACCACCCAAACAATAATCAACGACCTAAACAACAATGCCAACTTCATTAAATCAACGGTAAGTGCCGCAGCAACCGAAATAGACTGCAGCCTTCCGACCCAATTTAACTTGCCGCCTCCCAATGCTACCGGCACATATCACGTCACCGTAGTCCAACCGCTTATGAACGAATCATACTACTCTAATCTAACCTCAATCCCCGACGTCAACAACGTTGTGCCGATACTGAACCAAGACGAATACAAAGATAATTACCCAGTTTACCTTTATGGCGTACCGTTAGATAACGCTTCGCTGCTAAGCAGTTACCCGTCGCTTCTGCCAGCCAACATCACTGAGGGGCGAAATCTGCAAGCAGGCGACAGCGATGATATCATTCTAGAAGAGCATCTCGCACAGCAGTTTGATGTCAGCGTAGGTGGAACATTTAACATTTTAGGGAAAAACTTTACGGTGGTGGGTATTGAAGGTCAGGAAGCACTCAATGCAACTGCCCACGCCACCATGAGTCTGACTGATCTCCAAGCTCTCACTAACACGGCTGGTCAAGAAACGACATTCAAAATATTTGTCGACAACATCGATAACGTAGAAACAGTCTCAGCCCGAATCAGCAGCATATACCCGACTATGCAAGTTTCAGCTGGTCTATCTCAGGTAAACTCAGCCCAAGAACTACAAACTAGCATTGACGAACAGGTGCAAGCAGCCCAAAATAACCTGAATCAAATCCAAAGCAGCGGTCTAGAGGAAATAAGTATTGCCGTTGTCGCAGACGCTGCAATAATACTATTCATAATGCTATACAGCGTACGGGAGCGAACCAAGGAGATCGGTACACTCAAAGCAATGGGTGCCAGTAATCTAACAATTCTTGGGCAGCTCATGCTTGAAGGGGTCTTACTGAGCATAATAGCCGCCATAGTCGCCATAGCCATCAGCGTATTCGTTGCACCAACAATAGCTAACCTATTACTGCCGCATTCAATAGAAAGCGCAACTTTTGGTTCAACAGGATTTTCTATTGGGAGAAACCCTGGGGGATATACTCCAATCTCAGTCACTATAACTCCAGAAACTATGCTGTTGGGATTAGGTACTGCCGTGTTGTTAGGTGCGCTTGGAAGTTTGTATCCTGCTTTGAAAGCTGCTAGAACAAGACCCGCGGAGGCAATGAGATATGAATAATGATTTAGTACTGAAAATTGAAAACTTAACCAAAACCTACAAACTAGGCAAACGAGACGTACAACCCCTAACCAACCTCAACCTTGAAGTAAAAAAAGGCGAGTTCACAGCAATCATGGGTCCCTCTGGCAGCGGCAAAACCACACTTCTCAACGTCATCGGCTGCATCGACAAAGCATCAAGCGGCAAAGTTCTCATAGACGACGTAGACATTGCAAAACTGCCCGAATCAAAACTCTACAAAATCCGAAGAGATAAAATAGGCTTCATATTCCAAAACTTCAACCTTGTTCCGTATCTGAACGCTCGGGAAAACGTCGAATTAGCTATGGAGCTTGCGGGCAAATTTAAGGGGCAGCGAAGACAACGAGCAAAAGACCTTCTTGCCACCGTAGGCTTGTCAGGGCGAGAGCAACACCGACCCCAACGATTAAGCCAAGGAGAGCAGCAGCGGGTTGCCATTGCACGTGCTTTAGCCAATGATCCGGCAATAATCTTGGCTGACGAACCCACAGGAAACTTGGATGTAACCAATAAGCAGGAAATTGTGAAACTGCTAGCAAATCTCAACCAAAAACAAGGCACAACCATCATAATGGTAACACACGATGAGCAGGTTGCGGCGCAGACTCAACGAATGTTGTATCTAAGTGACGGGAAAATAAGCGAAGATAAACAAGCTCAAAAAGAAACGCCTAAACACTCAAAGGAGAACCCTCAAGAATGAAACGAGGAACAATTAAGGCTTTGAGCGTTGGTTGTATCCTTCTCTCCTTCTTTCTCTGTGGTTTAGCACTGTTGCCTCAGATAGTTCAAGCCACCAATACAGTAACAGCGACAGTAACTGTTGGAGGTGTCCCTTTCGTTGTGGCTATAACGCCAGATGGCAAATATGCATATGTTCCAAAACTAAATAATGTTGCAGTGATAAGTACAGCTACAAATAAGGTGACGGCGACAGTAAACGTTGATGGTTCTAACGGTATAGCTATAATGCCTAACGGCAAATATGCCTACGTTACAAGTTCCCCAGGTACAAATGGAGCCAAGAACTCGGTTAAGGTGATAAGCACTGCTACAAATAAGGTGACAGCGACGATAACCCTTGGAGATAGCCCTACGGCTGTGGCTGTAGCGCCTAACAATGAATATGCCTACGTTACAGGGCAAGGGATTGTAAATAAGGTGAGCGTCGGTGAGATTTCGGTGATAAGTACCGTTACCAATGCTGTAACGACGACGGTAACAGTTGGAAGCGGACCTTGTGCTGTGGCTATAACTCCAAATGGAGAATATGCCTATGTTGCTAACGAATATAGTGGTACAGTTTCGGTGATAAATACTTCTAAGAACACGGTGGCTACAACGGTAACCGTTGGACTCGGTCCTCAGAATGTGGCTATAACCCCCGACGGCGCATATGTCTATGTTACAAATGGCGGCAACGATTCAGTCTCAGTAATAAACACTGCCACCAACACGGTAACAACGACGATAACTGGTTTAATCCAGCCTTATGGAATAGCTTTAACTCCCAACGGTGAATATGCCTATGTTACAGAACAAGATGCGGACAACAGATTGGGTTTGGCTTCGGTTATAAGCACAGCCACGAACGCAGTGACATCAACGATACCCCTTGTACCCTATCCCTATGATGTGGCTATAACCCCCAACGGTGCATACGCCTACATTGCAAACGGATCTAACAGTACTGTTTCGGTGATTAGCACAAGTACCGGTACGGCGCCAACCGCTTCTTCATCCCCAACAGTTCCAGAATTTCCTGCCCAATCGTTAACTATCATGCTACTTGTTTCTGTAATAATAGTCCTCTCCATAGTCATCATTACAAAGAAAAAAGCTGAAAAATCCAACTCGACAAAAATAAGCCAAGAAAAAACAAGCAACAGCAAAAACCCGACGGACCAACCAAGCGACATCATCCTCTTTTCTATTTTTTAATCAGAAGGTACAATAAATGGGAATACTTGCAAGAGCAACCAGAAATATATCGAGAAGAAAAACCAGATCATTGCTGGTGATTGTGGTATTGAGCTTTGCCTTAGCTATGTTGATCTCGATTCCGCCAAGCATAACCGCAAGCAAAGCAACCACACAAAAAACCGTTACCAACCTAACAGCTATTGCAAAAATGGTTGATTCAACAATAAATATGGTGGCAACTCAAATAGACTGCCACCTGCCAGCAATCTCAGTGCCCAATGCAGGGCCTAATAATCAAACTGTCATTGAGCAGCCGCTTATGAACGTGACAGACTACTACACCAACCTCACATCAATCCCAGATGTCACCAACGTCATACCCATCTTTGACCAAACGGAATTCAACGGTAACTTTGCGTTTAACGTCTATGGGGTACCTTTGGATAATGCTTCTTTGCTGAGCACGTACTCGTTGCTTTTGCCCTCGAACATTACTTTTGGACGTAACTTGCAGGCGGGTGACAGAGGCGTGGTTGTATTGCAGGAGCGGGTTGCAAATCATTTCAATATCCAGGTTGGCGGAACCGTTAACATTTTAAACCAAACCTTCCAAGTCGTCGGCATTGAGGGATACACGCCACTCAACGAAACCGCCGCTTACATGAACCTCAACGACGCTCAGGCAATAACCAACAACGTGGGAAACGTAACTGACTTTAAAGTTTTTGCTGACAACGTTGCCAACGTACAGAGCACCGCTAACAAAATCGCCGTTATGTACCCTCAGTTGTCAGTTTCGATAGCCGCTTCTCTAGTGGACTCGGTGATTCAAATGCAAACCCAGACCAACGAGGAGCTGCAGATGGCGCAGGCTTCCATGAGCCAAATCCAGAGCACTGGTACAATGGAGATTGTCATTGTCACGGCGGTTGTTGCCGCAATTGTGCTATTCATCATGCTATATACGGTTCGGGAGCGAACTCGAGAAATAGGGACCCTGAAAGCTTTAGGCGCCAGTAGCTGGGCGATTTTGGGGCAGTTTATGCTTGAAGGCATACTGCTGAGCTTAATCGCGGGCATAGTAGGTATAGTAATTGGCACAGTCGGTGCAACCTCGCTTGCCAACCTGCTGCTTCCCCATCCAACTCAAGCTGGAAACAGCACAGTATCAACAGCAGGCGTATCCATCAGCTCGGCTTCGTCAGTTTCCATCTCCGTAACCATAACTCCTGAACTCGTGCTGCTTGGATTAGGTGTCGCTGTACTGTTAGGTGCACTGGGCAGCCTGTACCCAGCATGGAGAGCAGCCAGAACCCGACCAGCAGAAGCAATGCGATATGAATGAGGTGGAAAGGTATACGTCGGCTCGAGAAAATGTCAGTAACTTAAGTCTTGTCCAGAAAACTGGACTAAGCATTAATCGGCTTTTCCATTCGGTCTACAATAGAGGGATTAAATAGACTAATGGATATGACATGGACAAGACAGACTGTGGTAGAGAGAAAAATGGAAGATGAAAAACAGGTAGAGACTGACAGACAACGTGCAGAAATATTCGACGCCCTTGGCCATCCCACAAGAATCACTATTCTAAAGGCTTTAAATGAAGAAGCTATCGGTTTTGCCGACTTGAAGAAGAAAACAGGCATTGACAGCGGCGGACATCTACAACATCACTTAACCAAACTAAATGGCTTGATAAAAACTGATGAATACGGCAAATATTGCCTCTCTGACCAAGGAAAAGACGCCTTGTTAACCGTCCGAACAGTGGAGAATGCAACCGATAAAAAGCCGATATCACAGGAGAAGTCAATACACCGTTTTAATTTTAAAATAGGCTTAAAACCAGTCGCTTTGCTGCTGGTGGCTCTCTTAATTGCCAGTTCAACAGCCGCAGTATACGAGTATAATCAAGCAGGAGTTTTCCAAAGTAAACTTGCCCATTCTTCGCAGATCAGCGATGGCTATTATTTACCCTATGAGGGTAATTATAGTAAAATATTCGTAGTTTCAACAAATTCAAGTTACGGTTACTATCCGATTCAAACGTATACTTATTCTAATGGCACGGAAGTTACGTGGGGTGGACCTTGCGTTATAATTAGTGTCATCATACGCAATGATTATTCAACGAAGTATCCACTGCCAGATCCTTTTCCTACATCTAATTCAACATCAGCATGGGTCTACCTAATGGCTCAATTATTTAGCGGTGGCCAACAAATTAACGCTATGGATTTATCATATGGTCCGCCGATTCCGCCACTTTTTGGACCTTATATAGGTTCTGGAACAGTCCTTGCCAGTGGAGAAAGTGCAACTATTACACTGTATTTGGGCACTAACAGCACAAATGTAACGAGTTATCAAATTGTGCCAACATGGATTTCGGGTACTGCGCCACCGTTTTAGGCGCGCTTCATTCATTTTAATTTACAGTACTTTGCGTGAAGGGATTTTGTTGAGTGTTCAAATTTCAGTTAACTTGTCAAATTTTGATGCGCTTAGCAATTGTCTAGCGTGTCTTTGTGAGCAGTGCCCGGAGGCTGTTGGGCAAGCTATGAGGAATTTTGCCCAGAACATTAGCAGAAGGAGCGGTTCAAAAACTTTAGCGTAGGCCTGCTTAAGAGTAGTAGGGTTCCGCAGGAGGCTAATGTGCCTGGCGCCGGATGGGTAAAATTCGTATTGCTAACCCATAACGAACTAAGCGATTTAGCCAAGTTTTACAAGGATGATCAGCGCGAATTTGAACTGCAGGCGCTTCTAAATGTTGCTCAGGATATTTTGGAGGCTTCCTGATTGCCATTCTTGCCATGATTCGCCTCTGCACGAATATTTGGAATGTAGCCGTGGATAGGTTTCCAGTGTCCTTAACATAAAGTATGTTGGGAACCAGCGGTAGCAGGCTTTTGGCAAAGCCTCTGCTCTTAAGATGGAGCTATCAAAAATGGCAATGAAATCTTATTTGAAGCAAGAATCTCAAACCATTTATCATTTGAGA
>Ga0182027_10002860_pt1 | contig 27722 bp, 24 predicted proteins | sample 712E1DmetaG_FD_121300 | JGI IMG/M metagenome (GOLD analysis project Ga0182027, IMG submission 121300) | Permafrost microbial communities from Stordalen Mire, Sweden - 712E1D metaG (Illumina Assembly) | ecosystem: Environmental > Terrestrial > Soil > Wetlands > Permafrost | place: Sweden...
AGATCACCGCGCCTGTCTCCTTGTGTTCCCGCCCCGACAGGAAAAAGGCGAATTTCATGCTTGTACGGTGCCCCGGATTGTCAGATAAAGTGGGTAGTTTTTCTGACAGGAATCGGAACCATTGTTGAATGCAATCCATTGATGCCAAGCTGAAAAGCCGTATTCACGGCAGCGGGAGGGGTTCGGTCTTTCAAGCGGCGTCTGAGTCGGTAAGTGCTATTGTAGTTCTTTGAAGTTGATGGTTGTAGTAGCATTGGAAATTGGCGACGATCATAGACCGCCGCTACAGGTTTCGAAGCCCGTCAGGGCTGGTATCTTTGTAGCAGGCCGGTTTTATCACCGATATAGCTCCGTCAGCAGCGGCATCCTCAGTGAGAGAAGGAGATATTTCGCTCCTTACGGAGCTTGAATTCGCATTACGGCTGCGGGCTACAGATAGGCCGCGCCTACGGCGCTACGGCCATACCGGGGCACGAAATGGTCCATCAACTGCGCCCGGTTATGCTTCTCCAATCCAAGCACATCCAGTACGCCGCGCCCCACTCTTATGTCGTCCACCCGGCTCCATTTATCATTTTGCATTTTGCATTGCCCCGCCAGTCTGCCCGCTGCTTTGAAAAAGCTGGTCCATCTTGCGCCGGACATCTTCGCTCATCTTGATCAGCGGGGGCCACTCGCGGGGGAAGCCTTCGCCGGGGAGTTTGCGGGTGGCGTCGAAACCCATTTTGGAGCCGATGGCGAATTGGCTGGTGGCGTGATCGAGCGCGTCGGCCGGGCCTTTGGTGAGGAGGGTGTCGCGCTGCGGATCGGTGGTCGCGCAAAGACGGAACAGGACCTCGCTGGTGTTGTGGACGTTGACATCGTCGTCCACCACAACGATGTATTTGGTGAACATCATTTGCCCCATGCCCCAGAGGCCGTGCATGATTTTGTAAGCCTGCATGGGGTAGGTCTTTTTGATGCTGACAAAGACCAGGTTGTGGAACACCCCTTCCGCCGGCAGCGCCAAATCCACCAGTTCCGGGAACGTCATTTTGAAAACAGGCAGGAACAGTTTCACGCTCGCGCTGCCGATGTAGAAATCCTCCATCGGCGGCATCCCCACTATCGTCGCCGGATAAACCGCGTCGCGGCGATGGGTGATGGCCGTGAGGTGAAAGGCCGGATACATGTCCGCCAGGGAATAGTAACCGGTGTGATCGCCAAACGGCCCTTCCGCGCGCAACGGCTCGGCCGGATCAATGTAGCCTTCCAGGACCACATCGGCGTCGGCGGGGACTTCCAGATCGTTGGTCAGGCATTTGACAAGGGCGACGGATTTCTTTCTTAGCCAGCCGGCCAGGACGAATTCGTCCAATCCATCCGGCAACGGCGCTGTGGCGGCAAAGGTGAACACGGGATCGCCGCCAAGAAAAACGCTGACGGGCATTCGCCGGCCTGTTTCGGAATGGCGTTTGCCGTGGCGCGCGGCGACCTTGTGCAACTGCCAGTGCATCCCGGTGGTCTGGCCGTCAAAAACCTGCATGCGATACATGCCGACATTGCGCCCGCCGGTGTCCGGGTCGCGAGTCACGACGCAAGGCAGCGTGATGAAACGCCCGGCATCCAGCGGCCAGCATTTGAGAATCGGGAGATCGAGCAGTGTCGGGCAATTGTAGCGGCGGTCTGTGACCGCCGCCAACTTCTGCCCGTCCTCAAACCGCCGGACGACTTCCTGACACGCGCCGGCAGCGGCCGTTTTTGGCCTGGCATGGCGCAGTTCCAGGGCGGTGCCGAGCAGTTTGGCCGCTTCGCCAAAACTGGCGGGCGGTTTGGCTTTCATCAGCGAACCCATTTCCGCGGCGATGGCTTCCACCGACTCCGCGCCCAGGCTCATCGCCATTCGCTTGTCAGAACCGAGCGTGTTGATGGCGAGCGGGAAGGGGGAAGGCCGGCCCTCGAGGGTGGGTTGTTCGATCAGCAGCGCCTTGCCGCCGCCGGGCGATTTCATTTCGCGGTCGGCCAGTTCGGTGATCTCCAATTCCGTGGCGACGGGCTGGCGGATGCGTTTGAGTTCGCCGGCCTTTTCGAGTGTCCCTAAAAACTCTCTGAATGAGCTATAGGCCATAGGAGCGGATCATTTGCTCCCCGGCTTGACGGCGGGAATGTTGGCCAGGTCGGGCGGCAGTTGGTCCGGCTCGAAGGCTTCGACCTTGAGCGAAATCAAGCTGAAAGCCGGCACGCCAAAACTGACCGCGCCGTTGGACCGGTCCACGATCATCGCCACCCCCACAGCCGTGCCGCCGTGCGCGCGGACGATGTCGAGCGTTTCCTGAACGCGCCCGCCTTTGGTGACGACGTCCTCGACGACGAGCATTTTTTCGCCGGGAGCGATGGCAAATCCGCGGCGGAGAACCAGTTTGCCGCCGTCATTTTTCTCCGCGAAAATAAATCGCGCGCCAAGCTGCCGCGCGACTTCCTGGCCGATGACCAATCCGCCCATCGCCGGGGAAATGACGGTGGCCGGGCCGAGCGGGAGCACACTGGCGGCCAGCGCGGCGCCCAACTTCTCCACCACGGGCATCTGTTGCAGTGCCAGTGCGCATTGGAAGAACTGGCGGCTGTGCAAACCGCTGCGCAAAATGAAGTGGCCTTCCAGCAACGCGCCGGTCTGGCGAAAAACCTGCAACGCTTCGTCCTTGGTCATGGCGGTGGGCAGCCGCGTCACGGCTCGGCCATGATTTTGGCGCGTTGGGTTTGGTACTCCAGCGGCGTGATTTCGTCGCTCTTGTAACGGCGGTTGAGATCGTTCAACATTTGCTCCTTGGACAGAGGCGCGGCGGCGCCCCGGGCCGGGAGCGGCGCCTTGTTTGTCTTGACGGCGGGGCTGGTGAACTCGGGGGGGGGTCCAGTAAGGGGGTGCCAATTGAACTGGTTCGCGTTGGCGGCGGGGTTGGCGGCGTCCGGCGTGGCGGGCTGGGGCTTCTGAGCGTTGGCGGCGGCGGCGTCTTGATCCTTCTTGGACTTGGCGGCGGCGATTGCCAGGGCTGCGTCTTGCGCTTGCTTGATTTTGGCGTCATCGCCCGCTTCTTTGCGGGCCGCTGCATCCGCGGCTTCTTGCTCCTTTTTGGTCTTGGCGGCGTCAGCGGCTAATTGCGCCTCCTGCGCTTTCTGTGCTTTGGCGGCGTCGGCGGCTAACTTCGCGTCCTGCTCCTTCTTCAATTTGGCGTCTGCGTCCGCTATTTTGCGGGCCGCTGCATCCGCGGCTTCTTGCTCCTTTTTGGCCTTGGCGGCAGCGGCGGCTAATTGTGCCTCCTGCGCTTTCTGTGCTTTAGCAGCGTCGGCAGCCAACTTCGCATCCTGCTCCTGTTTCAACTTGGCGTCTGCATCCGCTTTCTTGCGGGCCTCGGCATCGGCGGCGTCTTTCTCCTTTTTGGCCTTGGCGTCAGCGACAATCCGGGCTGCCTCTTGCGCTTGCTGGATTCTGAAGTCGGCAGCGGCCTTTTTGCGGGCCTCGGCATCCGCCGCCTCTTGCGCTTTCTTGGCCTTGGCGGCATCGGCGGCCAACTTCGCATCCTGCGCCTGTTTCAATTTGGCGTCTGCCTCTGCTCTTTTGCGGGCCTCGGCATCCGCCGCCTCTTGCGCTTTCTTGGCCTTGGCGGCATCGGGGGATAATTGCGGCTCTTGCGGTTTCGGGGCTTTGGCGGCATCGGCGGCCGCGTTTGCATCCTGCTCCATTTTCAGTTTGGCGTCTGCAACCGCTCTTTTGCGGGCCTCGGCATCCGCCGCCTCTTGCGCTTTCCTGGCCTTGGCGGCATCGGCGGATAATTGCGGCTCTTGCGGTTTCGGGGCTTTGGCGGCATCGGCGGCCGCGTTTGCATCCTGCTCCATTTTGAGTTTGGCGTCTGCAACCGCTCTTTTGCGGGCCTCGGCATCCGCCGCCTCTTGCGCTTTCCTGGCCTTGGCGGCAGCGGCGGCTAATTGCGCCTCTTGCGTCTTCTGTGCTTTGGCGGCGTCGGCGGCCAATTTCGCATCCTGCTCCTGTTTCAACTTGGCGTCGGCTTCCGCTTTTTTGCGGGCCTCGGCATCCGCAGCGTCATTCTCCATTTTGGCCTTGGCGGGGTCGGCGACCGGCTTCGCATCCTGCCGCTCTTGCATTTTGGCCTCTGCGTCTGCTTTTTTACGGGCCTCAGCTTCCAAAGCCTCTTCCTCCTTTCTCTCCCTGACGGCCTCGGCGGCTAATCGTGCTTCTTGCAATTTCCGGGCTGTGGCGGCGTCGCCGGCCAACATCGTATCCTGCTCCTGTTTCAGTTTGGCGTCGGCGTCCGCTTTTTTGCGGGCCTCGGCATCCGCGGCGTCTTTCTCCATTTTGGCCTTGGCGGCATCGGCGGCTGATTGCGCCTCTTGTGGTTTCGGGGCTTTGGCGGCGTCGGCGGCCGCCTTTGCATCCTGCTCCATTTTCAGTTTGGCGTCTGCAACCGCCTTTTTGCGGGCCTCGGCATCCGCGGCGTCTTTCTCCATTTTGGCCTTGGCGGCATCGGCGGCTGATTGCGCCTCTTGTGGTTTCGGGGCTTTGGCGGCATCGGCGGCCGCCTTTGCATCCTGCTCCATTTTCAATTTGGCGTCTGTAACCGCTCTTTTGCGGGCCTCGGCATCCGCGGCGGCTTTCTCCTTGGCGGCCTGGGCGGCGTCGGCGGCCCATTGCGCTTCTTGCGGTTTCGGGGCTTTGGCCGGCGCGGCCATTTTCGCCTCTGGCTCCGTTTTCAATTTGGCATCGGCAGCCGCCTTGATGATGGCCTGCGCATCCGCGGCCTCTTGCTCCTTTTTGGCCTTGAAGGCAGCGACAATCCGGGCTGCGTCTTGCGCTTCCTGAATTCTGATGTCGGAAGCCGCCTTGTTGCGAGCCTCGGCTTCTGCGGCCTTTTGCTCCTTTTTGGCCTGGGCGGCGGCGGCGGCTGTTTCTGCTTCCTGCTGCTTTTTCGTTTTGGCGTCCGTACCCGTTTTGATGGGGGGTTGTGCATCAGCAGCGGCTTGTTCCTTCGCGGCTTTGGCCCCGGCGACGGTGTTGGCTGCGTCTTGGGCTTGCTTGATTCTGGCGTCGGCATCCGCATTTTTGCGGGCCTCGGCGTCCGCCGCCTCTTGCGCCTTTTTGGCTTTGGCGGCGTCGGCCTGGCTGGCCTGCGGTTGGGTTGAGTACGACGGGGCCTGGCCGGTTGTGCAGGACAATCCACCGGAAAGGCCGATGCCGCAGGCCAGAAGAATCAGGGTGAGATTTTTCATACGCGAATATGTAAGCAATGACCGCGCGGGAATCAACTTCATTTGCTCAAACTTATTTCCCTGTTGAACTGGGCCTTCCAGCCGGAGGGCCAGGCCAGGAGAAGGATGGACCGGGCCACGAGGGCGCGGACTTCGCGCCGGCTGATCTTGACGCGCCGGGTGGGGTCAAGCACATTTTCACCGCGCAACCGGCGCAACGTCCGCGCGCCAATCAGGATCGGCCACGCGCACGCCAGGCGCAGGCGCCGCTGGCCGGGCGGCAGCGCATTGGTGTAGTTCCAGCCCGCCTGCAAATGGTCTCCGGCCCGGCCGAGCCAGGCTTGGTAAAGCGCGCGGAACCGCGGTTCGCTGGCGGCGGAGCGCAAGTCCTCCGGCGTCAGCCCCGCCGCCTTCAGGGACTGGCGCGGAATGTAGCAGCGGCCCTTGCGCAAATCCGCCGGGATGTCGCGCAGGATGTTGACCAGTTGCAATCCCTTCCCAAAACGAATCCCGTCGCGCAGCAGCGCCGGGTCGTCCGCGTTCTTTCTCGGAAACAGATGCGCGCGGCAGAGGCGCGTCCAGAATTCCCCGACGCAGCCGGCGACGCGCCAGGTGTAATCGTCCAATTCCGCCTCGGTTTCCAGCGAGGCGAGATGGGGCGAGCGGGCCGCGCCGAATCGTCTGAGGTCCAATTCCTGCCCGCTGATAATGGTGTTCAGAACCTCGCGAATGAGCCGGCGATCCTCCTCCGCGAAACCGGCGAGAAACCGCAGCGGCTCTTCGCAGCGTTCCAGCAGCGCCCGTTCCGCCTCTGAGTCCTGGCTTGGGGCCAGACTGGCGAAGTTCAGAGGCCCGGACGACTCGCCCATGATCCGTCCGCGCAAATCCGCCAAAGCGCCCAGGCGCGATTCCAGCGGAACCAGTTCGCTGTCGGCGATGGTGTCGGTGGTGCGCGCGAGCAGGTAGGCCAGCCCGACTTGCGGGCGGACGGCGCGCGGCAGAATCCGCATGGTCAAGTAAAACGACCGCGAGGTGTCGCGCAGGAGGGATTGGAGGGAGGGGTCAGACACGGCGGGAGGGAACGAATTCAAAATCGGTAGGGCGAGACTCCGTCGAGCCGTGACTCGATTGCGGATTGACCTCCATGGTAGGGTCCCGATGCATCGGGATCGAGCCGTGACTGCCCCTCCATGATCCACGCCGCACCGGACGATGCCGCGCCGCCGCAAGAGCGTTCGGCGGGACGCCGAACGCGGCGGTCGAGACAACCGCGCTCCCTAAACACATCCATCTCGCCGGTTCAGTCCCATTTCGCTGTTCGTTGCTCTTCATGATCGCCTTTCGTGCTAAAGGCTTGTGTAATAAGCTGCAAGAATTTCCCAAGGAAAACAAAAAGTATCGCGCCAAGAAGAGGGTTTAATATAATGGCTACGATGAATACCCACGTATCACTCGGATAGAAATCATTTGGAAGTAGATACACCACTTTAGGCAGGCTTATCAATTGATAAGCCGGAATAAGCAGGAGCATTCCGGCAAGAGGATCGTGGGGAATAAATCTCGCCACAAGGAAAGGCATGACGCCTAATAGAATCGCCCCATATATCGCCATTATGGTGTATGGACGAAATCTTCTTGTCGCCTTAATTTGCACTCCGGATTCTGAACATTGTTTGGGAGCATCATTCTCACATGCTGGTTGGTCGATGGCACATGTTGACTCGACGTCTGCACGAACTTCGGCTGTTGCATTTGGTGTGCGACCGTCAGATTCCAGCCGCGTGTGGTCAATTGGACAAATTGGCGCTTCGTTGGGAAACGCTTTGCCGCAATAAGGGCACGTTTTCATAGGTTGAAAATGCCATTCATGGCGTCGTCTCCAATTTCAATCCCGGTAGGGCGAGACTCTATCGAGCCGTGACTTCTTTTTGGTATTCTGATTTTCACTTCTCAGGCCTTTCACGCAGTAATAGCGCTTCGTCCGCGGGGGCCGGATAAGTATGGCGCTCCGCTTTGCGCTGGGCGAGCAACTCCTGGCCGCGCTTGAGTTGGGCCGCGTGCTTTTTCTCATCCGCGCGCAGGCTGGCGAGATATTTGGCAATGTCGTGCCCATGCGAGGCGGAGATGCGATGCCGCACCGCCTGGATTTCTTCGATGGCTTTGTCCGCTTCGTTCATGTTGAAAGTTGTTCGCGCCAGCGGGCCAGTTGCTTGGCCACTTCCTCGGTGCCGGGTGCGCCGGGCATGGTGCGTTTGGCCATCGCTTCCGTCATGCGGAATGTGCCCAGCGCGTCGGGGGCAAAAGTTTTGTCAACGGATTGCAATTCGGCGAGGGTCAATTTGTCCAGCGGCTTGCCGAGTTTCTCAGCCAGCGCCACCACGACGCCGACGAGTTCGTGGGCCTTGCGGAAGGGCATGCCTTTGCGCACCAGGTAATCGGCCAGGTCGGTGGCCAGTAACGCCGGGTCGCCCGCCGCCGCCGCGCAGGAGGCGCGGTTGACCACGGCCGTTTCCAGCATCGCCGCCATCAACTGGGCGCAGGCGCGCACGGTGTCGGCGGTGTCGAAGAGGCGCTCCTTGTCCTCCTGCAAATCGCGGTTGTAAGTCATCGGCAATCCCTTGAGCAGCGCCAGCAGCGACATGAGGTTGCCGATGACGCGGGCGGCCTTGCCCCGCGTCAATTCCGCGATGTCCGGGTTTTTCTTTTGCGGCATGAGCGACGAGCCGGTGGTAAAGGCGTCGGACAACGTAATGAAATGGAATTCCGCCGTGGCCCAAAGAATCAAGTCTTCCGCCAATCGCGACAGATGCACCGCCAGCAGCGCCGCCGCCGCGCAAAATTCCACCGCGAAATCGCGGTCGCTCACGGCGTCCATCGAATTCTGCGTCAGTTCGCGGAAGCCGAGCAGTTCGGCCACAAACGCGCGGTCCAGCGGCAGGGTCGAGCCGGCCAGCGCGCCGCTGCCGAGGGGACAGACGTTGGCGCGGCGATAGCAGTCCAGCAGGCGCCCGCGGTCGCGCTCGAGCATTTCGACGTAAGCCAGCAAATGATGCGCCAAATAAACCGGCTGTGCGCGTTGCAAATGAGTGTAGCCGGGAATGAGCACATCGGAGTACTTCCCGCCCAGCTCCACCAGCGCCGACTGCAAACCGCGGATGGCAAAGCGCAGTTCCATGATTTCCTCGCGCACCCACATCCGCATGTCCAGCGCGATTTGATCGTTGCGCGAGCGGCCGGTGTGGAGCTTGGCCCCGGCCGGCTCGCGGCGGGTCAGGGCGTCCTCGATGTTCATGTGGACATCCTCCAGTTCCTCGCGCCAGACGAATTTGCCCGCGACGATTTCCCTGGCGATGGCGGTCAGGCCCCTTTCGATGGCGCGCGCCTCGCGGGCGTTGAGCACGCCGATTTTTCTCAACATCGCGGCATGGGCCAGCGAGCCGAGGATGTCGTGTTCCCAGAGCCGCCAGTCAAAGGAGACGGACTGTGTGAACTTGGCGGCGGCGGCATCAAGTTGGCCGGCGAACCGGCCGCTGCGTGAGACTGGAAAACGGCGCTTCATGTGACTGGGCCAATGTAAGCGGGCTGGAAAGAAAAGTCACGCTGCAAAAGGGCAGTGACGCAATTTGATTGTCATAGTGCCGGCGTTGCGCGCCGATTTCGAACCGCAGGCTCGACGCCACACCAAAGAGCGTTCGGCGGGACGCCGAACGCGGCGGTCGGGACGACCGCGCTCCCCAAACAACTGCATTGCGGCGGTGCAATGGCGGCGGCGGCCTTCAGCTCAGAATCTGCTTCAGGGCGGCGACGTGTTCGGCGAACTCATACCGGCCCTTGGCGGTCAGCGAGATGTCCGTGCGCGGCTTGCGGCTGACGAATTTCTTCTGGATCTTTATGTAGCCCGCCTCTTCCAGGGATTGGAGGTGGGCGCCCAGGTTGCCGTCGGTCAGTTTGAGCAGTTTGCCCAGCGTGCTGAAATCAATCTGAGGTTTGTCCTCCAGCGCCACCAGGCTCGCCATGATGCGCAGTCGCGCGGGCTGGTGAATGACGGGATTAAGCTGGGCCATAGGTTTGCCTCCAAAATCGGCGGATATACGCGCCCGCCACAATGAGCGAGCCGCCGCCGGTGACGGCCATCCAAAGGTTGAACCACGCCGGCATGAAGAAATACCCGGCGACGGTCAGCACCGTGACGCCGGCTCCCAGCCAGATAAAAAACCGGCCCAGCCATAATCCGCCCACCACATAAGCGAACATGGGGACGGTGGCAAAAAACGCGCCAAGTTGTTGCTGCACGGCCGCGTCGTTCTGGCCGATGAGCGCGTCAAAATGAAGGCCCGCCTGGCCCGGACGGCTCTCCGAGTGCAGCAGGAAAAACCACAACACGGCGTAGGCAAAAAGCGCCAGCCAGAAGAAACCGATCCGAGCGCCAATGGACGATTGGATGCGCGGCCGGGACCGCGCGCCAAAAATCCAACTGGCCAGCGCGCCGGCAATAATGAGGAACGGCCATAAGGACTGCGCCATCTTTGGCGCGAACTGATCGGCCGAAAAGCCCAGCGCCCAGATCACGCCCCAGGCGATCAGAATGCCGCCGCTGGCCCCCTGGCCGATGGCCATGCGGGTTTGGGTGAGGGCATCCTCGATTTGGGCGAGGGAATCGCGGGCTTCCTGTTGTGTCATATTCATAAGTTTTAATGTTAGAGTTCTCTGTTATACAGAGCACTCTAACATGACTTGGCCGCGTGTCAACGTTTTTTTTGAAAAATCTTTTGCGGCCGTTTTGCGCCGCGGGGCGGGACGCACCCGGGCTTCCCGATCCTCATCCTGATCTCTTTCTCAATGCTGTGGCGGCGGTCTATGACCGCCGCTAATCAAATCCCCTAACCCGGATATTTCACAATTTCGGGTTCGGAGCGCCGATTTTCAATCGGCTTTCAGCGTCATCGCGACCGCCAAGCCGACTGCAAGTCGGCGCTCCAGACTGTAGGCATTTCGTGCGGGTCATGAAATATCCGGGCTAACCCGCATATTTCATAGCTTGGTAGGGCGAAGTTGCTGCTTCGCCCTAATTTGGGCGGCTCAGCAGCGCCGCCCTACCGTTCAGGGTGTGGCATGTTCCCGCAGGGATACGAAATATCCGGGCTAAACACCGGCGGTCATAGACCGCCGCTACAATGTTGGTTTGAAATTCGAGATTAAGATGAAGGGTGGAATCAAGCGCGCAGCAGCAAGGCCGCCACGTAGGCGCCGTCCACTTGGTCGCGGAAGGGGAGAAGTTGGCGCTCGCGCTCGAGGGTGAATTGGGAGTGTTCGGCCAGGAATTCGCGGGTCACGGTTTCGTTCTCCTCCGGTTCGAGGCTGCAGGTGCTGTACAGCAGACGGCCGCCGGGCTTGAGCCGGGCGGCGGCCTGGCGCAGCAATGTCCCCTGCTCCCGGCGCAGTCTCACCAGTTCTTCCGGCCGAATTCGCCAGCGCAAATCCACTCGACGCCGCAATACCCCGCTGTTCGAGCAGGGGGCGTCCAGCAGGATGCGGTCGAAGGGAGGGGCGGTCCTAACGCAAGAAGGATCGGCGCGCAGCGCCGACGCTACATTCCCAGGATCGGCCGACGCTACATCCGCTGCTGTCTCCACGCAGGTTACACCGAGGCGCGCGCAATTTTCCCGCAGACGCCGCACGCGTTGGGGCTGGTTGTCCAGCGCGAGGATTCGCCCGCGATTCTCCATGCGCTGCGCCAGGCAGGCGGTTTTCCCGCCCGGGGCTGCGCAAAGGTCCAGGATGTTTTCGCCGGGCTGCGGGTCCAGCTCGTGAACCGCCAAAAGCGTGCCGGGGTCCTGCACATAAAAAAATCCGCGCTGAAAATCATCCCACTCCGCCAGGCTCGGATGGGATTGCAATTCAAACACGCTGTCTTCCCCCGTCCAATCCCACTGGCGGGCGGCGAAGCCGATGCCCTGGCTTTTCCAGCGTTCCGTGAGCGTGGCGGCGTCGGTCTTCAGGCGATTGAGCCGGGCGAAGGTGGGCGGCGGCGCGTTGTTCCACTCCATCAATTGCGCCGTATTCTCCGCTCCCCAGCGCGCCTGCCATCGTTCCACCAGCCAGGCCGGGTGCGAATAGCCGGCGGCGGGGTCCTCTTTTTTCAGGGCCTCCAGTTGCCGGGCAAGGGCCTCGCGCTCGCGCAAACAGCCGCGCAAAACGGCGTTCAAAAAGCCCGTTTTCACGCCGCAGCCGGTTCGTTTGGCCAGTTCGACCGTCTCATGCACGGCGGCATAAGCGGGGATGCGTTGGAGCCAGAAGATTTGATAAAGCCCCATCCGCAACAAAATATGCGCGCCCCGCTCCTGTTCCCGGGTGCCGGTTTTGCGGGCGATCAGCCAGTCCAGCGTCATTTCCCGGCGGACGATGCCATAGACCAGCTCCTGGCAAAGGGAGCGGTCCAGCCGGGAAAGGGTGGCGCGGGCCAGTTCCTGTTCCAGGAGCGTTTCGACGTAATCCGGGCTGTTACAGCGCCGGCGCAAGACGCGGGCGGCAATTTCTCTTGGACTTTCTGAGGTCACGACTTAATAATGAGGATGGTTTATGGACTGTAGGAAATGCCAATGAAAGAAGAATTTGAAAAACTCGTCGCCGCGGGAAAGCTGAACCGCCAGCAGGTTGAACCCCTTCTCCAACTCACGGAGGGCGGTTTTTGTTTCCATCGCAGTTGGGGTTTTGGGAAGATCAACATCCCCGCCACGGACTGGGTTTTTGCCCGATTCATGATTGATTTCCAGAACAAGCCCGGCCACGCGATGGACATGGCCTTCGCCGCCGATACACTCAAGCCCATCCCCAAGGACCATATCTACGCGCGCAAGGTTTCCGATCTGGACGCCCTCCGCCAGATGGCCGCCCTGCATCATCTGGATTTGATCAAGCTGGTCCTGCAAAGCTTCGGCGACCGCGCCACCGTGGACCAAATCCAGCAAGTCCTCGTGCCGGATGTCATTAAGGACGACTGGAAGAAATGGTGGGAAGCGGCGAAACGCGAGCTGAAAAAAGACAGCCATTTCCAGGTCCCCCTCAAAAAGACCGACCCGATCATTTACCAGATCAAGGAAGTCTCCCTGCAAAGCCGGCTCCTGGCCGAATTCCGCGCCGCCAAGGGCTTGAAAGCCCGGCTCAATGTCGCTCATGATATTCTCCGAAACTTGTCCGATTTGGACGACAAAGCGGCCGCCGGGCAGGAAGTGCTTGCGGCATTGAACGCGGAAATTGCGACCCATCAGCGCACCCAGCCGTCCGTCGCGCTGGAAGCCATATTTGTCCGCGACGATCTTCGCGCCGCGCTGGAACTGCCGTCCGGCGAAGGGGAGATCACCGCCCTGGCCATCTGGGTGCAGGAATCCGCCCGCGTCGGCCCTCTGCTGGAACTGATCCCGGCGGGCAAGCACCGGCACGCGCTGGAATCGTTCAAGAAATCGTTGATAGACAAATGGCCCGAAGCCCTCTTGGGCGCCCTCAATCAAGTCTCCGCCAGACTGGCTGGGGAAGTCACCCATGCGTTGATCGCGGGCGGGAAATGGGAATCGTTGAAGGAACTGCTGGCCCGCCTCATCAGCCAGCACGCCGCCAGCAGCGAACTCCTCCTCTGGCTGGCCAAGGAGCGTTCCGACTCCTTCGCGGACATCCTCGGCCCGGAAGTGTTCCGCGCCATGCTCAGTTCGATGGAGCGCGACCAGTTCAACGAGAAACGCTCCAACAAACTGCGCGATTTCATTCTGGACGATCAAACCCTGCTGGTCGAGCTGATCGGCTCCGCCGACCTGGAGGTCATCAAGGACTTGACCCGCGCGCTGCAACTTTCCCCCTGTTTCGACGACATGGACAAGCGTTCCCTCCTGGCCCGCATCGTCAAGAGCTACCCGGCTGTGCAAACGATGATTTCCGGCGAGCAATCCAAGTCCGAAAAGGCCGATACCGCGCTCGTCGTTTCCTGGGATAGCCTGGAGCGGCGCAAGAACGAGTACGCCCAACTGGTGCAAAAGGCCATCCCCGCCAACTCCAAGGAAATTGCCGTCGCCCGCAGCTACGGCGACTTGCGCGAGAACCACGAATACAAGGCCGCCAAGGAGATGCAGAAAATCCTCATGCGCCGCAAAGGCGAACTCGAAGCCCAAATTGTCCGCGCCCGCGGCAGCGACTTTGCCAATCCCCGCACCGACGTCGTCAGCATTGGCGACACCGTCTCCGTGACCGATCTGGAGCGCCAGCACGCGGAGAGCTTCACCATCCTGGGCGCCTGGGACTCCGATCCCGACAAAGGGATCATCAGCTACCTGGCCGCCGTCGGCCAGGCTCTGCTCAACGCCAAGCCCGGCCAGGAAGTCGAAGTCCCGGTGGAAGGCGGCAAGAGGCGCTACCGCGTGGAGTCCATCGTCCCCTTCAAGCCGGCGGAGCCAGGTCCTCCGGCCCCAACCGAACCACCGGCCCCACCCGTCCAACCGGCGCAAGCGGTGTAGAACAGTTTCGCAGGGCGCGCCTGGATAGGACGGATAGGACATATAGGACGGATAGGACAGATCGCCGCGGCGGGAAGGCGGCGGGTCTTTCGCCCATGAAATACGACGAACTTGCGTTTGTGAACCAGCAACTGGCCGCGATGCTGCGCGAGGGCATCCCGCTGGAGGGCGGCCTGCGACAGTTGTGCGCCAACATGCAACGCGGCCGGCTGCGCGCGGAATTGGAGTTGCTGGAAAGCGACCTGGCCGGCGGCACGCCGCTGGATCAGGCCGTGGCGCGGCGACAGTTGCCGGAATTTTACCGGATGATGCTGCAAGCCGGCGCGCGCGGCCATGATCTGCCCGGCTTGCTCACGTTGCTGGCCGATTATTATGAGAGCGCCAACCTCGTCTGGACCCGGCTCAAAGGGCTGATGGTTTATCCGGCGATTGTCCTGACGCTCTCGGCGGCCTTCTCGATCTGGATCGCGGTTCTGTTTGGCAAGGTCACCTCCATGCTGACGCTGGAAGGTAGCCTCGCGGCCAGCCTTTCACGGAATATCAGGACTCCGATTCCGGCGGTGGCGCCGCTTTCCCCATTTTTGTGGGCGCCAGCCGTGCTGTTGACTGCCATCGCCCTGCCGGCCCTGGCGGTCGCCGTGCTGCCAGGATGGCGGCGCGAGTTGCAATGGCGTCTGCCCGCCTTCCGCGAAGCCAGCCTCGCCCGCCTGGCTTCGACGCTGGCCATTCTCCTCAAGGGCGGCTGTTCGCTGAACGAGGCGCTCGGTTTGCTCGAACGAATGGAATCGGGAACGCGCGCCGCCGCGGAACTGGGCCGTTGGAAAACGCGCTACGCGGAAGGGCGCGGGAAATTCACGGACATGGCGGCGGGCGGCAAAATTTTTCCGCCGATGTTTGTCTGGCTGGTGGCGGGGGCGGGCGAGGATTTGGCGGCGGGATTTGAGCGGGCGGCGCAGGTCTATCAGGCGCGGGCGGCTTACCGCTCCAACGTTCTGCTGTATGCAGCGCTGCCGGCGGCGCTGCTGTTTCTGGGGCTGGTCATGCTGGCGCAAATGTATCCGCTGGCGCAGATGATCTATCAATTGCCAATGCTTCTTGGCCGATGAGCTTTGTCAATCTAATTCCAACGGTTGCCGGGGCGATGTGCCGGGCCGGAGGCTCGACGCTACAGGACATGGGTTTTGTCAAACTATTTCCAATGCTCGCCGCTTCCACGCCGCCCGGACGGACGCTGCAAGTCCTGCTGGGCTGGCTGCTGCCCGTCCTGTTCCCCGTCGGCGCGGCGGCGGCGGCCGTCTATTATCTCAACAGCCGCCCGCTGCGGCGGCAGGAGGCCGCGCGGTTTTTGCTTGACTTGATTGAGTCCGCCGCGCGACAGGGCCAGTCCATCGAGCAGCACATCATTTCGCTGGCCCGGTCCCGGGACGCCTCGCCCGGAATTCGGTTTCATTTGCTGGCCGCGTATCTGGAGCGGGGCCTGGGCCTGATTCCGGCGCTGGAAAAAGTGCCGGAATTGCTCCCGCCCCAGGTGCTGGCCATGCTCAAGGTCGGGGCGGAGTTGGGCGATTTGCGGCGCGTCCTGCCGGCCTGCCGCCTTCTGTTGCGCGACGGCATCTCGCAAACCCGCGCGCTGATCAATTATCAAGTGGCCTTCGGCCTGGTGCTTAATCCGCTGATGCTGATTTTGCTGCCGGTCATTTTCACCAGTGTTTTTCCCGTGATGAAAAACGTCGCCACCTACCTCCCGATGGCGACCGGCGCGTATGCCAGGCTGTCGGCGTTGTATCCTTTCTTGTTCTCGGCGCAGATGGCGCTGTTGCTGGTTTGCTATGGCAGCGCGGTGTTTCTGTTCGGCGGAATGCCCTTTGCGGCCTGGCTGCAAACCTGGGTGCGTCCATTGAAGGACTGGGGCGACCGGCTTTTCCTGCGCGTGCCCTGGCGGCGCAAACGGCTGCAACGGGATTTCTCCGCCATGCTGGCGCTGTTGCTCGACGCCGGCGTGCCGGAGGAAAAGGCGCTGAGTTTGGCGGCGGCCAGCACGGCCAACGGCGTTTTCACACGGCGCGCGGAGAAGGCGGCGGACGCGTTGCGACAGGGGGCGACGCTGACCCAGGCGGTGCAACTGCTGGATGACACGGGGGAATTCCGCTGGCGGCTTCTCAACGGCGCTCACGGCGCGCGCGGTTTTTTTGCCGCGCTGGAGGGATGGCAGGCTTCGCTTGACGCCCGGGCTTTTCAACTGGAACAAGCCGCCGCGCAGACGATCAGCACGAGCCTGATCCTGCTCAACGCGGTCACTGTGGCGCTGGTCGCGGCGGCGGTTTTCCAATTCATCAGCCAATTGAGCAACGCGCCTTTCCGCTAAAAATGAAACCGGGTGACTGTTTAGGTAGGGACGCCTCGCCGAGGCGTCCAGGGGTGATCCGTTGCGCCGCTGGACGCGGCGCGGACGCCTCGGCGAGGCGTCCCTACCTGAATAGTTACGAAACCGGATTGCAACGATTCAAACGATTGAAAATTGGTTATTGAGAAATGGTCATTTGTCATGTAAGCCGTAGTGACATGAGGCCCCGACAATCTCCGATAACCAATAACAGATTTTCAATGACCAATTTTCAATCGAGACGTCCGAGTTCTTAAACTACTGCTTCGCCGACAGCACTAATCCGAAATAATGAAATCTGGCCCCCGATGAAAACCCTGTTGCCAGTCCCCCCCTCCGTGGACCGGGTGCGGATGATCCGCCGTTCGATGCGGTGTTTTGTGTTTGGCGTGGTGGGCGCCGTCCCTCTGTTTGGCCTCGGCACGGCTTTTCTGGCGCTGCGGCTGCAGCGGGAGTTGGCGCGGGAAACAGGCGTGCCGGCGCGGGCCGCCTGGATGGACGGATCTTCCGTTATTGCGTTCGCCCTGATGCTCTTTTTCCTGTTGCTCGACCAGGCCGGCCCTGTGCTGGCCCTGGCATTCCTGCTCTGCGCGGTGCAAGGTCTTTTGCTGTTCCGGCAATATCGCCTGACGGAGCCGGCGGATTGGAACCCGGCGCGCCACCTGGCTTGGTGGGGCGCGGGCCTGGCCCATGCCGGCCTGAACCTGTCGTCAACCATAATTATCCTGGGCGTCTGGGCCGCGATCCGCAACCCCTGAAGCCGGCGCGTGAATTTCCTGCCCATCGTCCATCGCGAAATGCTCGCCGCCGCGCGCAAGCCGATGACCTATTACTCGCGCTGCCTCACCGGGCTGGTGGCGTTTGCCACCGGGCTGGGATTTGTCTTCGCCGGTTACAACCGCGTGATGACCGCTTCCTCAGCGGGGCAGGTGGCGTTTGGGTTGCTGGCGGCCGGCGCCTATTTCCTGATGGCCGCCCAGGGCATGTTATTGACATGCGACTGCGTCAGCCTGGAGAAGCGCGAAGGCACGCTGGGACTTTTATTCTTGACAGACCTGAACGGGTTTGACATCGTCGCGGGAAAACTGGCGGCGCAGGTCAGCCGGTCCCTGTATTGCCTGATGGCGGCGTTCCCGGCGTTCGGGTTTTGCATCCTGTTGGGCGGGGTGGGGCTGGGGGACTTCGTGTTGGTGGCGCTGGGATTGTTGAACACGTTGTTTTTTTTCGCCTCGCTGGGGGTTTTGATTTCCGTGTGCGTTTGGCGGGAACGGACGGCGATGGGATGGGGCGGGCTGGCATTGCTTGTCCTCGGCGTTCTTCTCCCCATCCTGGTCACGATCCCCATTATCGGCCTGACGCACGCGTCCACGTTTCTGTTGGCGCTGATTCCGGCTGGCACCCTGCTGGCGCTGACACCCGCCACGCGAATCTCGCCGGCTTTGTCGTTGCTAGTCCCCCACGCGCTCGGGTGGCTGTTTATCGGCGCGGCCAGTTGGCTCGTGCCGCGCTCCTGGACACCCGCCACGAAGGTCCCTCCGTCCCGTCCGGCCCGCGCAACGCGCCAAGCAAATTCTCCGGCGTCCGTTCCAACGCCCTGGGTGAGCGAACCGGCGAACCCTCTTTTGACCACGGCTTTGCTGGCGATCATCTGCGCCCTCGTTCTCGCCGCCGCGCTGCTCGGCCCCGCCTGGATGAAGGCGTCGGCCATGCCGGCCACGATATTGCTGTTGCACAGTGTTCTGAAATATCAAGCGGCCTCGCAAGCCGGCCGCATGCTGGCCGGCAAGCGGCGAAGCGGCGAACTGGAGATGCTGCTCACCACACCGTACGATGAAGATGAAATCCTGCGCGGCTGTTTCTACCAGTTGATTCGCAGTCTGTACTGGCCGACGCTCTTTGCGCTCGGCGTTGATTTGACGCTCGTGATCCTGGATTGGTGGAAGGATTGGTCCGGCAACAGTTGGGGTTGGACCATCCTTGTAGCGGTGGAAGTTGTTTGGATGCTGGTGAATTTGTACAGCCTCTCGTGGGTCGGGCTGTTCCAAGGCATCAAGCTGGGCAATCCGGCCAAGGCCGCCGGCCGGGCGATTTTTTTGGTGATGCTGCTGCCGTGGGTGTTGGGGATAGGCTTCGCCGGGCTGGCGGCGGTGCTGGCACCCGGCAACAGCGGCCCGGAGGTCGTTTTCCCCGTGGCGGCGATATTTGTGGGTTCCCTGGCGTTCTGCAATTTCTACTTTACAGGCTCCGCCATCAACGAGCTGCGCGACGGCTTCCGCTCCTGGGCCGCCCGAAGTTGAAAAGTGAGGGGGGTGCAGGACAAGATTCTCCGCCTTGTTGGTAGGGCAGAGCTGCCGCTCTGCCTTGAATTCTTGGGCGGCGCAGCAGCGCCGCCCTACCGGATAACCGAAGAAATCTGTCCTGTACCCAATGACGGACGCATGCACTTTTCTGAAATTGACTTCCGATGGATCTCGCGCAAGCTCAATGGCGGCGACCGGACGGCGCCGGCCGTCCTGGGAGCGCAAGGAAAGCGTCTCCCGTATCGCGCGATCACGCAATGAACCAACTCTTTTACGGCGACAACTTGAATGTCCTTCGGGATTCCTTGAAGGACGAAGTGGTTGATTTGGTTTATCTCGACCCGCCGTTCAATTCCAAGCGCGACTATAATCTCCTTTTCAGATCGCCAAGAGGGCATGAGAGCGAGGCGCAAATTGAGGCGTTTGAGGATACCTGGCACTGGAACCGCCAGGCCGAGCGGGAATTTGACGACATCCTCCACCAAAAGAACACCGCCGTGGCCCAGATGATGAGAGCCTTGCGGGGGTTCCTGGGCGAGAACGACATGATGGCGTACCTGACCATGATGGCCAACCGGCTGCTGGAAATGCACCGCGTATTAAAGCCCGCTGGCTCTCTCTATCTTCACTGTGACCCGACCGCCTCGCATTATTTGAAAGTCGTTCTGGACGGCGTGTTTGGGAAGGAGAACTTTCGCAGCGAAATCAGTTGGAAAAGGTCCAGCGCCCACAGCGATGCCAAACAAGGCCGGAAACAGCCGGGCAATATCCGCGACATTCTTTTCTTCTATTCAAAGTCGGACGAGTGGACATGGAATTGGCTTTATACCCCTTATGACGAAAGCTACGTCAGTGAATTCTATAACCACGTCGAAGAGGCGACTGGCCGAAAATACCGCCTGGATAATTTGACCGCTTCCAAACCGGGCGGGGACGTGTCTTACCAATTTCACGGCACGCGCCCCTATAAGGGGCGATACTGGGCCTATTCGCGCGAGAACATGGAAAAGTTTTTTGCCGAAGGCCGTCTATATTTCCCGAAGGATTCCGGGACGCCGAGTTACAAGCGTTATCTCGATGAGATGCCGGGGGTTCCCATTCAGAACGATTGGGCTGACATCAAACCGGTCCCAAAAAATGAATACCTGGGATACCCGACGCAAAAGCCGCTGGCTCTGTTGGAACGCATCATTGCCGCCAGCAGCAATGAAGGCGGCCTTGTGCTGGACCCGTTCTGCGGCTGCGGCACGGCGGTGCATGCCGCGCAAAAATTGAACCGGAAATGGATCGGAATAGACATCACTTGCCTTGCAATTTCGCTGATCGAAAAGCGGCTCAAGAGAGCCTTCAAGACCGCCTCTGTTTTTGAAGTCCACGGCACGCCGAAAGACTTGGAATCGGCCAAGGACCTTGCCCGGCGCGACAAGTATCAGTTCCAATGGTGGGCCGTTTCTCTCGTCGAGGCTCAACCCTTCCAGGGCAGGAAGAAAGGGGCGGACACCGGCATTGACGGCGTGAAATTCTTCCGCGACATAGACCAGAAAGAGGCGCGGAAGATCATTGCCAGTGTCAAGGGCGGCGAGAACTTGAAGGCCGATGATGTCCGCTCTCTAATGGCCGTGCGCGAGCGGGAAGGCGCGGAGATGGCGCTCTTCCTGTCGCTGGCGGAGCCGACCAAAGGCATGATCGCCGACGCGGCCAGCGCCGGATTTTACGAGAGTCCGAACGGCAGGAAGTATCCGCGGGTGCAACTGCTGACCATTGAAGGCTTGCTCAGCAAAACCCAGCGGGCCGAGCATCCCGATTACGAGCCGGACTTGAACTTCAAAAAGCCAAAGACCGAGCCAAGTTCCAGGCAGGAGGGTTTGACGCTATGAAAGAGCAATGAGTAATGGTTACTATTTGGTAGGGACAGCGCGCCGCGCTGTCCGCGCCGCCTCTTGCGGCGCAACGCATCGCTTCCCGGACGCCTCGGCGAGGCGTCCCTACCTGGATAGTTACGATCCATGAACAGCTCCGATCACGCCGTCCTCAATAATCTCGCCATCCGCCCTTCGCCCATCCATGGCATGGGCGGCTTTGCCATGGGGGATCTTGCTCGCGGCGCGCGCGTGGTGGAATACACGGGCCGGAAAATCTCCAAGGCCGAATCGCTCCGCCTCTGCGAAGCGGGCAACTGGTTCATCTTCTCCCTCGACGATGTGTTTGACCTGGACGGCAATACCGCCGGCAACCCGGCCCGCTGGCTCAATCACAGTTGCGCGCCCAATTGCGAAGCGGAATGCGACGGCGGGCGCATCTGGATCACCGCCCGGCGCGACATCGCGGCGGGGGAGGAAATCACCTTCAATTACGGTTACACGCTGGACGAATATCGGGAGCATCCGTGCCATTGCGGCGTGCCGGAGTGCGCGGGCTGGATTGTGGCGGAGGAGTTCCTCGACTGCGTCAGGAAGAAATGGCAGTGCCGTGGTTTGGTGTAGCGTCGAGCCTGCGGCTCGACATCGGCGCACAGCGCCGACACTACAGCAAATTAGCGATGGTCAGGGGAGAGTTACGCGGGTTGCGCAGACGGAACGTCCTCAATGCTGGTGATGTGCAGGATGGCACATTCGACATATTTTTGCGCGAACGATCTGGAGTCCAAGTCAATGCCTATCTCGACGGAATTCCTCTTGACTAAGGCGACATCGTGATTGGGGACGGTGAATGACCTGCCGTCCGACAGGGTAATGCGGAACGGCCGAAACGGATTTTCGTTCATGCGCTCGCGCAGTTGCATCGCAGTTATCATACTGTGAGTTTACCGCTTTTGGGTCCTATTGCAACTGACGTTTCCCTGCCAGCCCTGACGGCTTTGAAACCTGTAGCGGCGGTCTATGACCGCCGCTAATTTCCAATGCCACTACAATAAATCTCCCGAATTCCGAGGCAAATAGTCAAGACCCGCTTTTGTCGCCTCCACCTTGGGGAAATGAGCCTCTTGCCGCAATTCGCGCCCGGCGAAAAACTTCCGGATTTCCCCCGCCGGGTCCGGGGCGGCCAGTTCCAGGGGTGAGTCGTCATACCAATCGCGCGGCAGACGGCTCACGTAGGGTTCCTGGAGAAATCGCCGGCAGAGCAGCGCGATGACGCCGAAATCGGTCTCGCTGCGGATGAGCCGGCCCGCCGCCTGTATCACGCGCGTCATGCCCGGTTGCAGATACGCGTACTCGAATCCCGCCTGCTCGGTCTCCTCAAAATAACGCCGCAACAATTCGCGCTCGAAGGAAACTTGCGGCAGCGCGGGGGAGACAATGAACACGGCGGACAGGAGTTCGCCCGGGTAATCCACCCCTTCGGCATACATCCCGCCCAGAACGGCCAGCAGGAGGATCCCCGGCGGCGGCGGCGCGGCCAGTTCGTGGAAAATCTGGCGGCGGCCGGAGTCGGAAAGGTTGGGCCGTTGCACCAGAACCCGCGCGCGCGTGGCCGGCAGCAGCCGGGCCACTCTTTCGAGGAATTGATAGCTGGGAAAAAGCACCAGGGCGTTGCCGGGCTGCGCCTCGGCCATCTCCGCAACCAGCCGGGCGATGGGCGCGAAATTCTTCTCGCGATGCGCGAACGCGGTCCCCACCTGCGGCAATATCAGAATCTTCCGGTTCTCGCGCGGAAACGGCGCGGGAAGCCTTATCGCGCGCGTCCGCTCCGCCTCCAATCCGAGGGTCCGCCGGATGACCTCCACCGGGGAAAGCGTCGCGGAGAGAAGGATGGCCGAAGCCGCGCCGCCAAAGATCGGCGCGAGCGGACGCGCCGGGTCCAGGCAGACGATGGCCAGGCGCGTCCCGGCGGGGCGCTGCTCCACCACGCAGGTGAAGCCGGGGCCGCACAGGTTGAGCACGGCCATGAACCGCTGCCAGGCGAAATGACAGTCAACAATCGGATCCTCCGGCAGCGCCACCCGCGCCTCCCGCTTCCACGCAAGGTATCGGATGAAGTCCGGCTCCCATTCCTTCCACAGCGCGCGCAACGGCTCGGCGGGCGGATCTATTTCGCATATCGCGCCGGCAGGTTCGTCGCCGCCCGGGACGCATGCGGCGGTTTCGGCCAGCAGCGCGATGAGCCGGCCGAGCGTTCGCGATAGGGCGTCGAACAACTCGCCGCTTTGCAGCAGCAGGCTGTCCTGGACGGCGCGGAAGGATTCCTCCAGAAGTTCGGGCGAAAAAATCTTGCGCGCGCGGTCGGGCAAATTGTGCGCTTCATCCACCAGCAGCACCGGCTCGTCCTCCGGCTCCAGGCGGCGCAACGCGGCGCCCGGCTCGAAGACGTAGTTGTAATCCGCCACGATGGCGTCGGCGCGCCCCGCCAGTTCGAGTTGCACCTCGAAGGGGCAGACCTTCTCCTTTTTCGCCTCCGCAAAAACGGCGTCCGGGTCAAAATGAAAATGGTCGCGGCGCAGGCGGCCCAGGATTTTCGACCGCTCCATTTTTTCCGGGTAATCTTTGGCGTAAGGGCAAAAATCTTCGTGACAGAGCACGCGGTCATTGGCGCACATTCTTTCCTTGGCGCGAATCTGCACGGAGCGGAACGCGCCGCCGGGGTTCATGGCGCGCAAGGCGGAAACGGCCATCGTTTGCTGCAGGGTCTTGGATGTCAGGAAGAACACCTGCCGCCCGGCGGCCAGTCCGTGCGCCAGGGCCGGATGCAGGCTCGCGGCGGTTTTGCCGGAGCCGGTGGCCGCCTCCGCTATCAGGTTCTCCCCTTTCTCCAACGCCCGCCGCACCGCCTCCATCATGATTTTCTGGCCGGGCCGCGGCGCGGCGTGCGGGAAGGGCAGAGAGGCGGCGGCGGCGGCTTTTTGGCGGCGGCTCTCCATCTCCGCATGCCCGATGGCCAGGAGCGCCCGCAACCGCCGCTCCAGATCGCGCACCTGCTCCGCCGGATCATAGGCGGCGGGAATCACCGATTCCTCCCCGCTGGAAAGGTCCACGTAAATGAGCCGGCCGCTCACGGGGGAATGGCCGAGACGCCGCCACAGTTCGCAGTAGATGAGAAGCTGGCTCTGGTGGCGCGCGAAGGCCGCGCCCGCCCGCCGCGTTTCCTGCCCCGGCAAATAGGAGGATTTGAACTCCTCGATCAGCCATGCCCCCGAAGGCTCTTGCACACAGCCGTCCAGGCGGCCGGTGATCACGGCGGTCCAACTCTCAATCGGGACGGCGGATTGCAAAAAGACCTCGCTGCGGTAGCCCAGCTGGGCGGCGCGGCGCTCCGCCAGAACGCGGACGTGCAATTCCGCGCCCAGGCCGAGGCGGTGCCAGCCTTCGCCGCGCTCGAAGCCGATCCGGCCAAAGCCCTCCTCCCCGGCCAGTTCGCGCACGGATACCTCCAGCGTTTTGCTTGCTTCATCGAATTTCAAACTGATAAAATTTACCACAACGGCACGCCGCAACTGAATAACTTTGCGCGCCGCAATTTGCATTTATGACCGGATCCGTTTTTCGACATAAGCACCGGGTGGTGTATGCGGAATGCACCGTGGGCAACCATGTCTATTACGCGCGCTACCTCGACATGCTGGAAGGGGCGCGCGGCGAATTTTTGCGGCAACTGGGCCGCACCGCCCGCCAATGGCAGGAGGCTGGCACGGCGTTCCCGGTGATTGGCGTGGAAATTTCCTACAAAGGCCCCGCGCGCTACGACGACTTGCTGTCAATCGAACTATGGGTCGCGCTTATGGGCGGCGCGCGCCTCAACGTCGGCTTCCGCATCCTCAACGAGTCCGGCGCGCTGCTGGCCGAAGGCGTGACGCGCCATGTCTGCGCGACCACGGATGAAAAGCCCAAACGCCTGCCCAAGGAACTGATCGAAAGCCTGCGGCCGTTCCTGCAGGGCAGTGAAGAGTGAATTATCTTTTCGTGTCATGCGTTTCAAGCCATGCGCAATCAGGGTGTTGTCTTAATCTGATCGTTGTAGTGTCGGCGCTGTGCGCCGATGTCGAGCCGGAGGCTCGACGCCACACCAACTTAGGGCACTGCTGGAATCAGCCGCGCGGGTGAAACTTGCGGTGGACATCACGCAATCGCTGGCCGTCCAAATGAGTGTACACCTCCGTGGTGCTGATGCTCGCGTGGCCGAGCAATTCCTGGATCACGCGAAGGTCCGCCCCGTGTTCGAGCAAATGGGTGGCGAAACTGTGCCGCAGCATGTGCGGCGTGATGTTCCGCTCCAAGCCCGCCCGCGCCGCCCGACGCTTGATCCGCTGCCACATCGTCACCGCCGCAAACGGCGTGCCGCGCCGCGTGAGAAACAAATTGGCCGGGGATTTCCCGGTCACCAGTTTCGGACGGCCCGCCTCCAGATAATGCCGGATCGCCTCCACCGCCTTGCGGCCCAGCGGCACGACGCGTTCCTTGTTCCCTTTACCAATGACGCTTACAAAGCCGGCCTCCAGATGAAGCTGCTCCAGGCGGATGCCGCGCAATTCGGCCAGCCGCAGACCGGAAGCGTAGGCCAGTTCCAGCGCCGCTTGATCGCAAAGGGCGGCCGGGCCGGCGGCCGTTTCCGGCGCGAGCAGTTGCCCGATTTCCTCATCGGACAGCCATTGCGGCAGCCGCTTCCAGCGCCGTGGAAAGGAAAGATTCTCGGCGAGATTTTGCGGCAGATGCTTTTCCGACTCCGCGAAGGAATAGAAGGCGCGCAACGCGGCGATTTGCAGGTAAAGGGTTTCGGAACTGAGTTTCTTCCCCGATTCGGGCGGCGCGTCCTTCAAGGCCCGGGTGCGCTCATGCTCCATGAAGGCCATCAGGTCGGTCAACGTCACCCGCATCCAATCCCGCAAGCCGCGCCGGCCGGCCCAGACGGTGAAATTCAGCAGCAGCGCGGCGTAAGTCCTTTGCGTTTGCGGCGAGCAACCCTTCTCGTGCCGCAAATACGACAAAAAATCTTCGACCAGATTTTGCATGAATGCGTTTCACCTTTGTGCATTTCCCCTCTTACTCTTACTCTTACTCTTAATCTTAATCTTAATCTCCCTCATCGTCGAAGGCTTGATTCATGCGGATTGAGATTAAGATTAAGATTAGGATTAAGATTAAGAACTCTAAAAAGCGCCCCGGCCCTCACAGCCCCTTTCCGGTCAGCCGCCCGAAGGCGTTGCAATCCGCAATCCGCAATCCGCAATCCGCAATCCGCAATCCGCAATCTCACAGCCCCTTTCCCGTCAGCCGCTGAAATGCCTCCAGGTATTTCTCCGTCGTTTTGGCCACCACACCCGGCGGCAGGAAGGGCGCGGGCGGCTGCTTGTTCCAGGAAAGGGTCTCCAAATAATCCCGCACAAACTGTTTGTCGAAACTCGGCTGGCTGCGGCCCGCCTCGTATTGGTCCGCCGGCCAGAACCGCGACGAATCCGGCGTCAGCACTTCATCAATCAGGATCAACTCGCCCTCGTGCATGCCAAATTCCAGTTTCGTGTCGGCAATAATGATGCCCCGTTTCAACGCGAAATCGGCGGCGAAGCAATAGATCTTCAGCGTCAGATCGCGCGCCTTCTCCGCCAGGTCCGCCCCGACAATCCGGCAGGCCTCCTCGAACGAAATATTCTCGTCATGGCCGCTTTCCGCCTTCGTCGCCGGCGTGAAAACCGGGGCGGGCAGACGGCAGGAATTTTGCAGTCCCGAAGGCAGTTTGATCCCGCAAACGCAGCCGGTTCTCTCGTAATCCTTCCAGCCCGACCCGGCGAGGTAATCGCGCACCACGCACTCAATGGCGAGCGGTTGGGCCTTCTTCACCACCATGCTGCGCCGGGCCAGCGTCGCGGAGAACTTCTCCAATTCCGGCGGCAGCGGGTCGGTGGCGCGGGCCGCCAGGTGGCTCGCCGTCACACCCGCCAGCAGATCAAACCAAAAGTAGGACAATTGCGTCAGCACCTCGCCCTTGCGCGGGATGCCGTTGGGCATCACGCAATCAAAAGCCGAGATCCGGTCGGTGGCGACAAAGAGCAGCCGGTCCCCCAAGTCAAATATTTCCCGGACCTTTCCGCTCTTGACCTTCTTCACCCCCGGCAACTCCAATTGCATTAACGGTTCATTCAACATGCAGGAGGTTACAAGCACAGGGCGAAAACCGCAAACCGCAAAATCCAAATTTCTTGCCTTGCATTTTCCCGGCGTTGGCATAAACATGCATCCAACTGGAGCGGGTGGAAATCTGAACGCGGAAAAAGAGAGGAATTTATGATCATGCCGGAGCCTTATTCACGGACGCGGCTGCCTGCCGCAAAATTCGCCGCAATCCTTGCCATTTCCGCAATCGCCTTCGGCCTGCCGCCGCGGTTGATCGCCGGAGCGCGGGAGCCGGCCACATTGGAACAGCGGCCATATAGTAATATGGATACCAATAATCCGGGTCCTTTTGGACGCCTGAATATCACGCGCAAGCTGCAGGAGATCAAACTCACCAAGATGCCGGGCACTTTTGGCGACGATCTGGAAATAGGCCTGCCGTTGTCGGCAGTTCTGCGCAGCCTGAAAGGCATCTCGATCACAAACGACCCTCAAAGGGTTGGCGTCAACTTCATCTACAATCCGCGCATCGGCGGCTCGCCGGAAGAGCGGGCGGCTGTGGATGCCGCCGTGGGAGTAGCGCCTCCGGCCGCGGATGCCACCGCAATGGCCGCGCCACCGGCTATGGATGCCGATAAGATTCAAATCAAGATCAATCCTGCTCTGGACAACTTGAGTTTGAAGGAACTGTTGGATGCCATTTGTTTGGTGGCCGATCATCCCATCACCTACGCCATTGAGGATTACGGTGTGGTGTTCTTTGTGAAGCCGCCGGAATTGGATTCGTTGCAAATGCGGACATTTCACGTTGATCCCGTTTTCTTCGCCCAAAACTTAACGAAATCCGATTTTGGGCCGACCTTTTCCAATCTGGTCGGATTTTTTGCCGCCGAAGGCATAAACTTGACAGAAAATTCAATCCGTGATGGCTCGTTCTGTTTGTTCAATCCACACACGGGCGACATTCTGGCGCGGGCAACTCCGGCCGGTCTGGAAGTGGTGAAAAGGGTCTTTGAATTGCTCAACATACCCCCGCCTCAAGTGCGGATTGACGTCAAATTCGTATCGGTGGACCAAACGGACAGCAAAGGGCTGAACTTTGGTTGGTTCTCGGGAACCAATCCCCTCACAGGAAGCATAGCAGCCTGTTGAAATATCCCACCGAGCGCCGCGTGAGGGCACGCGGCCTACATTATTTCCTCGTAAATCACGCGTCATGTAGGCCCGGTGCCCTCACCGGGCGAGTTTTTCAACAGGCTGC
>Ga0182027_10002863_pt1 | contig 27713 bp, 27 predicted proteins | sample 712E1DmetaG_FD_121300 | JGI IMG/M metagenome (GOLD analysis project Ga0182027, IMG submission 121300) | Permafrost microbial communities from Stordalen Mire, Sweden - 712E1D metaG (Illumina Assembly) | ecosystem: Environmental > Terrestrial > Soil > Wetlands > Permafrost | place: Sweden...
CATGGAATTGCATGGTATATTCACTGCTCAAACCGGTCATTTCGGGCTCAATTATTACGCCGGCAACATGAAAACCAGCTTGACGATTTACGGCTCGATTGTTTCCAATGGCCGCGTCGGCACCCAATGGACGAGCGGCGGCACAATGGTGGCGGGTTACAGCCAGAGGGAAACCTATTATGATCAGTCGCAGGTGACTAACCCGCCGCCCTTTATCGGCAACATCAGTCCTGATTACAAAATTGTAAGCTTCAGAGAGATAGATTAAAATCAATACAGGAACTACGCAGTCGTTAAATGCGTTCGGGCGCTGGGTCGTCCCGCCATGGCGGGACTCTGGCGCACCCTTCGCTTTGCTTTGAATCGAAGATTAAGCGCCAACTGCGTAGCTCCTGTGGGTGCCAGATGCCAAAATTTAAATGTGAGAATTGGATATTTATAATTGTGTAATTTTTGCTAATTCATGCTCGATTTTTTCGATCTTAAATATAAAGCGTTTGGACTGGAGATCACTGATTCGCAGGTCAGGGTTGCCCAATTCAAAAGAGGCGGCAATAAGCTTGACGGTCTGGTTACTAGGCACGTGCCTCTTGCCAGCGGCGTCGTAAAAGACGGAGAGATCAAGAACAGCAACGCTCTTGTCTTGGCGATCAAGCGCGCCGTGGCGACGGTTAAAGACGAGAAGAAAATTTTTGGCAAGTACGTGGTGGCGTCTTTGCCGGAAAACAAGGCTTTTTCGGAGATTATCCAAATGCCGCGGCTTTCGTTGCGCGATTTGCGGTCGGCAGTCATTTTCGAGGCTGAAAATTATATTCCGCTGCCGATCGAGAAAGTTTACCTGGATTTTGAAATAATTGAAAATCCGCCGGCGCCGGCGGACCATTTTGATATCCTTCTTGTGGCGATGCCAAGGACGGTCGTCGATTCCTATGCCAACGCGATCAAGGCGGCGGGGTTGAATCCCTTGGCATTCGAGCCTGAGTCGCAGGCGGTGATCCGTACCATAATGTCGGCTAAGCCGGCCGGCTCCGGCTCGCTAATGATAACGCAGATCGGCGATTCGAGATCCAACCTGATAATCTATGCCGCCGGTTCTCCGCGGTTTACGTTTTCGATTCCCATCTCGAACCGTTACTTCCTGGATACGATCGTCAAGTTTTTGAAAGTGTCCCAAGAGAAGGCCGAAAATTTGAAGACCACTCTTGGTATCCTGACCCAGGGGTTTGACCGGGGCGCGCCCGCAGATGCCAAAAAAGACAACGACCAAGGTAAAAAAATTTTTGAAGCTATGGTTCCCGGTCTGGTCGATTTCGTTCAGCAGGCGGCCAAATGTCTGGAGTATTACAAGGATCACGCGGCTCACGAACATGGTTTGGGCGGGGAGGGGCGGATCGGGAAAGTGATTTTGTGCGGCAGCGGAGCCGACCTAAAAGGGTTGGACGGGTTTATATCCCTGAAGTTGAACGTACCGGTTATTGACGGCCGGCAAGTCGTTGCCGTGAGCGATACGTCCCAAAAAAATGGTATTGGCGCGATTAACAAATATTCGGGAGATTCCGTGGTGGTTGCGGGCTTGGCTCTGCGGGCGATCACCGAGAGTGGACGGATAATGGCGTTTTGAACATGATCAATCTTTTATCGGTGAACCAAAAAAAAGAACTTAAAACCGACAGGACGCTGGCGGTTGTCAATCTCCTGGGGATGGTGACGGCTTTTGTTTTGATCTCGTTTGTTCTTGCCATTCTGGCGGCCGGCGCTTTTTTCGATGGCAAGCTGCGTATCAAGGCCATTGAGGCTGCCGGCGTCGAAAGCCAGCTTACGATGATGGACGCCTCACAAGTTGAGAAATCAATGTCGAAAGACAACACACTGTGCTTGGACGTCAACAATTTTTATTCGCGGCGGATAAGCGCCGCCGACGCGGCTCTCTTGCTAGCCAATGCGCTGCCCCAGGGAATTGTACTTGATCAATTAAGTATTAATGGCGGATCGATTAATATTGGCGGTGTCAGCGAAAACCGGCCCGACCTCGTTAAAATGCAGAATGAGCTCGAAAAAACGTCGTATTTCAAGAACGTGAACATTCCGCCGTCGGACTGGGTCGAACAGGAAAAACTTCCTTTTAACGCAACCATAGTTTATGATTACGGTAAATAAGATCGCTGTGTCTTTGGCCGTTTGGGTGACGATTTGCTGCGGGATCGTTGTTTTTGCGATAACGCCGGCGATCGCCAATTTTTTTACGATCGAGTCGGGCGCAAAGAAACAGGACGACCAGATCGCCGCGAATACCGAGCGCATAAAACAAATAAAGGCTTTTCGGGAATTTTCAAAAGACCAGGGGGCTAATCTGGCAAAGATCGATAAATTGTTCGTCAGCGCCCAAAACCCGCTGGACCTGATAGATTTTCTGGAAAGCGCGGCCAATGATTGCGGAATAAAAATGGAAATATCTTCCAGTTCGGCGATAATAAACGAGGGGGGAGATACTTGGCCGTCGTTTAATTTTCAGATGACGCTTACCGGAGGATTTTCCCGAATACTGGAATTTGTAAAGACTGTCGAAACTGGAAAATATTTGGTTTTTGTGCCGAGCCTTTCCATATCAAGCCAGGGGTCTTCGGATGGCGGAACGCGAACATTTTCGTCAAACGATTTAAAAGCAATAATGACGTTAACCGCCTACGTAAACAGCGATGAAAAACAATAATTTGCAAAAGATCAAAACGGCGATGTGCCGGCTTCCACTGGCGATGGCATTGCATCCGTTCGTGACATTCTTGGCGGGTTTTGTCGCGGCGATGGCCGTCGCGGCTGTCATTATGGCCTATTTTTTCAACCTGGAAGCCACCGACCGGCCTTTGGACCAAAATGAAGCCTCGCAATCGCGTGAATTCCAGGCTCGTAATTGTTTGAACGTGTTTGCTGCCCGTGATAAGCAAAAAACCGACGCCCAAAATTTTTCCCAAAATAATTTTAATGATCCGTTCGCGGCATCGGCCACATCCACGGTTGACCAAATACCAGAATAGGTTATATTAACTTTGCCAATATTGCGTCGCGCTTTATTGGTTTTATTCCGCCCCTATAGTTCAATGGATAGAACACTAGCCTTCTTTTCCCGCTAAAGCGGGAAGATCCGCCTAAAACGCCCCTGTAGCTCAATGGATAGAGTATCCGCCTTCTAAGCAGATGATACAGGTCCGATTCCTGTCAGGGGCACCAACCTGTACTAATTCAAGATAATTAGAAACCAGTAAAAATAATGTATTTAAAATAACTTTTAAAAAATGAATAATAATTTAGGAGAAAACTGCTCTGCTCCCGAAGGTTTAGATGTTTACCCTGAAATGGAGCATGAGAAAGTCATTGAAAAACAATTAATTGATTTTAAGAGGTTTCTTACCAAGTCGGGCGATATCAATGCAATGGCTAGCGGGAATAAGATTAGTTTTTATAATTCGGGAAAAATAGGAACACTGGAAATAAGCAATTGCGGTGAACAAAAACTGGCGGAGATAGCCCAGCTTCTGAACCGTGGCGAGAAAAACCAAAAAAATAATGTTTATGTAAGGGTGGAAAATGACTATCTATGTTTTGACTTTATGGGCAGGGATATAATTTTTCTAAAAGTTGCGAACGTTATTATAGGAGAAAGAAAAATTGAATTTGGGCGGTCAAGTTATTGAATTTATCATTAGCGAGGAAATATTTGAAACATATGTTATTTTGACAGTGAAGAAGGCATAATTACGAAAATGCGTCAGCGTTCGCTGGATGGAAAATACCAGTGGACCAAGCAGATACTTTCAATTATTCAATACATATTCCTCTTTTCATTTTTCGTCGGGTTTATTTTTCTGGCGATAGCCATTTTCCCTCAATTCAAGCCGATCCGTTTTTAACCGTTTTCAGGACTGGATTTAAAAACAAAAATAGGGTAATATCGTTATGTGTTTGCTGGTGGCCATGGTGTAGTGGCAGCACGAAAGTTTGTGGAGCTTTCAGCACGGGTTCGAATCCCGTTGGCCACCCAGTAAAATATTTTGTGAGTAGATTTCGTCAAAATTAGCTTCAAAAGTACCATTTTTGACAGGTTCTAACGCCTTGTGAATGGTATTTACTTCAACAGCCGCTTTTTCCACCAGGAGAAGCGGCTTTTGGATTGAAATAGAGAGGATTTGGTCTTTTAAGATAAAGTTCGAACCAAGGGCAGCAAGTATCTGCTTTTTATCGTCTAAGCTACCATTCTCGAATCTTTTCTTAGCGTTTGCGGCAAAATCAAACACACTCTCAGCTTTCTCCAACCAACTATCAACGTCGTTATCACTTTCATTAATAAACGAAAACAGTCTAGCTTTTTCCTCAGCCAGTTCAGCTTTTTTTTCAGCAAACTCTTCGGGAGTTATTTCTTCGTTCATTCGCATTTCAAGCAACCTGTCTATTCTTTTTACACATTCGTCGTAATCCCTTCTTTGTGCGGTCAAAATTGATTTTCTACTTGTAGTTTCTTTTTTAGCTTCAGATTTTAATTGTTCGATTGCCCAGCTATAGAACTCCGGCGGTATTTCAATCCTGCCCAGGATATCGAGAATCTGGGCCTCCAGTTCCTCTTTTCTCAGGCACTTTTGGGAACAAGGCCGTTTTCTTTTTGTGCAACGGTAAAAGGTGTAAAAATGAACATTGCCATTTTTCTGTCTTTTGACTTTATTCTCGGCTGTTATCATTGCGCCGCACTCGCCGCATCGCACCATTCCCGTAAAAGAGAATTTCTGAGGCATATGAGCCTTACTGCGGTTTCCCATTATTACTTGGGCCTTATTGAATTCTTCTTCGCTTATCATTGCCTTATGACGCCCTTTATAAATAATTCCGCCATATTTGAAATAGCCGTAATAAAACGGGTTCGTAAACAACTCATAAAACTTATTCTTGTATAGACATTTTGGAAGGCGCTTACTCACTAACCCCAATTCCTTATCGGCATATTCAGCCAAATGAGCCACAGAATATTGTCCTGTAAGCAATTTATCCCAAAGTTTTCTCACCAAGGGGAATCTTTCGGGGTCGGGGATTATGTTTTTTTCGCCTTTTGGCAAAAACTTATTATTCAGATAACCCACTGGCGCTTGGATAGGTGCCAAACCTTTGTCTAGCTTGTATTTCAATCCTCTCTTTGTATCTACGCTTAAATCTCTGGAAAATTGCGTTGCCATTCCAAATTCAACGCTCATTACGACCGAATGCTCGTTCGGTAGATATGTTTTTTCGCTGGTGATGATTTGTTTTATTACTCCCTGTTGCAATAGCCACATTATTTCACCACCATCAATAGGATTGCGTGATAAACGATTGAGTTTCCAGCATAAAATTCCATCCGCTTCACCATTACGAAGTTTTTCTAACATTTGGGCAAATACCGGTCGGCCGGGCAGTTTTGCTGTCCTTTTTTCGCTGAAAGTGTGGACGATATTTAACCCCCGTTCTTTTGCTAATGTTGTGAGGGTTTTAATCTGGTCAGGAATGGAGGCGATTTGTCGGTCTTCGCCGATGGAACTTTTTCTTGCGTAAAGGCAATACCTAAGCTTATCTTGTACTTGCGCCATAGGTTTATTTAACTTAAAGGGACGGTCTGGTTGACCCAGTTGCTCATCCGTGAGGATTGGCTTCTGGCAGACCGCCCCTTAAAGGGCAGAAGCGTATTAAAAAACTCACGGATTAAGTGAAAACTGGGTCAACACCTTGATTATACCTCTTTTTTAATAAGACCAAAAAACATTTTTACCAAACGAACTCAATTAAGATGAAACTGCTCCGTGGGTAACATCGATATCGACAACGGTCGGTATAGGTGGCTTTTCTCCTAGGCGAGCCGCTTGACGTCGCTCAAGCTCGTGTAGGCTTCGGAAAATGCCTCGCTCGATTGTTGTTTCATATCGAATTAAGTTTGCGGAATCCGACGGTATTGTCTCACCAAGCTCGAATTGTCCTCGCAATTCAACCGATATTCTTTCAACCCTCAACAAACGCTTAAGACGCCAAATATTTGCAATAATCATATCAACTAAGATTGTTTCAAGTTCACCGACAGGTCTTAAATCATCCACGATATTTTTGCTAATTGCAGCAAGTTCTTCCCCATTTTCGCTGATTAACAAAGTTTCGGAGCTAAGAATTCCGTGTTTTAAAGAGTTCATTTTGCTGATATTTTTCCCGTTTTCCGTTTGTGGGCCACCTAGTTTATAATTTTGTTCAGACGAAGATTCATCCATATTTTAACCTGTTATTTTTCTGTTAAAGCAGTAAACGACCTTTAGTTGTGTTCCTGCCGTTGCTTTGCTTGAGGTTAGGCAGAATGGAAGTAAAGCCCGTATTTTGGTGATTCGGACTGGTTTCGTCAGTTGACCGTTAGGCAAAGCCTCGGGCTGATTAAGATAGATTTTTTTAAGCGTGGGTTCGCCTTGGCGCCGCACGTTTACGACCGTATGTGGCTACTATCTACGACATACAGAAGAAAAATTCCTGTCGTTGCTTGAGTCTAAGGTCCGAATGCTGTCGGACACATCAGGAAGTTTTAACCGGCTTTTGATGGCTGCCAGGGAAAGGTAAATCGCCGGATTAGCCCACCTTCTTCCCCAGAATTAATAAATATTTTGTTTCTATTTGTTGGCCTCGGATATTTGAGAAGTTTTCCGGGGCCAGCATTAAAAACAAAATTAGTTCGAGCCTGCCTTTTGATTCTGACGCTGCTGAATTTTTTGAAATTCAGACTCAATTGATGGCATAATCACGAGCTCAAAAAGCCGAATGAGTTTCGTTCCGAGCTCATAAGCTTGTTCCGGCGTTATTTCTACGTCAAAACGTTTTTTATACATTGCCCTAAATTTTTCTACCTCCTGAGCCGATATCATAAATTTTTAAGCTTAGAATTTTTTTCCAGGAACTTGGACAAGTCCTTTTTATTTGCGAAAAACGAAAAGAGAATGAAATCGGCCAAATTTGAAATCGTTCGACCGCTTCTGACCGACAACATTTTCAACTTGCGATGATTTACGGCACTGACTCGAATTTGCAATGAGTTTCTAGTTTGCTGGTTCATTGGCGTGAAAAATAAATCTTTTCAAAGTCATTTTAGAACAGTCAAAACTAATTGGTGTGACACTAATTTTCAGATTTTGTGATACAAAAAACCGCCCCAAAATGGAGCGGTAAACAAAAAATCCGGCATCAGCCGGAAATTTTACTTTATTCAAATAATGAAGGAAATCTTTTTCTTAGACGTTCATTCTGTTTTCTTAACCTAGCCGCAAATTCTTTTTCCTGACCATCATATTTTAAATCGACATCTACTTCAGTCACAATATCGTCGTAAGATAATTTTTTTTTTATTTCCATTAATTCGCCCGTCTCACCAGCATCGGGTTCAATGAAAGTCGCTTTCTCGCCGTGCCTGGATGTTTGTATTGCGGTTTCAAAGGTTCTCATTCGGCGCTGCTTATTTTTGGGCAATTTTTTTATTTGTTCGCATAAATCTCGATAAATCTTCTTGGTTTTCTCGGGGGAATATTTAAATTTAGGAAGTATCTGTTTAACGTGCCATATTAAAACCCTTTTTTCTTCAGAGTTAAATGAATAATTTTTATAATTTTTTGCCGTTACCTTATCCAATACGCCCCAATCGTCTAAATGATTTTTTGTTAAATCAGGAATTCCGTAAAGAACCCATAATTTTACCCACAAATGAAAACTACTTGGCAAACCAAATTTATTACAAAGGGATTCGATATCTTTATCAAACTTATTTATTCTATCTTCATTTTCGTGCAACCACGCAGAATCGTCATAGGAGTAGCCGCCGTCTTCTTCGATGCCAAAATTGACAGGATAATCAAAATCTTTTTTAAAAAATAGCTTCGGAACAGAATGTTTTTTTCTTAAATTTTCTATTTCCAATTTAAATTTAGGACTAATTTTGAGCGCTTCTGCAAGCTGGGAATTCGATGAAGTTGTTATATTAGAAAATTTTTTGCTAAACAGTGCCGCCTCACGGTTAACCAGGTCCATAATTTCTTCGATTGACTTATCCTTTTCCTGTTCGGGCATAGTATTGTGTGAAATTTTCAAGGTTACAATACCACAAATCGATACCATCTTACAATGTTGCATTTTGGGCTATTGAGGGTAGTATTAAAAAATAGGTGTTTGAGGGGATTTAACTACAAAATACAAAAAATGGGTACTAAAAAATATCAAAAAGTTAATTTAACATCCTCTGATTTAAGCGAGGAGAAATTGGCAGAATTAAACCGGATTTTACCGGAAGTGTTTAGCGAGGACAAGATTGACTGGCAGAAATTAAAGGCGGTATTGGGTGCGGACCTGGAGCCGAGCGTGGAACGGTTTAATTTCACCTGGGCTGGCAAAGCCAATGCGGTAAAAAACGTTCTTATCCCGAGCAGGGCCACCTTGAAGTCAGTGAAAAGCGAGGGCATTAAATTCGATGAATCTGAAAATATCTTTATTGAGGGCGACAATCTTGAAGCGTTGAAGCTTTTGCAAAAGGCGTATTTTGAACAAATAAAAGTAATATATATCGACCCGCCCTATAACTCGGGCGATGACTTTGTGTACAACGACGATTTTATCGCACCGTTAAGGGGTTACTTGGAGCAAACCGGACAGATTGATAATGATGGGAATAAATTACAGACTAACCGGGAAACCAATGGCAGGTATCACAGCGATTGGCTTTCGATGATGTACCCTCGCTTAAAGTTGGCTTGGAACCTTTTGCGTGATGATGGAGTAATCTTTATCAGCATCAGTGATATTGAAGTTCATCATCTAAGAATGATGATGGATGAAATTTTCGGTGAGGAAAATTTTGAAGGGCATATACATTGGCGAAGGCGGCCCAATCAACCAAACGATTCAACAAAGATGATAGGTTTAGTTGCAGAACATATTTTGGTATATGCAAAAAATTCAAAGTTTCTAAAAACTACTGGGGTAGGCAAGGTGGAATTAACAGGAAAATTTTCTAATCCTGATAATGACAAACGGGGTGATTGGGCCTCAAAGCCCTGGAAAGTCGGAGCTGGTCAATCAGGAACAAAATACATAATTACAACACCTACGGGTAAGGTTTATGATGAGGAATGGATGGGTGATTTAGATAATTTCAATAGATTATTGGCCGATAACAGAATTATTTTTCCCGATAGCGGCAGCGGTTCTCCTAGAAAAAAGTATTTCAAAAAAGAAAGGCAGGAGGAGGGGCAATGTGCCTCTAATTGGTGGGACAATAATTTATATGGTAGTAACCAAGATGGTAGTGCGGAACTATTTGAAATCTTTGGTCAAAAGAATATTTTTAGTAATCCGAAGCCAGTCAAGTTAATAAAGAATATTGTATCATTGGGTAATGTGAAAGGTGGGGAAATAGTTCTGGACTTTTTTGCTGGTTCGGCAACAACCGCTCAAGCAGTTTTCGCATTAAATCAGGAAGATGGGTTATCGAGAAAATTTATTCTTGTGCAATTGCCAGAATTATTAAATATAAACAAAAAAGACCAAAAAGATGCTTACGAATATTGTGCCAAGTTGGGCAAACCAACAAATATTGCCGAATTAAGCAAGGAACGTATCAGAAGAGTTGTAACTGGCTATGGCCAAGAACCGCAACCGATTAGCGATGGATTTAAAGTGTTTAAACTAGCTGAATCAAATTACCCGGAAAATAATTTTGAGTTTGACCCGGAAAAAACCGAACCAGAAAACCAAAAGGCATTTTTGGCATATCTCAATAAATCTCGACAGGCAACCCTCTTTTCGGATACGCAAACAATCGATGTTGTTTATGAAAATATCATAAAGGAAGGATTATCGCTTAATGCTAAAATTGAAAAAGAAAAAATCGCAGACGCAGAAATTTACAAAGTAATCGACGACGACAAACGATTGATGGTTTGTCTTGATAAAAAAATGAGCGTCAAAGCCGTTAAAGAACTGACAAATATCAGCTATAAAGGAAAACTATTTGTATGCCTGGATAATGCCCTAGATGATACTGCCAAAGCGAACTTGGCGTTAAATGTGGAATTAAAAACTATATAAGATGGATAATACTTGGTTTTATAGTTTAAGCACAATTGCGCAAGTAATGGCGGCAATGGCCGGACTCTTTCCAATTTTCGTTGTTTTTAGGATGGATAAATTGAGAAAAGAAATAGACCAATTTAGAGAAATGGCCATCAATGGAACCGATAGAAATGGTCACTTGGCTTTTGAGATGAGAGATAGGGAGTTGTTGAAAAAGGCAAGAGAATACCTTAAGTCTTCAAAAAATAGCGGTACAACAACTTTTTCTGGAGAACTAGGAAATTTTTCTTTTGGAGAGTTGACACTCAATCTTTTTGAGGAGCTTGTCGATAAACGAGAACAAACTTTAAAAAAACTAAAAACAATAATTGCCCTATCTATCGCTTGTGTTGTTTTTGCCCTAACTTTATTGGTGTACGGCGAATATTTTTTTGCTTGTGCCAGCGTATGGCTTACGGTTTTGATATTGTTTACAATATTTACCCTTATTTACATCGGGACCAGTGCTTATCAAATAATTAAGCCATAGAAGGTAAAATTTCATTTTGCCCGAATTAAACGTCAAAAGAATTATGAGCTTTAAAGAAGTAAAAGTTACAGATTTATCAAATGCACAAAAAGGAAAAATCGGTGAGCTAGTCGTTTTGTTTTCATATATTGAATGGTTGATTGCTAACGTTGTTTTGTTATTACACATTCCGCCGCAAGATTATGAACACGTTGGTGAAATGGATTTAGCCAATGATTATTTTAAGACATTGCTTGCGCTTAATTTTTCAAGAAAAATAGACAATCTGAGAAGTTTAGGATTTGACGTTTCAAACTTACGGAAGATTGGAGAATACAGAAATAACATTGTTCACGGAATTATGTTCGATGATGGAGAGGGTTTAATTTCAAACAATTTTGCCAAAGGAAAGAATGTCAATTTTTCAAACGAAATCATAGATGAAAATATAAAATTACTCCAAGAGGAAGGCGCTAAATTACTCAACTTTCTTGAAAATAGAGGCTATAAACCACAATGATGAAATTCCAATTTGACCCAAATCAAAGCTTTCAAATTGATGCGATAAATTCTATCGTAGGTATTTTTGAAGGGCAAGAAGAAAATTCTGCTTCCAAGGTTGTGAATGGCGGCGGGATTTTCGGTATCTATCCGAACTATTTGACGCTTTCCGGGGAAGAAATCTTTGCCAATGTTAAAAAAATCCAAAGCGAGAATAAAATCACTAACGGCGGAATGGTTGAAGACTTTGATTTTTCCGTTGAGATGGAAACCGGCACCGGCAAGACCTATGTTTATTTGCGAACGATTTTCGAATTGAATGCTCGCTATGGTTGGAAAAAATTTATAATCCTGGTGCCTTCGGTTGCCATTCGTGAAGGTGTAATGAAAACGCTAATAATAACCAAAGAACATTTTGCCGGTCTCTATGGAAATGTTCCTTGCCGGTTTTACGAATACCAGTCAAAGAATATTACCCAAGTTAAGCATTTCGCCGATTCCAGCAATATCAACATAATGGTAATGACTGTAGGGGCTTTCAACAAGGATGCCAACGTGCTTTATGGCGAGCGGGACCAGATGCAGGGCGAACAGCCAATCAGCTATATCCAAAAGACAAACCCTATATTGATTTTAGACGAGCCGCAGAATATGGAGGGAGAAGCTACTAAGGAAAAATTAAAACAATTTAATTCATTATTCCGGCTCCGTTATTCGGCTACCCACCGTAACGCCTACAATTTAATATATCAGTTGATGCCTTATGATGCGTATAGATTGGGGCTGGTGAAAAAAATTGAAGTTTTTTCAGTAACAGATGGCGATGATGGAACAAGCAGGCCGTATATAAACCTTGTTTCAGTTACCCTTGGCAAAACTTTAAAAGCCAAAGTTGAGGCAATTATCAAAGACAAGCAGGGGAATGCCAAAAAGAAGGTGATTATATTAAAACAAGGCGATAACTTGGCTCTAAAGGCAAATAACGGGTCCTACGAAGGTTTTATAGTAATCGAGATGAACGCCGACGCTCCGGATTTTGGGAGTGTGGGCAAAATTCGTTTTCAAAACAATATCGAGATAACAAGGGAAGAAAACCATAGCTCAAATTGGGAAGAGATTATTAAAAAACAAATAGGTCAAACCATCGAGCTGCATTTTGAAAAACGTGCCAAATGGCGGGAAATGGGCGTTAAAGTCCTGTCGTTATTTTTTATTGACCGGGTCAATAATTACATCCAGCAAGACGGCATTATCCGGCGTTTGTTTGTTTCTGAATTCAACCGGATAAAACAAAAGCATAATTTGAACGATTTAGATGTAAACGTGGCTCATCGGGGTTATTTTGCCAAACGGGGAGAGGAATATCTCGAAAAAGAAAAGGCGATTGCTGAAAACAAAGAAGCGTATGATTTAATAATGAAAGACAAAGAAAGGCTTTTGTCTTTTGGCGAGCCAACGGAATTTATATTTTCCCACTCGGCATTAAAAGAAGGTTGGGATAGTCCAAACATTTTTAATATCTGCACGTTAAACCTTACCGCTTCGCTTGTTAAAAAGCGACAGGAAATAGGGCGGGGAATGCGATTATGTGTCAATCAGAACGGTGAGCGGGTTTTTTTGAAAAACGTCAACTTGCTTTCGGTCGTTGCCAACGAAAGTTATGCTGATTACGTCGCTCAACTGCAAAGCGAGTTTGTTGAGGACGGGATTTATAAATCCGTCATACCGCATAATGCCAAGAGCAGAGTTATCGTAAAATTGAAAAAAGGTTTTGCCAAAGACGACAATTTTGCCGCACTTTGGGAGCGTATATCTAAAAAAACCCGCTTCCTTGTTAATGTAGATACGGAAAAATTAATTAATGCCTGTGCACAAAATTTAAACGCCCTTACAGTAAATAAACCGCAGATAAGGATTGATAGGGTGGGATTGGACATTAACAAAACAGAAATAGGGAAAATGGTTCTTGGAACAGATGCCGAAGTAGTTAGCCGGGGCAAACGATTTATTGATTGTGTTGACTTAATAAAAAATGAAACCGAGCTAACGAGAAAATCGGTTATCGATATCTTGGAAAAATCAGGAAACTTCGTTTCATTTTTGAACAATCCGGAAAAATATATTTTTGAGGCAATTAAGATAATTAAAAATGAAATCTTAAAAGCCTACATTGCTCAAGTTGCTTATGAGGTCATTCCGGAAAGATACAATTTCGGAACATTTGAAGAAATTTCGGGCTACAAAGATTCTGTCCAAAAAGTTGATAGGTCAATTTATGATGCAATCGTTTACGAATCAGATGTTGAAAAGAAATTTGCCATTGATTTGGACAGTGACGAGAGAATCAAGTTATTTATCAAATTGCCTAGCTGGTTTAAAGTGGAAACGCCGGTTGGAAGTTATAATCCCGATTGGGCGATAGTTACCGCCAAAAGGGATTTAAAAGGCAATGAAGCTCAAGAAAAATTGTATTTCGTAATTGAGACTAAGGGTAATCTTGCGAATTTAAGAACAGACGAACAGGCAAAAATCGCTTCTGCCAAAAGACATTTTGAAGTTATAGAGGTCAATTACAAAGAAGTTGAAAACTATCAACAATTCAGTGGCATAATGCTTTAATTATTATGACGCTGCTCACAGAAAGATTTGTCCAAAACAGCATCATTGAATATCTCTTGCGTAAGGGGTGGAGTAGAAATTTGCGTTCTAAAACAGAAAAAGAGCACGGAGTTGATATTAAGGTCAGGAATAACAAGTACTCTCGTTATTGGTTGATAGAAGTTAAGGGCGATGCTTCAAAGGAAGCAAAATATCCTCGTTCGCACAGAGAGGTAAATTTTAACTTGGCGTTAGGGCAGATTATAACACGAATGAAAAGCGATGGCGTGCGAGGCTACAAATATCGCTATAAATATGGAGTTGGTTTTCCCGAATCATTTAAAGAAATTGTTTTAAGAAGGTTACCGTTTGATGTTTGTGACAAATTAAACCTTTATGTATTTTTTGCAGATAAAATTGGTAAGGTTAATTGCTATGATTGGACAAAATTAAAAGCACTGCAAAATAACAAATGACTATGGAATCAACATCAAATACCGATGAAGCTTTAAGAAATCAAATAGCAAGTGTTTTGAGGTTTATTTTTAAGTAAGCTCAAAATTGATTCTGATGAAGTCCCATTGGAAATATTTGTACCATCAATTGCCAAAATTTTATTTGAGCTTCGGATGGGTACCACTAAATACGCAAAAGAAGAGCAAAGAATCCTTGTTATAAAAGAGAAGGCCCAACAGAGTACCAGGGGCTTCGTTATTTCAAATATAGCGTCTATGCGTAATTTTCTGTTGACGCTGACTACGCTATCCATTACGATATTTGGTGTAGTTATCTCCGTTATATCAAATTCCGGATTAAAAGTTTTTAAACTAGTCGTTGAAAATATTCCGATTGTATACATAGGACTAGGTTCGTTGGCGCTCTGTGTTTTAGTCTCCGTAATCTATCTTGCCATTCTACACGTAAAAGAAAACCAAGCTTTATCAAAATCTTATCTTCTTCAGGAAAAGACATTTAACTCTTTTAGGAGTCTTCTTCTCGAATGTTATAAAAACAAAAAACCCTTTGACGTGTATCAAGAAAAGCTGAGGACTGCAATAGAGCAAAATACGGAAGTGGCAGAATTGGCCAAAAAATCCCATAAGCAACTTGCCCAAAACGATTATACAACGTATTACATAAGCGGATTTTTCCTAATTGGTATTTTGACTGTTGTAGTTTCGCTTTTATAGTGCAAAAATAATAAAAAAAAATATAAAAAGAATTCTTATTGCTGGGGTTCCGGCAACTGGTAAAACGACGATAGGAGAATACCTAAAAGATAAATTCAATTTCAGGCATTTTGACGTAGAAAGCGAAGAAGCAAATCCTAATGTTAGCCATATCGGGAGACTTTTTTGGGAATTAGAGATTGATAAATTTATTGCACAAGTTGAAGGAATAGAGGGGAAAATAGTTATTACTTGGGGGTTCGTGTGTGACCATAAACGTTCTTTAGACATAATCAATATGTTACAGGAGAGGGGTTTTGAGTTTATATGGTTCTGCGCCGAAGAACAAATTGCCAGAATTGCTTTTTTAGAGCGTGGCACGGGTAATGTATGTGACTTTGACCTCCAAATGCGAAGAATTAAAAAATTAGACTTAGGTATATTTAAGAATCCAATCATAATAACAACCCTAGATGAAAATGGTCGCAAAAATAAGGATGAAATTATTGAAAAAATAGTTGGAAGATGAAATTATTAACCGGAAAGTGATAACTTGGCATAAAAGCGATTTTATACTAAGATAAGCAAAATTGAATATTGGCCTAAACCTTGCGATTAAACCCGCAGGGCACGGCACAGAAATCTCAATCACGATATTAAGCTCTCCATTGAGCCAACTCGTGATTGAGTCATACCCCGAAAGGGATATGGGCGACCGAAAGGTTGCCAGGTTCGTGGGGAGCTTTGTGTTAACCCCCGTAAAAATTACCAATATGGCTCAATTAACACCCGAAGAAATCGCAAAAATAGATGAAGAAGAACTCGTTCGTGCCAGAGCAAGGGCAAAATATGCGGCGAAACCAGCGGGAAAATTAGCGAACAAACCCTCTAGAAAATCTCATCGATTAAGGAATTTTTTAATTATCATTATCGGTCTCGTGATTTTTATCTCTATTATAAATTCTTATAACTCAAAAAGTTCATCGAGTTCATCAAAAAAATATCCTCTAAGCGCAGATGTTAAAACCAGTAATCTAATAGTAGAAGTTACTAATAACGATAGTTTTGACTGGACTAATTGCAAGCTTATTATGAATTTTTCAGGGAGTTATGATACCGGTAGTTATTATCAAGCAACTATTGGCACAATCGCTCCTAATACATTGCGCACATACCGGTTGAATGATTTTATCAAAAACGGCACAACTGAACGATTTAACCCTTACACGGAAGCGATGGGCAATCTAGAAATTGATTGTCAAACACCCGATGGGGAAGGTTTGTGGGTTTCGGCAGCAAGATAACAAATTAAACCAATATGACCCTACTAACACCAGAAGAAATATCAAAGATTGAGGAAGAGGAGCGCATTCGTGCAGAGAAACGGGAAGAATATAATCAAACTGCGCATCCTAAAAATAGAAGGACGGCATTGCTTTTATCTATTATTCCCGGGTTAGGCCAGATATATAAAGGCGAAATAATAAAAGGCATTATAATTTTTGCATTTGTGTTAATCGGTCGGCCCCTAGTCGGTCCGTATGTATTGGCAATTCTTTATGTTTGGCAAATGCTTGACGCATTCGGCATACAAGTTATTAATGGTAAATCAAATGTATACAAAAAAATTGGCCTTGCTTTAATTTGTCTTGTCGTAATTTTATTTCTCATTTCTTTTGTTAGGGGTCTTATGACTGATGTCGATAAAAGTAAGCAATCGGAGTCAAAACCAGTAATTACCGATTCCGTACTTACGCCTGCCAAATCTCAAACTCAGGACAACGCTAATAGCATTATTCCTAGCGTGAACACGGCGAATGCTGACCAGCAAACACTTGAGAGTAATTTTAAAGATATTATTTCTAAATTCAAAGGAGGGAATACGAAAGTTAGCTACGGGGAATTAAGAATTATGGGGTCTGACGAAACCGATGTCCCTGCTGGCAGCAAAGCACTTTTAATTGATGTGGTAATTGACGGGTTTTCGGATAAAAATTATTTAATTAAAAATACTGCAAACCCACTAACATTTCAGCTGATGCACGCAGCGTTTACAACTAAGATGGTCAATGTCTATTATGTAAATGTTTTTTATACCGTTAATATCCCATCGGGCAATCAAAAAGACACAGAAGTTCTGAATTACAGCATAATAAAAGACACTTACGATAAGATGGACCAAGCAAAAATTGGAGGCAATGATTTATGCAATTTCCTTAACGAACAAGATAAAGAATTAAGTAGCGATGTTAATTACCTTGGCGGCGATGGCTGTATTGATAAATGAAAATTATTAATACCGCATAAATTACCGTGATTACAAAAAATGGCCCCAAATGGGCAATTATTTTCCTTGAAAGGTCGAGGAAATTCAAAGAGGCCGAAGTAAAAAATCCAGGTCGAGACTGGAAAACCAACATCTCACCTAAACATATTCAAACGATTAAAAACTCTTATATTAAAAATAAGCATAATTGGTTAAATAGATGGATGAGGCAACAAGGAGTGGATGATAGTTACTATGAAAGCTAAACGTCCAAGAACCTGGACTTTTTGATTATTATTGATAATTAGTGAGCTAAACAGGTTCTAATATCCTCGGCTAGACGACCCTGTCAAAATTTGAAGCTGAATTTTATCACCCTCTGCGGGAAACCCGAACTGATCATCGCCTATATGGGTGGTTTTTGGTATAATTTGAGATAAAACATAATACCAATCTTCATATATAATCTCATGAAAAAAGAAGCTTCAGACTTAAAAATTGCGGCTATTTATTCATTTTTGTCACTTATCATAATAGTTGCCGGTTATTTTCTTTACATGGCAATTGCTATGGGAATCGTTTCTATATTAGGTTTTGGTTGGGGATATCTATTGCTGGGAGTACCCGCGGTTATGTTAATCTTGCCTCTTTCTATTTTGGTTGGTGCTCGGCTTGCGGGAAATTATGTTAGCAAGAGATATGCCATTAAAAGCAGAAATAAAGTAGCGCTTATAGCCGTAATTCCGTATTTAGTTTTGGTTATTTTCGGTTTTTTAAGGTTTAGCATGGGAGCAATCGATAGCTCTGTTGCGGAGAGCAATGCATATATAATTTTTGATGTCTCGGCTGTGTTTTTTGTTGCTTATTACTTTTTGGCGCGGAAATATATTAAGTAAGATTAAGGTTAGGAATGTAGATTGTGGCATCGTTTTTCCGCTCAAAAATAGTTCGAACGTCCTCTACTGTGGCACCCTGTCAAAATTTGAAGCTAAAATTGATTTACCCTCTGCGGGAAATCCGAACCGATATTGCTTGGGGTTTTTTGATTTGACGAAAACCGAAATTTATAATATGAACAAAATGGTGATTTTATTACAGACTGGCTTGTATTAAAAAAGGGCGATATTGTCATTATCGATCCAGATGGAGGCGCCGATAAGTCGGTTAAAGATCTTTTCAAGGGCCAGCGAATAACCGTTGACGTCATTTTGTGGGGCGCTTGCTATTGCGAATGTGGCCAAGAAAGGAAATTTGATGATTACGGGGTATGTTTGACCTGCGGTAAGCTATGTAAGCAATACATTTGGATCAATGGCCATGATTACAAAAGTGAGTTTTTTAAGCTGGCCGAGGTAGCGGAGACCTGACTGCTCCGCCTTTTATTTTACGCGCACAAACAGGTGCGAACATCGATTGCCAGACGACCCAAGTTCAAATTAGTATCTCATCGGTAGGGTATAAAGCCTTTTAATATAACTTTACCGTTATTTGACGACGAAAGTCGCAAAAACTGCTTTTTTAAAATTATCTGTTTTTGGCCTGTATTTTCAGGCGAATTTGTGTTTTGGTTTGCCAAAGTTTGGTCTACTTTGTTGGAGTTCAGGTGGTTGTTATGTGCTTGTTTTTTTGTAAGCTATGCGTTATATAATACACGAGGTGATTTATTGGCTTTGGTTGTTGTGCCGCTCTCAATTGACGCAGAACACGGGAGAATTTATACCGAAGTTCCCGAAAAAAAGAGTGGGTATAGGCAACGAATTGGCAACAAAGTTTTTGAGGAATACTATGTAATTGGAGTGGGTAATATAGGTGCCGAGACTCTAGGGAAATATTTCCCACTGCTAGACACTGAATTTTACCTCAAATTTATAGCTCGTTTTGAGGATCTTATACGGCCACTGCACGAATACATTAAACAGGATTTAGCGAGACATCCTGGATATTGTTATCCACCAGAACATGCCCGTGCCGTTTTCCAAAGCAAAGCCATTATAGCCTTTGGTATGCAATGCAATAATGACGGTTTCAGGCAGTATATATGGACATACCCACCTGATTTTGACGGGAGGTTTTGGTGGCGTGAATTATTACAAGAATTGGAGGAAAACCATTGATTGGTTTATTGAGCCTCCTTTTATTTTTGGAAAAATTGACAACCAACGGTCTGCATCTCTTTTATGGCATCCATTTTAAATTTTAAGCTTTTCATATAATCCTTGTCTTCGAGAATCTTGATTATCTGGGTTATATTTATATTTCGTTGCCGACCAATCTTATGCGCTTGCCCTAATCATTTTCGACCCCTCGTAACACACTTTTATTCCTTCGGGGTTGTTCAAGATGTTTCGAATAATGCGACCCTAAGGAGATTAGAACCGATGAAGACCGCTTTAATCAGCGGTTTTTGGTTCGCCGATTAACCTTGACAATAATATTTTTTTATTATAATATATTTATGTTTTGCGTTTGATAATCTTTGTCGCAAAAACTGCGGCAAGGCGCACATTAACAGCGTATTGAAGGTGGCCATCTTCAAATGTGAATTTGGCATGAGGTAGACTATAGGAGGCATTGAAAATGGCAGACGACGGAACGGCAGTGATTATTCTAGAAGGATCGAAATGGCGACAGTGTGATGTGGACATGGCATTTTTGACCGAGAAATTGAAACAACCGAAAGAAAAAATAGATACTCCTGGGCACAAGGGTATAATAATCCAACCAGCAATGACAATTATAGCTTGTGCCATTCACCCTGACTTATCAGAGGAGGTTGCGTTGGACAAACTACGGGAATATATTAAAGCCAATAATCCCGAATTGAAAGATGAAGATTTTGACTTAGAAGTCGGTTTGAACGACCACCTTATGACAGGCTATCCGCCAACAGAAAAAATTCTGCACATCTCAGTGGCTGGCTGCACTTTTCCGGGTTCTTAATCTAGGCAAAATTTCCTTATTATTGTTAAACAAAAAAGGATCATTATTGCCTGTTTTTTTATCTTCAAAATATAGTGAGTGGCGGGGTGGGGTAGATTATCATTTTTCAACATATTCCAAGGAGGGAATGTAAATCGTCGCATCGTTTTTCCTCTCGAATACAGTTCGAACGTCCTCTACTAAGGCACCCCAGTTTCAAAAATCGCTTGATTGGGCGGTTTTTTTGGGTTTAGGATAGTTTATGATTGCAAATTCGATGTCAACAAAATTCTTGCAAAATAAAAAAATTATGTTATGTTCCATGCCACAGGTCTTTCATAAATTAAAATATTCAACCTAGTTAGTCATAGCCAAAAGCTTCCGATTCTTCGGCAGTTTCTGACTATGACTAATATAGTTGTAGTCCCTATCTCGGGCAGAGATAAATTTTCGGCAAACAGCCGAAAAGGTGGTTGAAATGAAATACGGCGATATAAATTTAGGACAAATAGAAGCGGCGATAAACACGCTCGGTGGTATGAGAGGTTTCCGCTTGCTACTCTCCGGAGAGATGGATGTTAAAGAAAAAACGCCTCGCACTTGGGTGGATATTAGACTCGGAACCTTCAAGACTACAAATGAAATCTTAAAGGCATTCAAATGTGGTGGTATAAACATTGAAGACATGGCCTCGATGATGCTCAATAATCCCGCGTTTAACTTGGCAGTGCCTGAGACTAATTTAAAATTAGTCAAAATGACCACAGAAAGACTGGCGGGTAAAGATGGTATGAGTTCGACTGCAGAAGTGTTTGCAGGCGCTAGGCGATATATGATTGAGGACTGTCTGGCGGAAGTTGGCCCGCAACTGCGTTTGCTAGATTTAACAGGATCGAAAGATATCTACATCGGTATGAAACCTATTTTATGCATGGATGGTATTCCCCGTATATTCAATCTATCGGAAAGTCACTTTGGGACAAGGTGGCCGAGGGCGTCTGTGTGCCGGGACGATGTTTTGTGGAACGGTCAGGCCGTTTGGGTTTTTGCCCGACGTAAATTGGCTAAATCTATTTGAAATGCGCTCAGGATAACCTGAGCCTTTTTTATACAAAACCCGAAAAGTTAATTAATGCTGTGCGTTATCGCGCCAAACAGGTTCAAACATCGTCCGCCAGACGACCCTGACAAGATTAGAACCGATAAAGCCGTCCGAAAGGGCGGTTTTTTGGTTTGATGGCGGCAAAGGTTTGCAAAATATGATTGACAAAGATAGATTTTCGTTTAGTATCTTATAGTAATATTACGAGCAGATTTGCTCATTTGAAACCGAAGAACCGAATTGAACAAAGAGGAGGTAAAAATACGATTGACTATGGAAATTTTTTATCCTTATGTCGAGAGATTCCCAAAAATAAATTATGTTATTCTTGCGGGCAACCAAAAAAATTGATAGAAGGCGGCTTCAACTTACTCGAGCTTAGTGGCATCGAGTATAATGTAACGATAAAGGCAACGCCCTACATTCATTGTTTAATCGTAAAGAATGGATGCGCAGAAATTACTTTAATCGGTAATTTCGGGGTAATCATTACCGATAAGTATAGAGTTGGAGCAAAGCCTGATGAAGAGGATGGACAACACATACACCACGTGGCCTTGTTGGACAAGAAGGCTAATATAGCTTTGATATTGGGAGAGAATATCGAAGACCCTCAAATCAGTTGGTAGCAATTTGCTTCCGCTCTTTTATTTTATAATTTGTTACACCCTGCGGACTTGCCGCAGGGAACAAATTACGAGGATTCTCCCGCTTCGCGGGATCCCGCGTAGCGGTGACAAAGGAGGTTACTCCTTTGGCCCCGCCTTGGCGGGGAATACATTTAGAAAATAATAGTATTTACAGTGGGTTGCGGGGTAGGGTAAAATGTTATTTTGTTACATAATCGAGATTAGGAATGAAGATGGTCGCATCATTTTTCCGCTCAAAAAAAGTTCGAACGTCCTCTACCAAGACACCTTGAGTAGATTAGAAGGGCAAAAAGTTGTCTAAAGGGTAGTTTTTTGGTATAACGATTAATTACAAAGTAATTCATAAAATATGTTTATTCAACAAGGCAAGACAAACTGGATTTTTATAATTATAGTTGCATTGGTTTCCGGCGCAGTCGGCGGCGGATTAATTTCATATATTAACAATACTATTAGGCAGACCGATTCATTGGCGCAAGCTACCGGATTAAATCTCAAAAACAATCAAAACGGGCAAGTTGTCAAAGAAAACCCGGCCAGCAATTTAGATTCGCAAGAAGGAACCGGATTGCCGGCGACTAACGATGGTAGTAATCTGAGTCAATATAGTAACGGTGAAGATTGGTTTCAATATGATAATAAAGAGCTGGGATTTTCCATTATACTTCCAAAAAGAGCAGGTGGAGACCGGATTACGGTATTTAAGGATATTTCTAAAAATTTGGTTTATGTCGTGCCAGCAAATAATTATAATTCATTACAAGCTATTGATGATTACATGACGGGTGTTAAAGATAATCAGTGGCCCGGAAATCCGTATTTGGGAGCGACAATAAGGGTGGCAAATGTTTTAAACGATACCCAGCTAGACCAATTTATCAAGGCAAGTTACGGCCAAAGTTGTGTTTTCAAAAAGGCTTATTTATACGGCAGCGACAAAGATTCTGTGTATAGTATAACAGCGACAGACGCGACGTATGGAAATTCCGATCAATCCGGGTGTGGGCTGAGGAATGAAATGGGGTATAAAGTGCTTTATTATCCAAGCATTCATAAAATAATAGGTCTGGCTTTGGGCCAGCAAGAATGTCTTTTTGGCCAACTGGCCGGCCAAGCCTGTTTTGACCAGTTGATTCTTTCAAGCCTTAAATTTAACGACTAGTCAAACAGGTTCCAACATCGTCCGCTTGACGACCCTAAATAGTAAATGAGCGGGGAGTAATGAGTTGATGAGGAATTAAAAACCAACAAAGTCGCTTAAACGGCGATTTTTTGTATAGTTGGTATGCATCGCCTGGTTCGATATATACTAAAGTGTAATATAGTATACATTCATACATCAGAAACCGCTTGCTTGGGTGGTTTCTGGCTGTGGGCAAGGGGAATTGTTGCAGGTATCGTATCAAAATGCTACAATTAAGATAAAAATATGCAACAATTAAACGAGCGGCGGCAAAAGATTATTGATTATATTTCCAAGAACAAAAGCGCGGGTAATTCGGAAATCACCGCTTTTTTGGGAAACGAGGTAACACGCTTTACGGTTTTGCGCGACCTGGAATTGTTGCTTGGCGCCAAGCTTATTAAAAAGGAAGGAAAAGGGAGGGCGGTTTGCTATTCGATAAGCGCCAGCGGTGATATCAACGCCTTTTTCGATCCGGCGCTGTATTTTACCAAAGACCAGGACCAGAGAAACATAAAGTTGGTCTTTGAGCCAAAAATCATCGACGAACTGCCGCTTTTATTTTCGGAACAGGAAATCAATGAATCAAAAGAAACAAACGGCCAATATCTTGAAAAGATAAAAAAAGCGGACCCGTTGTTTATCAAGAAAGAAGTGGAAAGGTTGACCATTGATTTGAGCTGGAAATCGTCGAGACTTGAAGGGAACACTTATTCGTTATTCGACACGGAAATTTTGATCAAGGAAAGAATCGAGGCCAAGGGCCATCAAAAAGAGGAGGCGATAATGATTTTGAACCATAAAAACGCGATTGATCATATCTTTGAACAAAAAAACGAATTTAAGAAATTGGACCTTTCCCATATCGGAAAGATCCACGAATTGCTGACAAGGGGGTTGGGGGTCCGTGCCGGCATAAGGAATATTCCTGTGAGAATTATCGGAACAAGATACGCGCCGCTTTTGGGCAAGGCAAAAATCATTAAAATGATTGATTTGGCGGTCGACAAGATAAACTCGCTGGCCGACCCGTTTTCTAAATCACTGGCCGCGGCTTTGATGATTTCCTATATCCAGCCGTTCGAGGATGGCAACAAGCGGACGGCCCGGATCATTGCCAATGCCGTGCTTTTGGCTAATAACGTTTGCCCGATCTCTTATCGGAGCGTTGACGAAACCGACTACAAAAAAGCCGCAGTTTTGTTTTACGAACAAAACAGCGCCCGGTTTTTCAAAGAACTGTTCGTTGAGCAATTTAAATTTTCCGTGGACAATTATTTTTAGCAAACGATTTAGAGGAAAATCAAACAGGCTTGAACCATCGCACGCAGACAACCCCTACGACAAGCTCAGGGCAGGCCTATCAAAAGCTGAAGCTAAATTTTCGATACCGCTAGCGGGTAATTCCCGATGAATCAATTTTCAATACTATTTTAGAGCGGCTGACTGGTAAATATGAGTTGTATAGAATATCTCTCGTTTGAACTGATGAAGAATTAAGAAAAAGATGTTTAGTGGACAATCGGGATTATGAGACCATTGAAAGGACGTTGAACAACTTAATAAATTACAGCAAAATAGTTCTAATCCCTCGGGTATACTCGGGACAGGCTGTCCTTTGCTAAGGCACCCAGCGTCAGAAAGTTGCCTGAAAAGGCGGCTTTTTAGCTTGGCAAAAAAATTGACAAACGGCGGTTAAATTGATACTATTTTAATATCAACGCCCCAGCCAGCCGCAAGGTCCGCTGGGGTTTGCCTTAAATTATGGAGAATATTCTTTTTATCGATGGTCGAAATTTCATCAGTAAAATTAATTCGGTGTTATATCTCAATGGAGTTAAAGATATTGATTTTTCTTTGTATGATTTTGATGGGCTGGCCCAAAATGTTTTGAAAGGCATAAGAGTTGACCGAAAATTATTTTATCTTGGCAAATTAATAAAGCATGCGGATACCGCTGAAAAATCCCAAGAATTGATAGAAAATCAAAGGAATCTGAAAACAAGCTTGGAAAAGCAAGGATTCGAAATCATTATTGCCGGCCGGATCAGGGGTCATTTGGAAAAATGTTCCAAGGGGCATGAAACTTTGGTTTTCAAAGAGAAAGGCGTTGATGTTAAAATTGCCGTGGATATGGTGACGTTGGCTTGTGGCAATAATTTAAAAACGGCGATTATCGGCAGTTCGGATTCTGATTTGCAGCCGGCTATCAGTGAATTAAAGGCGCGAAGCGTGGAAAGAATCTATTTGGGTTTTGAGAATATTCCCAACAAAGGATTAACGTATACCACCAACAGAACAATTCTTATCAGGAATTCCGAAGTGTTAGAATTTTTACCTAAAACCCTGTTTAAGTAAAAATAAGCGGTTAGCGGGAAGGGGTAAATTATCATTTTTTTTACATATTCCAAGGTAGGGACGTAGGCGGTGGCGTCGTTTTTCTCTCAAAAATAGTTCTAATCCCTCGGGTATACTCGGGATAGGCCGTCCTCTACTGTGGCATCCTGCCAAAATTTGAAGTTAAAATTAACTTACCCTCTGCGGGAAATTCGAACCGCTCAGTATTTGTTAGGCGGTTTTTGGTTCGGGAGAAAAGTGACCATTTCATTTTTTTCTTGACGTAATGCTGCAACTATTATATAATATTTTGGTAAACCCAATAGGGTTTACAGGCTAGCGGAACGCTAGTTCTTTGAAAACTACGGAATGTAGGTGAGAAAAGTGACAAATTTGAGTAAGAATGAAAAGTTGGAAAAGCAATATCCGTTTGTGGGAGCAATCCTTAACCAGTGGATGTGGCCGTTGGCACCATGGCATGAAAACCTCAATAATGCCAAGAGGGCCGATAAGTTGACCATTAAGGTTGAGATCGCGGATGGAGATCTGATGTATCGCCGGTCCAATTTTATTGGCTACGACAATTGCTCTGCCATATTCGCTTTTGGCGGAAAGCACAAGGGCCACATCGGCCTTCGGGGAGAGCATCTCTTCGCGGTCGATGGCGAAAATAAAATCATTAACCGGCTTGACTGGCCGCGCACCCAACAACAGAAATGGGCTAAGGGTGAAACTTACGGACATTTGGTGCTTTGGCGGAAGGAAGAATCTCGCGGGTGGTATTCCGATCCTATCTGGAAGCAGACTGAGTATATTGCCTTGGTGGAAATTGAAACTTGGTATGAACACATCCAAGGCGAGTCGGATTGTTACCAGCGGGGCGAGTTTCTTGAGCGGATCGTAAAAGTTAGAATCTATCGCAGGCCAAAGATCGGCTTTGAGAAGCTTCAGGACCAATCTTGCCTCGAAGACAATCTGTGTCTGGACAGCAAGGTCTTACTTGACGCGATGCTCGAGGATAAGCGAGATATTATTGCCATCACCGGCCAACTGACTGAGCTTGGCAGGTATTTCACTGACAAGGTCTATAATAAGGGCCTGAGGGATGTGCTTATCGGCTATATACGCGGCACCTCAAAGCAGGAGAAGGTGCTTTGCGCGGAATTTGGCAATGATGGCCAGGTTGTGCTTGAGAATCTGGATAGCGCTCTCTTGTTGAATGCGTTATTTAAGAATAACAAACAAGAGATCGTTGCAATAAGTGGCCAGTTGACGGAACTCGGCCGGCTTTTCCAGGACGAGGTTTACTTAAAAGGCATGAGGGAAGTGCTTGATAATGGAAAAGTTCGCGGCGCATCCGGAAACTTAGGGCCGGTAAGAGTGCTTTGCGCGGAGATGTGCGGCTATGAGCGGGTAATGCTTGAAAATTCATCCTGCTGGATAAGTTTGCAGCTTCGTCCGGAATCCAAGAGGATGTATGTTCTGGGCATGGGCGGAACGTTGCCGCGTTTGCGGGATCTGGTCAGGACCGCAGTGACGATGTGGGCCAAGCCGGAAGCTCGGGGCACATTCAGATCGGATGGGAATGTTTCGGTGATATAAATCCGGTGATATAAATCAATTTAGCGACCTTGAGTGTGTGTGAAGTAATTCGCCACACTCTATTTTTTTACAAAAGAAGGGGCTAACGACGTTCCCCCAATTATAATTTGCCAATTATTGCGTTAAACAGGCTTAAAACATCGTCCGCCAGACGACCCTGCCAAAGATTTAAAACAGAAAAGGCGCCCTTCGGGCGACTTTTCTGTTAGGGTGGCCACAAGCTATTGATTCAGCTCGTTTGACATAATTATACGTGAATGTTATAAAAACGGCGAGGTATAATAATGGCAAAAAGAACAGTATTTACACTGGATCTTCTGGCTATCCTGTTTGAAGGAGGGCTTGGTATTCTTAATCCCATGAAGATTCTGTCATTTATGACTGGATATTCGCAGGCCGAGCTTGAATCCGAGAGCATACCAGAAGAGATGTATAATGCACTGACAGTAGATTGTGGCCGCCGGATATGGTGCCAAATCGAGATATATAACCCAGTCCTTAAAAATTTATTAATTACGAATCAAGATGCAATTGTTACCGCAATCAAGAATGTTTGCGGGTTTACTGCGATAAGCCACAGGAAACAACAGGAAGCAGTTGTAAGTATTATAGGGGATTTTTTTCCGGTGACATTTTATCTTGACGACAATATCTAGGCCAACTTTTTATGGCCTACTTTTTTTGTGGATTAGGATGAATGGCAAGTCGCAAAATCTATATTTATTTTATAACTTTTAGACCCCGGGCTTGCCCGGGGAACAAAAGTTATGAGGATTC
>Ga0182027_10002864_pt1 | contig 27711 bp, 25 predicted proteins | sample 712E1DmetaG_FD_121300 | JGI IMG/M metagenome (GOLD analysis project Ga0182027, IMG submission 121300) | Permafrost microbial communities from Stordalen Mire, Sweden - 712E1D metaG (Illumina Assembly) | ecosystem: Environmental > Terrestrial > Soil > Wetlands > Permafrost | place: Sweden...
CTGTAAATTGGTTATCACTTTTTAATGAATTATCGTTTGGAAGAATAACTGTTTTTTGATTATTCAGTTGATCTTTAGTTATCGTTTCGTTCAAACTTGCATTAGAATTCTGAACTGTTTCTGTATTTTCAGACAAAGTTGTTTTTTTCAATGACTGAGCAACATTTTTTAATTGCTCAATTACATTTCTGGATTCATATTGATTAATGCTATTTTGATTTGTTTCAACTTTTCTATCACTAAAAAGATTTTTAATAATCTCTTCCTGATTTACTATATTCGATTTTTGCGTTGCAGGATGATTATTGATTTGTTGAGTAGTATTTATAAGAATATTCTTTTCTGTTTCGTTGTCCTTAACTAATTGAGCATTTGAAATGCTTTTTAAATCAATATTTCCTGAATCTTGTGAAATTGAGGCTTTATCGATTGCCAGTTTCATATTTGACAGTTCTTCCTGTATTAGATTAACAGCGTTATTCAGTATTAGTTTTTTAGAAGAAAGTCTATTTTGACTATCATTAATGGAACCGGCACTTGTAACTTCAGGCTGTATTTTAACGAATGGTTCACTTCCAATCAACGGAGTTACAGTTTTCAAAGGAATGTTATCCGATAGTTGATTTTTATTACTTATACCAGATAAAGAATCAAACTCTGGAGCAGAGGATTTAATTAAATCATTTTTTACATCGGAAGCGTTAGCATAAATTTCATTATTTATTGAATTTTGTTTGAATATATTATTAGCAGATCCATTTATTACAAATTGCCCCATACTATTAATGTTAGTATATACGGTATTCTTATCAAGAGTGGATTTAACTCCTAACTCAGAATTCAAATTGTTCCCGGGAATTATTACCTGCAATTTTCGTTGATCACTTATCGTAACTTTTGAATTGGACTGGGAATCACCAACATCATTATGAATTAATAATTCGTCCGCATTAATAATATTCGTTGTGCTTGGTTTATTTTGTAATTGTGTTAATAATTCTACATTTGAACTTATATTCAATTTTGACAATTCTGTTTGTAATTTCGGGTTATGGGTTGATTCTTGACTTGTAAATAAATTATTTATCGATATACCATCAGTTTTAATAGATGTAGATTGATTAATGCCGTTAATCGTTTTATCCGTGGTTAAAGAAATGGAATCAGCTTTATCAGGCTCAATTTCAATATTATTATTTACACTTATTATTTTATTAGTATCATTAAAACTTGAATTGTCTTGTAAATCTGATAAATATATTGTACCGCTACTTTTTAAAATTTTTATTACTGTGGATTTATCTTCAGATGTGGTTGGTTTTTCAGAGTTTTGAATAAAAGGGGTTTTATTCGAATATGTAGTTAGAAATTTACCATTTTGATTAGTGAGTGAAGTAGAGCTATCCTTTGGCGAAAAACCTGGATCAGCTAAAAAATTACCTGAAAATTTCTGATTACTATAGTCTATGAATGAGCTTTTGCTAGGTTTAATAAATATGTTAGAAGATTGTTTAGATGATATAGATGAATATTCTTCAAAGAATTGGTTTGTGGAACTGTCCTCTTTTGTCAATTTGTTATTAAGATTATCTATCGATGCATAATACACACTATTCTCGGTTGGTGAAAATATTTGTGTAATTTCTGCGTTATAAATGTATGTCGACGAATTAACAACCAGTAAATTATTGCCAACATTTGTTGAATTCTTTTTATCTGTTTTTAATATTGGAGTATTTGATGAGTTGTCAATAAGTTCATTCTCATCGCTTTTTGATACTAAGTTATTTACGTTCGAAACATTATCAACCGTACCTATTTTATTTGACTTTAATTCCACTAAATCATTATCCGTTCCATCGACAGATTGTAAATTGGGAACAACATTAATTGATATTTTCTGCGAACTGCTCTTAAACGAAAGATTAAGATTTTTAACTTGATTCACTAAATCAAGCAAGGATCGAGTAACTGTTTTTGTGTTCTTTGTATCTTTATTCTCTGAGGTATTAACATTTGAATCTTTAGAGTATATCTGATTTTGTGTCACTATTTTTTGTACAATACCTTCAATAAGGGAAGTTAATCCTGCTTCATTAAGAATTAATTTATTTTTGTTAAGTTCACTAGAAGAAAGGATTTGTGCGTTTTCTGACGATTTCACTTGTTTATCGGTAGTGGAAATAAATTTTGCAATAAAATCAGAAAGTTGGGTTATATCTGATTCAGAAACATGAATAACATTTTCTGTAGGAGTTATAGTCTCATCCGTTAAAATATCCTGATTTTTTTTTTGAGTGATCAATGGTTGAGATAAATTTGATTCTTCAACTTTTATAACATTTGAGAATAAATAAGCATTTGGATTAAATTTACTAGAATTTAATCCGAACAAATTATTTTTCCCACTTATTTTATCCAAAAAAAATGTGTTGAAGTTCATCTGTTAGCGCTTATTATCCTTGTTGCAACTTCAGGTTTAAATTCGGCTATAATATCCGCTGCTTTTTTCTTTTTCATAGTTAATAACAAATCCCTGGCAATATTATCGGAATAACCTAAGATTATTTTAGCGGCTTTTCGAGAATCCATAGATTCGTACAATTTTACGGTTTTTCGAACCCATATTTGATAAACGCTATCCTTTTTGGCATTGAGTTTGTTCTCTGCAATTAATTTCACTGAATCAGCTCGAAGTTGATTGTTTCTTTCACTTTCCTGCTTTTTTTGTTCATCAATGAGATGTTGTGCTTTTGCTGATCCTGCAGTATCACTTAAGGGAATAGAAACATCTTTTATTTTAGAACTGTCAATATTCTTTTTACTTGTATCTTGTAAGGAGGTTAAAGCAGGGGGAGCTTGCACATTAGAGGTGGAATTTTGATCGGAATTGGCGGGTTTTTCTTCAGTCATATTTAATGACTGATTTACTGGCGTGAATTCAAATGCAAATATATTGCTGTATACTGAATTGAAATATATGATCATTCCAGAAACCAGAACAAACGCCAATAAAAAGGAAACGATATAAATAATTTTTTCTTTCACCACTCGATTCCGTTAAAATTTCGAATTGCAATTTCATTTAATTCCTTCAATTCATTCCTTCTTTCATCTAAAAGATATTCTTGAAATTGACTATCCTTTAATGTTTCAAATACTTTCCTTTCCTTCTTTTTTTCAACTAATTCTAATTGTTTACACATCTTATTTTCATTCAAAATTTCTATTTTATTTTCAATCGATTTAATAACTTTGCTCAAATTCACATCAAATATTTTGATGCTTAAATATTCAGAAACCCTACAATTAATTCCTTTCAGATTTAATCGAGCACGATTTCTCTCTTCAATTACAATTTGCCGTTTATGATTGTGCCCTTTAATTTCTTTTTCGATTAAAGATATTTCTTCCTGGATTTTTTTTTCCATAATTATTTTTACATTTAAAACTGATTCAAACTTATATCTAAATTTTGCCATAATTCACTATACTATTGATGCCTCAATTATTTGATAAAGTTTTTCAATTGTTTCCGGATAAGAAGCTTTTTCAAAAATATCCTGTTTTAAAAAACCCTTTAAATGGTTTATTTTTGATAACGCATGATCAATTTGGGGATTACTTCCCTTCACATATGCACCAATGTTTATTAAGTCCTCCGCTTCTTTATACGTTGCAAATATTTCATTAAATTTCATTGAACGCTGATAATGATCAGAATCAATTATATCCGGCATTACTCTACTTACGCTTTGCAATGTATCTATTGCCGGATAATGTCCTTTATTTGCCAGCTTACGGGAGAGAACAATATGACCATCCAATATTGATCTTACTGCATCAGCAATTGGTTCGGTCATATCATCGCCATCCACTAGTACTGTATAAAGACCTGTTATTGATCCTTTTTCTGTATTGCCGGCTCTTTCGAGAAGTTTTGGCAATAGAGCAAACACTGAGGGGGTATAGCCTTTTGTTGTAGGTGGTTCTCCGATAGTTAAACCAATTTCTCTTTGAGCCATAGCAAAACGGGTTACAGAATCCATCATTAACAATACATCCATTCCCAAATCACGAAAATACTCAGCAATTGTTGTACCTATATAAGCACCTTTCAATCTAATTAGAGGAGATTTATCACTAGTAGCACAAACAATTACTGATTTTTTTAATCCTTCTTCTCCCAGATCTCTTTCAATAAAATCACGAACTTCTCTACCTCGTTCTCCAATTAAAGCAATTACATTTACGTCTGCGCTTGAATTTCTGGCTATCATTCCAAGTGTTACACTTTTACCGACACCACTACCGGCAAATATTCCAATTCGTTGGCCTTTACCTACTGTTAGCAACCCATCTATAGCCCTTACTCCAGTTTGAATAGGAGTAGAAATTCTTTTTCTTTCCAAAGGATTAGGGGGTTCTCGATGAGTCTCTCTTCTGGATGAATAATTTATTTCCTCTTTCCCATCAATGGGATTACCTAAACCGTCAATTACTCTTCCAAGTAACTCTTTTCCGACTCCGACATTAAAACTTTTTCCTGATGCTTTAATTTCACAAGCCGGCGAAATATTATGTACTTCACCAATAGCTATGGATAGGACTTTCCCGTTTTTGAAACCTACAACTTCTGCTTTACAGACTTCATTTCCATTCTGATCAACAATTGAACATATTTCTCCCATCACTGCATTTGGACCAACCGAGACAATGACTAATCCTATTACATCTACCACCTTACCATTGACTCTTATTGGATCAACTTTTTCGATTATTAATTTAAATTTTCTGAATATATCATTAGTTATTTCAAACATTAGATTTTATTCTCAATGTTATCTTCAAGACATTTTTTTAATTCATTTAATTGAGTAGTAATTCTTGCATCGACACTTCCAATCTCTGTTTCAATCAGGCAACCGCCACGTTCTATTCTGTCATCGGGTTCAATTTTAATTCTATTGAAAGAGCCGCTATTGATTAAATTTTTGCTTGATTCATTTAATTCTTCTATATCCAAAGGATGCATTTTTAAATGTACTTCATTTGCACCAATTATTTTGTTGATGGATATTTTGACATTATCATTTACTATTGATGAGCTTTCGATCTCGTGCTGAACTACTTTTTTAGCCATTTCAAAAGATGTTACAATTACTAATCTTTCAAAGGATTTTTCTAATTCAACAAATTTATCGTCAAACTCCTTTAGAATATTATATACTTCTTCATATTTCCTTATCAACTTTTGGGTATAATCCTGTTCAATATCACGTCGGGTTTTTTCCTGTGCATCTTTGAAACCCTTTGCATAACTTTCGTCAAGTTGCTTTTTATAAAGCATAGATTCGTTTTCTTCAACTATGTTGCTATTATAATTTGCAACCTTGGCGTTTATCTTGCTTGAACGGGGATTTAGTTTAATTATATCAGACATAGACTTCTTCCGGACCACCCCTCATATTAAGTGAGATTTCGCCCTGTTCTTCTAAACCTTTAATAATATCAATTATTCTTGCTTGAGCCCCCTCAACTTCTTTTAATTTTACCATACCCATATACTGCAATTCTTCTTTCAATAAATCTGCTGCACGTTCAGACATGTTTTTAAATATTTTATCCTTTAGTCTTTCATCGGTAATCTTTAATGCAAGTGCTAAATCTTTCCTATCAACTTCTCGTAGAATTTTTTGAATATCCTTATCGTTAATATTGATGATTTCGTCAAAAATAAACATTAGGCGTTTAACTTCGTAAGTCGTTTCAGCATCAATGTTTTCCATTTTATCAAGAATTTCTTTTACCATTGAAACATTGGTTCTGTTCAGTATTGCAGCCAGGCATTTGGCTCCTCCAAGCTTACCAACAGATTGACTCATTGATGCACCGGCAATTTCATCAACAACATGTTCAATTTGTTTTAGAGTTTGAGGTGCGATTTTTCCTAAAGTTGCAATCCTGTAGACAACGTCTATCCTCAATTCCTCAGGTAATTCCTTAAGGGCATTTGCTGTCTGATCCGGACTAAGTTGAGAAAGGATTAATGCCATAGTCTGGGGGTGTTCTTTGTTCAGGAAATTAATTAATTGTGCCGGCTCCGCCTTTTTTAAAACATCAAAACCTTTAAGTGTTGTTAGTCTTTTTATTTTATCAATTATTTCAACTGCTTTAGTAGGGCCATAAGTTTTTTCAAGTACTGCTTGAGCATAATCTAATCCACCTTCTAAAACATATTCGCGAGCAGTAACCATATTATAAAATTCATCAATAACTATATCGGCAGTCTTAGAGGAAATATTTTTCACTTTTGATATTTCAGCTGATAAATTTTCAACATCCAGCGGGTCAAGATGTTTTAGTACTGCGGAAGCAGCTTCAACGTTAAGTGCAACCATTAACATTGCTGCTTTTTGAGTACCATTTACTTCTTCCCGAGCTATGTCTTTTGAAGTATTTCTATCGTTATATTTCATCTTCATGCATCCATGCATTTATTAATTTTGCTGCATCCATTGGATTTTTTGTAACATAATTAACAATTCTTTCTTGTTGATTTTTCTTTAACATTGCATCATCTGAAATCTCATCTTCGATATCTCCCATAGGCAATAAACCTTTCTTTTTTCTAGCTAGAAGTTGTACAGCTGGATTAGGTTGAAGCATAGCAGGCGAACTATTAGTTGCTGATGATAATTCCGGAGATGATACAAATCCATTTGAATTTATTGTTCCAATTACAATTCTCTCGTTTTTTAAACGGCTCATCAAATTTTTAAGTAAAAACATTGATGCTATTATTGCAACAACAATAAAAATTAAATTTATCCATTGAGTTGGATTAGTAATAGTACTTGTACTTGTTTCATCAATTTTGTCGTCGACTTGTTTAGTCTCAAATGGGATATTGACAATAGAAAATTGATCGTTTCGTGTTATATCAATACCAACCGCATTTTTAATAATATTTTCCAACTTTTTAATTTGTTCCTGGGGACGAGGTTCATAAACAATTTCTGTCTTATCCCCTTTTTTAACTTCCTTTGGAATATCATTAATTACAGCTGCGACACTTAATCTTTTAATATTACCACTACCTTCTATAACTTTTTGAATGGTTTTATTGATTTCGTAATTAGTTAACGCATTTTCATTCGATTGAGTAGTGGTATCACTTTGCACTTTGCCTTGGTTGTTTGCTTTTATAGTTTGCTCACTCACGGCCACTTGAGATTCCGGGTCATACTGTTCCATCGTTTTTTCCACTTGGTCAAAATTCAAATCTGCCGTAATTTGAACCATAGCATTTCCATATCCAACAACATTATCTAGAATAGACTGAGCTTTTTGAACAAGGTAGTTTTCAACAGAACGTTTTACTTCGTATTGTTTTGAAGATGCAAATGCAAGAGGGCCCTCTTCTGTATCACTATTTAAAATTCTCCCTTTTGTATCAATTATCGATACTTTAGAGGCCTGAAGTCCCTCTACACTTCCACACAGCAAATTCACAATTGCCTGAGTATTCTCTTTTGAAGGGAGTGAATTACTTTTTAACTTTAATACAACGGAAGCTGAAGGATTTTTTTCTTCTTCCTTAAATATTGTCTTTTGCGGGATTACAATATGGACACGCACACCGGCTACCCCATCTTGCTGTTGAATAGTTCTTGCCAACTCTCCTTCCAAAGCTCGCTTGTAATTTAGTTTTTGCATAAATTCTGACATTCCCATAGTCGTCTTATCAAAAATTTCGTAACCTATTATTCCGGAACTAGGGATGCCTTTACCGGCAAGAGAAAGACGAAGTTCATATACTTTTTCATGTGGAACTTTTATCGTTTGACCATTATCATCAATCTTGTATATTATTTTTTGTGCACTAAGATATTCAATTACCTTTGATGCATCTTCCTGAGAAAGTCCGGAATAAAGACTAGAATATGTAGGTTCATTCATTAAAAATAGTAAAGCAGTTAGCAATGCAAGGGTAATAAGTATTCCCCCGCCAAGCATAAATTTCTGTTTTGGATTTAATTTGTTCAGGATTCCAAGCAGTGCTTGTATAGGATTATTATTCATAACTAAATTGGTATCCTTGTTAATTCTTTGAACATATCAAGGGCTTTGTTTCTAACTTGCATAAGAAGTTCAAGGCTTGTTTTTGCTTTTTCGCCGGCAATCATAACTTGATGAAGCTCCACTCCATTGCCTGAAACAAAATCCTTAATCGTACTTTGCCAATCCAATTGGTCTTTATTTACATCTTTTAGTGCATTTGAAAAAGTATCACCAAAACTTTCACCAATTATATCTATGTTTTTTTTCGGCTGTATAGAATTTGCAATTAAATCGGAAAATCCTTCTACTTTCATTTTATCCTCTTCTATCAAATAATGAACCTACATGTACTCCTGATGTTTTTCCTTTTGAATTATAAAATTGATACCCCAATATTTCATCTTTCTGTGCCGGATAAAGTTTTGCGAAAAAAGTTTTCTCTTCAGATGAAATCCTATCTGTGTCTGTTTTTTGAATTTGTTCATTACGGTTAACCTGATTTGGTTTTAAATAATTTTGGCCGTAATTGCCTATTGAGTTTGTAGTTATTTTCATTTATATCTCCAAAGAATCTTTTACCATTTGTTTAGTAGAGTTAAGAGATTGAAGATTTGCTTCATATCCTCTAGTTACAGCTATCATATCAACCATCTCATTGATCACATTTACATTGGACATCTGGACATACCCTTTTTCGTCAGCCTCCGGATTATCGGGCATATAGATAGACTCACCAGCTTTTGGATCAACTTCTTCATTCATTTTTACATTATCAACTGTACCGGAAATGGACATGTCTTGAGAATTTTGTGATGCAGCAATATGATCTTGATTTGTTAAATTCAATTGCAATTGTTGTCCTTCCATGGAAAGACTTTTTACAAAAATATTATTCTCAGTCTCAACCTTTAAAATTTTTCTCTTATAGGGCTCACCAGATTCAGTACGGATTGTATCTGAATTTGCTATATTCTGAGCAATTAAGTCCATTTTTTTTCTCTGAATGCTCATTCCTTGAGCACTAAAATTTAGACCAAATATACTTCCTAAAATTTTCATGATTTACTCGCCTCTGATAATATATTTTGAACTACTTTATAATATTCTGAAACTTTTTTTGTAGCAAATTTATAGCGAAGAGTATTTTCAGCAAGGTCAGTCATTTCTTTTTCTATATTAACATTATTAATACCCGAATCCATTTCATTACTTTTATTTTCAATAAACTCAAATTGTGAATGATTTGAAGACTCAGAATTTAATCCTGCTATATGTTTGCTATTGGAAGTTTTAAGAAGCGAATTGACATTATCGGACAGGATATCTTTGAACACAACATCTTCCCTTTTGTAATTTTCAGTTCCGATGTTGGCAATATTTTTTGCAATAATTTTGTTTTTTACTGAACAATAATCAAGAAGATTTTGAAGAATTTTCACTGTTTCAGGCATATAATCCATTGGGTTTAGTTATTATTAATACCCAAATCAAATGCCAGACGTATTATTAGATTTTTTACGAATTGTTATAATAGAAATGCGTTAAAAATGGCTATATATCACCAACTGCTATTTATTGCTCAGAATAATCGAGAATTATAGTCTTTGTTTGACCGCATGAACAAACGAATTTCAACTCTTTTATTGAATCATTAGCATCTTTTTTTAATAAAACCCGAACTCCTTCAAGTTCATCATCTTCAAAAGATATCTTAGAAAATCCATTTATTTCAATTTCAGAAGCTTTCAAAAGATTGCCGGTTTTTGCTTTATTTTTTGAATAAATATCTTTAAACAGTGCGTCTTCAAATTGATTTGCCATATTAAATTATCCTGTTAATAATTTCAGGAATTTTTTCAGCAGGTAAAACCAAATCAGCAAAATCGGCATCAACAATTGTTTTCGGCATTCCGTACACAACACATGTTTCTTCATTTTGAGCTATGCAATATCCGCCGAGCCCTTTTAATTTCTTTATTGATTCAAATCCGTCTTTACCCATACCTGTCATTATTATCCCCAAGGTATATTTACCAAATATATCAATTACGGAATTCATCATTACATCTACGGATGGTCGATGCAGGGAATCAGCTGGTTCACGTGTAATATTGATTTGAATATTGTGTAAACCAACTCTATGCAATTTCATATGAAATCCACCTGGTGCTATATATATTACACCAGATTTTAACGATTCTTCGTTTTCAGCTTCTTTTACTTCAAGTTTACTCAAACTATTTAATCGTTCCGCAAGAGATTTTGTAAATTTAGGGGGCATATGCTGAACAATTAAAATCGGAATATTTATCTTTTCTGAAATCATGGGTAAAATTTTTTGAAGAGTTAATGGGCCTCCTGTTGAAATTCCAAGTGCAATTGCTTTATATCCAATAATTGGTAAATCTTTTTGAATTAGTGTTGATCTTTTATCGGAAGTGAAATTAATGTTTAATGATTTCAATCTTCTTAGTCTTTCTTTAAGAGATTTTTGTCTTGCGATTTCTTTCACTTTTTGAATCAGATCATCTTTAATTTTCGAAATGTTGACACTCACATATGATAGTTCCTTGGGAATAAAATCAATTGCTCCAAGTTCTAACGCCTTAATAGTGTTTTGTGCACCTTCTGTAGTTAAAGAACTAACCATAAGAACTGAAGTGGGACAATCAGCCATAATTTTTTTAAGTGCCGTAAGTCCATCCATTACAGGCATTTCAATATCAAGTGTAATTATATCTGGCTTTAATTTTTTTGCTAAATCATATCCTTCCTGGCCGTTTTTTGCAGTACTTATAACGGTAATACTTGGATCACTTTCCAACATTATTGAAAGTGATTTCCGCATAAATGCAGAATCATCAACAATTAATACAGAGATTTTTTCATTCAAGAATTTACTTCCAAGTTATTAAATAGCTCATTAATATCTAAAATCATAACCACAGTGCCGTCCCCCATAATAGTAGATCCTGCAATTCCATCTACTTTACCAAGGTATGCACCTAGTGATTTTATAACAACTTCTTGCTGTCCTACTAATTCATCAACTTTAATACCATATCGTTTTTCCGCAATTCCAATTCCCACAACATATTGCCAATCACTTTCTACTTTTTGTTCTCCATTCAATTTACCCTTGAGAAGTTGATTAAGATTAACAAGAGGTAATAATGAATCTCTCACAGTAATAACTTCTTTTCCTTTAACTGAATGTATTTGTTTTTTATTTACTCTTAAAACCTCGATAACCGATCCAAGCGGAATTACCATCATTTGTTTATGAACTTTTACTATCATTCCGGGAATAATTGCCAATGTTAATGGGAGTTTTATTATTATTTTTGTTCCTTTCCCAACTTCTGAATCAATATTAATCATTCCTCGAAGTTTAGCAACGTTAGTTTTAACAACGTCCATCCCAACACCTCGGCCGGAAACATTTGATACAACTTTTGCTGTTGAAAACCCGGGAAGAAAAATTAAATTCATTAACTCTAACCTAGTTAAATCTTTTGCTTTTTCCTTTGTAATTAAGCCTTTTTCAATAGCTTTATCTCTTACAACTATATGATCAATACCTTTACCGTTATCTTCTATAGAGATTTGTATGTTATTGCCCAAATGTTCAGCGGCAAGAATTATGGTTCCTTTTATTTCTTTATTAGCTTTTGCTCTTTCATCAGGTTTTTCAACACCATGATCTACTGCATTTCTAATTAAATGTACTAAAGGATCATTTATTTCTTCTATAAGATTTTTATCAACTTCGGTTTCTTCGCCCTTTATTATTAATTCGACATCTTTTTCCAAATCTTTACACAAATCTCTTACTAATCTTGGATATCGATTAAATATCTTGCCAATTTTAATCATCCTCAGTTTCATTACAACTAGTTGTAATTCGGTAGTCATTAGATCAATTTGTTTTGTAACTTCTCCAAAGACTTTGGAATATTTGGAACCTTCAAACTCAATTCCGAATTGAGAATTAACTTGCATCAATCTATTTCTTCCTAAAACTAGTTCTGATACAATATCCAAAAGTGCATCTAATCGATCAACATCTACTCGAATCGTGTTATCTTTTACGTTGCTTGCAGCCATCGTAGTTGCTGCTAACTTTTTAATTAGTTCTTTTTTAACTTGGTCAGATTTATTTTCTACACTATCTGGATTGGATATTTCTTCGTTTAATATTTCTATTTGAGTTACAACATCCTTTAAATTATGTTCTTGTTCTTGATTTATTTTTTCGATATTACTTATTTCATTTTTATTTTCATCTAAATGATTACCAGTTTCTATATCATGTATAAGATTCTCTAAAACTTGAACTGTTTTGTTGATATCGAAATCTTCATTTTTATCAACTTCGATTTTTTTCAATAGGGCTTTTATAGTATCAAATCCGAGAATGATGCCATCCATCAATCCCAAATATAATTTTACTTCTTTTTTGCGTAGTTTGTTTAATAAATCTTCACATTCATGAGTTACATGCGGCAGTTTTTCTAGCCCTAAAAATCCAGATGTTCCTTTAATAGTATGAAAGGATCTGAAAATTTGATTAAGTAATTCAGAATCATCCGGCCGTTTTTCTAGTTCAAGGAGATCAAAATCTAGTTTCTCCAGAATTTCTTTTGTCTCAACCAGAAAACTTTCAACAATTTCCTTCATTTCCGGATCAATAAGAATTGGGTTTGGTATTATTTCACTCATGGCATCGAAAATAATTTATCAATTTCTTCTTGAGAAGATTTTTTCCCTTGGTTATTTACAAGTGAGTCGGCTAACGTTTGAGATTCTTTATCTTTATTGTATCTAGCATCAGGGTTAAACGAACCGGTTTCTGCTACTTGGTAAGCAATATTTGGAACTTCTTTGACCTCTTTGTTATTGAGGTCCATCACAAGAGAAGATAATTTTTCCTGGACAGCATGAATTAAATGATTTACCGATGATAATTGTTGTGCAGTAATATCTTGAACTTGCAGTGATATAGTAATATTCATTACCCCATCATGAATTTTCTCAATCATGTTAACCATTGAAACTAATTCATCACCAAAGAATTCAGGTATTAATTCATTATTGATAATTTCACATCCGGCTTTATTCTCGGTGACAGTTAAAAGTAAGCGAGATATAATATCCTTCTGTTTATCAATCTTAGTCCTAAATGTTTCTAATTTTGTTTTAATTGTCTGAACATCATTTGATATTGTATCAACTATATCCAAAATTTCTGTTGTTGCAACTTCAGTAGCATTTGTTACATTATTGATTTGCATTGCTGCTTTAGGTATTTTACTTGTGCTGTCTTGAATTGATTGGTTTACGTTTTCCAATAATGGGACTGTATCCTGCATGAAATCTACAATTTTCTGCATTACAGGTACAATTTTTTGGCCGTAAATAAAAAATGATTTAAGATCTCCGAGCTTTTGGAAAACCTTTTCCATGTTTGCGGTATAATCCATATTAATCTCCATTATCCAGCACTAGCTACAATTTGTTCAATCTTCTCTCTTAAAATTTGAGGTGTGAACGGTTTAACAATATAATTATTTACTTTAGCTTGAAGAGCTTCAAGAATATCTTCTTTTAATCCTCTAGTAGTTACCATTAATATTGGTATTTTACCGAATTTTTGATTTGCACGAATTGATTTTACAAGCTCTAAACCTGAAACATCGGGCATATTCCAATCAGTAATAACGAAATTGATGGAATCATCGTTTGAAAGTTTTTGCAAAGCATCTCTTCCATCACAGGCTTCAGCAAAAAAATCATGGCCTATCGTTTTCAATGAGTTAGCTACAATTCTTCTCATTGTGACGGAATCATCCACAATTAAAAATTTTAATGCCATTTTATCCTCTTTAATTTAGATATTTTGAAACTTCATATGCTACCCGTTTAGGATCAAACGGTTTGACTAAATACGAATTTGCTCCACATTCAAGTCCACGTTGAATGTCTTCAGTATTTCCCAAAGACGATAAAACAATTATTGGTAAATCTTTATAGTCATCATTTTTTCTTATAGATGAAATTAGTTCAAATCCATCAACATTAGGCATATTCAAATCTGTAATAACTAAATCAATTTTTTGGTTTGGCAATACTTCAATTGCCTCCATCCCATCAGAACAGGAAATAATTTCAAATCCTTTAACTGACAAAGCAACAGAAACAAATTTTCTAATAGTAGGCGAATCGTCAGCTACAAGTATTACACGTTTCATAAATTATTACTCCTTTTTATAACCCACTGTGTTTGGGTAACTAATCAATTTAAATGCTTTTGAAATTCCATGAAGAGTTTCTGAATAACCAATAAAAAGATATCCACCCTTATTCAACGAATTGTAAAGATGAGATACAACTTTTGTTTTTGAAGCCTGATCAAAATAAATTAATACATTAGCACAAAAAATTACATCAAAATTAAACATGCTTCTCATTGAAAGATCATCATATAGATTCATTACTTTGAAAGAAGCCATTTTTTTAATGTCTGGTAAAACTTCATATGCCCCGCCATTTGGTCTGAAATATTTTTTAAGATAATATGGGGGAGTATTTCGCACTGAATAATCTCTGTAAATACCATGATTTGCAGTATCAACTACCGCATTATTAATATCGGTGCCTACAATTTCTAAATCGATACTTGGATAACGGGGTTTAATGAGATCCAGAAAAATCATTGCTGTCGAATATGCTTCTTCACCAGAGGAACTTGCAGAACTCCATATTCGAATTTTATTTTTCCCTGTAGATAATTTTGAACTAATTATTTCAGGCATAATTTGGGATGCAAGAGCGTCAAGTTGAGGTTGGTTTCTAAAGAAAAAAGTTTCATTTATTGTTATTGCTTCAAAAAAATATTTTCTCTCAACAGCATTACCATTACCAAATCTTAACATATCAAAATATTCTTCAAAAGTTTTTAAACCGAGGTAATTCATCCTGCGTTGTAGTCTACTTTCCAAAAAATATTTTTTATTATCCTGAAAGTAAATACCGGAATTTTCATAAATGTATTTTCGAATAATTTCAAACAATGGAACAGACATGAAAGCCTGTTTTACTGCAAGTGGACTAATATTTGGGGTTGTCCCTTGAGTAGTGAAATTAAGTGTTGGGTTCATAAGTTTAGTTCGCGTTAGTAGAAAACTGGTTAATATTTTTTGCGCTATAGATGAGTAAGGCTCTTTCTCGAACCATTTCATCATTATCGTTTGTCAATTTGGCGATTGAAGAATTAAACTTTTCTCCTTGTATATTTTCAAGCAGTTCCAATAACCTTAACCGGTTCCATGTATTTTCGTCAGAAATCATTGTGTCAATAAATAATAATGCACTATCCGCATCCATATTAAATATTATTTCCATAGCACTTCTTCTCACTTCTTCATCAAAGTGATTTAACAGTCCTGTTATTGCATGTACAATATTTCTAATTTCTAACATAGAAATATTTAATTGAATTTGATATTCAGCTACATAACTTATTGTATTAATAAATAAATTAAGAATGTTCTTTAGATTAGACGGATTTTGATTTATTATTCTTGAAATATCATGATAGATATATTCTACATTACGAAACATTTTGGATCTAATCATTTCATCTAATTCATAATCTTCTCCCATCATATTCAAACTTGCACAAAGAATATCTTTATCATCAAAAGAATCGATCAAAGAAAAAGCAACTTTTTTATGCTCAGGAGAATCTTCAGTAATTGTAGACATTAATAAATTTTTCATCTTATTATCAAAAGGAATATCTAAATTATATTTTTCTTTTAATACCGAAATTGAGTAAATCAAAGGCCAAACTAATGGACCGTTCGCATCCCTAACCTGTTCAAGCAAAAAGAAATATGTATCAATATCACCAAGATTTCCTAAACTTTCTAAAATAGAATATTTTGTCAAATCATCCTCATTTGAATAACGAGATACTAAAAAATCGAGCGCTGTTTTTGATCCAACTTTCCCAAGAGCTTCAACAACCGTAGGTTTGTATAATTCGTTTCGATCGAATAACAGCATCATTACATCTACTGAACTACCAAAACGGATATTTCCTAATGCTTCAATACAAGCAAGTACTACATTATCGTTTTCTGTAGCACTTAGAATATCCATAATAAACGGTGCTGCTTTTTCATCTCCAATTAGACCGAGCACATCAATAATAAACTTAAGTGTATCATCGTTATTTTCATGATTAAATTTAATTATTGCATCAATAGAAATTGAACCTAATTTTATCAGTATTTCACCAGCAAGATTTCTGACAGAAATATCTGTAGATGCAACATATTTAGTAATATATTTCGGAAAATTCACATTTCTATTACTTAAAATTAGCATCGAAGCAGAATTTCTGACTCCTTTATCATTGTCGGATATTTGTTCTGAAATAAGTTCGAGTATAGATTCATCTAAGTCCGAATATCCTAAAATATCGAGCAATTCAATTTTAGATTCTACTTGAGAAGATCTTAGAATAGATATGTTTTTTTGAGTTTGTTCTTCAACTGCATTCATATTTTATTTTATTTATTATTAAAAATATCATTTTAAATTGTACCGGAGAACTTGTTTATGAAAACAAATAGTATGCCTGTTTGAAAGATCTTCTTTTCTTGGTAAGCAGCAATATTGAAGTTATCTGATGCAGAATATTAGCCAATTGCGAATAATCAGACATATAACATGATTACAATTATTTATATTTTCTGGAATTATTACGATTTTAGAATATTTAAATAACATTTCTTGTAATTTCTATACCTAATTGTTCCATTCGATATCTCAATTTTGAACGAGATAATCCCAGTATTCGGGCAGCTTTTACTTGGTTACCATTAGTTATCTTTAATGTTTTCTGAATCAATGTTCGAAGGACAAGATCTATTTTAATCCCTTTTGAAGGGATTTGCAGAATGAATTTTTCGTCATCACCTTCGATAGAATCTTTGTTTTCAAGTAAAAAAGCAAAATGACTTTCCGTGAGTTCCTCATCTTCTGTTAAAAGGACAACTCGTTCCATTACGTTTCGCAGTTCTCGAATGTTTCCTTTCCAAGAGTAAGATTTAATTAATTCAATCGCGCTTGAATCAAGTCCATGAATTGTCTTATTAAATTTTTGCGAAAATTCATTTATAAATGAATAAACTAGATAAATAATGTCTTCTTTCCTTTCACGTAAAGAAGGAATTTTAATTCTAGCAACGTTTAAGCGATAGAACAAATCCTCTCTGAAAGTCCCTTTATGAACTTCTTCTTCCAAATTCCTATTTGTGGCAGCTAAAACTCGGACATTAACCATAATTTCTTTTTCCCCACCTAACCGATAAAACCGTTTTTCCTGCAGTACTCTTAATAACTTCACTTGCAAATCTAGAGTTAACTCCCCAATTTCATCCAGCAAAATAGTACCGCCGTCAGCAAGTTCAAATTTACCAAGTTTTGTTTTCTGAGATGCTCCTGTGAAGGCTCCGCGTTCATGGCCGAACAATTCACTCTCCGCTAAATCCTTTGGTATTGTCGCACAGTTGATAGTTATAAAAGTAGCTTTATTTCTTGGGCTTTGTTGATGAATAAATTTGGCAAAAACTTCTTTACCTGTACCACTTTCACCTTCTAACAGTATCGTTGTGTCTGTGCTTTTAGCAAGTTTTTCAACGGAATTAACTATTCTTTGAATTTTTGTACTTCTACCAAAAAATTCCCTGGTTAATTCATTTTCTTCCATCAAAGAATGAAGTCTGATAACTTCAGTTTTTAAGCGTAGATTTTCAACAGCTTTATCAAGAATAAATTTCAACTGTTCAAGATCGATTGGCTTTAATAAAAAATCAAATGCACCTGCCTTAATCGCAATAACAGCCATTTTTACATCTGCATAACCGGTTATCATAATTATTGGAATATTATTGTATTTTTTCTTTAAACTACGAAGAATATCCATTCCATTGTGAGTCGTAAGATAAATATCTAATAAAATTATATCTGGCTGAAATTCTCCTACCATGTTTTCAGCTTCGCCAGCCTGAATACATGTTGCTACATCAAATGATAATTTTGTTAAAACCTTTTTGAGGGCTGCTGCTACTAAATCGTCGTCATCAATAATCAATATTTTAGGTGTCATAGAGAAGTCAAATACGTTTTAGTTTCAAGTTATTTATGCGACAAAAAATTTTATTGAAAAAGTTGTTCCTATCCCATACTCGGAATTAAAATAAATTTCGGCATTTAATTCGTCAGATAGCTTCCTACAAACCCCCAGACCAATTCCATTTCCCGAACTTTTTGTAGTATAAAATCCATCTAATATTTTTTGTTTGTCTTCGGATTTAATACCTATTCCAAAATCCTGAACCTCCCATATAACACAATAATTTTCTTCATTTTTTTTTCTAAACGCACGAATAATGATTCTGCTTTTTTCAGAAGAAGCCTCAATGGCATTGTTTAAAAGATTGAGAAATATCTGCATCATTTTGTTTTTATTAACGTTTAGAATAGGGATGTCTTTTTCAAAATCCTTTTCTATTGTTATGTTTTTATTTTTAGCACTAATTAGTATTATCTTCAGGCACTTTTCCGTTATTGCTTCAACTGCGACTTGGTGGATTTTTGCAGATGGCTTCCTTGTAAAATCGAGAACATCTTCAATTAAAAAATTAATTTGTTCAAATGCATCTAATGATTCCGATAATATCTCTTGAATATCTGAAGGCAAATCATCTTGTGCTAATTTCATATAATCGAGATTAAGTTTAATTGCAGAAAGAGGATTTCTTATTTCGTGAACAAGATTTGCTGTAAGTTTCCCGAGCAATAATAGTTTATTCGCTTGTATATTATCTTCCATTAGCCTTATAAATTATCTTGACATGAATAAATTCGTAGTGTAAGCTAACAATTATGGGGTGAAAGGGCAATAAAGAAAAACGAATAGAAATTAGATTTACTCAACCATTTATAATTTACGTTAACAGATCATCACATTTAATAGAATTACCTGATAATAAATGATTAAAAATACAGAGCGATTTAGTAGTGCAACACCCTATTATTTTTATGTGAAGAAACTATATTTTTTTCACGGTTTAATTTGAATTTTGCAACTAAATCTTGCAGTGTCACCGTGAGTTTGTTTAAATCCTCTGCAGCATGGGCGATTTGTTGAATTCCAGATGAAGTTTCTCGAGTCACATTACTGATACCTTCAACATTTCTGCTGATTTGTTCCGAAGCTGCAGATTGTTCTTCGCTAGCAGCTGCAACTTGTACTGCAATATCTGTAACAGTTTGTGCTTCTTCTATAATACTTTTTAAAACATCGCCCGCATTATTTGCAAGCATAGTACCATTTTCAACTTCTTTTGTTCCTTCATGCATTGATTTAACCGCATCCAATGTGTCTTTTTGAATTTGCTTAATCATCATTGCAATTTCTTTAGTTGCTTTGGTTGTTCTTTCCGCAAGTTTTCTAACTTCATCTGCTACAACAGCAAATCCACGTCCTTGTTCACCTGCTCTTGCTGCTTCAATTGCAGCATTAAGCGCAAGCAAATTGGTTTGGTCAGCAATGTCATTAATTACCTGAACTATCTCACCAATTTTATCACTGCTCTTTCCTAAAGCTTCGACTGTAGTTGCTGAATTATTTACAACTTCGGAAATCCTTTTCATTCCACTAATTGTATCGTGAACAACCATTCCGCCACGTTTTGCTTTTTCACCTGCTGATTTTGCATTTACTGCAGCAAAAGAAGCATTCTTAGTATTAACCATAATTGTTTTTGTCATCTCTTCAACCGCACTAACTACTTCGGATGTTTGTGCACTTTGTTCTTGCGCTCCTGCAGCCATCTCTTCGCTACTTGATGAAATTTCATTTGCAGCACTTGCAGTTGCACTTACAGCTTCACTTACTTCACCCAACGCTTCACTTAGAGAATCTGCTACTTTGTTGATACTGATTTTCATCAACTGATGATCTCCTTTATATTCGCCGGTCATTCGTACTGTCAAATCGCCAGTAGACATTATTGAAAGAACTTCTGCTCCTTCTTGAATTGGAACAACTATGGCATCGAGTGTTTTATTTATTCCTGAAATTATCTCCTCAAATTGGCCTTGGAACTTACTATTATTGCCGCGCGCCGATAACTGACCATTAATTGCGGATTTTACTAATGATTTCATTTCATTAGCAAGCTCAAATACTGTATCCGTAATTTTGTTAAATGAATGGGCCAACAAATCTTTGTCTGATGCGGGGATAACTTTTTCAAATATTCCAGATGCAATTTTTTCAGCAGCTTTTATTTTTTCTTTTTGAGCATCCCGTAGTTGTTTTAACATCTCATTCAATTCACCAAATTCATCTTTCGTACGGACATTAAGCTCAACATCATAGCTTCCTTCAGCAAATGTTTTCATTACATCCTTAAATTTTTCCAATGGACTTGTCAAAGACGGGGCAAGTTTTAATAATAGATATAAAAAGATGAATATCCCTATAATCATTCCAATTACAATAAACCATTTGGAATTTGTTACCGTGCTTGAAATATCAATATCAACCGATTTCCCTTTATCTTTAAAATATTTTCCAAGTATCTCAAATTTCCTTTCTATTTGACTTGATATTTCTTCACCGGAACTTGTAGTAACTACGGCAGCCATTTCATAATCATTCATTAATCCTGCACTAATAATTGCATCAAGAACTACGTTTTTATAATTTACCCATATTGCTTTTGTTTCTTCAATAGATTTTTTTTCGGAATCACCAAAATTTTTCGCAGTTAGATATAAAAAAATACTGTCAATACTTGCCTTCTCTTTCTGTATAAATTGAATATTTTGTGCGGAAGAATTTTGAAATGCTGGAATTGAGAACTTTAATGCGATAAATTGGATATTCTTAAATCTATTATACAATTCATTTATTTTTGTTTGAGGTTCCAAGAATTCACTGAACAATTCATCTTTCTTCCCGGCAGTTTGATTCATTCTTATAAATGAATTCAAAGCAATGACTGTTGAAACAATCGCAATTAAAAGAAAACCCAATTGTATCTTTTGCACAAATTTAATATTCTTAATTCTTATCATACAAAATCCTTTAAATTAATAAGTAGTAATTCACATCTATAATTTGAAAGGTATTGAAAGCGACATTTTTGTTTTAACATTCGCCCCTTTATTAGCACCGGGGTTGAATTTAGTTTTTTTAACGACATCCATTGCTTCTTCTTCACAACCTGATCCAATTCCTTTAACCAATTTCACATCATCAACTCCTCCGTTTTCATTAACATAAACCAACAAGTAAACTTTACCTTCAACTTTTTTATTCTTCGCTGAAGACGGATAAACAATTTTTTTTATAATTGATTCTATTCCCCCTACCGGACTTGGCAACTTTTCAACACCTATAATATAATCCTCCTCACCGGGGTTTAAATTTGCACCACAAATATTTGACTTTGAAATAAATAACATCATAAGTAATGATATACTTAAAAGTAATGATTTATTACTATTAAATTTCATTGATTCTCTCCATTCTTTACGTTTTCTGATATGATTATCGAAATTGTTTTTTTTTTGTTTAGATTCTCTTGAATTCGAAATAACGTACAAATTTAATAAATTCTTAAGAAAAAGAAATTTTCAAAATAAATTATTTTTAAATTTAATCAACTATTATGTATTTATGGCAGATAAATCTAAAAAAATTCGACTAAAAGAACTGAACATTGAAGTTGAACGGATTTACTTTTTAGTGCAACTTATTGTTGTATAGAGCCCATTACTATAATATTTACTACTATTGCTTAAGTTTTAATAGAACCAGATAAAGTTTATTATTTCCATAAATTTCTAAAAATGTTCCACTTACATATAAGTTAAGATTGGGTATTTTTCATAAAGTTATTAGGAAGGCTTTTCTTAGGATTTATACAATATGCTTTAAGTCATTAAGGAAAATGTAAGTCATATTATTAACCAATTAATACATCCTTATTAACTCGCGATAAAATATTTTTTTCAAATAGTAATAATAAACCTTTTAAAACGATGCTAAAAATTGTCAGGTCAATCCAATTACTATTTCGGTTCATTTTCAATTTTTTTTCAAGGTCAACAAAAAGAATATTATTGTAAATACGAATTTTACATAATGAATCTTTGATATGTATATTTATCATAATCATGTTAATATACCTTTTTTGTTAATACTTAATTATCGGATAAATGATATCAAAGTTTAGTTTCCAAAGAATTTAATCGCTAATTCCCCGACGCTTGCGTCGTGGGTTACAACTTTTTGCAAAAAGAACATCAACTAGATACCTCGCTGCTTGCGGCGAGGAGATTCATTTTGATTCACTCTTTATATTTGTTGTACAATTGTGCAATAGTTGAAAGAAATGAACGCAAGTAAAAACAAATTATTTACTATTATTGTAACCGACTTTAAAAGTTTTTCCTTGGACTGATTGGGTTTTCAAATTTCGCTTTAGAAGAATTCGAGGAATATTGAAAAATGAAAAAGCTTTTAATAATCATGGTGAATTATTAGATATATTTCTGTTTCAATTTAAACGAATACCAATCGGTATAATTGGTACGTATAAGAATTTTCATATTATAGAATTTAATACAAAAGATGAAATACTCAAGTAAATTGTTTGGAATTTTTCAGAGAATCCTCAGTTCAAAAGAATATGAAGGAAATGGAATTAGTTTGGCAACAGTCCATCATTTAATTCGTAAACATCAGAGAAATGTTTGGGAGGAATCTAGTCCCGGAGAAGAAACGACATTTTTCTTTACACTACCATAAAATTATAATTCTGGCCTTAAATTATGAAAGAAAGATTAAAAATTCTGATTGTCGAAGATGTTGAAACAGATGTTGTTCTTATAGAACATCAAATTTCGGCTGCAAATATATTATTTAAGTCCAAAACTGTTGAAACAGAGAAATCTTTTATTCATGAATTAAAGACATTCAAACCGGATATTGTTCTTTCAGATTATAGTCTCCCTCTATTTGATGGGTTAAAAGCACTACAGATTATTCAAAATATTTCTCCGGAAATTCCATTCATTCTTGTTACCGGATCCTTCAACGAAGAAACTGCAGTAGAAATAATGAAAGCAGGAGCAGATGATTATGTTATCAAAGAACATTTAAAAAGAATCGGTCAATCAATTCAAAAAGCGCTCGAGAAGAAAAAAGAAGAAAAAGAAAGAAGAACAACACAGGAAACGATTATAAAAAACGAAACCAAATTCAAAACAGTTCTTTTAACAACAATGGATGGTTTTTATATAATTGATTGCGAAGCTAAGATAATAGAAGTTAATAATGCTTATTCAAAGATAGTTGGATACTCAAATGATGAACTTCTTAAAATGCATGTTTATGATCTGGATATAAATGATACCCAATCAGATATTTCTAAGAGAATGGAAAAGATTATTTCTACCGGTTCAGATATGTTTGAAACTCGACATAAAAGAAAAGATGGAAAGATTATTGATCTTGAGGTAAGTGTTTCGTATTCACAAGATGACGGTGGAATGTTTTTTTGTTTTATGAGAGACATAACTGAAAGAAAATTATCCGATCAACAATTGCGTGAATCCCTTTACTACAATGAACAAATAATATCAAAAGCACGTGTTGGAATTATTGTTTTAAATCCTGAAATGATGGTTGCTGTTTGGAATCCATATATGGAAGAAATAACGAATTTAAATTCAGAATTAGTATTAAACAAAAGTATAAGTGATATATTTGCTTACATGCAGGAAAGGGGAGGAATTGACGCTATAAAAAACGCGTTGACAGGGAAAACCACAAAACTTCCTGATTTACCCTTTGAAATTCTATTAAATGGTAAAACAGGTTGGACTTCCGAAACGTATTCACCAATTCAAAACATTAATAACGAGGTAATTGGTATACTGGGTACAGTTCGTAATATAACTCTAAGAAAGGATACAGAAAAGGCTCTTAGGGAAAACGAAGAAAAATACAGATTGCTGTTTGAAAAAATGATTAGCGGGTTCGCGCTTCATGAAATTATTTTTGATGATAAAGGAATTCCCATTGACTATAGGTTCCTTGACGTCAATCCTTCGTTTGAAAAAATGTTTAGGTTAAATTCCAAAAATATAATAGGAAAAACAGCAACGGAAATTATGCCTAATTTGGAAAAATCATGGAATGATTACTATGCGAGAGTTGCATTAACAGGTGAGGAGATAACATTTGATAATTTTTATGCTGATCTTAACAAATTATTTAATGTGATGGTTTTCTCACCCGCTCCAATGAAACTTGCCGTCATCTTCAACGATATCACTGAACAAAAAAGAATTGAAAGTGAATTAAAGCTAAGTGATGCCCGGTTTAAAGGAGTTATTAATTCGATGCAAGATTTAGTATACACTCTTGATAAGGATAAAAAAATTACTGGTTTATATGGAATGTGGTCGGAAATGTATGGCTTTTCAGAGGAACTGTTACTTGGTAAAAATTTAACTGTATTCTTATCTCCAGCGGAAGCTGAAATAAATGATGTTGCATGTTCTTGTGCTCTTAATAGTGAAGCGGTTAAGTACGAGTGGTCTCTAACAAGAAATGAAGATAAATTCTACTTTGAAAGCTCTTTAACTCCCTTATATGGGAATGGGAATGAAGTTATCGGCATAGTCGGAGTTGCCCGCGAAATAACTGATAGGAAAAGGTCCGAGAGATTACTTTTGGAAAACGAGGAACGCTATCGAAAATTAGTTGAATTCTCACCTGAGGCAATTATTCTTCATAAAGAAAGTAAAATAATTTATATTAATCCTTCGGCGATAAAAACCATTGGAGCGGCTAATTCCGATCAGATGATTGGCAAAAGTATATTTGAATTTATTCACCAAGAATATTTGGAAAACATCAATGGAAGATTGAATATTCTGTATTCAGGCGAATTTGACATTTTACCCATTATGGAAATTAAACTTATCCGTTGTGACGGTTCAATAATAGATGCTGAAATATCGACCGTAATGTTTTCGTTTCAAGGGGATAAAATCGTACAAACAGTTGCTCGTGATATTACAGAAAGAAGAAAAACTCAAGAAGCTCTCAAAGTTAGCGAGAAAAAATTTAGAACTCTTGTTGAAAATATACCCGGAATTGTTTATAGATGTGAAGTTAAAATCCCATGGCGTATGACTATGATATCTGAGGTTGTTAAACAATTAACAGGATATGAATCTTCTGTGTTTACAACAAATAAACTTACTTTCGCCGAAGTAGTTCACCCTGAGGATTTACAGTTTGTAAAAGATACTATTAACCGGGCTTTCGATAATAATCAGCAATTTGATTTGGAATATAGAATAATTCATAAAAACGGGACAATCAGATGGGTACATGAAGTTGGTAAAGCTTCTTACAACAATAAAAGTAATCAAGATTGGCTTGATGGAGTTATTATTGATATTACTGCAAGAAAGATTTCCGAAGAGATCATAAAAGAAAGTCAAATAATATTAAAAGCAACCTTAGAGTCATCTGCTGATGGAGTTCTTGTAGTTGATAATCTAGGAAATGTGAGACTATATAATTCTAGATTTGTAGAAATGTGGCAAATCTCCGAAGAATTATTAAAAACAAATAATGCCATTATAATATTTAATGCTGCATTTGAACAGTTAGAAAATCCCGAAAAGTTTTCTGCAAAAGTTAAAGAACTCGATAAATCTACCGATGATGATTTTGATTTCCTATTCATTAAAGATGGTCGAATATTCGAAAGATACTCATCTTCGCTAATTCTTGAAAATAAAATAATCGGACGTGTATGGAGTTTCCGAAACATAACCGATCAAAAACTTGCAGAACGGGAACTTCGTAAACTTTCAAGGGCCGTTGCGCAAAGTTCCGCTGGAATTGTTATAACTGATATTAACGGAACAATAGAATATGTCAATCCAAAATTCACCGAAATTACCGGTTTTACATCTGAGGAAGCTAACGGAGATAATCCGCGAATATTAAAATCAGGTCAACATCATATTTCACTTTACAAAAATTTATGGGAAACAATACTCTCCGGAAATGAATGGCGAGGTGAACTTTATAATAAGAAAAAATCAGGTGAATTATACTGGGAATATACTTCAATATCACCTGTTAAAAATGAAAAAGGTGAATTAACCCATTTTGTCGCGGTAAAAGAAGATATAAGTGCAAGGAAAAAAATTGAAGAGGAGTTAATTAAATCCAAGGAAGAAGCAGAAGAAGCAAATAAACTTAAATCTTCTCTTTTAGCTAATATGAGTCACGAATTCAGAACACCTCTCAATGGTATACTTGGTTTTACTCAGCTTCTTAAAGACGAATTAGTAGGAAAAGATGAATTGGAAATGCTTGAAAAAATCACCCGTTCAGGTAAACGTCTTATGAATACTCTCAATTCAGTACTTACACTTACAGAACTTGAAAATGAAAATTATTTGATTACCCAATCTGAAATCGATCTTTCAATTTTTTGTCAACAGATCAAATCTCTTTATGAAATATCTGTACGTGATAAAAAATTAGAATTCTATACTGATATTAAAAATGAAAATATTCAGATAAGGACTGATGAAAACTTATTAACAAAAATAGTCTGCAGTCTGGTTGAAAATGCAATAAAATATACACGGGAAGGATCTGTACGAATTCTGCTTGAGAGTAAAGTAAGTAGTGATAATAAAAAATTTGCTCTGATTAAAATTAAGGATACCGGAATCGGAATAAACTTGGAAAACCATGATATTATCTTCAGAGAATTTAAACAATTAAGTGAGGGTTACCGTAGAGATTTTGAGGGGTTGGGTTTAGGTTTGACTCTCGCAAGAAAAATGGCTAATCTTCTTGGCGGGGATATTTTTGTGGAGAGTACTATTGGTATAGGTTCAATATTTTCTGTTGTCCTGCCAATGGATAATAATTCCAGAAATATTCCGATAAAACAAATATTAATCGAAGAATCTTCTGAATCAACTGTTACCGATCCAATTATTTCAGAATACAAGGTGCTTTTGGTTGAAGATAACCCTTTAAATATTGAAGTGGTACAAAGATTCCTTTCCAAAATTTGTGATGTATCATTTGCACGTGACGGTTTAGCGGCAGTTGAAATGGCGACAGATAATGATTATTGTCTATTAATGATCGACATTAACCTTGGACAGGGAATGGATGGATTAGAAGTGCTAAAACAATTAAGGGTTATGAAAAAGTATGCTACTGTTCCGTCAATTGCTTTAACGGGATATGCATCAGATACAAATAAAAGGGATTTCCTTTCCAAAGGATTTAGTCATTACCTGGCAAAACCTTTTGAGAAAAGAGAGCTTGTTAAAATGATTAAAGGTATTCTTAATATTAACTAAAAAAGTATTTTAATTTGATTTGCATTTTTTAATCCGCCGGAGGCGGTTTTAAGCCTGCCTGTCCGGTAGGCAATGCTGTCAACTTAAGGATATTTGCTGGCATCATAACTAAATCGCCCTCCTTTTGTTTGGAGGATA
>Ga0182027_10002865_pt1 | contig 27705 bp, 24 predicted proteins | sample 712E1DmetaG_FD_121300 | JGI IMG/M metagenome (GOLD analysis project Ga0182027, IMG submission 121300) | Permafrost microbial communities from Stordalen Mire, Sweden - 712E1D metaG (Illumina Assembly) | ecosystem: Environmental > Terrestrial > Soil > Wetlands > Permafrost | place: Sweden...
ACCCGGCCGAGATGTCGGCCACGGCGACGGTCGGCGGCCCCTCGATCGGTCGCCGGAGATCCGTGATGCGGCCGGAGGCCGCGGGCCGTCGCGGACATGAAAACGCACCGTCCAAGTCGTCAGACGAGGTGGCACGGTGCTCGGGGGCATTAGGAGTACAGGAAATGGTTCGACTCTCCTTGGCGCGACTGTCGGCCCCGGGAAAGATATGCAGTCACCTCGTCGCTGACTCTCGCGCCCGAAGTGGCCAGTAGCGTGTCCGCGGAGGCATTGGCTCAGCCTGGCGACTCGTTGATTGCCTGCTCCGCCGCGGGTTGTTTGGGCCGAGTTGCCTACTACGACGCGGGTGGGGTGACGGCCTCCACTGACACGCACGTAGCTATCGCACGACCGGACCGTAGCCATGTGTTGCCCGAGTATCTGTATCGGTACCTGGCTGGGGCCCAGGGACAGCGACAGCTGCGTCGCCGAGAGCGAGGCGACTGGCAAAGGGAGAAGGTAGGGTTTCGGCTGATCGAGCTAAACCTTCGTGACTTGCAAAGGGTCCCGGTTCCGCTCCCGTCGCTCAGTGACCAGGAGAAGGTGCTGCAACACCTTCGAGAACTCGACCAAAGAGCTCTGGAGGTTCACCGAGCAGGAGCCGAGCAGAAGGCCCGCATCGCCAAGCTACGCGGAGCTGTCCGGAGGTCCGTGTTCGCATCCTGAGGACCCACCGCGTCCCCGGCAACTTCGAGCGCCCCTAGCTACTACCCCCCCTCCGTTGACGGACCCCGGTCGCGCCCATATACTCATTTCCGACGGTTTTGGTCGGAATTGACTTCGGTCACCCCGGGTTCACTCGGAGCCACGCAAGATCGGCCGCCGTCAAGAGGTCGCGGCGCTCGCCCCACCACCGCAAGGTGGCCCAGGCGTCCCCCGAGCGCCACGCCGGGCCTTCCGAGGCGGCGAAGTCGCCTCACGGTCAGCATCCGGCTGCACGGTCGAACGCGGACGCTGCCGCCGAAACGGAGCACCAAACTGGCTACCAGGACTTACCACAGCACCGGAGCGGTCTCCTTCTCCACGAAGGGCGAGTACGGCGTGCGCCTGATGGCCCAGCTGGCCCGCCGCTACGGCTCCGGTCCGGCCAGCCTGACCGAGATCGCCGAGCAGGAAGACCTGCCGCGGGCCTACCTGGAGCAGCTGGTCATCAGCCTCCGCGATGCCGATCTCGTCCAGAGCACCCGCGGCGCCCACGGCGGATACGAACTCACGCGCGCGCCCGAACAGGTGGTGATGAGCGAGGTTCTGCGAGCTCTCGAGGGGCCGATCGCACCGATGATCTGCGTGACGGACGATCCGGACCACCTCACATGCGCCCGCAGTGGCCAGTGCACGGTCAACTTCATGTGGGTGCGGGTTCGTGACGCCATCGCCGGGGCGCTCGACTCCATTACCCTGGCCGACCTCGTCCCCGTCCAGGCCCAGCTGAGCCGCGCGGGCATGCCGGCCTTGAGTGCACAATCAAGTCGTGCGTCGGGGGGCAAGGCAAACCCCTTCACTCTCGCCGACTGAGCACCCCTGAACTCCCAAGGAGCCATCGACCAAACGTGAGCGACCAAGACCTCGTCATCCGCGACCTTCACGTCGCCCCGATAGCGAACCCCGACCACGAGATCCTCAAGGGGATCGACCTGACCGTTCGCAAGGGCGAAGTCCACGCCATCATGGGTCCCAACGGCTCCGGCAAGACGACCCTGGCTTACGCGCTGATGGGCCACCCGGCGTACACGGTCAAGTCCGGCGAGGTGCTCTGGCAGGGTCACAACCTGCTCAAGATGTCGGCCGACAAACGAGCGCGGCTCGGCATGTTCCTGGCCTTCCAGTACCCAATGGCCATCCCAGGCCTGTCGGTGGCGAGCTTCCTGCGATCGGCCATCAACGCCCGCCGATCCGGTCTCAACCCCGACCCCACGGTCGATCCCACCGACTCCGTCCGGGGCGGGATCCCGATGGGTGAGTTTCGCAAGCTCGTCCGCGAGAAGATGGCGCTTCTCAAGATGGACGAGTCGATCGCCGGGCGCTACGTCAACGAGGGCTTCTCCGGTGGCGAGAAGAAGCGGCTCGAGATGCTCCAGATGGCCGTCCTGCAGCCGGAGATGGCGATCCTCGATGAGACGGACTCGGGCCTCGACATCGACGCCCTGCGGATCGTGGCCGAGGGCGTGAACGCGATGCTCAACCCGAACATGGGTGTGCTGGTGATCACTCACTACCAGCGCCTGCTCAACTACATCACCCCCGACACTGTCCACGTTCTGGCGGCCGGCCGGATCATCACGAGCGGCGGCAAGGACCTGGCCTTGCGCCTCGAGGAAGAGGGCTACGCCCCCGTTCTCGCCGCTGCGGGGCTCGAGGGCGAGGTCACCGACGAGGCGCCCGAGGAGGCGGCGCCGGTCGGCAGCCGAGCTGCCGAGCCAGTCCACTAGGGCGGCGAACCGATGGCCGACGCCGCCGCCACCTATGCCGGGACCCCGGCCGGGCTTGCGCCTTCGAGGATTGACCCCCGCAAGCTGCGGGCCGACTTCCCGATCCTGTCCACAACCAACCGGCTCGGCAAGCCGCTCATCTACCTGGACAGCGCCGCGACCAGCCTGAAGCCGCGTGCCGTGATCGACGCCGTTGACGGCTACAACACCAAGTACTCGTCGAACATCCATCGCGGCATCTACGAGATCGCCGAGCGGGCCACCGCCGCATACGAGGCTGCGCGCACCTCCGCGGCCAGGCTCATCAACGCCCCAGAGGCAAGCGAGATCGTCTTCGTCCGCAACGCCACCGAGGCGATCAACCTCGTCGCCTATTCGTGGGGCCGCCGCAACATAGGTCGGGGCGACACCATCGTCCTGACCGAGATGGAGCACCACGCCAACCTGGTGCCGTGGCAGATCCTGGTCCAGGAGAAGGACGGCGACCTGGAGTTCGTCCCGATCACCGACGACGGCTTGCTCCGCCTGGACGTGTACGAGGCCCTCCTCCACCTGCGCCCAAAGCTCGTGGCCTTCACCCACGTCTCGAACATGCTCGGGACGGTGAACCCGGTGCACGAGCTGACCGAGATGGCCCACGCGGCCGGAGCGCTCGTGCTGGTCGATGGCGCGCAGGCGGTGCCGCATATGCCGGTCGACGTCCAGGAGATCGGCGCCGACTTCTACGTCTTCTCCGGCCACAAGATGCTCGGGCCCACGGGCTCCGGCGCCCTCTGGGCGCGACGCGAGCTGCTGGAGGCCATGCCGCCCTTCCTGGCCGGCGGGGACATGATTCGAGAGGTCCACCTCCGCCGCTCGGAATGGAACGACGTCCCCTACAAGTTCGAGGCCGGCACGCCCGACATCGCTGCCGAGATCGGGATGGGCGCCGCGGCCGAGTACCTGATGGGCCTGGGCCTGGATGCCGTCCGAGTCCACGAGCAGGAGCTGACTTGCTACGCCATGGAGACGCTGCCGCGGGAGGTCCCCGGAATCGAGCTGTACGGGCCGAAAGCCGAGGAGCGCGGCGGCGTCGTCTCCTTCAACCTGCCCGGCATCCATCCGCACGACGTGGCCCAGATCCTCGACCGGTCCGGCATATGCATCCGCGCCGGCCACCACTGCACGATGCCGCTCCACGAGCGTTTCGACCTGGCGGCGACGGCGCGGGCGAGCTTCAACGTGTACACCATCCCCGAGGAGATCGACGCGCTGGCGGTCGGGCTGCGAGAAGTGACTCGCATCTTCGCGCGCTGACGGTATCCTCGACGTCGATGGACGACCTCTACCGCGACTACATCCTCGAGCACTACCGTCGGCCGCACAACTTCGGCGTCCTGGACGAGCCCACTGCGACCTACGAAGGCTCCAACCCGCTCTGTGGTGACCGCATCACGATGATGCTCGGCATCTCCGACGGGATCGTCCGCGAGGTCGCTTTCACCGGCCGTGGGTGTGCCATCAGCCAGGCGAGCGCGTCGCTGCTTACCGACGAGATCAAGGGCAAGACCGTCGAAGAGGTCGAGAAGCTGACCCCCGACGACGTCCTGGACCTCATCGGCATCGAGATCAGCCCGGCCAGACTCAAGTGCGCCCTGCTGTCGCTCGACACCGTTGCCCACGCCCTCGCCGAGGGAGGACCCCTCGGCGAAGTCGAGCCTGCGACCGATCGAGACGAAGACACCACTCCGAGGGCCTAGCGGAGCGCCGCAGCCGATGAGCCGGTCAGCCGCTGGAGGCAGGTCCGTGGCGGCTCGCATGTGGCGAGAGGTGGCCGATCGGGTGTTCGTCCGCCGCTTCGCAGACTTCGACCTGAACATCGGCCTGATCGTCGGCGATGAAATGGCACTCGTCGTCGACACGCGCGCATCGGAGCGGCAGGGCCGGGAGCTGGCCCACGAGATCCGCCGCATCGCGCACGGCCGGCTGGTCGTCGCTAACACTCACCACCACTACGACCACGCCTTTGGCAACTTCGCTTTCCTGCCGGCCGAGATCTGGGGCCTCGAGCGTTGCTCCGCCCGCCTCCGCGACGACGGCCGGACGACCCAGCTGGTCCTGGCGGAGGCCACGCCGGAACTCGCCCGGGACTACCTGGAGACTCGGATCACGCCGCCCAACAACACCTTCCGCCAAAGTGCGTCGGTCGAACTCGGCAGCCGGCGGGTCGATCTCACCCACTTCGGGCTTGGTCACACCGACAACGACATCGTGGTGGTCGTGCCCGACGTGCACGTCGTGTTCGCAGGGGACCTGGTCGAGCAGGGCGCACCGCCATCGTTCGGAGACTCCTATCCGCTCGACTGGCCGGGTACGCTGGGACGGATGCTCGATGTGGCCGACGGCCCGGTCGTGCCGGGCCACGGTGACGTTGTCGAGCGTGCGTTCGTGGAGTGGCAGCTGGCCGAGCTCTCGGCCCTGGCCGAGCTGGCGCGCCGCGTCCGGTTCGACGGCGGCTCGGTCGAGGACGCGCTGCCCCTGGCGCCATTTCCCGCTACTGCGGCGAGGACCGCCCTGGAGCGGGCGTTCGCCCAACTCGACGGGAAGCTGTAGGGCTGCTCCGAGCCGCACTGGAGGCCCGCACCGATTCGGATCCGGTCAAGCGTGATCGATGCCGACGAGTCGGGCCACCTCGCGAGCGACGATGAGGTCCTCACGGGCCACGATCCGGAGCACCGCCGGGGAACTGCCCGGTGCCGACAGGACTGCGTCCTGGGCGACGGCGACCCCGGAGACGGGGGCGACACCGATGGATCTCAGGCGGGCTGCGATCCGGAAGCGGAGACCGGCGGCATTCTCGCCGATGCCGCCTGTGAAGACGATCGCGTCCAGGCCCGATAGCGACGTCGCGGCGGCAGCTACACACTCGGCCGCGCGTCTCACGAAGATCTGGAGGGCGAGGGTCGCCGCCTCGTCACCGGCGGCCTCGAGCCGGAGCAACTCCCGCACGTCGGAGGTGCGACCGGAGACGCCCAGCAGCCCTGCCTTGTGGTCGACTTCCTCCGCCAGCTCGTCGGGCTCGAAACGCCCCGTCCGGAGGAGGTAGAAGAGGATCCCCGGGTCGATCGACCCGGCCCGCGTGCCCATCATCAGGCCCTCGAGCGGGGTCAGTCCCATGGAGGTGGCGACCGAGCGGCCGCCGTCGACGGCGGTCACGGAGCAGCCGCTGCCGAGGTGCGCGACCACGGTTCGCAGCTCCCCGACCGGTCGGGCCAGAAGGGCTGCCGCCCGTTCGGCGGACCACGCCACCGAGATTCCGTGGAAACCGTACCGGCGAATGCCCCACTCCCGAAACCAACGCTCCGGGACCGGGTAACGGTATGCGTCCTCCGGCAGCGTGGCGTGGAAGGCGGTGTCGAAGACCGCCACCTGCGGGAGCTTCGGTATCGCCGCGAGGCCGGCGGCCATCGTCGCTGCCGCGATCCCATTGTGGAGCGGGGCGAGCTCGGCCAGGGCGACCACCTGCGAGACTACGTCTCGCGTAACCGGCACGGGCTGACGGAACTTGTCCCCGCCGTGAACCACCCGATAGCCGACCCCCGCAAGCGACGGGAGTGAGATCCCCGCTGCTTCGTACTTCGCCACCAGCGCGCGGATGGCGTCGCTTGGGTCGCCTCCTGTCGTGGCGTCAACGCCCCAATCGACATCGATCTGCGCCCGCGGCGAGAGGGAGTCGGCCGGCAGGGCCGGGACCAGTCCGTTGGCGTCGGCCGAGGGGATCGACGCCGTCTCGACGACGCTCGACTTGAGCGAGCTCGATCCGGGGTTCAGTACGAGGATGCGCATCGGCTTGTAGGCTACCCCGCCCGCCGCGCCAGCGCAGCCACGAACGAAGATGTCGTCGGCGTGGCGCCCAGACCGAGTCGTGCGCCGGCGACGGCCGCAAACGGAGGCTCCAGGTAGGCGGCCCGCAGCTCGCGCCACGAGGCCTCGCCGAACGCCACGTCCGGCGTCCCATCCAGGACCACCTGCCCCGCCCGCATGACCACCACCCGCCGGAAGCATTCGGCCACGAAGCGCATGTCATGGCTGACGGCGATGACCGTGCGCCCCTGCTCCGCAGCTGCGGCTACGACCGCCCGAACCCGGGCGGCGCCGCGCGCATCCTGTCCGGTCGTCGGTTCGTCCAGCACCAGGATCGGCGTCCGCATCGCCAGGACCGACGCGAGTGAAAGAAGCTTGCGCCGTGAGTAGCCCAGGTCGTAGGGATTCGAGTCCGCCTCGGGTCGCAGGCCCACGGCGTCCAGCGCCGCCCGAACCCGCTCGTCGAGTCCCGCTCCGCGAAGTCCGAGGTTGCTCGGCCCGAAGGCGACTTCCGAGGAGACGCGCCCCGCGAAGAGCTGCCTATCGGGATTCTGGAACGCCAGTCCGACTCGCCCGGCGAGGCGGGCCACGTGCATCGACCGAATATCTCGCCCGTCCAGGAGCACTCGTCCGGCGGTCGGCCGCAACAGCCCGTTCAGGTGGCGGACGAGCGTCGACTTGCCGGCGCCGTTCTGGCCGACGATCGCGACCAGCTCGCCGGGTCCAATCCGGAGGCCGACGTTCTCGAGCGCTCGAGTGCCATCCGGGTATGAGAACGAAACCCTTTCGAGCTCGATGGACGGCGTCGCCGAGGGATCGGATGACGACGGCGCCGAAGGCTCTGATGACGACATCGCCGACGGAGCCACCGACGACGAGTCCGAGAGACCGGCCTGAGCCGAGCCCGGGCGAGCCGATCCGCCCAGCTCGACCGGCCAGTCCAGCCCCGCTGCCCGAACGTCCCTTTCGAGCGCGACTGGTGCCGGCGGCTCAACTCCGAGCTGCGCCAGGACCGGATCGGCGAGCACGGCCGCCGCCGGCCCGGCGAAGGACACCGACCCATCCCCGAGCACGACGACCTCGTCCGCAATACGCGCCAGCACGTCCGTCTTGTGCTCGACGAGCAAGATTCCCGCACCGGTCTCCTCGGCGACCCTGGCGAGGGCACCGACCACGAGCGCCGTTCCGGCCGGATCGAGCTCACTGGTGGGCTCGTCGAGGATCAGGTACCGCGGACGCAGCGCCAGGACTGAGGCCAGCGCAACCAGCTGCCCCTGGCCACCCGACAGTCGAGCCGGGTCGCGGGGGGCCAGGTCCTCTATCCCAACGGCCCTCAGCGCCCACCAGATCCGCTCGATCACATCCGGCACTGCCAGACCGAGATTGCACGGGCCGAAGCCCACCTCCTCGAAGACGGTGGCCGTGGTGTTGGAGAGCTGCGTGGCCGCGTTCTGGAAGAGCAGCCCGCAATGCAGGGCCAGGGCGTGCGTCGGTATCGACCTGGTCTCGACGCCGTCGATTCGCGCCGAACCCTCCAGCCGTCCGCCGACGACACCCGGTGCGAATCCGCCGGCGACCAGGCAGAGCGTCGTCTTGCCCGATTCGTTCGCGCCGACGACGCCGAGGACGCGGCCGGGCTCCAGGCGCAGGTCGATCGACGTGAGGGCGGGTTTCGCTGCCCCCGCGTATCGGTAGCGGACGCCCGAAAGCTCGATCGCCACCTCTCAGCCGAGCCTTCCGGCAATCCGCAGGCCGACGACCGCCACGAGACCCAGGAGGGCGGTCCACCGCAGATCCCGGTCGAGCGCTCCATCGACCGGGATCCTGAGCAGCGTCTGGCGACCGGGGGCCGAGAAGGCTCGCGCCTCGAGCGCCATCGTCCGCTCCTCGACCTCGGTCAACGCGCCGAAGACCACCGGCGCCGCGAGTGGCACGACGCCTCGAGCCCGCCGCCAGAACCGGCCCTCAGTGTCCATGCCGCGGGCGCGCTGGGCATCCACGATCTCTCCCGCGCGCTCGATCGTCCGCGGCACCATCTGGACTGCCGCGCCGACAACGAACGCGGCCCGGCGTCCGAGGCCCCGGCGCACCAGATCGGCCAGCAGATCGTCGACGGCCGTCGTCAGGTAGACGAGGGCAATCGCCGCCGAGAAGGCAAAGAGGCGAGCGACCGTCTGCAAACCGAACCACAGCCCGCTCCACGTGGGAGCGAGCGGCCCGAGCCGTGCGATCGGATCGCTGGCTCCGGGCAGCAGGAAGATGTTGATCAGCAGGATCGAGCCGACGATGGGGGATGCGGCGAGCGCGATGATGCCGAGGCCGCGCAACCGGCGGGCGACCGCGGCCGTCGCAAGGACGGCCCCCAGGACGAGCACGGGACCCGGCCAGCCGGGCACGACGAAGGCCGCTACTACCTCCAGCGCGGCGATCGCAAGCTTGGTCGATGGGTTGACCGAGCGATAGAAACCGCCGGGGCGGCGCCTGACGTATTCCGGCAGCCCCGCCTCTGATGCCACCTCCCTGAACGACAAGCTGGGTCAGCCCTCCGAGGCCGCTGGCGCGCCGGGTTCGGACCCAACTAGGATCGCCTTCTCGCCGTTCGGGAAGCGCGCTACGAAGCGGCGCGAGAGGCTACCGATGATGAAGAAGACCACAAACGACGTGATCATCTTGTCGAGCGGGTCGGACAGCAGGCCTTGCTTGAGGGTCGCCTGGTAGAGGCTGTCGCCGCCGGCACGGAACGCCGCCACCAGTGCATCCGTTCCGCTACCGGTGACTCCGCCGTACACGATCGCCGCGATTGGCGCCGATACGATCGCGGCGACGATGCCGGTCACGAGTCCGGCCGCGATGGCGAAAACGGCGCCGACATCACGACGCAAGTACAGGGCCGCGCCGACCAGGACCACGTAGACGACCATGACGGCGAGGAAGAAGACCCGCGACTGATCGATCTCCGTCGGCTTGAAACCGGTGACGTTGGCGAACTGGTCCGGACTCGCATAGGCACGCGCATACGTGTAGACGGCCAGCGCGCCGACGAGTACGACCGCGAAGATTGCCCCGATGGCGCTGATCGCCCCACCGCGACGCGGTCGGAACAGCCCCAGCTGACCCCAGACGCCGGCGAGCAGTCCGATGACGCCCGCGGTGATCGCGAAGGGACCGACAGTGCTCGTTCCGATCGGGGCCGGCAGCAGGTAGCCCCAGATCAGGTTGGCGAGGATGCCCGTCAGAGCGCCGGCGAGCGGACCCGCCAGGACGCCGACAAGGATCGTGCCGATCGAGTCCAGGTAGATCGGCAGCTTAAGGGCTTGCTGGACAGTGGCTCCGAGAACGATGTTGATGGCGATCGCGACCGGCATCAGGACGATGACCCGAGTCGTGAACTGGCGAGCTACCCAGCGCCTCAGCAGATCCATCTCCCCTGCTCTCCTCGTACGGAGCGCGGCCAGGTCGGATGTTCGGGTGCCGCGCGGCAGAAGCTTGGCAGGTCTAGCGGGTCCCCGCCAATCCTCCGCGTCCTGCCGCGAGACTCCCAACCCGCTCGACGAAACGGGCCATGAAACGGCCCGCGTCCGCTTCGACGGCCACGTCCACGTTCGGGGGCCTGCCCCAGACGCGGCGCCAGTCCGTCACCGTCTCGCCCGTTGTCAGCCGCCCGCCCAGCTCCACGTCGACGGTGAGTGGCTCTGTTCGCACCAGGGTCGGGTCGAGCGCCGCAGCGAGGGCCAGCGGATCGTGGATGAAGGCGCCGTAGAAGCCGTCGTACCGGCTGTGGAACTCCATGTAGAAGCGGAGCGCGTCGGCGATGTATCGAATGATCGGTCCGTCGGAGCTGCCGGCGCTGCCGGAACCGCCGCCAATTGAACCGTCCGGCTCACAACCGGCCCTCGACGCCAGCGCCACCAGGTGCTCGGGCAGCATCTTCGCCCTCTCGGTGACGTCGAGCCCCAGGGCCAGGGGCCGAGCCGATGGCAGGGCTCCGGCGGAGCGCCCCGTCGAGGCCAGGCCCCCGGGGGCCGTAGACCCGAACGCCTCGAAGACGATCTTGGCCGCCTCCGGGTCAACGCTGACGTTCCACTCGGTCGTGGGCGCGGTATTGCCGGGCGATCGATAGCTCCCGCCCATGACCACCAGGCGTCTCAGAAGGCGCGGCAGCGCGGGTTCGCGCAAGACCGCCAGAGCGACGTTGGTGAGTGGCGCCAGGGTGACGAGGGTCAGCTCGCCGGGTCGGCGGCGCGCCTCCTCGACGATCAGGTCGGGGCTGAAGCGCGGGGAGAGAGGCATCGACGCCGGGGGGAGCTGAGCGTAGCCGAGGCCCCGCGGCCCGTGCGTCTCCGGGGTCGTGACGAGGGCCCGCGCCAGCGGGGTCTCGCGCCCGATCGCCACTTCCACGTCCGGACGACCGGCCAGTTCCAGGACGGCCCGGGTGTTCTCGGCGACCTGGCGCGCGTCCACATTTCCAGCGGAGCAGGTGACCGCGACGAGCTCGCAGTCCGGCGACGCGACGGCGTACAGCAGGGCCAGGCTGTCGTCGATGCCGGTGTCGCAGTCGACGAGGATCGGCGTCCGGGCGGCCCTCTCGCTCACGCCGGCATGGTAGGGCAGGGAGCCTGCCTCAGCACGCCGGCCGCTACTCGATCGGCGGTTGGTCCAGCTGGGCGAGGAGCTTGTTGACAGAGTTGCGAGCCATCGATCGTGGAAGGGCACCCTTTATACCGCCCGATTCGATTCCCATTTCGGCCGGGATGAGGAAGAGGGCGCCCATGCGCGCGGCCAAATTGGTGTGGACCCAGGCCTCGAGATGAACGGCCGACCCAGACTGACGGATCGTGAAGAGCATGGATTCCGTGAGGATGCCGTCGCCGCGCTGGAAGCTGCGCGTGCCGTCGGCCCCCACGCCGCGGATGCCGTAGTGATTGGCCTGCGCCCACGCATCCACGACAGGCGCGATGTCGAAACCGACCTGGAAGTCACGCACGGTCCGAGCGCCCATCGGCCCTTCTCCTCAGTGGTCACGATTGCCCGAGAGATGTCCGACCTCGACGGTCTCGGGACGCAGCCGGCAGATTGAGTGTAGACGACGAAATTGACCATCGGTCGGCCTCTGCATGGATCCTATCTTGCCGTTTCGTGCGCCACGACCGCGACATGAGCCTCAGCCGGCCCGCCGATAGTCGCCCCCGGCCCGCGTCATGAAGCCGGCCCTCACGAGATCCCGGCGGAGCGTCGCCACGTCGTCGTGATATTCGCCGAGCAGGTCGTTCACTTCTCGCTCCGAGTAGTCACGGTCTTGCTCGAAACACTGCGTGACGAGATACCTCAGGATCACCCAACGCTTCTTCTCACGGGCCGGAATCGAGACGAGCCGCCCGCCCCGAAGAAACGACCTCAGAACCTTTGCGTCATACGAGAGCGGCAAACCGCCGTCTTCGTCGGGCACCTCCACGCCGTCCGAGATTCAACCCTGGCGGGGCGGTTCCCCCTGGGGCGCCGCTGGCTGATCGGCCGGAACGAACGGCGCCGGCTGGGCGGCCATCGGCTCAACTCCGGGCTGCCCATAGGGCCCGGCCTGCATCGGCTGCGGGTATGGCGCCTGCGGGTATGGCGCCTGCGGGTAGGGCTGTGGCGACGGGTAGACCGGAGCTCCGGGCTGCGGCGGGTATTGCGGCTGCTGCGGCTGCGGGTAGGTCGGAGCCTGAGCCTGCGGCGGGTACTGCGGCTGTGGGTAGATTGGGGCCACCACCTGCGGCGGGTACTGCGGCTGCTGCAGCTGCGAGTAGGTCGGAGCCACAACCTGCGGCGGGTATTGCGGCTGCTGCGGCTGCGGGTAGGTCGGAGCCGCCATCTGCGGCGGGACGGCCGGCGGGATGGCCCCCTGCTGGGTCGCCGACGGACCGGCTTCGCCCGTGTCGACGGCGTCCTTGAAGCCCCGGAGCGCCTTGCCGATCGCCGCACCCGTCTCGGGCAGCTTGCCGGGACCGACGACGATCAGCACGATCACGAGGATGATGATCAGATGGGCGGGAGTGAGGCCCCACGGCATGTCGTTACTCCTTGCGACCGGCTGACTGAGGGCCGCGCTTTACGGGGCGGTCGAGGCACGATCGCCAGCCCGTCAACAATACTCCTTGACAGCGGCGGAGTCACAAGCCGGGCGGCCTCGCGACGCTCTCGGGCGCGCGGCTCCGCTGCCGGAGTGAGCCCCTCAACGCATGTCGGGAACCGCGAACTGCAGCGGGCCGGCGAGATCCCTGGGAACGCCCTTACGTCTCCGGGGGCCCATCTCGAACCCCGATCCGCCCGCGGCGAAACGACATGCCTGCGATCCGCGCTAGAAGTCCGTGATTCGGATCGCCCGATCCAGGTACTTCGAACGGAATTGGGCGTTCAGGCGGAGAACCTCGCTCTCGGGCCCGAAGAACGAGCAGCGCAAGCAGTAGTACTCCTCCCTGGCCGTGTCGTAGAGCATATCCATGTCGATCTCGCGCATCAGACAACGCGGGCAACGATAGTTCAGCTTGCCTTTTCGACCCTGAGCCACGTGTGCAACTCTCCAGTCCCCTTGACCCTCTTCCTGATCCCGATCGTGTACATCGGCGAAAAGGCGACGCCCTCTCGGAAGTAACCGACTGCGTCTGTCGCGTCCGAGCGCATCGATAGCTTCGTGTCCACCTGGGGCACGACCGCCTCGGCCGATTCGACATCGTCGACGGATGCCTCGCGGCACTTGTACGCATAGTGGATCGACTCCGATCCGAATCTCCCTATGAGGGTGAGCCGCACGCCGGTGAGATCCTCCGGGTACTCGGTCGTCCCGTAGCAGCCGGTCATGTACTCGTCGATGGTCACGTCGGAATCGGGGTCAGTAGTTCTGACAATCTTGCGGATGATCTCGATCTCGCCGGTGCCTTCCTCCAGGCGAAACGTCGACTGCACCTCCATCGTGAATTTCGCGAACTCGATTTCCACCGGGTCGAGAGTCACGACTCGGGTATCGCCCTCTTCGGAGAACGAGGCCCGGGTTCGACAGGCGCACAGATCGACCTCTTCTCCCGCGTGGCCGAACTTGCAGCTCTTGACGGCCCCTTCGCCAGCGTAATGCGTGAAGTAGCCCGCTCGGAACAGCGATTGGACGATGAACGGGTAAGACGCATCCTGGACATGCCCGGTGCCTACGCCGCAGGGTCTTATCAGCTTCGCCGCATAGGGCCGCAGGTCGATCATGGCGCCGCCCTGGTTCATGTCGAGGCAGAATCGCATCCACGGATCGGCGAACCAGAACTGCTGACGTTTGGACCCGTACAGGATGTCCTTCCAAAGAGTGCACTCGGGCCGGGTGTAGGGACGATCCTCCCGGTATGCGTCAGCAAACTCACTCATGGTGAGGTCAAGGGCCTTTCCTTCCTTCTTCAGCTGGCCGTAGTAGGCCATCCCGTCCTCGTAGCTCTTCAGAAGGAAGTCGTAATCGGCCTCCCAGCGCCCGCTCTTGCTCATCCAGCCGGGCCCTACGAACATCATGTTGTAGGCGTAACCGCGGTTGTACGTCGCCATCGCCCTGTACTGGTCGACGATGTTCATGAAGTACGGGATCTCGCGGTTCTCGTAGACCATCCCGCGCAGGATGTTCTGCGGATGGGTTCCGTAATAGGAGCCCGGACCGTCGAACACCGCCATCAGGTCGCGCGACAGGTGCGGGATCGCCACGATCCCGATGTCGTCGGCCTCGTCCGACGCCGGGCAGTGGATGTTGCGCCTGGACGGAATCCAGGGATTCCAGGGCCCGCCGTCGAGGAGTGTGTACCACGAGTTGTTGGCATTGTGGTATGCCTTCGGGCCTTCCTCCCAGCACGTGGCGACGGCGGCCTTGACCATCGGATACCGCTCTTTGATGTAGTTGACCAGCTCCGCGTCCATGTAGTAGGAGCCGGTTGAAGTCGGCAGGAAACCGAAGACCTCCTCGAATCTTCCGAAGACCTCATCCACGATCCTGCGCTTGTCTTCCATGGAGAAGAGCCAGATCGCCAGCTCCTTGGACGCGAACTTCTCCCTGAACTGGCGGCATTGCAGGCCGAGGAACGTGGAGCCGATTTCGTCGCCGTACCTGGAGTGATGGTCCCTGGCGATGGCCACGGCCTCGTCATTGAACAGGCTCGCATACGTCATCTGTATGGTGGTGCGGATGCCGTTCTCGTGGGCGATGCGCTGCTGAGTTCGGAAGATGTCCAGCGATTCCCTGATGACATCGCTCCGCGCGATGTCTTCGGCCTTGCCCTCTTCCGCCCCCTTCTGGAGGTACTCGGGCACCATTTCCGGCCGATGGATTACGGTCAGAAAGAAGGTCGTCATGGTTGGTCCTTCGTAGGTGCGCCTGCGCGCTTGGGCAGGTGATCTCGGTCGGCGGGGGCACTCGGTTCGTGGGGGCCGCGGAGCAGTTCCCACTCTAGACTTATCGTCGAATGAAGTGGCTGATGATTCTGGCGGCGATCGGCGCGGCTGCGCTCGCCCTGCAGATACTGATCTGGGAGCGGCGCGGCGGTCGACGTCGGCCGTCGCTGCTGGGCCAGCTTGCCCTGGTCGTCCTGACGGCGATCGTCCTGGGCGTGGCGGCATACGCGGCCCACTCGCTTGGCATCTTCTCTGTGCCGTTCGTGATCCTGGCGTTCGTGCCGTTCGGGATCGCGGCCCGCTGGTTGGCACTCTCGACGCGAGAAGCGCGGGAGCATCTGGTCAATGCCCGAGTCCGGGCGCTGCCGCCGCCATCGCGCCGCGACCGGCTGATTGCCCGCGTCGCGATGCCAGTGTTCCTGATCCTGGTCGCGGTCGTCCTGGCCCTGGGTTTCGCCGCGGGCACGATGGTCGGGCCGCACTGAACTCTCCGGCGCGGCCGCGACAACGGTCCGCTGCTGATCCACGGCTCCCGCCGATGGCCCGGCCCGGCGCGACCGGGCGCTCCCGTCCCATCCGTCACGTCGGCTCCGCCACGCCGGGATCCCGTCAGGTGGGCTTCTTCGCCACCATCGGTCTGACCTCTCGGGCCAGCCGTTCTAGGGTCTCGCGGTCGTACGGGGCCGGCATCTCCACGATCGTCGTCGTGAAACCCGCGTCGTAGTACTCGAGCAATCGAGCCGCGATCGTCTCGGGCGTTCCGAAGACCGGCCTCGACGGTTCGAGTGCTCTATCGAGAGGCGTGCGGTTCAGCTCCATCCAGGCCGTCCACTCGCGCCGCGCCGCCGCCTCCGAGTCGCGAATCACGAGCCAGAGGTTGATCGACCGTTCGATCTCGCGCTCGTCCCGACCCACGTCCTCGCAGTGACGCCTCAGCACACCATCGAGTTCGCGGACCTCCGCCGGGAGCCCAAACGCGTTCCACATGTCGCCGTACCTGGCAAGAGTCCTCAGAGTCTTGGTCCGGCCGTTACCACCGATCAGGATCGGGAGCCGCTCCTGGACAGGCAAGGGGCTAATGGTCAGGTCGTCGAAGGCGTAGTGGCCGCCCTCCGGCGAGGTCACCGTTTCGCCCGACAGGAGCGCCCGGATTGCACCGACCGACTCGTCCAGCCAGTCGAGACGCTGGCCGACGCCGCTTCCGAAGTCGATCCCGAACTCGCGGTGCTCCAGCCGGAACCACGCCCCGCCGATGCCCAGGATCGCGCGCCCTGCCGACGCGTGATCGAGCGTGGTCACGATCTTCGCCACCAGGGCCGGATTGCGGAATGTGTTCGCTCCGACCATCAGGCCGATCTTGACTCGCCGGGTCGCCATCGCCCAGGCCGTGACCGTGGTCCAGCCCTCGTGGATCGGCTGATCCGGATCGCCGAATATCGCCTTGACATGGTCCCAGGTCCAGATGTTCATAGCCAAGCCGGTCGACCGCCTGAGCGGCATCGAGCAAGTCCGACCAGGAGCTTCCCTGGCTCCATAGGTTTATGCCGATCTTGAAGTCGTTCATGGCGGCCTCCTGCAACTGCCGCGAGGTGGGAGCCGTCTCGCCAATCGGGTGATTAGCGCCCGGGCCGAGGCCCGAGCGGCGCGATAGCCCAGGACCACTCGTATGTGCCGGGGCCAACAAGATATCGGGGCAAGGTATCCGGGCCGCAACTGGCAGTCCCCAGGCCGCGGTGCGCGACATCGAGGTGGATCACCGTTTCCGGCCGCGGCACCAACTCCACGTCGTGCTTCGCCGCGGCCAGATTCTCGGCTCGGAAGTGCGTCGCGGACATCTGGCGGGCCTCGTCGGTCGTGATGCGAAAGCCGCGGCCGGCCCCGTCCGAGAGCTCGAACCAGCGGACGCCGGCATGGCCGCCGTTCTCCTGCGGCCTGACATAGGGCACGTACTCCTCGGCCACGGTCGAGTGCCAGCGCGACACGGGGCTGCCGTGCCACCGGTCCGGGTAACTCTCCACGGGCCCGCGACCGAACCACTCGGTCTGCTCGAGCCCCGAGACGGCTTCCATCACGACGCCGACACGGGCCAGGTCGGTGAGGGCCTCCGGGATCGTGACCTTCTCGGCCACGAGAACGCCGCCGCCGGCTATCGGCCGGAACCGCTGCTCGTGTCTGACGACGATGCCGCCCTTCGTACGTTCTTCGCTCTCGACCACCGTGACCTCACCCTCGCCGCGAACAGAGATCAGTGTCCGAGTGAGTCTGTCGACACCCCACTGCCGCCATTGCTCGGCCACGCCCACGATCCGGTCGTTGTCCGTCGGAGCGCGCCACAGGGCCAGACGCGGCGGCGATGCAAGGAGCTCATGGACAAGCAACCCCGCGGCGTCGAGCGCGACGGGCGGCCCTGCCGGCGCGTCCAGATGGCGTATCGGAAGCTTCGGCGACAGCTCGAGCTGCGCCCAACACACTTCGAACCCGGCCGGGGCCCACGACTCCGCGCCCGCCGTCCGAATGCGGATGGTCAGAAGCTGCTCGCGGCCGTCAGGATCGGGAGCGGTCCAGCCCGGCAGGTGGAGCGTCGCCCTCTTGCCCGGTGGTACGTCCGGCAGCGGCAACTCGCCGCGGGCGACGACGTCGCCGTCGGCCGTCAGTTCCCAGGAGGCGCGCAGCCAGGCGAGCCCGGTGAAGTACTGGCGATTCGTCAACTCGACCGAGCCCTTGCGGGCCGTGTCGGAGTTGGCCAAAACAGCCACCGGGGCGGCCAGCTGGCGATGCTCGAACAGCGCCGGCTTGGGCCGCCGGTCCGGCCAGTTCAGGCCGTCCAGGCAGAAGTTGCCGTCGTTGGGCTGGTCCCCGAAGTCGCCGCCGTAGGCCCAGCGAGTGGTCCCGTCCGGAAGCCGCTGGACGAGACCGTGATCCCACCACTCCCAGATGAAGCCGCCCTGGAGACCGTCGGTGGATTCGATCACCTCCCAGTACTCGGCCAGCGTGCCGTTGCTGTTGCCCATGGCGTGCGAGTACTCGCACATGATCAGCGGGTGCTTCTGCCGGCCGGATCCGGCGTGCGCGACCAGGGCGGAGATGGGCGGATACATCGGGCACGTGATGTCACTGATCTTCTGGTCGCTCGCCCAGTCCCAGCGGATGCAGCCCTCGTAGTGGAGAGGGCGGCTGGGATCGTACCGGCGGACCCAGCCGGCTGCAGCGTCGTGGTTCGCACCGTGCCCGGACTCGTTGCCGAGAGACCAGAGAATGACCGACGCGTGGTTCTTGTCACGACGAACCATCCGCGAGACCCGGTCCACCCAGGCGTTGAGGTAGCGCGGGTCGTCGCAAATGGTGTCGATAAAGGCGTGAGACTCGATGTCGGCTTCGGCGATGACGTACAGGCCGAGCTCGTCGGAGATATCCAGGAAGACCGGGTCGTTAGGGTAGTGGGAGGTCCGGACCGCGTTGAAACCGAACTGCTTCATCGCCACCAGATCTGCCCGAATGGATTCGGCCGAGAGGACGCGTCCGGTGTGCCGGTCGAAGTCGTGGCGGTTCACGCCGCGGATGAGCACGGGGGCGCCGTTGATGAGCAGGTGCAGACCATCGATCTCGATCCGCCGGAAGCCGACTCGCAGGTCCACCTCCTCGACCTTCTCGCCCGATGGCGAGCGCAGCACGACGTGCAGCGGATAGAGGTGCGGCTGCTCGGCGGACCATGGCCGGACGCTCACTACTTCCGTGCGTAGAGAGGCTCGGCCATCGAGGGGCGGCCGCAGCTGCGGAGCCAGTGTCTCCCACTCGGCCTCTTCGGCCCCACTCAGTCCGGCCGACACCAGTGCTGCCACCAGGTCGAAGCGATGGCGGCTCAATGGCCTGGAGTCCGCGCGGCTTGTCCTCGGACCCGGTCCCCTGTCGGCAAGCGGCACGATGGCCGCCAGGGGTGGCAGATCGCCCAGCTTCCCCTCGACCGTCCAGCCCGGCTCCGGCTCGGCGCCACCGAAATCGACGTCGGCCAGCAGCTCGAAAGTTCCCGTCGCGAGGTCGTCGGTCAGCCCGGCATTGACCCGCAGGTCCGCCAAATGCACCCGCGGTGTGGCGTAGAGATAGACAGAGCGGGTGATCCCGCCGTGCCACCACTGATCCTGGTCTTCGATATACGTGGCGTCGGACCACTTCACCACGCGGAGAGAAATCGTGTTCTGCACACGCCCGACGAGGTCTGTGACCTCGAACTCGGCGGCCAGATGCGAGTCCTTGCTGATGCCGACCTCGTGACCGTTGACGGAGGCGATCAACACGCTCTCCGCCGCCCCGACGTGAAGCACGATTCGACGACCGGCGAGCCAATCCGCCGGCAGGGTGAAGTCGCGTTCGTAGACTCCGGTGGGGTTCACGTCGGGAAGCTCGGGCGGCTTCCCGCGGAATGGCATTTGCACGTTGGTGTAGTGCGGCAGATCGAAGAAGCCCTGCATCGTCCAGCAGCCGGGGACGTCGACCTCATCCCAGGTCGCCGCAGGCTTCTCCTCCGGAGAGTGAAGCAACTGGAACCGCCAGCGGCCGTCCAACTCGACCCGATCGGCCTGCGGGACGCTGTGCATGGGCAGACGGCGGATCGAAGTGAGCTCGGGCGTCGCCCACGGTCGGGACGTCAAGGCGAGACCCCCGCCGAATTCGCCTCTTCGACAGCTTCGAGGACGTACAGGCGGGCGCGGAAGTCGCCTCCCGTTGCCGACTGGCGGCCCGAACCGAGCACGAGCCCGGCGGCCATCAGTTCGTCTCCCCCGAGAATCCACGGGCCGGCCGTCGCGCCGTCCACGCCGCCACCTCCCGGCCAGACCGAGACCCGATACGAAGCCGCAGCGTTGAGGCCGCGCAGCCGCAGCCGCCGCGGACCCGGGTTCGGCCGGGCCAGGATCTGGTAGTGACCGACGATCGCCGCACGAGCGTCGTCCGTGACGACCATCCAGGCTGTCTCGTCACGGTCGCCGTCGAAGGGGCTGAGAAGCCGTCGGAAGCGGCCCATCTGGAAGAGCTCGCGCCACTGCTTGTAGAAGGCGACCTGACCGGCGATCTCGGCGCGCTCACCGCTCGACAGCGCGGTCGGGTCAAGCTCGTAGCCGAAGACGCCGAAGAACGCGACGGCCGCCCGCGTGGCCAGCGGAGTGACCCGCCCAACCTGGTGATTGGGCACAGCGGAAACGTGGGCCGCCATCGAGCTTAGCGGATACGCCACGGACGTCCCCCACTGGATCCGAAGGCGCTCAATGGCGTCCGTGTCGTCGCTCGTCCAGGTCTGGGGTGCGAAGGCAAGCATTCCGGGATCGAACCGACCCCCACCGCTGGCGCACGACTCGAAGAGGATCCCGGGGAATGCCCTCGTCAGCCGCTCGTAGAGGTCGTAGACGCCGAGGATGTAGCGGTGCAGGAACTCGCCCTGCCGCCAGGCCGGCAGAGTCGGGCTGTACGGCTCGGTGATATTCCGATTCATGTCCCATTTCACGTACGAGATGGGGGCGCTGCCGAGAACCGCCGACAGGGCCTCGAACAGGTAATCCACGACTTCGGGCCGCGACATGTCGAGGACATACTGGTTACGGCCCTCCGTCCGAGGGCGCGACGGAATGCCGATGGCCCAGTCCGGGTGCTCGGCGAACAACCGGCTGGCGCGGCTGACCATCTCGGGCTCGATCCAGATTCCGAAGCGCATGCCCAGGGCTTCGATCTTGCGGGCGAGTGAGTCCAGCCCCCCCGGAAGCTTGGAGAGATTCACCTGCCAGTCGCCCAGCGAGGTCGAGTCGTCGTTGCGCTCGCCGAACCAACCGTCGTCGAGAACGAACAGCTCGATCCCCATCTCTCGGGCGGCAGTCGCGATCGCCAGCAGCTTCGCCTCGTCGAAGTCGAAGTAAGTCGCCTCCCAGTTGTTGATGACGACAGGCCGGGCTCGGTCGCGCCATTGGCCGCGGACGAGTCGCTCGCGGAAGAGCGAGTGGTAGGCGTCGCTAAGCCCACCCAGGCCGGCGGCAGAGTAGGCCAGCACGGCCTCGGGCGTCGAGAACTCGGCCCCGGGCTCGAGCACCCAGGAGAAGCCGTCCGGGTTGATCCCGGAGCGCAGCCGGGTCGTCCCGAACGGTTCGACCTCCGCCTCCGTTACGAAGTTGCCCGAGTAGACCAGGCTCAGGCCGATCGCCTCGCCGGAGGCCTCATCGGCGTTGGGCCGCGCGAGTGCCACGAACGGGTTGTGCTGGTGGCCGGATGCCCCGCGCAGGCTCGACACGGATTGCCTGCCCGGCCGAAGGCGGTTCCGCTCGACGTGGCACTCGCGGCCCCACGCCCCGCTCAGGGAGATCAGCTCCCAGTCCGAGTCTGGCAGATCCAGCGACGCGCTCATCGCGCACCGCACGATCACCCAGCTCGCACCTGAGTTGAGGACCCGCACGTTCCGGATCACGACCGGGCGGTCTCGATAGATCGTGTACTCGAGGCGGACCTGGATCTGCGCGATCGCGTCATTCAGCAGGATCTCGAGCGTCTCGGCTTCGCCACCGACCTCGACATACATCGAGGGCAGCCCCGGAGTTGCGGGCTTGCCCTTGACTATGCGGTGGCTTGCGTAGCGCAGGTCCAGCACGCCGGAGCCGTCGGCCAGTTCGACGGTCAGGGCCGGGATGCGGTAATCGCCGCCACCTCCGCTCGGATACTCCAGCGGCATCTCCTCGCCGAGGCGGTTCGAGAAGCCGTAGAACTCGCCCGGAACCAGATGGCCGTACGAGCGGCCGTCAGCCAGGGCTGGACCGAAGTACACCCCGCCCAGCCAGCCGCTCTCGAGCACGCGCACGACATAGCTGACCAGATCGTTGCGGAGATGGAGTTCCCTGGTTTCCGGGCTCCACTCGATGGCCATAAGCCCTCCTGACAGCGTTGATGGACGGCGTCTAACGGGACGGGCGCGTCAGCCCTTGGTGGAGCCCAGCGTCAGGCCTCGTACGAAGTTCCGCTGCAGGATCAAGTAGAGCACGATCGTGGGGACCGCAGCAATCACCGACAGGGCGGCCAGCTGCGTCGGGTCGGTGAAGAACGCACCGGACAGGTTGTTCAGGGCCGCGGTGATCGGACGCTTGTCGCCCGACTTGAACAGCATCAGGGCCCAGAAGAAGTCATTGTAGATCCAGACGAACAGCAGCGTGCCCAGGGCGGCCAGGGCCGGCCGGCACAGCGGCAGGATGACCCGCCAGTAGATCGTGAAGACCCCAGCACCGTCGATCATCGCGGCCTCGACCAGCTCCTTGGACAGCGTCTTCATGTAGTTGCTCAACACGAAGGTGCAGAAGCCGGTCTGGAAGGTGGTGTGGATGAGGATCAGCCCCAGGAACTGGTCGTACATGAGCCCGTTGTCACTCAGCGGAGCGGGCACGGGAATGAGCAGGTAGAGGCGGTAGAGCGGCACGATGATGACCTGCGGCGGCAACAGGTTACCCGCGGTGAAGATCATCAGGACCAGCAGGTTCAAGCGCCAGCTGTATTTCGCTATGCCGAATGCCACCATCGAGGCGATCCACAGGGTCAGGACCACTGAGGGGATGGTGATAACGGCCGTGTTCCAGAAATAACCGGGGATGTTCTCGGCATTCCAGACCGCGAAGTAGTTGTCCAGGTTGAGGGTGGCGGGGAGCGAGAAGGGCCCGGTCGGGTTGGCGACGATCTCGCCGTAGGGGCGCAAGGACATGTAGACCGCGTACACCAAAGGCCAGAGGAAGATGATGGCGAGCACGATCAGGAAGAGATGCAGTCCCACGCGCGACAGCCGGCGTCGAGCGCGGTTGTGTGCCGTCCGCTGTCCCGCCATCACGGTGGCGCTCACTGCTCCTCCGATCTCATGACGCGACTCAGATACAACACGATGGGCACGAGCGAGATCACCAGCAGCACGACGGCGATTGACGACCCGAAGCCGATCAGGCTGGCCTCGCTGATGCTGTTGTTGGTGATCAGCGTGGACAGCAGCTCGAGGCCGTTCTTGCCGTGGTTGATGATGTATGCGATATCGAAGGCTCGCAGTGATTCGATGACGGTCACGACGACGATCACCACGTTGATCGGGGCCATAACCGGGAAGACGACGTGGAAGAAGGCCTGACGTTCGTTTGCCCCGTCGATCGCGGCCGCCTCACGCAGCGATGGATCGACGCTCTTCAGGCCGGCCAGGTACAGGACCATGATGTAGCCGATGTGGCGCCAGCTGGCGGCCACCAGTACCGCCCAGATGTTGATGGAGGGATCGCCCAGCCAATCGGGCGTGCTGTTCGGGCTCATGAGGCCCGTGCTCGCCAGGACACTGTCGATGAAGCCATTGCCCGCGAGCGGCGAGTACTGGAGTTCCCAGATGAAGCCGACGACCGCGAGTGACAGGACGACGGGCGTGAAGAAGATGCTCTGGTATATGAAGGATCCCCTCAGGGGCCGGTCGAGGCACACCGCCAGCAGGATCCCCATCGGTGTCGCAAAGCAGACAAAGACAAGCAGCCATATGAGGTTGTGCGAGAGCGCCGGCCAGAAGGCCGGATAACTCTGGAACAGGTAGATGTAGTTCTGCAAGCCGATGAAGTGGAGCGAGCCGTAGCCCTGCCAGTCCGTGAACGACAGCACGATCGAGACAATAGCCATCGCCCAGATCAAGACGAGGAAGATGGCGAGCGGCAAGCCCACCATGAGAGCGAGCAGCACCTTGTCGCGGCGGTTCAGAAGACTGTAGTGCCGTCGCCGTTTCGCGGATGTGGAAACTCCCGCTCCGGCGGAGCGCGCCGGAGCGGGAGTGGCAGCCTGAGGCTCCAATGCCGACATCGAAGACCTTGGAGGCTAGTTCGTCAACTCGTATGAGCCTAGCCGCTGTAGGCCGGCAGTGCATCCCAGAACTTCTGGATGGAAGCCTGGAGCGCCGTCGTGTCCGCGGTCGGGTTCTTGAGGAAGGTGAGAAGGAAGCTCTGCATGCCGTTCGCGCCGGCGAAGTCAGGCCGCGTATCGCGATCCATGAACTGGGTGATCTTCTGGGCGGCACTGACGATCTTGACAGCCTTCTGCGTTAGAGGGTCGTACGTCGATGTATCGGCGTCGTTGGCAGTCGGGATGAAGCCGTTGTTGTTCTTGTACATCAGCACCTGGGTGGCGCCCTTGGACCAGAACTCCAGGTAGGCCTTGGCGTTGGTCATGTCGGCCTGGAGCGAGGGCGACTTCGCGCTCATCATCCAGATGTCGATCGGTGCGTCCAGAGCGGCCTCGGAGTCGTACGAGGTGCCGAGGGTCGGGAACGGGAAGAAGTCGACGTCTGTGACCGGCCCCTTCTCGACTGTGGCGAACTCGCCGGTGAGGAAGAGGCCGAGGAAGAACATCCCGGCCTTCTTCGAGATTAGCGTGTCGCACGCCTGCTGCCAGGTCAGGCCTGCATAGCCGCTCGTGTAGTACGGAACCAGCTGGGCCCACTGCTTGAAGACGGCGGTGACCTTCGGGTCGGTCCACTTGTTCGTGCCGGTCATCAGACCGATGTGGAAGTCGTAGCCGTTGAGGCGAAGGTCGAGGATGTCGAACGTGCCCATCGCCGGCCAGCCGTCCTTGTCGGAGAAGGCGATCGGCGTCAGGCCATCGGTCTTCATCTTGTCGCAGAGTGCGGTGAAGTCGGTCCAGGTGCTCGGGACGGTGTAGCCCTTGGCGGTGAAGACACTGGGGCGATAGAAGACGCACCACGGGTAGTAGTCGACCGGGATGCCGTAGATGTGCTTGTCGTCGCCGGTGACGGACCCGGTGAAGCCGGCCGTGAAGTTGCTGGAGACATTGGCCCACACGTCGTCGATCGGCGTGGCGAGGCCCTTGGACGCGAAGAACCGCATCCGGAAGCCGGAGAACCAGGTGAAATCGTCGTCGGGGGTGCCGCCGAGATAGCTGTTGATCTGATCCTGGAACGTGTTGTGGTCGACCGTGTTCATCGTTGGCGTGAGGCCCGTCGCCTTCGCAAAGGCGGCGTTGATGGCGGTCATGCCATTGACTTCGCTCGGATCGGAGTGGTTGCTACCGATCTTGATCGTGCCCGTGAGCGGACCGAGGAAAGTGCCCGTCGTCGGCGAGGCGGCGGGGCCCGTCGTGGGGGCGGTCGTCGGCGCGGTCGTCGGCGCGGTCGTCGGCGCGGTCGTCGGCGCGGGCGTAGCCGACGAGCTGCAGGCTGCGATGACCGTCGGCAGGACGGTCAGACCGGCTGCGCCGATCAAACCCTTCTTGAGGACTTCTCGCCTGGAGACTTGACCATCCATGAACGGTTACTCCTCCCTTCACGGCCGGGGTAGCCGGTCGTGGTTCAACAGGAACCAACAGGACGAGGCGATTGTCCGGCTCCGTCGTCATCGGTGTCAAGGGCATTGACACGCTTTAGTGGGGGATTATGGTGAAACGCGTTGACTTACGATAGCTTCTGCGGCAGGATTTGGGAGACGAGGAGAGGCCGAAGAAGGCACGCCACGGAGCTGGAGACAGGGTTGGAGTCAGACGGGTGGGCCCGGTGACGGAGGAGGTTGCGGCCCTGGGTTCGGGTGCCAAGCGCCCGGCCCTGGCCAGGCAGCGCCAGACGTTGATCCTTGAGCGCGTGCGCGAGCAGGGCGCCGTTCGTGTCGCCGATCTCGTTCGCGCACTCGGCGTTTCTGACATGACCGTCCGTCGAGACCTGGAGCTCCTTCAGGAACGCGGCCTGCTCGAGAAGGTTCACGGCGGCGCGGCAGCCATCGAGGGCAGCTCCCTGTTCGAGCCTGGCTTCAGCGTCAAGTCGACCCTTATGCAGGCCGAGAAGGTGCTCATCGCCGGCGCCGCTGCATCGCTCGTCACGCCCGGCACCGCGATCGCCATCTCAGCCGGGACGACGACGTTCGCCCTGGCCAGGCGGCTGATAGACGTCCCGGGCCTGACGGTCCTGACCAACTCGGTCCCGGTCGCAGACGCGCTATACAAGGACGGTCGCCCGGACCAGACGGTCATCCTCAGCGGCGGCGTCCGGACTCCCTCGGACGCGCTCGTCGGGCCTTTCGCCGTCGAGGTCATCCGATCGCTTCACGTCGACACCGTCTTCATGGGCACCCACGGCATGGACGCCGGGGCCGGCTTTACCACGCCGAACATCCTCGAATCGGAGACCAACCGGGCCCTGATCGACGCCGGGCGCCACCTGGTCGTCCTGGCGGACAGCACCAAGTGGGGCACGGTCGGCATCAGCTCGGTTGCGCCGTTGGCGGAGGCCGAGACGATCGTTACCGATACCGGCTTGGACCTCGCGGCACGCAATCAGCTCGCCTCGGCGGTCCGAAGGTTGATCCTGGTTGACGTCGCCACGGCCGACGTTCAGACGATCGACGGCCAGGACGGCCGTACCGCGGCGCAGCCCAGGGCGGAGGGCCAGTCGTGAACGAGGACGACGGCAAGGGCACGGCCACGACACCCCTCCTGGGGCAGCCACACCGACGCTACAACGCGCTGATCGACGAGTGGCTCCTGGTTTCGGCCGAGCGAACAAGCCGTCCATGGCGCGGCCGCGAAGAAACCCCCGCGCCTCAGGACCTGCCAACCTACGATCCGTCCTGCTACCTGTGTCCGGGCAATGTCAGGGCCAACGGCGAGCGGAACCCTCGGTACGAGTCCACGTTCGTGTTCACGAACGACTATGCCGCGCTGCGGCCGGACTCGCCTGTTGCATCGTTCGAGGACGGACTTCTTCAGGCCCAGAGCGAGCGCGGTACATGCCAGGTCATCTGCTTCTCGCCGCGCCACGACCTAAGCATGTCGCGCATGAACGTGGCCCAGGCCCGCAGCGTCGTGGATCTGTGGTCGGCCCAGTCGGAGACCCTGGGGAAGAGCTTCGAGTGGGTGCAGGTCTTCGAGAACCGGGGCTCGGCCATGGGCGCTTCGAACCCTCACCCGCACGGCCAAATCTGGGCCGGGAACGCCCTGCCGCGCGAGGCCGAAAGGGAGGATGCGACCCAGCGGCGTCATTTCGAGAAGACGGGGCGCAGACTCCTGCTCGACTACGCCGAGCAGGAAGTGGATGGGCCGAGGAATCTCGGCTGCGACGACGAATGGCTGGTCGTCGTCCCGTTCTGGGCGTCATGGCCCTTCGAGACGTTGGTCATCCCCAGGCAGACTGTTTCTCAGCTGCCCGACCTGGACGACGGCCAGCGCAACTCCCTCGCCGATCGGCTGGTACGGTTGCTGCGCGGATACGACACACTGTTCCAGGCGCCATTCCCGTACTCAATGGGCTGGCACCAGGCGCCGTTCGACGGCATCGACAGACCGCACTGGCAGCTCCACGCCCACTTCTACCCGCCGCTTCTCCAGGCGACGATCCGCAAGTTCATGGTGGGATACGAGCTTCTCTCCGAGCCGCAGAGAGACATAACCGCGGAAACCGCCGCGGAGCGTTTGCGGTCGGCGATCATCGCCTCGAGCCTCGAAGGAGACCCGTCGGGGGCCTGAGAAGCACGCGGCACCGGCAGCGACCACGAACCGGCAGAGGAGAAGAGGAACATGTTTGGCGGCCTTACCCCAGCCCACCTGTTGATCATCCTGGTCATCGCCCTCATCGTCATCGGACCCGGGAAGTTGCCGGAAGTGGGCGCCGCAATCGGCAAGAGCGTGCGTGAGTTCCAGAAAGCGTCCGGCGGGATCCAGGAAACGCTGACCGGCGCGCTCAACCCCCAGGCGCCACCCGCGCAGCCCCCGCAGATCGCCCCGCAGCAGCCCATGCAGCCCAGTTTCCCGCCGCAGCAGCCTTATTACCCGGGCCAGCCCCAGCAGCCCTACTACCCGGCGCCGGCCCAGCAGTCTCCGGCTCAATACCAGCCCGCTGGCACCGTCGTCGCGCCGGTGACGGAAGCGCCGGCTCAATTCCCGCCGACCGCACACCCGCCGGCTCAATTCCCGCCGACCGCACACCCGCCGGCTCAATTCCCGCCGACCGCACACCCGCAGCCGGATCCCACCG